>Ga0265316_10001854_pt1 | contig 22239 bp, 20 predicted proteins | sample 4522metaG_FD_202092 | JGI IMG/M metagenome (GOLD analysis project Ga0265316, IMG submission 202092) | Rhizosphere microbial communities from Carex aquatilis grown in University of Washington, Seatle, WA, United States - 4-5-22 metaG | ecosystem: Host-associated > Plants > Roots > Rhizosphere >... | reverse complement strand
AGCGATTCATTGTGCATTCCACCTTGAATCGCGTCCGTCGCACCTTGTCTACAGGATTGTGACACAGACACGAATATTAGAATTGGCTCATATTAGCGCTTATGCTCACAGCCCCCCCAGCAGCTCCAGCCCCGGCCCCGACAGCACGATTCGCCCCTGTTCCAGGACATGGGCGCTGTCGGCCAGCCGCAACGCCGCGGTGGCGTTCTGTTCGGCCAGCAGGATGGTGACGCCCTCGGCCTCCAGCGTGCCGATCAGCTGGAACAGCTGGCGGGCCAGCCCGGGGGCGAGACCCCGGGTCGGCTCGTCGAACAGGATCAGGTCGGGTTTTGCCATCAGGCAGCGGCCGATCGCCGCCATCTGCTGCTCTCCGGCGGAGAGCGCGCCGGCATCTTCGTCCATGCGCTCGGCCAGCCGGGGAAACAGGGCGAGGATGCGCTCCAGGCGCTGGCGCCGGCCGCTGCGGGCGTGGGGCGGGGTGGCGCCGATCTCCAGGTTCTCGCGCACGCTCATGCTTGGGAACAGGTTGCGCTCCTCGGGGACGTGGGCGATGCCGAGAGCGGCGATGCGGTGGCTGGGCAACCCCGCCAGCTCCTGGCCGCGAAAGCGGATGCTGCCGCGTGCCGGCCGTTCCAGGCCGGCGATGGCCCGGATCAGCGAGGTCTTGCCGGCGCCGTTGGTGCCGACGAAGGCGGTGGTCGAGCCCTGGGCGACCTCGAACGAGACGCCGTCGAGGGCGCGGACCGGGCCGTAGTCGAGGGACAGGGCTTCGACGGTCAACAACACTGCGTTCCGGGGGGCGCTGCCCCCCGGTCCCCCTGCCAAAGGCCGGGGGCCTTTGGAAACCGGTTTCTTGCCGAAGATCATGGCGGGGTGCCGTCGATGATTTCGCCGTGGTCGAGCCGGATGATGTCGTCGGCCAGCGCCGCCGCTGCCTCGGCGAACTGCTCGGCCATCAGGATGGCCAGGCCGCGCCGGCCGCGCAAGCCGCGCAGGAAACCGGCCAGATCGTCGCGGTCGGCCGGCTCCAGGCCGGCCAGCGGCTCGTCGAGCAGCAGCAGGCGCGGCCGGGTGGCCAGGGCGCGGGCCAGTTCCAGCCGCTTGCGTCCGGAAAAGTCCAGGCTGGCCGCCGGCTGGTCGCAGCGCGGCGCGAGGCCGAGCGGCTCCAGCAGCTCCAGGGCGCGGCGGCGCGCCACCGCGATCTCGGGCTCGTGGAGCAGGGCCGCCACCACCACGCTGTCCTCGACGGTCAGGCCGCCGAACGGCCGTGGCGGCTGGAAGGTGCGGCCGATGCCGGCGGCGCAGGTCCGGTCGGGGCGCCAGCCGGTGATGTCCTGCCCGGCGAGCCGGATCGTGCCGCTATCGGGCCGGTGGACGCCGGCGATCAGGTCGAGCAGCGTCGTCTTGCCGGCGCCGTTGGGGCCGGCCACCGCGACCACGGTGCCGGCCGAGACCGCCAGCGAGACGCCGGCCACCGCGCGCACGCCGGCGAAGTTGCGCGAGACGCCGTCGAGGGCGAGCAGGGCGGTCACGGCGCACCTCCCCCGGCCGGCGGTGTCCGCAGCAGCCGGAGCCGCCGGGCCAGCCACGGCCACAGCCCGCCCGGCCGCAGCACCGCCAGCAGCACCAGCAGCGCGCCCCAGCAGAACGGCTTGAGCGCCGACAGGTCGTGATGGCTGCGGGCGGCCAGCGCGTTCAGGGCGTCGCCCAGCGGGCCGACCAGCAGCGCCCCCAGCACCGGGCCGAACAGGGTGCCGATGCCGCCGACCGCGGCGCCAAGCAGGATGTCGACCGAGCGCGACAGCGAGAACAGCTGGTCGGGCTCGAACGCCCGGGCCTGGAAGGCCTGGAGCGCGCCGGCCGGCGCGATCAGCGCCGCCGAGACCGCCACCGCGGAAATCCGGGTCCGGAACACGTCGACCCCGGCGGCGGCGGCTGCCTCGGGGTCCTCGCGCACCGCCAGCCAGCGGTAGCCCAGGGGCGAGCGCAGCAGCAGCCGGGCGAGCACCAGTGTCAGCAGCGCGCAGCCGAGCATCAGGTAATAGAACAGCGCCGGCCCGCCGCGCAGCACCGGCAGGGCGCCGCCGCCGAAACCGTCGAGCTGGCCGGCGACCAGCCGGCCCAGCTCGGCACAGACCAGGGTGATCAGGGCGAAATGAACGCCGCCCAGGCCGGGCCGGCAGCCGAGCGCGCCGACCGCGGCGCCGGCCAGGGCGGCGGCCGGCACCGCCGCCGCCAGCCCGAGCCAGGGGCTGAAGCCGCCCTGGACGACCAGAGCGGCGCCGATCCAGGCGCCCAGGCCGGCGAACAGGGCATGGCCGAGCGATAGCCGGCCGGCGAAGCCGAGCAGCAGGTTCCAGGACTGGCCGGCACAGGCCAGCCAGAGCGCGGTGGTGGCCATGGCAACGGCGCCGCCGCCGGCCCAGCCGGGCAGGGTGGCGAGGCCGGCCAGCAGGCCGAGTCCGAGCAGCCGGCCGCGCCAGGTGGTGGCGGCGAGCAGGTCGGCCCACAGCTCGACCAGACCCTGGGCGATCCGCTCGGGCAGGACCTCGGCGGTGCGCGCCAGTCCGGCCAGCACGGCCAGACCGAACCAGAGCGCGGTGCCCAGGGCGTTGCGCAAGGCGAGGAGGGCGGCCCGGAGTCTCATCGCGGCGTCTCCAGCAGGCCCCGGGGCCGCAGCAGCAGCACCAGCAGCAGCAGCAGCAGGCCGTAGCCGAACAGCGGCTGCAGCGCCGGCCCGAGCACGGCGCCGGCCAGCGCCTGGGCGACGCCGACCAGGATGCCGCCGAGCAGGGCGCCGCCGACGCTGCCCAAGCCGCCGATCAGCACGATGGTCAGGCCGGTCAGCAGGCAGTCGGCGGCCAGCGCCGGCTGCAGCTCGACCAATTGGGCCAGCAGGCAGCCGGCGGCGCCGGTCACCGCCGCGCCCAGGCCGAAGGCGAGGGCGTGCAGCCGCTTGAGGTTGAGCCCGACCACCCGGGCGCCGAACGGACTGTCGGCGCAGGCGCGGATCGCCTTGCCGGTGCGGCTGACATTGAAGAAGAAGACCAGCAACGCCGTCGCCATCATGGCCACCAGGGCGGCGCGCAGCTCCAGCCGGTCGACCAGCAGCGGCCCGAAGGCCAGCGCGTCGGCGGCCGACGGCAGGTGCGGGGCGTGGCCGGCCCGGCCCGCCAGCAGCAGCGGTCCGTTCATGGCCATCAGCCCGACGCCGAGCATCAGCAGCAGCCGGACCGGCTCTGGGGCGGCGTCGGTGCGTGCGATCAGCAGCCGCTGCATGGCGAAGCCCGCCAGGAACAGCGCCGCCGCCACCGCCGGCAGGGCGAGCAGCGGGTCGGTGCCGCGCGCCGCCGCCAGCGCCGCCGCCGCGGACATCCCCGCCACCATCAGGCCGCCATGGGCGAGATTGACGACGCGCACGACGTTGAAGATCAGGGCGAGGCCGAGCGCCGCCAGACCGTAGACCAGCCCGGTCAGCAGGCCGCCCATCACGATGTTGAGGTAGAACGCCACGGACATCGCACCCGCCGCCGCCTGAAACCCGCCGCATAAGACCCCGCCCGCCCGGGAACCGCAAGGGAGATGGTGAGCGGAGTCGGCGACTTCAGATTAATGAACGCGGGCGGGTCTGCTGGATCGCCCAGGAACACGGATTGGACACGGATGAACATATCCGAAGAGCGATGCTATGCTGAGCCCGGCCGCCGTCGCGGCATGACTCATATCGTTGAGCCTTGATGGTGACCCATCAAGGCTCCCCTCAAACGCCGGGCGGGCGCATCCGCGCCCTTGGCTTCGCGCCACGGGGCGCGGGGCCGCAGTCACGGCCCGATACCGCCGCCCGACATCGGCGATGCGTCAATCCTTGTGCTCGGCGGTATCAAACCAAACGGCCTCCGGCAATCCCGGGGCGGTTCATGGGCCAGCGCCCCGAAGATACGGAACAGGTGTTTGCCGGCAGAGCGCATCCGGGCAATCGCCGCCTTTCAGTCACCTGCCTTGAACTTGATCGCCCGGTGAGGCCCCCGAGGATGGGCGACCAGAAAGCTGATTAGGGCAAATAGTGACCAGACCACGCTATCATAAAAATATGCCGCAAATCCTGCCGGTGCCAACAGCGCTGTGGCCATGATTTTCAGGCTGAAGCCAAGATTGAACCAGACCAGCAATGTATCTGTTCGGAACAAAATCGGATAAGCCATAAACACAAGTAAAAATGCTATTACATTCCCATTTAATATCCACGGATCATTAAAACGCAGATAGCTCATAAATCTATGGTACGCTTGAACCGGGACAATAACATATTCAGGATTGTTCATGAAGAAATTATCTGCCAAATAAGAGTGAGTTGAAATCTTTGAGCGATCATAAGTTTCTCTAACTGCTTCTATCTCGGCAAATTTATCATGAGGGCTGCCCCATGTATCCGGAGAAAACATGCTTGTCGTCAACAACTCGACCATGCCATTAAGATACGGGGCGGGATTATTAATTAATTTTTTGCTGAGCCAACTCAGCATCGCCGCGACGCTTTCTTTAGTATTCGGCATATCCTTGAATCCGTCTGGAATTGTGTCCAGGGGCGCAGCCTTAACATAGGGCATCGCCATCCGTCTCAAGGAAATGGCAGTATATGTCGGGTTCGAATAGCCACCACCAAAAGTCTTGTCCAGGTTATGCGACAGCATAAAAACTGCCCCAGATAATGCCAACCCGACAAGAAACCTTGCCATAAGCCTTGTGCCCATTGGCCAATGACGTTTCACGATTAGGCCTATAAACACCATGAAAAAAGGCACAAGGACTGCATATTCCGCCCGCATTAAAACTGTGCAAGTAGCAAAAAATACAGCAAGAGACGCATGTCTTATGGCTACACGGGGACTGTCTTCGTTGTAAGCACGATATAGCGATGACCAAGCAGCAATAAAAAAACATGGAACCGTAAAGAAACGTTGATACCCAAAAATCACATAAATCATCGCATGGCTTGAAAGCGCCAGCAGGATTATCGCGGCAATGGCAATCTGCTTAGAAAGCGTAATTCCAGAAGCCGATGATTTTTGTGCCACCATTAACAAATTATACAGAGACCACAAGAATAATGCCATGTGGATCAAAGGAAATATGCCATAATCGACCAAAAGAACCGATGCCGAAATCAGCATATAGAGAGAAGAGAACCACGATATCCACTCTCCAGTATAGGCGCTATCGACAACCACGTCAAACCCAGTTATTCCCGGAAATACCACTACGTACACCACCGCCAGCACGATGCATGTCGGCAGCGCAATAATCATATTGCCAACGAACACCCTCTTAATTTTCCAGATCGTCTGTGGACTTGATACAAAATAAATAAACGCAGATAATAGAGCTGCTATTACGATAACTCCAGCCATCTTATTTATCGATATTGCACCAACTTCGCGAAAGCTCATTGGCACGGGACCGTCAGCCGGCACGTCAACAACGATGGCTTTACCTAATTCATCATTGACCGCGATCGCTATTTTTGTGCCTGTCGTAAAAACAGTGCTTATACGAGATAAGTAAAAGTCGGAAGCACGAAGCACACTCAGCCTGCTCGTGAAATATGTCATGATACCGTCAAAAACCATCAAGTATCTTCCGGGCCGGAGCCGCCCTTCCAAGCCAATGAGGCCATCTATTTTTGAAGCCCCGATATCTTGCAGGTTAAGAATGCCAATCTTGAATGCTGCGTCATGGTCTGAATGCAGTTGCTTTGAAACTGGCGCCAAATCCGGGATCAAAAATGCATCACCCATGATCCTTGCTTCAACATTTTGCCCTTGCTCACGAAGCGGCTCCAGGAAATTTGGGTCGTTGCCCACGCAGAAGCTGGCATGGCCCTCTTCCCCATCCTGGGAAACAAGAAAAAGATCAACAGCACTCATAAATACGGCGGTTACCCGCAGACCGTGAAAAGTTATCACGGAAAATACAATTAGAGCCAATATCATTCTGACTGATGTTATGTTTTTATAAAATCCCCGTGACCCGTGCATATTCGTTCCATACAGCATCGAAATAAGCCCCGTCATGTGCCGCTCTCGTTGCCGGGCTGGCAGAGATGAGGACGCCCGAGTTCCTGCGCCGATTTCGGCGGATGGGTCCGGAACACCCGCACCTGCTCGGGCGTTCCCAGCAGGCCGACATCGCCGACCTCAATGGTGGTAATGCGCACACCGAGGCCGTCGGCGATCAACTGGTTGTAAAGCGGGGCAATATAGCGCTCCCCTTTTTCCTCACCACCGCCGGAAAAATATCTCTGGTAGGCATCGCGATAGAGCTCGGCACTTTTAAACCAGTACAGGCCGAGCGTGGCATGGGAGGAGATGCGTTTTTTCTCCCGCAATTCGACCGCCCGTTCGGCCTCATCGAGACGGACGAACGACCAGCCTTCGCCCTCGCCCGGAAAGCAGGGCACCCAGCCGTGGCAGTCCTCGGGGATGTCGCGCGGCGTCATCGCCCCCGGCCGCACGAAGGTGTCGATGTTGAAGACGGCAAAGGGCACATCCGCCGGCGCCAGTTCGGCCAGCAGATAGGCGGTGGTGGCTTGGCCGTCGGTCGGGCCGGGCAGTTCGAGAATATGGCGGATGGGGATGCCGAGATGGCGGCAGCGCGCGGTGATGAAATCGCCGGCCTGTTCGGCGGCGCGCACGGCGAACGCGAAGTCCCAGCCGCTCTCCCGGAATGCCGATAGCGCCAGCATCGACCAGTCGAACAAGGGCCGCCCCAGCACCTCGATCCGGTACTTCGGCACCGTATAGCCGGCGGCGGCAAAGCGGGCGCCGAAGCCGGCCATGGTGATCGTGATCATTCCTGACATTCCTGGCCCCCCGTGGTCCGCGCCAGTCGGTCCCGATCGCACAGGGCGTCCAGGTCGGCAAGCGATCGTTCCAGGAATTCCCGTGGCCGCACCGCCCGGTCGTCGATATAGAAGCCGTTGTTACCGGGCCAGGGTTTGCCCATGTGGATTTCGTGATAGGGGATGTCGTGGCGCTCGAGCCAGGCCAGCAGCGTCGGCAGGACGCGGGCATGTATCTCCCCGGCATTGCCGCCATGGGTCCTCATACCGCGGGCGGAATGGAGCAGGATGTGCCAGCCCTGGCCGGCCAGTTCCCGCAGGCGCGCCACCAGCAGCGGTTCGGGCAGCACGTCGGCGTAGCTCTGCTGCTCACTCTTGATAGGACAGAGCGTGCCGTCGACATCGACGACCAGGACATTGGTCTCTGCGATCATCTCTGTTCTTCGAGTTTATGGATCAGGCTCGCTGCGATCAGGGAAAAGCCGACCAGTTTGCGCGGATGGTCCATGTGCAGGGGCAGCATCGACAGGAACAGTGATAGCTCGTAAGCCCGCACGATGAAAAGCAAAATGTCTCCCTGTTCCAGCTTCTGCAGGAACAGGGCCTGCGCCCAGGCCGGCGGTCCGTCGTCCTGCAGACTCAGTTTTAGCCGCAGGTCGGCGGTCAGCAGGCAGTCGAACAGGTCGTTGTTGACGAAATCGTAGCCGCCAAGCACGGAGTGGCTGAATTTCGCCAGATCATAGAGCGGATGCAGCCAGGCTTCGTCCAGGCTGCGTGCCCCTCGCGGGTCGATCAGCCGGATCAGTTCGATGCGGCGGTCGAACAGGATGTTCGAGAAACAGGCATCGCCGTGGCCGATCACCAGCTGGCTGGAGCCGTCGCGCAGGATCGCCATCTCGATCAGGGAACCGGCGCGCCGCCCCATTTCGGCCAGACCGCCGCACGGCCCCGCCGCCAGCAGCAGGGCATCGAGCCGCCGCCCGACCTCGGTGTCGAGAAAGCGCGCGAGCCGTTGCTGCATCTTGCCGAGAATGACCTGACGGGCGGTCTCCCGCACCGTCTTCACGCCGTCCGGGCGGCCGGGCCGGGCAGCGATGAAGTCGAAGAAGCGTTCCAGAAGGGCGGCAAAGCTCCTCTCGTCGAAGGCATTGTGGATAAGCTGAACGGCGGCATCGGGAATCGCCAGCCGCTCCATGGCATAACCGGCGCGCACGCCGTCATCGGTGAAGTCAAAGGTGGGAACCAGGAACGGCTTCAGGGCCTCGGGCACGACATGGAAGAACCGGTATTCCGCTTCCATCTTGGTGCGGTCGGTTGAACTCTTGCGCACGATGTGCCGCTCGATCCGGGTGGCGTTGAATGACCGGGTCTCGGTGGCGTTGCCCATGTATTCGAGAAACAACGCAGGCCGGCGCAGGTCGGCAAAGCCGCAGGGGTTCTCCATGACCGGCACCGATTGCGCCAGCCTCAGCAGGAGCTCGCGGATCGTCGTCGAATTACGCGCCCGCAGCAGCGGCAACACGTCGGCGGCCAGCAGCAAGGCCGCAGCCTCGCCGTCCTCGGGCGCCATCAGCAGGATTGAGCCCAGGGCATAGTTGGCCTGGGCGATGAAAGCGGTCAGGCTGTCCGGCCGGGTCGACATCATGCAGGACGGCAGGCGCAGGAACAGCCGGTTGGCCGGACTGGTCTCGATCAGGTCGATCAGAAAATGGGCGTCGCGATCGTCGACCAAATGAAAGAAATCCAAGCCGCCGCCGTGGGTGACCGTCTTCCGGACGGTCTCACCGAGCGACTGGCGCCGGCACAGGATGTTGGAATAGCGCGCAGCACCGATGATCTCGGAGATATCCGGCGGCAGCGGCATGCGGTCGTCGTAAATGATGGTTAGGGTGAACGACATCAGATGCTCCGGGAAATATCCTGCCTAACCCGCCGGGGCGGCAGCGCCATCGATAACGGGCGAAGGGTATCGGCCTTCGCGCCGTTGCGCAGGACCGGCGGCAGAGCACGGAAATAGAAGAGCGTGCCGATCGGCCAGGCCGTCAACAAGACGATCAGCGAGATCATCCGATACAGCCGGTCGTCGTTGTATCCGCTCACCGTGGCCATGTCCGGTGTCAGCGCCATGCCGATGGTTCCGAGCAGAACCGTGATCCCCCCGCTGGTGAAGGAGGAGATGAGTGCCGACAGGGCCAACGCTTCGCAGGCCCAGATCATCACCGAAAGCAGCAGTAGCAGGAAGAAGACATTCCGCAGGCAGTGGTCGGCAAGGCTGATCGCCGCGTGCAGCGACGAAATCGCCTTCAGCACCTCGCAGGCATTCGGGGAGACGTGCTTCCTGAAGATATAGCCCTGCAGCGCCCGCAGCGCCGGGTGCACCACGGAGAAGACGATGACGACCGTGGCTATGGCGGTCGCCAGCACCTCCGCCATCAGCGACAGATGTCGCGGCAGCGACCAGTTGCTCAGAACCAATACACCGCACAGGGCAGTCAGGATCAGGGCATCGAAGAAGCGCTCGACCAGAAGGACCAGAACCGCGCGCCCCCAGTAGCCGGACAGCGAGATCAGCTGTTGCAGGCGGTACAACTCGCCAAGCTTGTAGGGCAGCACGAAGGAAATCGGGACGGTATGGATGTGAAGCAGTATCAGCGTGCGGGCGCGCAACGCCATCAGCGGCACCGCGATCACCGCCAGGCGGACGGCGCGCACGCCGTGGCCCAGGGCGTAACAGACCATTGCCGCACCGAGCCACTTGGCTTCGACCCCGGACAGGGTGGCCTCCATCCCGACCAGCATCGACGGCAGGAACAACGCCAGGGCCCCCAGCGGCAGCGCCAGCCTGTACAGCCAGACGACCGCCGTCGTCCGACGCCGTCCTTCAATCGGCCGGCCTCTCGACATGCCCAGTGCCCTCCCAGAGGCTGACGATGGTTGAAGGATAACTGCTCCTTGCAATCGTCCGGTGCTCGCCGTTCAGGAAGCCATCGGCATCGACAATCCTGTGGGCCAGAAGTCTCAACATCTGCCGGCCCTGGCGGAACAGCTTGGCATTGGAAACCTGATCGTCCTCACGCCAGGACAACGGAAAGAAGCGGTGCGAGAGGTTGCTCAGACAAGTGCCCAGGATCAGGTAGTAATTGAAGGTCAGATTGTCGGCAAACTTAAGGTGGAAGCCGTTCCGGAAGATGGCGGTGCGGTACAGGTTGAGGCCGGAGCCGAGATCGTACAGCCGCTGCCCCGCGACCGCGGAAAAGATGTTGTTGAACACGACGTTGGCCCAGGTGCGGAGCCGCGAGTAGCCCTCCAGCCGCGATCCCGGCATGAAGCGGGCACCAAGCAGACAGTCGACTTCGCGATACGCCCCCGATTCGAGATAGGGCAACAGGTCGGCGATCGAGCCCTGGTCATCGCCATGCAGCACGATCAGGTGGCTGTAGCCGTGCTCCAGCGCATAGCCGATGGCCACCTTGTGGGAACCGCCCAGACCATAGTTATCGTTGTTGCGGAGCAGCGCCCGGTGGCGGACCGGCACAGCACCCAGGGCCTGCCGGGCGACCGCCAGGGTTTCGTCGGTCGAGCCGTTGTCGACGCCGATCACGCCGTCGAGGTGGGCCGCCACCGCGGCATTCTGCAGTTGCGCCAGTACCCGGCCGATCTGGCGGGCGCAGTTGTACATCGGAATGAACACCAGAATTCGGTCCTGCATCCCCCCCCCCCGGCGGGTCATCGCCACGACAACCGCCGCTCCAGCAGCCATCCCATGAACAGGAAATTCGCGTAAAGAGTGGCCGGCGTCACCAACCCCTTCGCCAGGATCGAAACCGCCACCCGCCAGGGCATCACCGACGCCATCCCGGCATTGATCCAGATATCCTGGCCGCCGGAGTGCTCGAGCGCTGCCGCCAGCAGATGAATGGCAAGCGAAGCCAGCGGCACCGCGACGCTGTGCCAGAGACAGTACTGGATGAACTTCCGTCCGAGAAAGTGTCCATCATGGACGAAGATGCGCCGCTGCGAGACCACGAATACAAAGGTGATCGCCAGAAAGGCGCCGGCCAGATTGGCCACGAAGGTGATCTGACCGAGCCAGACCAAGACCGTCATGACGCTGATGTCGATGGTCCAACCGATACCGGAAATCGCGGCAAACTTGTGCAGCTTCACCGGCGACTTGCGTGGTCCGGTATTCACACCGTCGCCAGCGATGCCGCAGTCTGGCGGTGGAACGTCGTGAATGCGGCATGAGTCGACAAGCAGTTCTGATGAAGGCATGACCATCTGTCGCGTTTCCCCGCTCCGCGCCCACTGTGCCGCATGCATGCACGGTTTGTCCACGCCGTTAGTCCGGTCTCTCGCCAGCGTCCGGACACTCCCGGCCTTATGTAGCAGCGGCCGTACCATTGATTGTGTTATTATCGCGGAAATTCCTTGTTCCGGGGTGCCAGGTCATGCTCTTGCGCAGCCGATGTCGAGGATCACCGACTTGATCTCGGTGTAGGCGAGGATGCCGGAGCGCCCGGCCTCGCGCCCGATCCCCGAGGCGGCATAGCCGCCGACCGGCAGCTCCGGATAAGTGTCCTGGGGCGCGTTGATCCAGAGCCGTCCGGCGCCGAGGATGAACGGCAGGCGTTCGGCGCTGACGATGAAGGGAAAGTTCCAGGGCAGGATCAGCCCGACCACCCCGAGCGGCTCGATCAGGGTCAGGCCGAGCCGCCGCTCCGAGAGGGCGGGATAGACCTCTCCCGGTCCGGTGCGGACGGCGGCGGCGGCCAGCAGCAGCCCCGAGCGGTCGGCCGCGCTCAGGTCGCGCCAGCCGGCATCGTCGAAGGCGGCGCGGGCGGCGCCGACCGCCTGATCGATCTCGGCGCCGCCGCCCCGGGCATAGCTGGCGACCAGGACGCCGTCGCCCGGCCGGTGGCGCGGCAGCCGCCCGGCGCCCTCGCCCTCGACCCGGCGGCCGCCGATGAAGTGGCCGTGATGCCGGACCGGGCCGGTCATGACGGCGCCGTCCCGCCGGCCAGCTCGGCTTTCAGGATATGCTTCTGGACCTTGCCGGTGCCGGCCCTGGGGAAGCCGGTCATGATCACGACGCGGTCGGGCCGGAGATTGCCGTCGAGGACGGTGGTGGCGTAGCGGAGGATGTCGCGCTCCAGCCCGGCGGCATCGATGCCGGGCTCCGGGATGACGCAGGCGACGATGATCTCGCCCCAGAAATCGTCGGGCACGCCGACCGCCGCCACCTCCTCGACACCGCGGACCCGGCCGAGGGCGTTCTCGATCAGGATCGGCGCAACGTTGATGCCGCCGCGCACGATGATGTCCTTGCTCCGGCCGGTGATGCGGAGTTTGCCGGAGAGGGCAGCGAAGGCGCGGGCGCTGTCGATCATGCCCTGGAGGCTGTGGCGAATGCCCTTGGGCTCCCGGGTCGTGCCCGAGGTCGGCATGATCGCGAAACTGTCGCCGCCGGCCAGCGCGACCCGGATGTCGCCGGCCTCGGGCACCGGCAGGTCGGGCTCCAGGGCCGGCGCGCGCCGCACCACCAGTCCCGGCCGGACCAGGGTCAGCATGGCGTCGATGATCTCGGGAACGTGGGTCGGGATGACCGGACAGGCGACGTAGCCGCCGATGGCGCAGGCCAGGTAGCAGGCTACGACTGGCAGATGAAGCGGGCGCCGCTGGCCGGCGGCATCGACCATTCGATCGTCGCCCTCGACGGTGACGGCCGCATCCAGGGCTTCCATGGCGTCACCCCCACCTGCTGATCGACCGCGCCGGCGGCGAACACCGGGCCGGCGAACTGACCACCATGTTCATCGCCGATCCGGCCCGGGGCAGCGGGCTGATCTGGGAGATGATCGCCCGCCTGCAGCGGGATTACGTCGCCCTGTTCGGCATGAACACCTCGGCGATGGGCCCTGCCGATGCTGCGGCGGGGCGGCTTCCATCACGTCGCCTGTCTCGAGCGGATGGTCCGGGTCTACGATCCCCAGCCCTTTGCCGAGCTGGCGCCGCTCACGCCCCAGGCCCGCAACCTGCTCGCCCTGCAACGGGACCGCGCCGCCCAGGCGCCGCCGGCGGTGGCCGCGGACGCGGGCCCGCTGGGCGAGCGGTTCGGCGACTACCGGCTGGCCGGCGTCAACCAGTTGTCGCGCCGGGCCGCCGACCTCGGCTGGCGCTACCTCGATCATCCCTATTACAGCTACGACCTGTTCCTGCTGGAGCCCGAGACGCCGCGCGCCACCCTGGTGGTGCTGCGGCGGGAGAGCCATCCGGCCTTCGCCATCGGTCACATCCTGGAGATCCTGCCGCTCGGCGCCGAGCCGGCCGACGTTCCCGCCTTCGCCGATGCCTATGCCCGCGAACACGGGCTGGCCCTGCTCGACGCCCACTTCATGCTGCCGCGCCTGACCGCGCCGTTCTGGGCCGCCGGCTGGCTGTCGACCCGGAACGACGTGGAATACTGGCTGCCCGGCCTGTTCAATCCGCTGGAGCTGCGCCGGCCGCCCTCGGCCAGCGTCACCTACTGGAGCCGGTGTTCCGGCGCCAGGACGGGCCGCTCTGCTATGATATGAACGCCTCGATCTACGCCTGGACCCGCGAGCCCTACCTGTCGCGGCCGTTCTCCTTCGATGACACCACCCGGCTGTTCGTCATGCCGCGGGAGCGGTCGCTCGACATCGACGACGAAATCGATTTCTTCCTGGTCGAGGCGCTCTGGAGTCTGCGGGCGCAGGCGGCCGGTTGATGACCGCCGGACGGGGCCGATTCGCCTCGAGCCCGTCGAGACGCCCGGCGTGGGGCGGTCGAATGGGCACCTTCACCAATGACTCCGGCACCAATGACTCCGGTCTTGAAGCCCTTGAAGCTGCCCTTGCCGCAGCGTACCATCCGCGGGCGGTGCTTTCCTCTTGCAACAGCGCGCGGACCATAGAGGCGGTTAACCCGGGAACGGCTCTTGGGTGTAACGGAATCTGTTGGCAGGGGATCAGCCTCTCTGCTCACCCCATCGGGCCCGGGGGCGGCTGGGATGCTCAGATACAGGATTTTGCGCTTGTTTTTTATGGTGGCGACCATGCTATAATGGACATGGGCAAGAATGTCCAGAACCGACTCACTCCATGGAGCAAGAAATGACCGACATCACCCTGACCGCCTCGGCCCGCAACTCGTTGCTGTCGTTGACGAACACCGCGTCGCTGATGTCTCGCACGCAGAGCCGCCTCACCTCCGGCATGAAGGTTGCTAGCGCGATCGATGACGCGGTCGCCTACTTCCAGGCCAAGGGTCTCGACGACCGGGCCTCCGACTTCGGCGACCGCAAGAATCAGATCGACCAGGGCATCTCGAGCCTCAAGTCCGCGCTGAACGGTGCCACCACGGCCAACAGCATTCTCAAGCAGATGAAGGGTATTCTTGATAGCGTCTCCACCGCAGACGCGACCACCCGCGCCGCCTTGAGAAAGCAGTTTGACGACCTGGGCACCCAGCTCAACACCGCCGTATCGGACGCCAGCTATCAGGGCCTGCATCTGGTCGACAACACCACGGCGCAGCTGACCGTCTACTTCAGCCAGGGCACCAAGGCGAACCTGACGGTGACGGCGAATAACATGAAGATGTCCGGCCTGCTCAGCACGGCCATTGCGGCTTCCACCGTGGCGACGAAACTGTTGACCGTTGGCACATGGTCCACCGCAACGTCCCAGGCCACTCTCAGTTCGGCCAAGTTTATCGCCTCCGCGCAGCAGCACCTGGACTTTGCCATCCGGAAAACCAACTCCATCTCGGCCCAGCTCGGTGGCAACGTCACCTTCCTGCAGACGCGCATGGACTTCACCAGCAACTACATCAACACCATGCAGGAAGGTTCGGGCAAGCTGACCCTGGCCGATCTGAACTCCGAAGGTGCCAACCTGGTTGCCCTGCAGACCCGTCAGCAGATCGGCATTCAGTCGCTGAGCATCGCCGGGCAGCAGCAGCAATCGATTCTGAGCCTGCTGCGGTAAACGCAGCGCGGCATCGGGTTCATGATCTGAGTGACGGAAGGCGGCTTCGGCCGCCTTCTTGTCAAGGAGAGAGTCTTCCCGCGGAGCCCGCGCGCGCTCCGCGGGAATTATCCGTCCCAGGCTCCGGGCTTTCTCGCCGGTGGCGGGGAACGCACAGAAGGACACTGGCAGAAGGACACCGAGGGAATGGCGCCTCCGAAGAGACCCTCTTCCTACAGCAATATACCGACACCGACATCGGATCCACGTCAGGTCGAAAGCTGGGCACTGATCGAAGTCGCCATGCGCCTGAAGGCGACTCAGAAGGACCCGATGGACGAGCCCGCCCTGCTCCAGGCGGTGCGGCTGAACTGGCGGTTGTGGACCATCTTCCAGGCCAGCCTGTTGGATATCGATTGTCCGCTGGCGGTCGAACTGCGCAACAATCTTCTGTCATTGTCGAACTTCATCGACAAGCACACGGCCGATATCATCGCCAGTCCCTCTCCCCCGAAGCTCGATGTGCTGATTCACATCAATCGCGAGCTGGCCGGAGGCCTGATCACGTCCCTCCACGCCTCGGCTCCCAAGCCGGCGGAAACGACGGTGGCTCCGCCCAGCGGCACGGCGCCTCTCAACGTGCGGGCCTGAGCCAGAAGAGGAACGGTGATGACGATGGATTCTTCCTTGCCGACCGTCGGGCGGGCCGAAACGCTGCGGAACCGCGGGATCATCGCCCGGCTGATGGTGATGCTGAACGCCGGCCAGAAGGACGAGATGCTGGCCGAGTGCGAAGCGCTGGAACAGGCCGAAGCCGACCATCCGGCAGCCCTTTACGGCCTTGCCGCCTTTGCCTGCGAGTGCGGGGCGATCAAAAGTGCCTTCGACACGCTGAGTCTGGCCCATCAGCGCGACCCCAACGAAGCGCTTTATGCCGAAATGCTGGCCGTGCTCTATGCCATGGCCGGGAATCCGCGTGAGGGCACCTATTTCGCCAAGCTGTCGGCCAGCCTCGGTCTCGATGCCGCCACCATCGCCCTGCTGCCGCCGTCGCTGCCGCCGTTCACCCAGTGCCTGAGTACCATCCAGGAAGCGCCCTTCCTGCTCCGGGGCGAGGCGCTGGCTGCGGCCGGCCGGTACCAGGACGCGGCGACCCTCTACGAGACCCATCTGTCGTTCTTTCCCGGTAACGCGGCCGCGACCCGGGGGATCTCCCGCTGTTTGCTCGCGCTCAACCAGCCGGCGCGGGCGCTCGCCCATCTCTCCGACTTTTCGGAGACCGGCATCGTCACGGCGGCCGACCTCAGCCTGTTCGGGTCCGCCTATGCCGCCCTCGGCAACGCCACGGTGGCCCGGGACTACCATCGCGAGGCCGCGGCCAAAGATCCGGAAGACACCGGGATCGGTTGCGCCTGCCTGCACGATGCCGTCTTCGATCCCGACGCCACCGCGGCAACCCTGGCCGAGCTGAACGCCGCCTGGACCGCGACCCTGGCCCGCCGCCCGCGGCTGCCGGCCGCGCCGGTCGCCGGCCGGCCGCTGCGCATCGGCTATCTGGTTTCGGCCGTGCGCGATCCCCGGGATATCGAGACCGTCGCGGCAACGCTGGCGGCGACCGACCTTCAGAACATCCGACGCACGATCTACGGCCGGGGCTCTGCCCAGGACCCGGGCAACGCCGGCCTTCATAGCTACGACCGGTGGAGCGACATCGGCACCTGCGATGCCGCCACCCTGGCCGCCATCATCGAAGGGGACGGCATCGACGTACTGGTTGACGCCGGCGGCCATGCCGCTCCGGTTCATCTGGCCGCCCTGGCGTTGCGGCCGGCGCCGTGGCAGGTGTCGTGGCTCGGCAACACCGGCAGCCTCGGGGCCGCCGGCTTCGATGCCGAACTGGTCGACAGCTACGAGGCCGGCCCCGCGCCGCCCCCGGCCGGCGGCCCGCGCCGCCTGCCCCCCGCCGGCGGCATCTATTGCTACGACCGCGCCGGCCCCGTTGCCCGGAGCGCGCCGGCCGGGACTTTCATGTTCGGCGCCGATCTCAGGCTGGCCCAGCTGCATCCCGAACTGCTGGCCAGCTGGGCCCGCCTGCTGGAGCGGGTGCCGGACGCGCGGCTGGCTCTGCGCGACCGCGAATTCGTCGACGGCAACCTGCTGAGCTGGCTGGTGACCCGCTTCGACGAAGTCGGCATCGCCAGCCGGGTCGACATCTTTACCAGCGAGTGCGACGCCTTCTATCGCCAGATCGATGTGGCGCTGGCGCCGTTCGTCGAACTCAACCCCCACGACGCCGCGACGGCGCTGCGCCAGGGTACGCCGGTGGTGGCGGTGGCCGGCGCCGGCCGCCACCGGCGCCAGTCGGCGGCCCTGCTGCACCTGTGCGGCCTCGAGTCGCTGGTCGCCGCGGATGCCGCGGCCTATGTCGACCGGGCGGCGGACCTCGCGCAGTCCCCGGAGGCGTGGCTGGCCGCCTCGGCAGCGGTGGTCCGGGCGGTCGAAACCGCCCCGCCGTTCCAGCCGTCGGTGGTCGCGGCCGGCATCCTCGACGCGATCCGCGGTCTGGTCGCACACGCGGGATAGGCATGATGATGCTCCCTGACGGTTCCCCTCTGGAAGAACCACCCGACACCCGCCGCGAACGGTCGCGCCGGGCCCTGGTTTCCCGGTTTCCCGACCTGGAGACAATGCTGGATGAGCCGCCGGTGCTGTCGCCGATCCGCGACGGCGACAGCGTGGTCGACATCGACCTGGACTCATCCCGCCTTTATTCAATGGACGGCCGCAGCTTTGCCGCCGAGCAAGTCAAACATTACCTGACACGGCCGCTTCGCTTCTTCGTCACCGGTCTCGGCGGCACCAATCTGGCCAGCGGCGTGTCGACCCGCCTCTACGCCAAGCTGATGAACACCTGCCGCGCCCTGGGCGTCACGTTCGGCGACCTGGAGGTCAAGCCCCGCTACGAGGGCTGTTTTCTGGTGGTGCTCGGCCTCGGCCTCGGCTTTCACCTGGACGAGCTGATCGAGAAGACGGAAGCCGGGCACATCATCATCGTCGATCCCTATGAAGAGTTCCTGCGCCAGTCTCTGGAGACGGTCGACTGGGAGAGCCTGCTGAGCCGAAGCGAACAGCGCGGCTGCACCTTCGATTTCATCATCACCGGGGCGCCGGATCGGGCCATCAGCACCTTCATCACGCTGTTCAACCGGTACGGCACCCACTTCATCGACGGTGCCTATGTCTACCTGCACTATCCGGCCCGCCTGCTGACCGAAGTCCGCGATCGTCTGGCCGAGACCGTTCAAACCCTGTACTCGTCCCGGGGCTTCTATGAAGACGAGATGCTCATGCTCGACAACACCAGTGCCAATCTGGCCCGGCATGACTTCTGGTGGCTGCAGAACCGGTTGCGGCCGGAGCGGTTCGAGCCGGTGTTCATCATCGGCTCAGGGCCGTCGATCGACCGCTCGCTCGAGGACGTGAAGCGCCTGCGCGAGCACGCCATCGTCTTTTCCTGCGGCTCCGGACTCCGGGTGTGCCTGAGCAACGGCATCGTGCCCGACTTTCATAGCGAGATCGAGAACGGCTCCTGGGTCTTCGACGCGCTCAGTCTGGTCCGGGCCCAGTTCCCGTTCACCGGCATCACCCTGATCGCCTCGGCCACCGTCGACCCGCGTGTGCCGACCCTGTTCGACGACCGGATCCTGTTTTTCCGTGACAGCGTGTCCGGGTCGCGCATCCTGACCACCCACGACCAGGAGCTGTATCTGGCGGTGCCGACGGTGGCGAACACCGCCGTGCGCACGGCGCTCTCGCTGGGCTTCGGCACCCTCTACCTGTTCGGCATCGACTGCGGCACCAAGGTCGACTCCCAGCGCCATTCGGCGTCCTCGCTCTACTCGCACTCGGAGACTTTCAAGAAGATCGAAGACGGGATAATGCTGAACTTCAGCCATCCGGGCAATTTCGGCGGCATCGTCAAGGCCGACTGGTTGTTCACGTTCAGCCGGATGCTGCTGGAGGAGGTCGGCCGGTTATACCAGCCCCGGATGTTCAATTGCAGCGACGGGGCGCAAATCAAACACACCACACCCAAGGTCTCGGGCAGCATCACTCTGCCGAAGCTGGGTCGTGACCGGGCGACGATCAAACGGGAGCTGCTCCAGAATCTGGTTCGCTGCGCGCCCGGCCAGTTGCTGAATGGGGTCGCCTACCAGGAATGCATCGAAGGCACCCGGAAGTATCAGGAGGAAGGCCGGGCCATGCTCGACGCCGCCGTCCTGGACGATAAGAATTTCGTCCAGTTCTGGCGCCGGCTGAAGGTGTTTCTTGATTGCAGCGCCACGGCTTACCCGCAAGCCGCATCGGTAATCAATTGCTCGCTGCTGTCGATGCCGAAGATCGGCATGTTCTTCGTTCACCGGCTGAGCGACCGGTCGTTGCGGAGCGAGCTGTTTCAGGCTTTTCTCGCCGAGTACCGAGCGGTCTTCGATTTCATGTGCGAGAGCCTGATCGCCCGCTTCACCGAACTGGCCGCCGGGCATGGCGCGGCTTCCCATGAAATCGAGGAGAGCATGCAGAACCGTGGGACAGTGGGGTAGCTTCGGAAAGTGAGGGGGGATAAGCTGTCGACCGGACCACTCCGCCGGGGCGCTCCGTGCTACGCCGCTCTGCCGCAAAGACCAAGAAGGAACCGGCCGTCGGCTCGATCCTGCAGCTGAAGATACGGCTGCTGGACGTGAATCCGATGATCTGGCGACGCGTGCTGGTGCCGGCTACCTATACCCTCGAAGAATTGCACGGTGTCATTCGAGTGGCGATGGGCTGGGAGCCCATTCATTTCGTCGCCGCGGGTGGCCCTGGGACACCTCCGCTGTCGCAAGGACGCCAAGTTCATCTATGAGTACGACATGGGCAGCTTCTGGCGGCCCGAGACTCGGGTGGAGGACGGGCCCGAGCCGCAGCCGAGCCACACCTATCCGTTCTGCTCCGACGGTGCGCATGCCGGAGATTGAATGTTTTCCGTGTCGTAGTATACGGCAATCTGCCGTACGATTCGACGGTCGCATAATAACCCCACTCTCAACCGAACGCTGGGCCGGCCCCGGACGACCGGCCGCTGCAATCAACCGGAACGTCCGCGCGCGACGTGGCGCGGGAGGTCTGACCTGTGGTTAGCTCTCCGGTGTCACCCTAGGACGGCCCGGAGCGTAAAGGTTCATGTGCGGCATCGCCGGTTTTCTCGACCCCGCCTGCCGGGATGAGCAGCGCCTCACCCGCACCGTCGCCGACATGGCGCAGAGCCTGGAGCATCGCGGTCCCGACGCCCAGGGCGTCTGGGTCGATGCCGAGGCTGGCCTCGCCTTCGGCCACCGCCGGCTCGCCATCATCGATCTCAGCCCGGCCGGGGCGCAGCCGATGGCCTCGGCCTGCGGCCGTTTCGTCGTCTGCTACAATGGCGAGCTGTACAATGCGCCGGAACTCGCCGAACGGCTCGACCGTGAGGGCGTCGTCCGGCGCGGCCATTCCGACACCGAGATCCTGGTCGAATGGTGCGCCCGCTGGGGTGTCCGCGCCCTGCTCGAGGCCTGCGAGGGCATGTTCGCCTTCGCGCTCTGGGACCGCCGCGAGCGGGTTCTGACGCTCGCCCGCGACCGGGTCGGCATCAAGCCGCTCTACTGGCGGCACCGGGACGGGCTGCTGCTGTTCGGCTCGGAGCTGAAGGCGCTGCTCCGCCACGACGGCTGGCGGCCCGAGATCGACCGCAACGCGCTGGCCTCCTATCTGCGCTTCGGCTACGTGCCGGCGCCCCACAGCATCTACAAGGGCGTGCACAAGCTCTTGCCCGGCCATCGGCTGACCCTGCGGCCCGGCGCGGCAGAGCCGGAGATCGAGCCCTGGTGGTCGTTACGTGCGGCAGCGGTCGCCGGTCTGGCCGAGCCCTTCGCCGGCTCGCCCGAGGAGGCGGTGAGCGAGCTGGAACGGCTGCTGCGCCGGGCGGTGCGCGGCGAGATGATGGCCGACGTGCCCTTGGGCTGTTTCTTGTCGGGCGGCATCGACTCCTCGACGGTGGCGGCGCTGATGCAGGCCGAGAGCGCCCGGCCGGTCCGCACCTTCAGCATCGGCTTCCACGCCCGCGGCTTCGACGAGGCGGCGGCGGCCAAGCAGGTGGCGGCCCACCTGGGCACCGACCACACCGAGTTCCATGTCGACCCCGCCGACGGCCTGGAGGTGATCCCGAAGCTGCCCGAGTGGTACGACGAGCCCTTCGCCGACTCCTCGCAGATTCCCACCCACATCGTCGCGCGCCTTGCCCGGCAGCACGTCACGGTGGCGCTCTCGGGCGACGGCGGCGACGAGCTGTTCGCCGGCTACACCCGCTATCTGTGGGCGGACCGGCTGTGGCGCCGGCTCGGGCCGCTGCCCCAGCCGCTGCGCCGGGCGGTGGCGGCGACGCTGGCCCATCTTTCCGGGCCGGTGCCGGGGGCACTGGCGGCCGGGCTGGCGGCGCTGCTGCCGGTCGGCATCCGGCCCAGCCATCCCGCCGACAAGCTGCGCAAGCTGGCCGGCATCCTGCCCGCCGCCGACGCCGACGCCCTGTTCCGCCGCCTGCTCAGCCAGTGGCCCGAGCCCGAGCAGCTGGTGCCGGGCGCGGTCGAGCCGCGCGGCCTGCTCTGGGACGAGCGGGTGCGCGCCGACTTCCCGGGCTTTACATCGCGCATGCAGTTCCTCGACAGCGTCACCTACCTGCCCGACGACATTCTGACCAAGGTCGACCGGGCGACCATGGCTGTGGCGCTGGAAGCCAGGGTGCCGCTGCTCAACCACAAGGTCGTCGAATTCGCCTGGACATTGCCGCTGGACCTGAAAATCCGCGACGGCCAGTCGAAATGGGCGCTGCGCCAGGTGCTCTATCGCCACGTCCCGCGCGAGCTGGTCGACCGGCCGAAACAAGGCTTTTCCATCCCGCTGGCGGCCTGGCTGCGCGGCCCGCTGCGCGACTGGGCCGAGGCGCTGCTGGCACCGGCCGCGCTGGCGGCCGACGGCCTGCTCAACCCGGTGCCGGTCCGCCACGCCTGGGCCGAGCACCTGACTGGCCGGCGCGACCACGCTCACGCCCTGTGGGCGGTGCTGATGCTGCAGGCGTGGCGAGAGTCCCGAGCGGTCGACGGGCTGATGGAGCGGTGATAAGCTGGCCGAGGGGTGAGGCGTTGGGGAGCTTTGGCGCCGGGCGGATCGCACGGGTCGTCTCCGCGCTAGGCGGGGAGCAGGGAGCAGTCCCCGGGGCATTCACGCCACACCCGGACACCCCTCCCCCGGCCCCCCCGGACACCCCAAGGAAAGGAACCAAGCTTGGAAGAAGTCATAGCCCCTTGGCTCATTCGGCACAGAGAAGTTTGGAGCAAGAAGCCC
>Ga0265316_10001853_pt1 | contig 22248 bp, 17 predicted proteins | sample 4522metaG_FD_202092 | JGI IMG/M metagenome (GOLD analysis project Ga0265316, IMG submission 202092) | Rhizosphere microbial communities from Carex aquatilis grown in University of Washington, Seatle, WA, United States - 4-5-22 metaG | ecosystem: Host-associated > Plants > Roots > Rhizosphere >... | reverse complement strand
CTGCCAGCCTGGCTTTTTTATTTTCTACAACAAAAACTTGATGCGGGCAGACCTCAACGCAACGCCCGCAGCCTACACATTTTTCTTTATCGTATTTTAACGTCACGATGTTCGACAAATATCTTAAACTCATAATTTAAGCCCTCCCGGTAAAATATAAAGCTATCGACACCAGCAGCATCAATCCAATGATCGGCAAAGCGATCCTTACCTCTTTTTTTACTCCCGCAACCGAAGTAAAAGTGGAACAGCCGGTATAATTAAGTGTTAAATAGGCAGAGATTGCCGCAATAAATAATATCAAAGCTAAGCTTACATAGATATTTAAGCCATAAGCAAAAAATAACCCAACTACCACTCCCAAAAATCCACCCTTAAAGGAAAATGCCCGGCCCGGCAACCATGGCAACAAGGCTGCGGCCAAAACCGTGCCGGTTAAAACTCCAACCCAAAACATCAGCAAAAGCAAATGGGTATTAAACCAAAAATTTAGTAATAGCAAAACCACCGAAACGATTATGCCCTGCTTCGCTGCGTTGGCTAACTCAAGCCATACCACTTCCATGCGCTCCGCAAGATTAAAAGTAACTAACCGCATCTTGTTGTCTGCTTTCATCCCATTAGACAAAAACTTCTTTATATCTTTAGCCCTTATAGGCCCATAAATAACATTAAAATCACAGAAAGGTTCCACCATATGGCCAAAAACTCCCGGCGCGCCCAACTGCGGCAAAATAAGTTTGCGCGTAGTAACTATCTCGGCAAGCCTGGTCACGATCACGCGATTAATGATCTCTTTAGTGCCGAAAGTGCCCTTACCCGCGGCACACCAAACATTAACCCCTTTAGTATCAATAACCAAAATCCACAAATTCAAGCCCGCTAATTCACGGCGCAAAACATCAAATGACAATTTATAGTTACAAGAAACTAAAACCGGCGAATCTTTAGCAGGCGCGCCCACGGCATATAACCCCGGCGCAATCGCGTAATTCATGCGGTTAATATCAAGGCGCACGGCGATCATTCCCAAATAATCCAACAAACGCCAGCACGTCGATATTTTCTCAATATCTCCGGCGGCAGTAGGAATTTTTCCAATAATATCGATCTTTATGTATTTCATCAGCAACAACGCCATTTGGAACCGACCACACATTTGCCGTCAACACGCTTACCCAACCTTTTCTCCAACCGTTTTTTGTCTTCGTTTAAAATATTCTGGTCAAAGGCTTCAATCGCCTTAAGCAACAAGGCATGAACTTTATCTTCGGGTTTGATCATAGAATAAAAGACAAACTTGCCTTCTTTTCTTTCCTGCACCAGCCCGGCTATCTTAAGCTCTTTAGCGTGGCGGGAGATATTGTATTGGGCAATTTTTAATGCATCCACGATCTCGCAGATACAAAGCTCTTCCTTCGCCGCAAGAAGCGTAAAAATTATCCTCAAGCGGGTTTTATCCGCTAACGCCTTAAAAATTTTAACCAAATCATCCATAGATTCTCCCCTTTGTGGTTAGTATGCACATATGCGCCTACATGCATATGATAACAAATTTTACAGCTAGGTCAAGGATATTTTTTGTGTCATTGCGGGCTGAATTATTTGAGACGTGGCAATCGCTATTGTCTGGAGAATAATCATTCGCCCCTGCACCGAAAAATTTATTTCTGTTTACCTTCGAAACGTTTTATTTCTTTGTCAAAATCAGAGATATAATCTTTATCCTGCTTTACCCGATAAACTTCATATTCCGCCTCGGCCTTAAGCTTTGCCTCCAGCATTGAAACCTTGCCTTTATCCCTCAAAATAGGATAACTCGCCACCTTAAGGAATTGCTCCAGTATTTTTTTCCAATCTTCCATTTTGGTCAATAACTGCCGATTAGCACGATTTTCCGCCAAATCAAGGTAGGCGGAAATAATTCCGTTCAACTCTCTAATGTGTATTTCGCTTAAATAGTTTTTAGCGATTATTACATCAGACTTTAAAATTTTATTATCCGGCATATGCTTCCAGGTAATCAAACCCATATATGCCTTTTTCGCATCAGCGTTTGTATAAATTATTTCCGCGGCAGTTTTACCGGTAATCGCCCAATGCAATTTATTTTGTACCGTAGCAAAAAAATCTTTTGTAACGAGCGCATTTTTATCATAATCTGCCGATAAGGCGTAGATGTCGGTTATTTTCTGATAAAATCTGCGCTCACTTGCCCGAATTTCTCTAATGCGTTCAAGCAGCTCGTCAAAATAATCTTTACCAAACCGCTTACCCTGCTTGAGCCGCTCATCATCCAACACAAAACCTTTAATAATAAATTCTTTTAAAGTTTTGGTCGCCCAGATACGAAATTTGGTAGCTTGAACACTATTGATCCTGTAACCTACGGCGATTACAGCATCAAGATTATAGAAAGTTGTAAGGTACCTTTTACCATCATCGGCAGTTGTTTCCATTTTAGAAATAACTGCTTTTTCATCCAGCTCGCCGCTTTCGAAGGTGTTTTTTAAATGTTTACTGATTGCCGGAACATTAACGCCAAACAATTCGGCCATACGCTTTTGAGTAAGCCAAAAAGTTTCCGCCCCAAAAACAACCTCAACGCGAACATTGCCTTCCGCAGATGCATAAAAAACAATATCTGAACTCTTAAGCGCAGGCAACTTGTTTTTGTCTGTTTTATTTCTGTTGTTCTTCACTTATTCACCCTTATCTAACATAAGCATAATCTTTTTATACACCAATCCACCCTTCAAAACAAGGGTTATTTCACAAACATATACCCGCCGATCGCGATCATTGTAGCGGCAAAAACCTTACGTAACACGACTTGCGATAAACCGACCGCCAACTTTGCCCCGAAATAACCGCCGAAGACAAACCCCAGACAGATAAACATCGCCACCGGCAAATTAACATACCCCTGCTTATAATACGTCAATACCGCCAACACTCCGATCGGCGGCAATAACATCGCCAAAGTCGTCCCCTGCGCCATAGCTTGAGAAAAACGTAAAACATAAACTAAAAATGGTATAACGATAATTCCGCCGCCGATCCCCACCAACCCACTGGCGATACCCGCGATAAACCCGATAATCAAGCATAAAAAAAATGTCATGAATTACCTCCTTGAAAAATTATATCAAAAAAACAAAACCCCCGGATTTTATTCCGGGGGTTAAATGTTTTTAATTATAGCGGGCGCAAAATATTGCGCCCCTACACGAACAATTAAACTCTATTGGCCGAACCTAAAACATTAACGTTTTTGTTTTTATACATCTCAACCAACGCCGTACGCGCCGGGCCTAAATATTTGCGCGGATCAAATTCGCCGGGCTTTTCCACAAAGACTTTACGGATGATCGCCGTCATCCAGAGGCGGCCGTCGGAATCGATATTGATCTTGCACACGGCCGATTTTGCCGCGCGGCGCAGTTCATCCGCCGGGATACCTACGGCATCTTTCATCTTGCCGCCGAATTGGTTGATGATTTTAATCGCCTCGACTTCGACCGACGAAGCGCCGTGCAAAACGATGGGAAAACCGGGAAGTTTCTTCTCGATCTCTTCCAGTATATCAAAACGCAATGGCGGCGGGACTAAAACGCCGTCGGCATTCTTTTTGCATTGTTCGGGTTTAAACTTATTCGCGCCGTGGCTTGTACCGATCGAGATCGCCAAAGAATCGACGCCGGTCTTTTTCACGAAATCCTGAACCTCTTCGGGCTTGGTGTAGTGAGTGACTTCGCTTGATACCGCATCTTCGATGCCGGCTAAAACGCCTAACTCGCCCTCGACCGTAACATCGTATTTATGAGCGTAATCGACGACTTTTTTGGTTAACGCTACATTCTCATCGTAAGGATGGTGCGAACCATCGATCATTACCGACGAAAACCCGCTCTCAATGCAGCTGACGCAAGTCTCAAAGGTATCGCCATGGTCTAAGTGCAAAGTGATAGGAATTTCTTTTAAACCTTTGGCCTTGGCCATCTCTTTCATCATCTCAACCGCACCTTGCGCCATATATCGCAGCAAGGTCTGGTTGGCATATTCGCGCGCGCCTTTCGAAACTTGCAAAATTACCGGCGACTGCGTTTCAACACAGGCAGTAATGATCGCCTGGATCTGCTCCATATTGTTAAAATTGTAAGCGGGAATCGCATAACCGCCCTTAAAGGCCTTTGCGAACATCTCTTTGGTGTTGACCAACCCTAAACTTTTGTAAGACGTCATAACTCCCTCCATCGGTTAAAAGTGATTATGTGATTTTCAAGAAACGTAATTGTATCACTATTTTTTAGCTTTGCAATGCTTCTTTGGTCAAGCCCCGGTCGACGCGAATCGGCAGGATAATAAAGGGAATGCCTTGCTGGTAAAATTTCTGCTGCATGGCAAAAACCGTGTAGTTATGCAGCCAGCGGTCGATAAAAGTAGCGTCGGGAAAAACGAGCTGGCCGCCGAAAAACACCGCGTTAGGGTATTTTTTAATGATCAGCGGGCCGACTTTATCCATTTCGGAAGCGATATCAATACCAAGGAAAACCATCCCCACCGCGTAACGGCCTTGCCGGCGCATAAACTCGGAGTATTGATTAACATCGCGCTCCGCCGAATTCTTTAAATTCTCTACCTCCTCGGTACCTTTGAAATTTCCCGCGTCCAAAATGCCGATCTGCACAAAAACATAATTTTTGAATTCGTTACCGAAAAGCTTTACGACGTTAAAAAGCGAGTGGAGCCCCAACCCATTATAGCCGTTGACAAAAATTACCGCGGTTTTAGCATTGGAGTTAAACGGCTCAGTCTTGTCGGGCAAAATATCGTCGATCGAAACGCGTGCTGCCTCCATCAAAGAGTTTAAACGGTTTAATTGTTTATGTGTACTCTTATAATGTTTTTTGATCGACATCGACAAAAACGCCAGCAAACCCGTGACCAGGATCGTGATCCAGCCGCCTTCGTTGAATTTGATCAAAACGACCGAAATGAGAATAAACGAACATAAAAGAAAACCGGTGCCGTTTACGGCAATGCGGCGTTTCCATTTTTTACCGCGCACAGCCCACCAATGCCGGACCATGCCTAATTGAGAAAGAGAAAAAGTAATAAAAACGTTGATGCTGTAAAGGATGACCAGAAATTTTACCGAGCCATGCGACAGGCACATCGTAATCAGCGAAGCGAGAAACATAAGAATGATGCCGTTCTGGGTAACTAAGCGGTCGCTTAACCCGGCAAATTTAGTAGGGAACCAGCGGTCTACCGCCATATTGGCTAAAACCCGCGGGCCGTCTAAAAATCCGGTCTGCGCGGCGATAAACAAGATTATCGCTTCCGAGACCAGCGTAACAAAAACAAATACGGTCCCGGCAAATCCCCAATGAGCGGTCATCTTTTCAAACAACACGGCGTTTAAGGTCTTGCCGGGAATATGCGTTACGCCATAAAGAAGATAAGCGGTCATAAGGCCCATTACCACTACCGCCAGGGATATCGCCATATAGCTCATCGCCTTTTTGCCGGTATCCACTTTGGGTTCGCGCAAAACCGGCATGCCGTTACTCACCGCCTCGATCCCGGTGTAAGTACCCGCGCCTAAGCTGTAGGCACGCATCAAAAGCATCATTGCCCCCATAAACCCCAGCTGAGAAACAACCGCCTTACTTTCGTGGCCGACACTGCTTACGACTGCGCCCAGGCGGGCAGAATGAGCGGACAAAGCATAAATGATCCCGAAAAGATGGGTCACGACAAAGATCAGAAAAATCGGCACAAGCGGTAAAACCGATTCTTTAGTCCCCCGGATATTCAAAATCGCCAGCAATCCTACACCGGCGATGGCAAGGAAGATTTTATAATGGATCAAAGCCGGCGGCAAAAAACTGAAAACCGCGTCGGCGCCGCTGGCAACCGAAAGAGTAATGGTCAAAACGTAATCGATTAAAAGCGCGCAGCCGGAAATCATCCCCCAATTGGGCGACAATAATTTGCTGGCCACCAGATACCCGCCGCCGCCGTGAGGGAAAAGTTCGATGATATGCGAGTAGCTGGCGCTGATCACAAAAATTGTGACTACCGTCATAAGGCCGATGATCAAACTTAAAGCGACGTGGCCGCCTAAGGCAAGAAAGGCTTCTTCCGGGCCGTAGCACGATGACGAAAGGCCGTCGACACCCAAACCTACCCAGGCAAAAAAAGCGATCAAAGAAAGGCTATGGAAAATATTACGGTCCAGCGGACTTTTTTCTTTACCCACGATCACGCGGCGCACCCTGCCGGCAAAAGACTCTTTTCTTAGCATGATTTAATCTTCAATCTTTATGCCTTTAAGGTCAACCTGAGGAAAACGCATATTAAAACCCTTAAGAGTATCGACAATTACCGAAGCCGTGACCAGGTTACGGTACCACTTTTTATCCGCCGGCACCACATACCATGGCGCATAAGCGTTGCTGGTGCGTGATAAAGCTAATTCGTAAGCCTTAACATAGGAATCCCAGAATTTACGCTCGTTGACGTCGGATGCACTGAATTTCCAATGTTTACCCTTGTCTTTTAAGCGTTCTTCAAGGCGCTCTTTTTGTTCATCTTTGCTGATGTGCAGAAAGAATTTTAAAATCGTTGTGCCCTCATCCCCAAGCATCTTTTCAAAATTATTAATATTCTCGTAACGGTTTTCGATAACCTTCTCGGGAGCTAACCCATGCACCCGCGCCACCAGAATATCCTCATAATGGCTGCGGTTAAAAATTACGATCTCGCCTTTGCCCGGCACGCCGGGATGTATACGCCATAAGAAATCATGGTCCAGCTCCCGGGTTGTCGGCTGTTTAAAACTCGAAACCCTGACGCCCTGGGGGTTTACGCCGCGAAAGACATGGCGGATCACACCGTCTTTGCCGGAAGTATCCATGCCTTCAAGCACGATCAAAATTTTATGTTTATGCTCGGCGTATAAAAGTTCCTGCAAAGTATCCAGCTCATGGTCGAGCTTTTTCAATACCTTCTGCGCGGCTTTTTTATCTTTAGAAAATGCGCGAGAGTCTTGCGGGTCATATTTCGCCAGGTTGACCTTCGCGTCCGGCGCAACCCGGTAGCGTTGAAAAGGATTATGCTTAACTTTCTCCGAGGTATTCATGCCTTGTATTCTATCACATCTATTCTCCATTCAGCATAAAATCAAATACCGGCTTTCCGCCATCGCCTAAACACCCAATGCGCTTCGTCGATACGCCCTTCGCTCCACAATAATAAAGAGATAACAACGAAAAGATCAAGAAATAAAGGGGATTTTGGAAGCGGTTACAAACGGGTGGTTCGTGTAGGGGCAGGTCCCTGTGCCTGCCCTGGGCGGCCACGGGGAGCCGCCCCTACGGTAATTTAAATTCGGTACCTAACGCCACTTACCTTGGTAAGCTTGTGGAATTGCATCAGAATATTCTGGGTCATCTTGCCCGGTTTACCACTGCCGATTACGCGGCCATCCACCTTGACCACGGGAATGATCTCCGCGGCGGTACCGGTTAAAAAACATTCATCAGCGGTATAAATATCCTGGCGCGAGAGCATCCCTTCATGGGTGGAAATATCTGAATTTTTTGCGAGCTCTAAAACCGCATCGCGGGTAATACCTTTTAACGCCCCCATCTCTACCGCCGGGGTCAAAAGCTTACCTTTTTTCACAATAAAAACGTTGTCCCCGGTGCACTCGGCAATAAAGCCCAGGTGATTAAGCATCAGCGCCTCTTGATAGCCTAAATTCACCGCTTCGATCTTGGCTAAAATATTGTTTAAATAATTGAGCGACTTAATGCGCGGATTTAGCGCTTCCGGCAGGTTACGCAAGGTCGCCACGGTCACGATCTCCATCCCCTCTTTGTAAAGCTTTTCCGGATATAAAGAAATTTTGTCGGCAATAACGATTATCGACGGTTTACCGTAACACTTACGCGGATCTAACCCTAAATCTCCCTCGCCGCGGGAAACAACCAACCGGATATACCCGTCGCGCAGTTTATTCGCCTTCATGGTCTTCACAACCACCTCGATCATTCCCGGTTGTGTCATCCCGATATTTAAATTAATCGCATGGGCCGACTCGTAAAGGCGTTCGATATGCTCCTGCAATCGAAAAACCAGGCAATCATAAGAACGAATACCTTCGAATACGCCGTCACCGTATAAAAAACCGTGATCGAAGACCGAAACTTTCGCCTTCTCGCGGGAAACAAATTTACCGTTAAAATAGATCTTCACAACGCCTCCTGAATATAAAGTTTTAGAAGAATCTGCCTGCTCATTAATTAATTATACCAAATTAATCGCGAAAAGGCTTGGATAATTTCCTGCCCTTATAATTTTGTCCTTTGATCTTATCGCCGCGCAGGGCTTTGCGGTCACGTAAAAGGCGGGAGATATCTTTCTGCCGTAATGTGGTTTGCGGCTTTGCCATATCAATCCATGCCAAGCAAATCCATAACTTTTTGGTACAATTCGGGAAATTCAAAGGGCTTATTCAGGTAATCACTATGCAATTCGTGCGAAACTTTTACATCGGCAGGCAAGGCCAGGGCCGAACAAAAAATAATCGGCGTATTTTTAGTCTCTTCGTGCGCGCGTAAACGGTAATAGATCTCAATGCCGCTTAAACCGATCATCGCGATATCAAGAATAACAATGTCGGGATGTCGACTGACGATCTTTTCATATCCTTCGGTGCCGGTAGACGCCGCGATAGCGTTGAAATTTTTCTTTTCAAACATCATCTTAAGGTAAGTACGAATACCGTCCTCGTCTTCGATAACAAGAACCGTCGGCTTATCCACATCATCCATAAAATTATTCGGTTTTAAATTCGTAGAATTTTGGGCTGACGCCCCAGATACCTTCGGCATACTCTTTGATGGTGCGGTCGCTGGAAAATATTCCGGAATTAGCCACATTGATGATCGCTTTTTGCGTCCACTCTTTTCTATTGCCGTAGGCCCAGGAAACGATATCCTGCGTCGAACAATAACTTTCAAAATCGGCGCAGATAAAATAAGGATCTTGATAGGTGATCGAATCGAGCAGGGGCTTAAATAAATCGTGATCTACCGGCGAGAAGAAGTTGCTTTCGATCAATTGTACCGCCTCTTTTAAAAGCGCGATATTTTCGATATATTCCCGGGGCTGGTAACCTTTAGCGCGTAAATCCGTTATCTCTTTCACGGTAAGCCCGAATAAAAACATGTTTTCTTTTCCCACGGCATTGGCGATCTCGATATTGGCGCCGTCAAGCGTGCCGATCGTAAGCGCGCCGTTCATCATGAACTTCATACAGCCGGTGCCGGAGGCCTCGGTGCCTGCCGTAGATATCTGCTCCGAAAGGTCGGAAGCCGGAAAGATTTTTTCGGCCAGCGAAACGCGGTAATTCTCTAAAAATACCACCTTCATCAAATCATTAACGCGCTTATCTTTATTGATAAAAGCCGAGATGCTGGTCAAAAATTTAATAATGCGCTTAGCCATAAAGTAACCCGGCGCCGATTTACCCGCCACGATAAAAGTGCGCGGCGTAAAATAGACATTGGGATCGTGGCGCGCCTTCAAGTATTGCGCGATGATGTACAGCCCGAATAAAAGCTGGCGCTTATATTCGTGGATGCGCTTAATGTGCACGTCGAACATCGAGTCGGGATTGACCGAAATTCCGGTAGTATAAAATATGTAGTCGCTTAAATGCTTTTTGTTGGCATATTTGATCTTGCCCCAGCGTTCGCAAAAAGAATTATCGTCTTTAAAAGGCAACAATTTTTTATATTCGCGGTAATCGATCACCCATTTATTACCGATCGCTTCGCTGATCAATCCCGACAAGCCTGTGTTGGTCTTCCAGAGCCAGCGCCGCTGGGTGATGCCGTTGGTCTTATTGTTAAACTTTTCCGGCCAGATCTCATAAAAATCCTTAAACAGGGAATTTTTCAAAATATCGCTGTGCAACCGGGAAACGCCGTTGACCGAATGCGAACCGACAATCGCCAGATAGGCCATGCGGATCTGCTTAACGGCGCCCTCCTCGATCAGAGACATGCGCCGCAAGCGGTCGTTATCGCCGGGAAACTCGACCGCGACCTCTTCCAGAAAACGGCGGTTGATCTCATAAATAATCTGCATGTGCCGGGGAAGAAGCTTTTCAAACAAAGGCACAGCCCAGAGCTCCAGCGCTTCGGGCATTACGGTGTGGTTGGTATAAGCGAAAACATTAACGCAAATATCCCAGGCAACATCCCAATCTAAATTTTCCTCATCAAGCAAAAGGCGCATCAGCTCGGGAATCGCCACCGCCGGATGCGTATCGTTAAGATGGATCGCGTTTTTTTCGGCAAAATTTTTAAAGCTGTCGTTACCCTCCTTAAAGCGGCGGATAATATCGGCGATCGAGGCTGCGGTAAAAAAATACTCCTGTTTCAGGCGCAATTCTTTGCCGCGCACCCGGCTGTCATTGGGATACAAAACTTTCGAGATGATCTCGGAGTTAACCTTATTAAAGACCGCTTGTTCGTAGTCGCCGTCGTTAAAGTATTTTAAATCAAACTCTTCGCTGGAGCGCGCCGCCCACAAACGCAGATTGTTGACCACGTCGTTGCCGCAGCCGACCACCGGAATGTCGTAGGGTGTAGCAAAAATATCTTCGCTATCGACCCACTTAACGCGCAAGCGCCCCTTGTTGTCGTTAAACATATGGGTCTTGCCGTAAAATTGGATTCGTGTCGAATACTCTTCGCGCAATATCTCCCATGGGTAACCTTTACGCAGCCACTCATCGGGAAATTCGACCTGGAAACCGTTAATAATTTTTTGATTAAAAATTCCGTACTCGTAGCGGATACCGTAGCCCTGGGCCGGGATGCCCATCGTGGCCATCGAATCCAAAAAGCAGGCCGCCAGGCGCCCTAAGCCGCCGTTACCTAAACCGGCGTCGGATTCACACTCGCGTAAAGTCTCAAGGTCGAAGTCGAGCTCTTCCATCGCCTCTTTAACTTCCTTCTCCAGCCCTAAGTTCATTACGTTAGTACCTAGAAGGCGGCCGATCAAAAATTCGAGCGATAAATAATAAACACGCTTAACGTTTTGTTTGTGATATTTCTGCTGGGTCGCGATCCAGCGTTCGGTGATGCGGTCGCGGATAGCTAAAGAAAGGGCGAGGAAATTATCGTTGTCGGTCGCGGTATACTGGTCTTTGGCAAGAGTGTTCTGTAATTTATCCAGAAAGGAATATTTAATTCCTCGCTTGCTCATATCCTTGCTGATATTTTTAAGCTCGATCTCCAGCTTCTGGTTCGTCGCCATACCCTCCCCTTTCCTTAATTGTTATACTACTAGAATTATAATTGGGAATGAGATTTTTACAAGGGAAAGTGGTTAGGAGATACGGGGGCCGGCGATTTTAAAAATTCGCCCAGCGGATAACCGGACGGGGAACAGAGATATTAAAATCAAAACCAACGAAATTTTCTGGTGAAATATCGTAATCAAGAATACCAGCCGTTACCAATTCTGAATCTTGTGCGCCATCGGCAGTTTTCAATTTTCTGGAATCAAGGTTGACTGCATCATCCCTAAAATCCACGCCGCCGGTCTTATCATCCGAAGAAACACCGGCATCATTTTTACCCAGATACGCTGCCAAACTTTTACGAAAATAAGGTATAAAGGGCTCGACCGCCGCTGCGCCTTGATCTTTTGAACCTAAAACCCATGTCATATTTTTTCCTTTCTCGTAAAAAAAATGGGCGGCTGGCACATCGCCCATCCGAACGAGTTCATTGTAGGCATCTTCAAGAAATTTTCGCCCTTCGCCGGGAGCAAGACGTAAGCTTTTTTCTAAAGCATCAAAAATAACGTGATCTTTAGCGGGATCCATATAATCACGATGGCCGTAATTCGCAACAAGCGCCAAAAGAAATTGCAAACGATTCTCCAGCGACGCTTTGCTCCCAAATATCGGCAATCTGTATTCACCCGCATCGACCAGAACGATCTCATTCCCTGCAATAAAATTATCACCATGTATATCGGTAGGCACAACCCCCTTTAGTTGGGAAGCTACCCAAAGTAAATTATCAACTACCCCCCGACGAACGCTATCAGTCAGTTTACCCTCCCGGTCCAATTCACCAACAGTAGGGCCAACAATAAACTCTTCAATAATCCAATGTATTTTAACCTTACCACTCTTAAATAAACCAGTACCGCCTAAACGCGGCATACCCTTACCGGAACAGGTAGCCGCCGTAGCTATCTCTTGAGGACTTATCGATCCTCCATACTTTTCGTGCTTAAACGCCAGCAAAACTACAACCTTCTCATTGGTACCAGCCATAGGGATAGTCAGCTTATACGCACGCTTTTGGGTACCATCCTTTACGTGTTCTACGTAAACATCCTTACCCAAGTCACTCCAAGCAAGGCCGGAATTGCCGGTCACATTACGCAACATATTGATAAAAATATCTTCCGGTATCTGCGTAACAATATTGCGAGCCAACATGGCAACATCCAAATACTCATCCCAGGCAGTCCGATCATCGCCATCAAAGTCCATTGCCGGAATGTGCACACGCAAATGAGCACTTTGTATCAATTTTATACTCTTGGTAAGTTCCCGGTCAGCATCAGCGCAGATCTTGATTTGTAACGCTCTTAGCAAATAATGCTGGTCACCGGATTTTTTTTGTGCGATCGCTAAAGCTTCATCGCCTAATTTCAACCTTATTTCCTCTGCGCCTAACGTAGGAAAAGTTACAACCAGATATTGGCCATCCAACCTTAAACGCAACTGTTTACCGTTAAAAAGATATTCACCTATCTCATGCACCATAGCCACCGGATTAGAAAAAAGTTTATCGTAAATGGCAATATAGCGAAAAGACTGGTTTGGCGCTGAAGCCTTACCCAAAACATCCCTGATCCTTTGAGAAAAAGTAAAGATTTTAGGCGGAGATTTTTCAAATAGCTTTAAAAAATTAAGCAAAATTTTTCTATGCTCGTCTTTAACCGCCGCGATGGCTAAATGCCCTACCTGATCCAAAACTGTCCCTAGGTCTCTCTCGCCAACCGGGGTTAAAAGTACTTTACCAAGAGGCGCATTCCCTTTTGGCTCAACTACTTGCATATACCAATTCTGGCCTTCTCTAGCAACCCGGGATACTTTACCGCGATTACCGATTTGGCCCTCAATGCCTTGATCCTCAGACGCAGAATCTCCAACGCGTTGTAAATTTACCGTAAACCCCTCTCCGTTTCTCTCCACCGATGCGACTAATGAAACCGGCGCCAGCGTCTCAGGTTCAACACTTACAGCAGCATCCGCATACTCGCCATCAAAGCCTCCGGAATAAAAGTGCCGACGGGTATATTTTTTCCGATAGGGGTCAAAATCAGCCTTAATATAGTTATAAGCGCCTTTTTTAAACGCCTCAATATACTGTTGATAAATTTTTTCTTTAAATTGAGGATCGGCAGAATCTATGCCCTTAACTTTCTTTTTATCGCGGTAAAGATTGTTCAAAATATTTTGCCGATAAACCTCCTCGTTTAATTTACGCTTAAACCATACCGACAAAACCAACGAATGATATATCTGGCGTAGTTGGCTGAAATTTTTTCCGGAATTTATCTCTTCTTGCAAAACCGGCAAGATAACTTCTTTCATCACCTGAGAAGAAATATCATTCGGAACAAGATGATTATCTGCGCGCGTATGATCATTATTTTTTTGCGTTGCCAAATAATCTTCTTCCAGCATCACCTTAAGCCGAGCCTCACCCACTAAAACTTTATCCTTACCTTCGTAAACTACCGCCTTATCAGGAACTATCCACACCTTATTAAAGGTGCTGATAGGAATTTGAATCGTGTTATATTTCTGGTGGGCTTTTTGGTAAACCTTCTGCCAAAACTGTTTGCCCAGGCCGGTTTTAGGATCGGTCAATGTACTGGCTACCTGTTTTAATATGTAATCTTGGCTCAAGAGGTCCCTGCCGATATCGGTAGATTGTAATTCGTTAGGAACAATACGGTCTGCCTCATAAGGCGACAGGTTCACCCATAAATCCTTACTGGGCATGGTAACGCAAGCTAAAAAATACCTGACTAAACGCCGGGCTTGAATCGACAAATCTTCCGGTGAAGAACCGGCGCTACCCTTATCGATCACGAAATCGAACTTTAACGGATCATTGGGATAAAACTTTAATCCGCGTAAAACCGGTAGAGAGAATTTTTCTCCCAGAGGGACAACGGCAAGGGCATCCGATTTAGGCAAAACTTGAGCAAAAATAAACGGTTGTCCAGAAAATACCAGCAATAGGCAAACCGCTAGAGCTACAATCCTACGCATCATTTTAGAGAATAACCTCATACGCATAGCCTCACTACAAATAAACCATATTTTTTACTATATAACCAGGTTAAAAGGGATAAATGGTGTAAGCGTTTACAGTGTGCGGCGGAAGCGTAACTTGTATATTTCCATCGCCCAAAACGGCAGGGAGTAAAATTACCTTATGCGCTCAATCCAATAATCAGGCTTGCGATGCAAATGGGCAAAGGCAAGGACAATAATAGCCTCTCGCTGAATCGAGTATAAAATTTTATAAGGAAACCTGTGGGTAAAACACCGCCGAATTTCTTTACGCTCAAGCGGCCATGCTTCAGGGTGCTGCTGGATGCGCAGCAAAACTTGCTTTATTTCTTTTTCAAAACGGGCACCTAAACCGGATTGTTCTAATTCATAAAATTCTTTAGCAATTCTAAATTCCCGGCGGGCAATTTCGAGGATCTCAATTTTCATGAGCGGCTCTTAAACATATCTTCGAAAGAAACGGTTTTTGCCTTGCCGGACTTGTAGGCCTTAAGCCTTTTCTCCGCTTCACCGGCCCATATTTTTTCGATTATCGGATCGGGGTTATCCAGGCTTCTTATTAAGGTTTCGATAATAATAAAGCGTTCCGCGGGTTTTAAATGCAATGCTTTCGATATAACTGTTTTTGTCGGCGACATAATTTTTACCTCCGGATAAATTATACCATATTTTAATCCTATTTTCCCAAATTGAACCAATTTATAAAATCCAGGCGTGAGTTTATTGCAAAGGCTTAAGCAAACGATGTTTGATTAATTTATACAACTCCATCGCCCAGAGCGGCAGGGAAGAAAGGAAAATGACCAAAAACCAATCGAAAGGCTTAAGCATCTGGGTTTTAAAGACTATGCGGGCAAAGGGCAGAGAAACTACCGCCATCTGCAAAGCTAACGAGGCCAAGACCGCGAGAACAAGTTTCATATTGGTAAAAACACCGATCTTAAAAATCGACTCGCGCTGACTGCGACAATTAAACGCATGGAAAAGCTGGGTGCAGGATAAAACAATAAATGCCGCGGTGCGCGCCCGTCCTAAACTTTCATGCTCCAGCCTCAAAACAAACCAAAAAGCAAGCAAGGTGCAAAACGCAATAAAGGCCCCCTGGGCCAACATTAAAATGGCGGCCGGCTTAGTGACCACCGGCTCGTCGAACTTACGCGGCGGACGGTTCATTATATCGCGATCGATCGGGTCAACGCCTAGCCCTAAGGCCGGCAAACCATCGGTAACCAGATTTACCCACAAAATATGGATCGGCAAAAGCGGCAAAGGCCAGCCCAAAAGTGAAGAGCAGAACATCACCATGATCTCGCCGACATTACACGATAAGAGATAGTGAAGGAATTTTTTGATATTATCGTAGATGCCGCGCCCCTCTTCGACCGCGGCCACGATCGAAGCGAAATTGTCGTCGGTCACTACCATATCGGATACTTCTTTGGTCACATCGGTACCGGTCAATCCCATGGCAACTCCAATATCCGCCTCTTTTACCGCCGGGGCATCGTTGACCCCATCGCCGGTCATTGCCACCACTTCACGGCATGCGCGCCAGGCTTTGACGATCTTTAATTTATGTTCCGGTGAAACGCGCGCGTAAACCGCCACGCGTTTAAATTTTTCTTTAAATTCGGCTTCGCTCAAAGCATCCAGCTCCTCACCGGTCAAGGCCAGCGAATCGACGCCGAAAAACCCGATTTCGCGGGCTATCGCCACCGCGGTATTTTTGTGATCGCCGGTGATCATCACGGTTTTAATCCCGGCTTTTTTACACGCCGCAACCGCCGGTTTTACTTCGTCGCGCGCCGGGTCGATCATCGCCATCAGGCCGGCGAAAGTAAGGTTGCTTTCGATGATTGAAGCATTGATCTCAAGCGGCAGATGGTCAAACTCACGGTAAGCAAAGGCCAGAACGCGCATCGCCTGCGCGGTTAAGTGATCGTTAATATCCAGCGCTTTAGCAATATCGTTGTTGTCTAAAGAACGCACAATGCCTTTCATATCGATCGCATTACAATCTTTCAGCAAAATGTCCGGCGCGCCCTTAACAAAAGCGGTATATTTTTTATCTTTGCGGCAAATTACGGTCATCAATTTACGCTGTGAATCAAAAGGGATCTCCTCGACAAAAATATAATTTTCTTTTAAATCGCTCTTTTTTAAACCCGCCTTGGCCGCGGCAACGATCAGCGCCCCCTCGGTAGGGTCACCCGCAATCCTATAAACGCCCCCTTCCTCGATAAGCCCTGCCGAGTTGCAAAGCGTCGCGCAAACCATAATTTTCTGGATATACGAATAATCCTTAAGCTCTACCGGCCGGTCGTTAATAAAAAAACTACCCAAAGGCGCGTAACCGGTACCGCTTAGATTAAAAAGATTACCGCCGGTAAAAACCGCTTTTACCGTCATCTCATTTTTAGTGAGCGTGCCGGTTTTATCCGAACAGATCACCGTAGCGCAGCCTAACGTCTCGACTGATGAAAGTTTGCGGATCAGCGCGTGGCGCTTGACCATACGCTGCACCCCTAAGGCTAAAGCGATCGTTACGATCGCCGGCAAACCTTCGGGTATAGCGGCTACCGCCAGGCTCACCGCGGTTAAAAACATCTCGATCAAAGCTCCGCCGCGTAAAAGGCCCAGAAAAAATACAAGCGCCACCAAAATAAAACAAGCGATAACAATACCCCTACCGAATTCTTCCAGTTTTTTTTGTAACGGCGTTGCTTCTTTTGGGGTTTGCTGGATCATGCCGGCAATCTTACCTAACTCGGTCTGCATCCCGGTAAAACAAACCAACGCTTTAGCCCTGCCGGCCAGGACCATAGTGCCCGCGTAAACCATATTAGCGCGCTCGGCTAAAGCCGTATCTCTTTTGTTCAAAACCGCATTCGATTTAACAACCGGTAACGACTCGCCGGTAAGGCTTGCCTCCTGCACTGCAAAACCCGAAGTCGCCCATACCACCCGGCAATCGGCCGGTATGCGATTGCCGGCCTCAAGCTCGATCAAATCGCCCACGACCAGCTCGTTCGATTTAACCAGGGTATGTTGGCCGGAACGGACCACTTTTGAATCCGGCGAGGAGAGTTTTTTCAGCGCTGCCAACGATTGCTCGGCGCGGTACTCCTGGATAAACCCCAGGATCGCGTTTACCACCACGATAGCCAAGATCGCCGATGCATCGACCCACTCGCTTAAAAAACCCGAGATTGCGGCCGCGGCGATCAGGACCCAAATAATAAAATCCTTAAACTGCCGAAAAAAAATCGTCCAGGCAGAAGTGCGTTTTCCTGCTTTAAGCTGATTTAAACCGTATTGCGATAAACGCGCGCGCGCCTCGGTTTTTTTTAAGCCATCCTCTAGATTCGAGCCTAAAAATGAGGCAACATCTGCGATATTTGAAATCCAAGGTTTTTCGATTTGCATACGATTAATCGTAATTATACTTTTTTAAAAACCAATTTTTTACAAAATGCGTAAGCAGTAAGTAAGCCACAATCATTAAAAAAAGTATACCGAAATAACCGGCGGGCAGATGAACGAAATGGAAATACTTAGCCAACGGCGAGTAGACAAGTAAAAATCCGCTTAAGACAATAAGCAGAGATGAAAGCACGACAAATTTGCTGGGACGGCTTTCCAGAAAAGGTATTTTTTTGGTACGGATCACGTAAATGACCAGCGTCTGCGTGCAAAGCGACTCCAAAAACCAGCCGGTGCGAAAAAGTTCCGGCCCGGCATGAAAAATAAAAAGCATCACAAAAAAAGTAAGAAAGTCGAAGATCGAACTGACCGGCCCGATAACGAGCATGAAACGTTTTATATAGGTAACATCCCAATTACGCGGCTTTTCCAGGTATTCTTTATCGACATTATCGCTGGGTATGGAGACCTGCGACAAATCGTATAAAAAATTATTCAGCAGGATCTGAATCGGTATCATCGGCAAAAACGGCAGGAACAAACTTGCCCCGGTCATACTGAACATATTGCCGAAATTGGAGCTTGAACCCATTTTTATATATTTGATGATATTACCAAAGGTACGCCTGCCTTCGATGACTCCGTCTTCCAGGACCATTAAACTTTTCTTTAAAAGAATGATATCGGCGGATTCCTTGGCGATATCGACCGCGTTATTCACCGAAATGCCGACATCCGAAACTTTAAGCGCCGCGGCATCGTTAATGCCGTCACCCAAAAACCCCACAATGTGCCCGTTATCGTGCAAAGCCGTAACTACCCGCTCTTTCTGCAAAGGCGATAACCGGGCAAAGACCGTCGCCTCTTTGACCAGCTTGCGCAATTCGTCGTCGTCCATCGCGGTGATCTGCTCGCCGGTGACCAGGCCCTTGATGTTTAAACCTACGTCGGTACAGATTTTTTTCGTCACCAGCTCGTTATCGCCGGTTAAAACCTTCACCTCAATACCTAAATTTTTTATCGCTTCGAGAGTTTTCCGGGTAGTAGGTTTAGGCGGGTCTAAGAAAGCCACGTAGCCCTTTAAGATCAAATCAACCTCATCATCCTTCGAATATACGTTTTTGCTTTTGTCGGTATCTTTATAGGCCAAAGCCAATACGCGGTAACCCTCGGCGCTTAAGTTTTTATACTCTTCCTTAAGATCGGTCAGGATCATATCGGTCAAATCGAAAAGCTCATTTTCGAGCTCGAACTTCGTACAGCGCCGAAAGATCTCTTCCGGCGCGCCCTTGGCGACCAAGCGGTGCGTAGCACCCATATCGACGATCACCGACATGATGCGGCGGGAAAAATCAAAAGGTATCTCGTCCACTTTGTTGTATTGTTTTACCAAAACTTCTTCGTGTTTTAAAATCGCCTGGTCGAGAATGTTTTTTAAACCGGTCTGGTAAAAACTGTTGATGTAGGCGTGGCGCAATACATCATCATCTTCGTTACGGGCCACATCGCAATGTTTTTCCAAAACGATCTTATCCATGGTAAGCGTACCGGTCTTATCGGTGCACAAAACGTCCATCGCCCCGAAATTTTGTATCGAATTAAGGCGTTTAACGATAACCTGTTTTTTCGACATGGCAATGGCGCCTTTAGACAAGTTGAGCGTCACGATCATCGGCAGCATCTCCGGCGTTAAACCGACCGCCACACCCAGCGAGAATAAAAGCGCCTCGATAACATTGCCGCGGGTAAGCGCGTTGATCGCGAAAATAACCCCCACCATCACCAGCATCACGCGGATCATCAGCATCATAAATTTGTTCACGCCTTTATCGAAATTGGTATCGACGCGGATCGCGGTCAAACGCCGCGACAATTCGCCGAATTGCGTACCGATACCGGTTTTAATCACTACACCTAAGGCGGTGCCGCTGACTACGCTTGAGCCCATAAAAGCGATATTAGAAAGTTCGGCCAAAGTGCCTTGCTTGACCTCGACAGGATGCGGGAATTTTTCAATAGGAAAGGCTTCACCGGTAAGCGAAGCTTGATTGATAAAAAGGTCTTTCGATGAGACGATGCGTAAATCCGCCGGGATCATATCGCCGGCATAAAGGTCGACGAGATCGCCGGGAACAAGCTCCCGAATTTTTACCTCGCGCGCTTTAGCCGAACGGATAACCGTCGCGGTAGCGCGCACCATTTCGCTTAAGCGCTCGGCCTCTTTACCGGCGCGGTACTCCTGGATAAACGACAAGAAGACGCTCATGACCGCCATCAGAATGACTAAAAGCGCGCTGATCTTTTCGCCGAAGAATAAAGAAAATCCGGCGATAACCAGCAATACCACGACCAACGGATTTAAAAACTTGGAAAAGATCTGAAAAAGAATAGTCCGTTTTTTCTTTTTGGCGGGTTCGTTGAAACCGTACTCTTCGAGGCGGTTCTCAGCCTCTTTTTCGCTTAAGCCCTTAAGCGACGTGTTAAGTTTTTGCAAAACGGCATCGGCCTGCGACGCGGTAAAATCAAAATCAATAGCGCTGGTTTGTTTTTTGATGGCAGGATTGTGTTTGCCGCCGGCAACGTGGTTCATAATAACCTATGATTAGAAGAATAAATTGTTATTGTAACACAAACGGTTTTTTACGGAAATAAAAGTTTGAATTTAACCGCGGCCGGAAGAAAGCATGAGGGACTCGGCTACTACTTTGCGAAAGGATTCACTATCCCAGGGCTTTAAGATCACCTTATAAATATTGAGAGTAGAAAGCTTATCGACCTCTAAAGACGAATCGGGTGTGCCGGTGATCAAGAGCCTTACCGCTTTTTTGTCAAACTCATCGCAGCGGGAAAAAAATCCAAACCCATCGATTGCGCCCATATGGTAATCGGATATGATAAGGTCGACTTTGTTGTTTTTGATAAATTCAAGCGCCGCCTTGATATCCTGCGAAGCAAAAACGCTGTAAGGATCATCGGCGAGAATGCGTTGCACCGCCTTTAAGATGTAAGGATCATCATCGACCACGACAATCGAAAATTTCTTATCCATAGTGTTCAATTATAATACGCCATCCTTCAGGGTACAAGCAAATTCTCTTCACCCTAATGTATGCGCTCTCGCCTACCAGTTTATACCGTTTATGCCGTGTATTCCGATAATTGCTTGATGCGTTTAAGCATATCGGGATGAGTGCTGAAAATCTCCATAAGCTTGGAGCCGGCGCTTAAATTTATCGGCGAGTGTTTAAGGCGTGAAAGTTCGTATTTATCGATTGTGCCGCTTTGATCCAAATCGAGTTCGCTTAAGGCATGGATCTCGTTACGCGCGTTGGAAACGTCGTTAATAAAAAATGCTTTAGCACCTTCCACCGCCTGCATATCTTCTTTGGGTATGCGCGCCGCGCCGTAAACCAGTTTATACAACGCCGTAGCCAGATTCTGCGGCGGATTACCCAATTCGACCGAGCCTTTATCGGCAAAATATTCGCGGATCCGCGAAGCGTACAAAACCAATAAATTAGTAATGAAATAAAGGACCAGCGCGCCTAAAGCGATCAACATCGTCGAGCCATTATCGCGCCTCCTGCCTCCGCCGAAATACATGATCTGAATAAAAATGCGATAAAGCACCATCGGCACCACCGACAAAATCGTGATAAACAAAACATCGTGATTGCGGATATGGCTTAATTCGTGGCCCAAAACCGCCTTAAGCTCGTCTTCGCTGAGCAAGCTGACGATGCCGCGCGTCACGCAAATACGCCCGTCACTGACCCCGCGGCCAAATGCAAATGCATTGGGTACCGGCGTGTCGCTCACCGCCAAACGCGGCATTTTTATTTTAGCTTTTTGCGCCAACTCTTCGACGATCTCGTAAAGCCCGGGAGCCTCCTCGCGCGTTACGTAGCGCACGTGCATGGTCCATTCGATGATCTTAGGTCCGATCAAATATTGGAAAAATACGATGCCTAAAGCGATCCAGATATAAGCTGAAGCGCTGCCTACGCCCATGTATTGCATGAGGGTGGTAACGACCGCGTAGACGATTACGAAAAACAACCCCATTAAAAGGCTAAGGCGCAAGGTAAGCGAGTTCATATTAATCTCCTTTCAAAAGCGTAATTATACTGCTTACATAAGCTTTATCAAGGGAAATAGGTTCCGGGTAAATTGCAGGAGGTATGCCGAGTCGCGATTTACCCACGATTCAAAGCTCTTTACAGGCAGTAGAAAATCTGATATAAATGGTGGTCTTTTAATGGTGGGCGTAGCTCAGCTCTGTAGAGCACTTGACTGTGGCTCAAGACGTCGCGGGTTCAAATCCCGTCGCCTACCCCAGTTTTCTTTTACCGGATTTTGCGCAATTTGAAAATACGGAAAATGTAAAGTCAGGGCGAGCTTTCGGC
>Ga0265316_10001852_pt1 | contig 22250 bp, 14 predicted proteins | sample 4522metaG_FD_202092 | JGI IMG/M metagenome (GOLD analysis project Ga0265316, IMG submission 202092) | Rhizosphere microbial communities from Carex aquatilis grown in University of Washington, Seatle, WA, United States - 4-5-22 metaG | ecosystem: Host-associated > Plants > Roots > Rhizosphere >... | reverse complement strand
TTAGTTATTTATTTATCGTATGGAATTAAAAAAAGTAAACTTAACCTGTCAAAAAATCGGACTTAATTATTTGAGATTTTTATCTTTTGATTAATGTAAAATTTTATATAAAAGTTCCCTGAGCAATTCTCCATCCTGGTTCGTTGGATTACCTACACCCTTAGATTTCATATCATATTCACGGAGGATTGAAATAATGTATTCAACTTTATTAGGATTATAATTTTTTGCTGCCTTTTCGTATTCAGCAACAAAAAAGGGTTTAATACTTAACCGGGAAGCAACATTGGACCTTGATTTATCCTTAAGAAAATGATAGATCAATACCTTACTAAAAAAACTGTACAATATCTGGATGGTTACCTGAAATGGGCTTGATTTTGGATTCTTTCCAAAATAATCTGCTATTCTGTTTGCTTTGAAAATATTTTTAAAACTTAATGCCCTGGTAAGTTCAAAGTTGTTAAAATCCTTGCTAAATCCAATATTATGTTCAATGAGTTGTTTGTTAATCAGTTTTGTACCAGAAGGTATAACCAGTACCAGCTTTTCTATTTCATTTGCAATTTTACTTAAATCGTTTCCTAAAAATTCAGTTAATATTTCAGCAGCTTCGGCATCAATGGTTAATTCTTTTTTCTTCAAATAATTTACAATCCATTCAGGAATTTGATTTTCATAGAGCTTCTTCGATTCAAGAACTACAGCATTTTCATTAAGTAGTTTATAAAATTTTGTACGTTTATCTATATTTGAATATTTATAATTTATAACCAGAATGGTCGACTTTAATGGTTTTTCTATATAGTGGCTTAGTTCATCAATATTCTTAATATCCTGGGCTTCCTTAACAATTACAACCTGATAATTAGCCATCATAGGATATCGTCGGGCCTGAGATATTATTGAGTTGATATCGGTATCTTTTCCATACAATGTAAGCTGGTTAAACGTTTTATCATCTTCACTTAAAACATGTTTGGATAAATAATCTGTCAGCATATCTATATAATAGGTTTCGTCGCCCATCAGAAAATAAACAGGATGATAAATTTTATTTTTTAATTCATTTAATATCTCATCAAAATCTTTCATAAGTGGACGATAAAAACAGAAAATTAGATTTTTTGTATGTTTATCTTTGTAAACAGTCTAATTTTTCAAAGATAAAAGTTTAGACTTAGAACATCAAAAAAATCGGTCATCGAAATGAGACAACTTAATTTACCTGAATTTAATTTCTCTTTTAAGGATGAAAATGGTAAAAAATTTATCTTCGATGAAATTCGCAGGAAATTTATAACCCTGACCCCGGAAGAATGGGTGAGGCAAAATTTTGTAAAATACCTTATAAATAATAAGAATTATCCGGCCTCATTAATTGCGCTGGAAGTTCCAATAGTGATAAATGAAACCGACCAGCGTAGTGATATTGTAGCCTTTAATAAAAATGGACGCATTGTTGTATTGGTAGAATGTAAATCTCCCGAAATATCGCTTACCCAAAAAGTATTTGACCAGGCTGCAAGTTATAATCTAAAATTAAATGCCAAAATTCTAATAATTACAAACGGAATTGCTCATTATTGTTGTAAGCCGGACTATTCAGGGCGTAAGTGGATTTTTCTTGACGATATTCCCGATTACAAAGAACTGGAATCAATCGCTATGGATTAATTGAAGCAAATATTCATCATAATATTTGTTGCCTCTGCGGATCCATTCTTTTTTCTTTCCGGTAATTTTAAAACCCAGATTTTGAAAAAGTTTTAAACTGGCTTTATTATCTGCTGAAACATTACAGTAAAGCTGATGAAGCCCTAGAATTTCAAAGCAATAAAGAATAAGCGCGCTTAAAACTTCGGAGGCATATCCTTTCTTTCGATCGGCTTTTTCTGCAATAAGAATACCAACTCCTGCCCTGTGATGAAAAGGATCAAAATCAAAAAGATCAACGCTGCCAATGGTACGGTTATTTTCTTTTTTTAAATCGATCATTAATCTCAATTGCTTTGCTTCATAAATATCCAGATGAGCAGTATCAAGATATTTAGAAATAATGTTTTTTGAAAATGGGGTAATGGTGGAACCTGCTAACCAGGTATCAGTATTATTTTCCCACTTGTATAAAATATCTAAATCGAAGGGCTCGGGCGCCCTGAGTTTAATATTATTGTTTTCGAGGTAATCCAAAGTAGCTATTTATCCTTAATTACATAAACAATTTCCTGATCCTTAAATTTATTCCATTTGGTTATAAAGGCATCTTTAATACCGGAATTTTTCAGATTTTTTAAAACCGTTTCAGCTTCGGCTTCATTATTGTACTTACCATAAATATACCTGTAGTAGCCATCCTTTCCTTTATAAACTGTTAATGAATCAAGACCCTGTTTGTTAACGTTTTTATCAAAAATTTTAGATGCATATATCTGAATGGTAATAAAATTTGATCTGGCTGATTTGGAAGCGTTCTGAGCCGGAATTTCAGAATGATTATTATTTAATATTGTATCTTTTGTTGAAGTTGAAGATTGAGAAACAGGAATGGAATCTTCTTTATTAGTAACTGGTTGAAAAGTATTATTATCTAAATTCTTTATTACAATGGCTGAGTCGTTCCCGATTGATATATTTACAATAGCTGTATCATCTTTATTTAAAAAAGGAATAAATATATTGGCATTTTTAATTAATCCTTTTTCAGAAAAGAATTTAAAAGTGTAATCACCGGAATACAAATAAACAGAAAACTTACCATCAAAATTAGGTGTAAAAGAATTTATGGTATCCCCGTCCTTATTATCAATTATTTTCAAAGGAATATTCGAATAATTTAACATTTTGTCAGGCGAGTTAAGTTTTCCACTAATAAAAATCTTGTTTTCACCTGTTCTGTTTTTATTTGGTTTTGTATTCTTTAAACTTAAATTGAAGTAAGCCTGGCTTTCTTCAGTCAAAGGAACATACATCAAATCATCTTCGGGAGTATTCACCGGGTAGCCAAGATTTAAGGCAGAAGACCAAAGGTTTTCCCCAATGCTGTTACAATAATAAATATCGTATCCGTCGCGTCCTTTTTTAAAACCCTGGGAACTAAAAATCAGTGTTTTTCCATTATTGGTAAGTAATGGATTGTCTTCATTCAGGAAAGTATTAATTCTTACACCTGCATTTACAGGCTTTAACCAACCGCTTTTGCCTTTAATTGAAAAATAAATATCCATACCTCCGAAACCGCCAGGTCTGTTACTTGCAAAATATAAAACCTGGCCGTCGGGAGATTCGCATGCATGTGATTCCCAGTAGGAAGTATTCACTCCGACTTTGTGGATTTTCGACCATGATTTTCCAATTAATACACTTACATAAATATCGCTTTCAAAATTATCGTATTTGGTAAGGTAAAGCCGATTCCCGTCATTACTGAGGGATGAGGGAAAACAACGACCTTCTGAACCAATTTGAGATGTTATTTCAATGGCATTGAACCACATATTGTTTTCATTGACTGTGCAGAAAATCCTGTTCTCTGATTCATGCGCATTGACAAAAATCATGGTTTTGCCATTACCTGAAATTGCAAGGTTTGTATATGAAATTTTTGGATCGAACCTGAAACCTTTATCAGTTTTTACTTTATTTGGATATTCTTCCGGATTATCAATACGATAAAGCTTTCCAAGATAAATGAAATAATCGCTTTGACTATCATACGAACCTATGGTTGAATTGCTGAAGATTTTTTTAAGATAATAAATGGCCTTTTTATTTTGATCCGGCAAGTTTAAATAACATAATGATAAATGAAAACATATATTGTCGTTTGCCAAATCTTCCTCTAGTAAATTTTCATAAATTACTGATGCCTGTGGGTAATTTTGATTAAATAAATAAAATTCTGCCTTTTCAAACCATTGCCTTGAAGTAATGGTATCCTGTGCACAAATTTTAATTGTTGTCAGCAAACCAAATAATATTATTATTTTTCTAAACATGAAATAAATAAAATTTCTAACCGATGAATGATTCAGATTTCTCTACCAATTTAAGCAAAATAAACAATTTTAGCAAAGAATTCCTAAAGAATGATTTTTTAAAGTTTTATATAAAAACGTATTTAAAATAGATATTAATACTATTTAGGTTGTTTCGACTGTAGACTATAAGGTAAATAGAAAAACTCAATTAATTACCTTGCAGCAGAGCTGTCGAGGTATCAAAGAAAAATATTTTTTAATCGCTGCAAGCAGCGGAGTATTAAACTCATTTATCCCGATACGCAGCGCTATCGGGATTCGTTCAACTTACAAATTTTAATGCGCTTCGCTTTTAAAATTTGAGTTTCACGAATAAAATGTTTCTTTGGCCTAATAGTCTATAGTCTATCAGCCTGAAAAGCTACAAATATTATTCGTCAATGTGAATGTCAACCTTATCTGATGCTTGCTGAACATGAAGCGAATCGGCTTTTTGGTCGAAATATAATATTCCCAGAATCTCATTTGTTGTTTTATCCCTGACGATAATTCTTTTCGTTTTCACATTTTGGTCTGAGGTGTGTTTGTTCCTACCCTGAAGGGTAATATCTTCAATTCTGTAAATATCTTCTTTTCCAAAACCATCAGGCCTGATTAATGCATAATAAGCAATTTCTCCATTTTTTACAGGACAATAAAACATATTGTTTCCGGTAGTATTAATCGGGAAACCTGCATTTACCGGATTTTCCCATTTATTGTTCGCCATCAGGTGAGAAACAAAAATGTCAAAGCCGCCCATATTTAAATGTCCGTCGGAACTAAAATATAACGTTTTGCCATCTTCACAAATAAAAGGAGTTGTTTCATCATTATCAGAATTTATAGTTTCACCAAGGTTCACAGCCGGGCCCCAATCACCATTAACCATTCTTTCCGATTTATATATGTCAAGTTTACCAAATCCTCCCCTGCGATCGCTTGAAAAATAAAGTGTTTTGCCATCTGCTGAAATCGAAGCATGGGTTTCATTGCGTGATGAATTGATATATTTATTTAATTGCTGCATTGCACTCCATTTATTATCTTTCCAATAACTGACATATAAATCGTAATTGCCTTTGGTTTTTTTCACCATGTACAATTCACTGTCATTTGCCGACAGGCAGGTAGGTTCACAGTCGCCATCAGAACCAACCTGTTCCGAAATATTTTCCGGTTCTCCCCAATCCCCATTAACTTTTCGGGACATAAAAATAGCATCATAAAATTTGAGGCTCGATAAATAAATTAATATGGTTTCATCTTTATTTACTACCGGGCTTCTGTTCGATTGCGCATTATTGATAATTGGTCCTAAATTGGTAAATTTTACTTTAACCGGGTTGTCTTGTATCAATTTAGCCCTCTCACATGCTGCAATTTCAATATCTACCATATTTGCATTGTAATGACCCTCAAAATATGAGTGATTCCTGAATTTATTATAAACTTCCAGTGCTTTTCCCAGTTGATTATTTATCCTGTAAGCATTTCCGAGGTAAAATAAAAGATAAAGAGGTGCCCTGCGTTCCTCGAAAGTACTCTTATTATAACTTGTGGAAATTTTAGTAATGCATTTTTCGAAATATGGAATTGCCTTTGTTTCCTCACCTGGAATATTTATATAACACATTCCAATCCGGTAATTAATATTGGCATTGGTAGAGTCCTTTTCTCTGATCTTTAAAAAGTTATATAACGCCTCCCTGTAATCTTCGCTATCGAAAAAATATTCACCATCATTGAAATATTCCTGAAGTTGCTGTTTTACCTGTTCTTTTTTCTGTTCTTTTTTCTGGCAAATGATATATCCCGGAAAAAGCAACAGTATTAAAAACAATATAATTGACTTCTTACACATTTTAGGATATTATCGAAAATCCTGATGATTAATATATTAAAATAGCCAAATATAAAGGATTTGAGATTTAAAAAAAATATTTAGTTAATAAGCTAATTGCATTTGTTGATAACTTTTTAATGATTCTTAATCTATAACCTCGAATCCTGTATAGGATATTAATGCTTCAGGAATCAAAATATTTTTATCAGTCTGGTTATTTTCAAGCAGGGCAGCAACTATTCTTGGCAAAGCCAATGCACTGCCATTCAGGGTATGCGCTAATTTCGTTTTTTTATCTCCTGAATCTTTAAATCTTAATTTCATTCGGTTGGCCTGGAATGATTCAAAGTTCGAAACCGAACTAACTTCAAGCCATTTATCCTGTGCTGCAGCATAGACCTCAAAATCAAAGGTTAAAGCAGATGCGAAACTCATATCGCCGCCACAAAGTTTAATTATCCGAAATGGCAAATCAAGCTTTTGTAACAACAATTCTACATAATTTACCATTTGTTGAAGTGAATCGTATGATTTATCGGGATGCTGAATTTGCACAATTTCCACTTTATCGAATTGATGCAGGCGGTTAAGCCCCCGAACATCTTTTCCGTAGGAACCTGCTTCACGCCGGAAACATGGGGTATATGCGGAATTTTTTATTGGAAAGTCAGTTCCGTTCAGAATAACATTTCTGTAAATATTAGTCACCGGAACTTCGGCAGTGGGTATTAAATAATAATTATCTAATACAACATGATACATCTGTCCTTCTTTATCGGGAAGCTGACCTGTTCCAAAACCTGAATCTTCATTTACCAATAATGGAGGCATAATTTCATCATAACCTTCATTGCGTGCTTCATCCAGAAAAAAGTTGATCAGTGCACGTTGAAGCCTTGCTCCTTTATTTTTGTAAACAGGGAAACCGGCACCGGTAAGTTTAACTCCCAATTCAAAATCGATGATATCGAATTTTCGCGCCAGGTCCCAGTGAGGTAAAGCATTTTTGGGAAGCAGAGTTTTTATTCCTCCGGTTTTAATAATTTCATTATCCTCTGCTCCAATTCCCCTTGGTACAGACGAATGAGGCAGGTTGGGAATAAGAACAAGATTGTTTTGCAGGTCCGTTTCTAAATTTGACAATTCTTCAGACAATCTTTTAATTTCATCTTTTAAATCAGAAGTTTTTTGTTTTGCATCATTGGCCTCTTTTACTTTTCCTGTTTTATAAAACACACCAATTTCTTTTGAAAGCGTGTTCATTTCTGCCTGTAAATTATCGCAAATCATCTGTGCTTGCCTTCTTCGGGAATCAATCTCAATTATGATGTCAACAAGTTCGGGATTTTTAAAATTTTTTACCGAAAGCCTTTCTAATACCAATTCCCTGTTTTCCTTTATAAAGTTTAGTGTAAGCATGGTTTTCGATTGTTATGGATGTAAAAATAAAAAAACTCCTGTAATTAATAGCCTTATAGGCGATTTAAGTACAAGAGCAATGAAATATTTAAAATATTTATTCTGAAACCGGAATAATTGAAACCAAAGATTTTTCGTTTCTAATTTTTTTAAATTGAACTGTCCCGTCTATTAGAGCAAATAAGGTATGGTCCCTTCCCATGCCAACATTTAATCCCGGATTGTGCACAGTACCTCTTTGGCGTACAATTATATTTCCTGCCTTTACCAATTCCCCTCCAAAGAGTTTAACACCTAAGCGCTTGCTATCGGAATCGCGACCGTTTCTCGAACTACCCGCTCCTTTTTTATGTGCCATAATATTTTAATTTTTTCTAATTTATTTCTATTCTTCGGCCTTGTCTTCGCTGGCTGCTGCAGCTTTCTTTGAAGCTCTTTTGGGTTTGACGGCAACAGCAGATGAAATATCTTCTATTTGAACCTGGGTAAAAAATTGTCTGTGCCCGTTGAGTTTCTGGTACCCTTTTCTCCTTTTCTTTTTAAAAACCAAAACCTTGTCGCCTTTTATATGCGAGAGGATCTTTGCACTCACTGTAGCGCCGGTTACAACAGGAGTACCCACTTTAACATCACCTTCGTTTTCGATGAGAAGGACTTTATCGAAAGTAACCTGGGCACCTTCTTTTTCTTCCAGACGGTGAACAAAAATCTTTTGTTCTTTCTCTACCTTAAATTGTTGTCCAGCTATATCAATGATTGCGTACATTATCTTTATTTTCAATGGTTACTTAAACGGGACTGCAAAAATATAAACTTTTAAAAGATAAACAAAGAATTGAAAAAAATTATTTTTATCTGAATATATTTAACCGGTTTCCTTATTACTTTTTTTTAAGTAATTTAGCCCCATTTTATTCATTCTATGTAAGAAATCCTAAAATTTATGTTCGATTATATACAAGGTAAAATAACTGAACTCAACCCGACTTATGTGGTTCTCGATTCTAATGGTATTGGTTACTTATTGCATATTTCCATAAATACCTATTCAGCTTTAAAGGCTGAAAAAGTGGACAAAATTTATGTTCATCAGATTATTCGTGAGGACGCTCATTTGCTTTATGGTTTTAAAACCACCAGGGAAAGAGAAGTATTCCGGTTGCTTATTTCAGTTTCTGGTATTGGTGCCAATACTGCCCGCATGATCCTTTCTTCCTTAACTCCTGAAGAAGTAGCCCAGGCTATTGTCAAAGAAAATATCAGAATGCTGCAAAGCATTAAAGGTATTGGTGCAAAAACAGCACAGAGAATGGTAATAGATTTAAAAGATAAAATTGTAAAGCTCCAGTTTACTGATGAAATTTTTCTTCCTGAATACAATACTTCATTTGATGAAGCGTTATCTGCATTAGTGATGTTAGGTTTTCTAAAATTGCATGTTGAAAAAGCTCTTTCCCAAATCACTCGTGAAACGAAAGGGCTGTCAGTTGAGGAACTGATAAAAAGAGCACTAAAAGTGTTGTAATATTTTTATTTTGACAATTTGAGTAAGACTTTAAAATATCTTATATCGGGTCCGGTATTATTATTTTTAGGAGCAGCATTTTTTCAATCGCAGGCTTCGCTTTCTTCATTACATAATTTCGATAACCAGGAACCCGATTCTCTTTCGGAAGATACATTATCTAAAGTTCAGGCCAAAGGGCCTCAATTCAAACTTCGGCAGGAACCTGAATTCCCTGTCGGGGAAATTAAACAGAGAGAAGGGATACAGCTTCGCCAACCATCAAACCTTAAATCTAATGTAACTTACGATCCTGTAGGAAGGGATTATATTTTTTCAGCCAAAATTGGAAAAATCGATTATCGGCATTCTTCTGATATGTCAATGAAGGAATACCAGAAATATGAGCTTCACCGCTCTATTCGTGAATACTGGCAGACACAGGCCAATGGAGGAAAAACTCCAAATCAGCGCGGATTGAGTTCATCTTTTAATTTGGGTGGTGAAGCATTTAATCAGATTTTCGGAAGTAATGCAATTAATATTGTCCCGCAAGGTCAGGCCGAATTAATTTTTGGAGTCAATATTACAACAACAAATAATCCTACAATTCCTGTTCCCCTGAGGACTGTTCCATCGTTTAATTTTGAAGAAAAAATCCAGATGAATGTTACCGGAACAATCGGACAACGATTAAAACTGGGAATTAATTATAATACGGAAGCCACTTTCGAATTCGAAAACAAAACAAAACTCGAATACACAGGTGACGAAGATGAAATTGTAAAAAAAATAGAAGCCGGGGATGTAAACCTTCCGCTCCCCGGAACGCTTATAACCGGGAGCCAGAGTTTGTTTGGCATTAAAACAGAGATGCAATTCGGTAAACTTTCCATGACCAGTGTGCTATCGCAACAGAAAGGACAAACCCAGGTAATTCAGGTACAGGGCGGCGCCCAGGTAACGAGTTTTGAAATAACAGCCGACCAATATGAGGCTAATAAACACTTTTTTCTAGCCCATGAATTTAAGAATAAGTTCGACCAGGCCCATCAATATCTACCGAGGGTGGCTTCAAACATTACCATTACCAGGATTGAAGTTTGGATTACAAATAAGAAAAATCAGATTACTGATGCCCGTTCTATTTTGGCATTTATAGATTTAGGTGAAAATAATGATACCTTCCTGACCAACAAAAAAAACGTAAAAATTAATTCCGGAACTTTTCCCGACAATGAGGCAAATAATCTCTATAACAATGTTAAGGTCGCAGTTCAGAATTATAAAACCGATCCTAATGTATTTAATAAAGTGAGTCAAAATCTTGATCTTAGTTCAAGTATAGATTATGAATATCTTGGAACGGCAAGAAAATTAGGCCCAAATGAATTCACTTTCGATCCTGTACTGGGATATATTTCTTTAAATTCAGCCCTGAATTCTGATGAAGTAATGGGTATTGCATTTGAGTATAAGGTCAGCGGATCATCTAAACCACATCAGGTCGGACAATTTGCAGCAGATAACCCTACATCTACGCAGCCTCTTGTGGTGAAGCTTATTAAAGGCACCAATCTATCACCCCATTCCAAAACATGGCAATTGATGATGAAAAATATTTATTCTTTGGGAGCTTATGAACTCAGCAATGACAATTTCTACCTTAACATATTGTACCATGACGACCAGAGAGGATCTGATGTAAATTATCTCCCGAATTCAAATGATACTTTAAGCAAAATAATTTTACTCAGGCTTTTTGATCTTGATAGGATGAATATTCAACAGGAGCCTCAGCCCGATGGCATCTTCGATTTTATCGATGGAGTTACTATTGACAAAAAAAATGGCCGGATCATTTTTCCGATGATCCAACCCTTTGGCAAGGGCCTTAAAGAAAGGTTACTGAAATACCATTTGGCATCCGGAATTACAGATAAATTTGTTTACCAGGAACTTTATGATTCATCCCTGACAAAGGCCACACTTGATGCTGAAAAGAATAAATTTAAACTGAAAGGAACTTATAAATCTGCTTCTTCATCTGAAATTTACCTTAACGCCATGAATGTGCCGCAGGGATCGGTTAAAGTATCTGCAGGAGGTATTACATTAACTGAAGGCACCGATTATATTGTCGATTATACTATGGGCACTGTAAAAATAATAAACAGTGCTTACATGACTTCCGGCCAACCCATACAGGTGTCGCTTGAAAATAACTCCAACTTTAATCTTCAGACAAAAACGCTCATTGGTACACACCTCGATTATAAGTTTAATGACGATTTCAACATTGGAGCGACTATCCTGCACCTTAATGAAAGGCCATTGACTCAAAAAGTAAATATAGGTGATGAACCGGTATCGAATACTATGTGGGGTTTGAACACTTCTTACCGTACAAAATCGCAATTCCTGACTACACTTGTAGATAAAATCCCATTTATTCAAACAAAAGAAATTTCGAGCATAGCCTTAACAGGAGAATTTGCCCAGCTTATACCCGGTTCTTCAAGTGTAATAGGTAAAAACGGGGTAGCATATATCGACGACTTTGAAGGAAGTGAAACCACTTATGATTATAGAAGCCCTTATAGTTGGGTTCTTGCAAGCACTCCTACTTCTAATTTCCCTGAGGGTACAAGAATTAATGATTTATCTTATGGCTATAACAGGGCCAAGCTTTCCTGGTTTACAATAGATCAAAGCCTTCAGATAATGGGCTCAACAACCCCAGATAAAATACGGAAGGATACAAAATCGCGTTCGAGCCATTATGTTCGCCTTCCTCTGGAACAGGAAATTTTTCCTAAGAGGGAAAGTCAATATAATTTACCCAATTATCTCCAGGTTCTCAACCTGACTTATTACCCTAATTTAAGAGGGCCTTATAATTTTGTCACTTCAGCAACCGATGATCCTAATGGTGGTTTGGATGCGAATGGTCAGCTAAATCATGCTGAAAATCGATGGGGCGGTATCATGCATAAAATTGAATCCAGCGATTTTGAAGCGGCAAATGTAGAATACATTGAATTCTGGCTCATGGATCCTTATGTGGAAGATTCTACTAATTCGGGCGGACAATTGTATTTCGATCTTGGCAATATATCAGAAGATATTTTGAAAGATTCAAAAATGGCTTTTGAACAGGGAATGCCTGTGCAGAACGAAACACCGCAATACGATACTACAGTTTGGGGAAGGGTTTCTACCAAACCAATGGTTTCCCAAAATTTCAATTCTCAAACACCCAGCATTCAGGATATAGGGCTCGATGGCCTGTCTGATAAAGATGAAAAAAGTTTTTATACAAATTTTATTAATAAATATAAAAATGTTGTCACAGATACAGGCGCTATTGACACTGTATCTAATATTGACCCGTCGGGAGACGACTTTCGATATTTCTCCGACCCTTATTACGACAATAACAACGTTGGAATTATAGACCGGTACAAAGATTGGAATGGTATGGAAGGCAATTCTTCTACTTCAGTAAAAAACAATTCCATTATGCCCGATATGGAAGATATCAACCAGGACTATACTTCGAATTTAGACGAAAGTTATTTTGAATATAAAGTCGATTTAAGTTCTAACCCTTCCAAACCTTCTGAATTAATAAAAAGTAAATATATTGTCGATGTCAGGACTACTCCGTTAATAGAATTCCCAGACCACACAAAATCATCTGTTAAATGGTACCAGTTTAAAGTTCCCATCTCCGATTATATACAAGCCTATAATGGCATCGAAGACTTTAAATCTATTCGTTTTATGAGGATGTATTTAACCGGTTTTAAAAAAAGAACAATTTTGCGATTTGGCGCTTTACAACTTGTAAGGGGAGAATGGCGTCAGTATGAGAATGCTTTAATTGAAGGGAGTGAAAGCACTACTGAACAACCCACCAACGCGGCACTTGATATTCAGGCCGTAAATATCGAAGAAAATTCGGAAAGACAACCAATAAATTATGTTTTGCCTCCGGGAATTTCCCGTGTTATCGATCCCAGTCAACCGCAACTACGGCAACTGAATGAACAGTCGATGGTATTAAAAGTTACCGACCTTGCCGATGGTACAGCATTGGCTGCTTTTAAAACCGGCCAGATAGACATGCGCCAATACCAGCGCCTGCAAATGTTCGCACATTGCGAACAAATACCCGGCACCAAACTTGGCGATCACGAAGTATCTGTTTTTATTCGTCTGGGCACCGATTATAAAGAAAATTATTATGAATATGAAGTGCCGATGAAAGTATCAGTTCCTTATAACGGAGGTGTTATGCCCGATACTTCCGTCTGGCCTCCGGAAAATAATTTTGATATTCTGCTCAGTCAGTTCCAGAAGCTGAAGCTCGACAGGGACAATGCAAAAGTGCCACTTCAAAATCTTTTCCAGGAATTTGATGGAAAAACCAAAAATAAAATGACTGTCTGCGGAAGTCCAACGCTGAGTGCCGTAAAAACAATCATGATCGGGGTGCGGAATCCTGGCGACAGGAATAATCCTTATCATAACGATCATCTTGCAAAATCTGCTGAGATTTGGGTTGATGAGTTAAGGTTAACAGATTTTAGCGATCAGGGCGGCTGGGCTGCGAATGCGCGGGCACAGATTAAGCTTGCCGACCTGGGAACCCTGCGCGTTTCAGGAAGCACTATGTCCCCAGGTTTTGGAAGTATCGAGAAAAAAGTCAATGACAGGGAAAAGGCACAAACCGAACAATTCGATATTGCCACTGAACTTGAACTGGGAAAATTTTTTCCCGACAAGGCACAGGTTCGGATCCCTTTTCATGCTTCCTATTCTGAAACGGTAGTTTTGCCCCAGTACAATCCTTATGACCCCGATATTAAACTTCAGGTCGCTTTAGATAATGCAACCTCCCAAAAAGAAAAAACTAAAATTCAAACTGATGCTGAAGATTTTTTACAAAGACGAAGCCTTAATCTGACAAATGTAAAAATTAATAAAACCAGCAAAAAACCCAAATTTTACGATCCATCTAATTTCTCGGTCAGCCTGGCTTATAATGACATGTATTCGCATAATCCTACCCTGGAATCTGACCAATTGTACCACTCCGAAGTGGGGTTTAATTATTTATTTAACAACAGGCCGCTAAATGTAACTCCTTTTCGAAAAATTAAATTTCTTAACAATAAAATGTTAAGACTTTTCCAGGATTTTAATTTCAATTATTCCCCGACCAGTATTGCATTCCGTACTAACCTCGTTTATAATTTCCAGAGAATGAAGTACAGGAATATTACAAATGATACCACATTAGGACTTCAAACCAATATTCCGCCAACAATAGATGAAAATTTTAAATTAAACCGTATTTACGATGTTAAATATGACCTTTCCCGGTCGATAAAAATCGACTTTTCGGCAAACTCGGTTTCCATTCTTCAGGTAGGCGATCCTAATAATCCGAATAGCCAGAATATAACTGATTATCAAAAAAAGAAAGAACTGATTCTCAATGAACTTCTTCGCGGCGGCCAGACCAGGGATTATAACCAGCAATTATCCGTTAATTACACCGTGCCTGTTAATAAATTACCCCTGCTCGACTGGGTAAATCTTACGACCAGGTATACCGGATCGTATGAATGGACTTACCAGCCCTTATTTACTACAACCGATAACCAAAATAATTTAATAACTCATAATTTAGGAAATACCATAAAAAACTCAAGAAATATTCAGTTAAATTCCAGTGCAAACCTTACAAGTATTTATAACCATGTGAAATTTTTAAAAGACCTCCAGGCAAAAGGCAAGGGAAAGGAAAAAGAAAAACCCAAGAAAACGGTAACATTTGAAAAAACATATTTTACCATGAAAGCCGGGGTTCCCAAAAGTATCTCCCACAAGCTGGGAACAGAGGATGTAACTGTTACTGTAAAAGATGCGGATGGTAAAGAAGTAAAAGGGAAAATGGAAGTGATAAGCGGCAACCGGGTGACATTTACTCCTGAAAGTGACGTTACCAATGCAACCGTAAATGTTCAGGGGAAAGTAGATGCCGGCCAGGATATTCTTTTAATATTAGCAAGAGGTACTGCCAGGATACTTACCGGCATAAAATCGGTTTCAGGATCATATAGTATTACTGAAGGAACTACATTGCCCGGATATACTACACAACCACCCAACAATTATGGGAATTCAAATGAAGCACAATATTTTGGTTCCACATTTGCCGATGGTCAGGTTGCTCCCGGAATTCCTTTTATTCTCGGTTTCCAGGATACAGGTATCATCAGGAAAATGCATAAAATGGGTAATTCCGGTATTGGTTGGCTTGCAACGGACCCGCTTTTTAATTCTCCGGTGCTTATGACCAGTATGAAAACATTAAATCTCCGGCTCAGCTATGAACCCTTCGATGGTTTAAAGGTTGAACTCACGGCAAACCGAAGTTATACAGAAAATAACAGTATAAATTATAATACAACTAATGATACTTTTTTTGTTTCTCCCAAACCAACCACAATAGGAAATTTTTCAATGACCGTCATTTCATTTAAGTCTTTTGAAAAACTATCGAGCGACAGCAATTACAAATCGAAATATTTTATTAAATTTCTGAACAACAGGGAAACGATACGTTTACGACTGGATAGTGCCACAGCCCAAAATCCAAATTATCCGGGTTATCGACAAAATGTAAAAAATAACGGGGAAGGATTCAGTAAAAACTCACAACAGGTTTTAATCCCTACTTTCCTTTCAACTTATGGTGGTTACGGAACCAAAAAAGTTCCAATCGATTTAATCCCCAGTACAAAATTTATGCTCCCCAACTGGCGCATAACCTATGATGGACTTTCGAATTTACCATTTATTAAAGAGTATTTCCGTTCCATCACATTAAGTCATTCTTACACATCAACATATAATATAGGCGCATTTGCCAGTAACTTAAATGATTCGACTTCGAGAGATCCAAAATATTCAAATGATAAATTTAACTATTCACGCGATGTGTTGGGCAATTATGTGCCTGAATTCGATGTAACTTCGGTAAGCATAAATGAACAATTTAGTCCGTTTATCGGGATAGATATGAATTGGAAGAACAACCTGAATACCCGTTTTGATTTTAAGAAAAGCCGGACTGTTTCTTTGAGCCTTTCAAATGATGCAATAACAGAAACGCGTAACCTGGAATATGTATTCGGTGTGGGATATCGTTTCCCCGATGTGCCTTTGAAATTTATTTCCATGAACGGAGGCCAGAGCACCGTTAAAAGTGACCTGAACGTTCATGTTGATTTTTCTATCCGTGATGATTATACCCTTATCGAAAGTATTGAGGATGCCCAGGCCCAAACCACAGACCTGACCCCAAGTACCACAGCCGGGAATATGAATGAGAAAATTTCAGTGACGGCCGATTACGCATTAAGCGATCGTTTAAATGTCCGGTTATTTTACGAGAGGGCATTAAGCGATCCGCATGTAGGAAGCTACAAAACCATTAATACCAATATTGGCTTTAGTGTTAAGTTTACCCTGGCAAAGTAATTTTATATTCATACAAATTTGGTTAAATTTGTCCACAAGATTTTTTATTAAGTATTTTATAAAATATATTTAACAATTATGAACATCCCATCAAACCTTAAATACACAAAGGATCATGAGTGGATACTTAGTGAAGGCGATTCTGCCAAAGTTGGAATTACCGAATTTGCCCAGGGCGAACTGGGCGATATTGTATTTGTTGAAATTGAAACTGTAGGTAAAACCCTTAAAAAAGAAGAAGTATTGGGAACAATTGAAGCAGTAAAAACAGTTTCCGATTTGTTTATGCCTGTTTCAGGAGATGTGCTTGAAAAAAATCCCAATCTCGATTCACAGCCTGAACTGGTTAACAAAGATCCTTATGGCGAAGGTTGGATGGTTAAGATCAAACTTACCGATTCGTCAGAATTATCGACCCTTCTCGATGCCGCAGCATACAAAAAACTGATCGGGGCATAGAAATTCTTCAACAAAACAGATTGTTTAGACAATAGGCTGAAGACTTTTTGCATTACATCGATAAGTTCAACGCCTTAATTTAAGCATGATTTCATATTTCTTTTTCTATAGTCTGATAGTCTACATTCTATCTGCCCGATTAGATACCAAAACTACTATCAATTTTGCATTTCCTATAAATATATTCTTTATTATATCTTTGTGCCGATTTTAAAAAAGCATTATAAATATTAATGGAGCTTATCAGAAACTTCTGTATTATTGCCCACATCGATCATGGCAAAAGCACATTGGCCGACAGGTTGATACAGGCTACACATACCCTAAGCGAAAGGGATTTCCACGACCAGGTTCTCGATAACATGGACCTTGAACGTGAACGGGGCATTACTATTAAAAGTCATGCAATAAGAATGGAATTCCCATTTAATGGGAAAAAATATTCATTAAACTTAATTGATACTCCGGGACATGTTGATTTTTCTTATGAAGTATCGCGTGCCATTGCAGCCTGTGAAGGTGCATTACTTGTTGTCGATGCAACCCAGGGGATTCAGGCCCAGACCATATCGAACCTTTATATGGCCCTTGAACATGACCTTGAAGTTATTCCCATTGTCAATAAAATAGACATGGATTCTGCAAAGGCCGAAGAAGTGAGAGATGATATTGTTCAACTGCTCGGCTGCAAACCCGAAGAGGTATTACAGGCCAGCGCCAAAACCGGGGAGGGTGTCGATAAAATTTTAGAAGCCATTATTCATAGGGTCCCTGCACCAAAAGGTGATCCGGCTGCCCCTTTACAGGCGCTTATCTTTGATTCTGTATTTAATTCTTTCAGGGGCATTGTCGCCTATTTCAAAATTACCAATGGTGAAATCAGGACCAAGGATTTTGTAAAATTCTTTAATACAGGGAAAGAATATTATGCCGATGAAATAGGCATTTTAAAACTTAAATATGAACCCTGCGATGTTCTATCCACAGGTGAAGTTGGTTATATTATTTCAGGAATAAAGATTTCACGCGAAGTGAAAGTTGGCGATACCATTACCCATGTTGTTAATCCGTGTCTAAAAGCAATATCGGGATTTGAAGATGTTAAACCAATGGTTTTTGCCGGTGTTTATCCGGTAGATGCTGATGAATACGAAGAGTTGAGAACTTCACTCGAAAAATTACAATTGAATGATGCCTCGCTTACTTTTACACCGGAATCGTCAGCAGCATTGGGTTTCGGATTTCGTTGCGGGTTTCTTGGCTTATTGCATATGGAAATTGTTCAGGAACGTCTCGACCGTGAATTCAATATGAGTGTAATTGCAACCGTTCCAAACGTTTCTTTCAAAGTTTATACTACAAAAAAGGAAGTTATTGATGTTCACAACCCATCTGGCCTGCCGGCTTTAACCCTTATCGATTATATCGAAGAACCATATATAAAAGCCCAGGTCATTACCCGCACGGAATACCTCGGATCTATAATGAAACTTTGCCTTGATAAAAGGGGTATCCTGAAAAGCCAGCATTTTAGCAGCCATGACAGAATTGAACTTAATTTCGAAATGCCATTATCAGAAATTGTTTTCGATTTTTACGATAAACTGAAAAGCATTTCTAAAGGTTATGCTTCTTTTGATTATCATCCAAGCGGATATAAAATTGCCAACCTGATAAAACTCGATATCCTGCTTAACGGCGATTCTGTCGATGCTTTGTCCACTTTGCTTCATCGTGACCATGCCTATGATTTTGGGCGGCGGATTTGCGAAAAACTCAAGGAGCTTATACCGCGCCAGCAATATGATGTAGCAATACAGGCTGCCATAGGTTCAAAAATTATTGCCCGTGAAACAATTAAAGCAGTCAGAAAAGATGTAACCGCGAAATGTTACGGAGGCGATATTACAAGAAAACGTAAACTTTTAGAAAAACAAAAGGAAGGGAAAAAACGAATGAGGCAGGTCGGTAACGTTGAAGTTCCACAACAGGCATTTCTTGCAGTGCTAAAGCTCGATTAATTTAAAAATAATTAGGTAGATAGGGTTGTAGGCTGTTAAGCCGTAAAAATGATTTTAAATCATTACATACTTCAAAAATCCTGTATCGTTAGTCCTTATTCTTAAATCATGTCCTTCTATGGTTGTGACTTGAACTAGTGTCATGTCAAGTGTATACATGCTTAAAAAGATTGCTTCATTTTGTTCGCAATGACGATAAGAATAAAGACATTGCAATGAGGAATCCCGCCACGGCTGAAAAGCAATCTGCGTAATTGTAAACTTGACATGACACCAGTTAAGATTTAACAAAAATTGATGTGCCAATTGATTTGGGTTTTCTAAATTCCTAAAAGCCTTCTGTCTAAATAACCTGAAAAGATTTTATTTCTTTTTCTTCTTCAATTTTTTCAATCTTTCTTTCCATTTATTGAATTTCAAATTCTTTTCATCAGATTCGTGGTATATTTCACATCCTTTTTTCGCAAGCATCTTTTTGATATTAACACCGGAACTGCACCCAAACAAGAAATTAATACCAAACCTTATGTTCAAAAAACGGGCAGACTTATATTTGAAAGCACCATAAACATTATCGCTGATTACATACAATCCAAATGCCGGAGTTCTCATACTAATTCCTGCTCCCAAATTATCCAGGCTATTATTAATATACGACCAGCTCAGGCTTGCCGCAAAGTACTTGCTATACCATGCATTCACTGAAGCAGAAACTGAAGTTAATAATTTTCCATGATAAAGTTCATTCCGGGCCATCAAACCTGCATTAATGCTGCGGGTAAAATTATAAGTTCCTCCCAGGTACATTATTGGTGAAAGAAACGTATTATAAGCAGATGCAGAAGTACTAAATTTATAGCTCGATTTTAATGAATCAATTATTTGTTGAAAATTAGAAATGGAAAAAGTTTTTGAATTTACCACAAAACCTTTGTAAACAAAGCTTCCTGATTCGTTAATTTTTTCAGGTGCATATTTCCAGTGAATAAATCCCAAATCCAGTACACTTCCCGAAAGGGTAATTTTATTATCAATTTTATATATAACGCCAAAATCCGCGGCGAAGCCTTTATTCTGCCTGTTTAATAATAGCGATAAAGGATCGTTGCTGCCTGGCAGGTCTACCGATTTTAATACACCATTGGGATCAATCTTCAGGGAAATCGGGGAAGCATTGATTGTAAATTTCGATGTACCGGTCAGGTAAAAAACCGGTAGGGCAGTATTTAAGCCCAGGTCAGATTGGGAAGTCGTTAAATTGGCCTTTCCAAAAAGCAATTTTGCTTTTACCCCAAAAGTAAATTTTTCATCGATAATTTTTGAAACACCAAAAGCCCATTCCCGGTAATAATTTCCGTAAACACCAGCTCCACCAAGACTTAATGTCTGGCCGGCATAATTGCTATTTCCCTTTAAAATAAACTGGAACCAGTTGGTAGGATAAAACAATCCCAAATCCATTTTATCTGAAAGGTTGAAATTGAAATAATATTCTTTATACCTGAAACCGAAATTAAGCAAACTTATTTGAAACTCAGTTTCAATATCCTGTCTTGTGCCTGGTTTCGTTAGAAAATAATTGGCATTAATTTTTAATGAATCGTTTGCAGAATGTGAAATTAAATCGTTATACGAAAAAAAAGTATTAGAATAATTCAGGTGAATCGAAGACAGCAGGGGCATTCCGACAAATACTTTGCACGGAATCTGAACAGCCGGATTGAGCAGGTTGCTTTCAGGTAAAGTGTACATGAAATAAAGTGTGCTGCTTTGCTGGGCTTTGATAAACAAAAATTGGAATGAAAAAATAATAAGCGTTAAGATTTTAGCCCTTATGCCAAAATAGCCGGAAGTATAAAAAATTTTATGCCGAATTAAATTCATAACAATGGCTTGACATTAAAATCTAAATCAACCTGGAGGCCCATTTCAATATTAAGCCTGTAATTATTATAATATTGATATAATTGCAATAGACCAAGTAATTTGATAATTTTTATATCAATTATAATATTTTTTACGCTATCCCATTTTTGAAACCGGCTACTGGTAATCTCGAAATACTCTTTAATTGGTCCTTTATGACTGACTATTCCGGTTCCAGGATCTACCAAAGATGGATCTATTTTTATTTTTAGTCCGAGAGTATCGAGAGGTATTGAGTCTTTATCTGCCAAAAATGCAGATATGTAAATATCTGTGGGAAAATCGTTGTTTCCAACCATGCGGATTTGCAATCTTTTAATCCGGCTACTTTCGCTGAAAGTATTGCTAAAATCGAAAGCAATAACCCCTTTGAGTTTTATTGTATCGATAGTTTGCAAAAATTCCGGACTATCAATCCAATCATTATGTGGCAAATTTATTCCCATTACCTCAAGGCTCATGCTGTCACTTCCGATAGGAAGGGAAAAAGAACCCTGGTACTGATAATCTTTGCTTATTTTTGAAAAATCGTCAGTCTTTTCACAGGAAAAAAGTATTATTAATCCGGGAATTAATAAAAAGAAATATTTTATTAAAGCATTCTTCATTAAAAATCTAATTTTTCTTAAATATATTCAATTATTAACAAAACTTCTCAGGTTTATAGAGAATGAAAAACTAAAATAAAGTACAACCATCCTAAAACTATAAATTATTAGCAAGGTAAATATTTTTGTAATGAATACAAAGTCGAAAATTATAAGTTTGAATAATCCTCAACAAAATATGTACTCTGAATCGATATTTTCATCAATTATTAAATAAAAAGATTATTCGTTTTCATTTTAAAAAACTAAGTGCTTTAATCAGTAAACATTTATTAATGATTTTATGTTGAAAAATATCGAGTATCTTTGCACACTTTACAAATTATATCATTAAGTTTAAATTCCAAATATTGTTAGATGATAATGAATTTATCTTATTTTTCTAAAAAATAATCCGGTTTATTGACATTTTAATATGAAACTTATATTACTTTCAATCGTAAAAAACTCTCAGACCTTTTCTTCAATTATTTAATAATGAAAATAATCAGGAGATGAGGAACATTTTTGCGAATTTTAAATTAATAAATACCTTGAAACAAATCAGGGAATTAAGTTGCTAATTGTAAAAAATACATATATGAGAAGGCTCCACAAAATACCTATTCTTTTGGGAAAGGAAACAATTCTTTTTAATGATTTAAAAGATTGGTTATTAGGTAAAATGCAATTATTTGTTTCGATTTTAATTTTATTAGTTATAAGTCATATTTCGTATGGAGGCACTAAAACATGGGTACCTGTAGGTACCGGTGCATGGACCACTCCAACAAACTGGAATCCGAGTGGGCTTCCTGGAGCTGGCGATGATGTAATATTTAACTGTACATCAAATGCTAATATTACCTTAGTCCCATCAGCTACTATAAACTCATTAAGTTTATTAGGAAC
>Ga0265316_10001845_pt1 | contig 22273 bp, 17 predicted proteins | sample 4522metaG_FD_202092 | JGI IMG/M metagenome (GOLD analysis project Ga0265316, IMG submission 202092) | Rhizosphere microbial communities from Carex aquatilis grown in University of Washington, Seatle, WA, United States - 4-5-22 metaG | ecosystem: Host-associated > Plants > Roots > Rhizosphere >... | reverse complement strand
GCGAAACTACTGGCCTGCAGGGCCGCCGGCTTCGCGCTTCTGCGTCAACAAGCCAACGTCGTCCACGCCGGCGGTACGCACGGCGTCGATGGCGTCTTCAACCGCCCGGAACTGCGCGCGCGCATCCGCGCGAACGTAGATCGTCTTGCCCGGCTTGTCCGCCAGCTTCTCGCGAACCAGGCCGCCAAGCTCGGTGACTGCAACCTTGTTCTGTCCTAGAAACACTCCGCCGTCCCGCGTAATGGCCACGACTATGGCGTCTTCCTTGTCGGCGTCCGGCATATTCGTTGGGTTATCGACCTTCGCCATGTCGACTTGCACCTTGTTCTGGAGCATGGGGGTGATAACCATGAAGATGATCAGCAGCACCAGCATCACGTCCACCATGGGGGTCACGTTGATGTTGGAACTGACTTTACTGCCTTCGTTGCGAACCGCGATTCCCATTGTTTGGGCTCCGTTGCCTGAAGATTTTTATTCCGGATGGCTGCCGGCGTTACTGAAAAACCATTTGGCTTGCGCGAGTTTGAAACCGGCGGGCAGGAGAGTGTTTATCTCTCCCGCCCTCCGCAGCTTCTCGCTCGAGCCCACAACCGCTTCGCTTAGCGCCTGTGGCTCTGCTTGATGAAGTAGTCGACTAATTCGCTGGAGGAGTTGTCCATCTCCACGTCGAAAGCTTCGACACGCCCGGTAAAGTAGTTGAACGCCATAACGGCGGGAATGGCCACGAACAATCCGAAGGCCGTGGTTACCAGCGCTTCTGAAATACCGCCGGCGACCGCGCCGATGCCCGATGTCTTCTGGGTGGCGATCTGCTGGAAGGCGTTCAAAATGCCGATGACGGTGCCGAGCAGTCCAACGAACGGTGCCGTGGCGCCGATGGTAGCCAGCACAGAGAGGCCCCTCTTCAGCTTGGCGTGGACGATGGCCTCGGCCCGCTCCAACGCGCGCTCCGAGCTGGCGATGGTTTCCTCGGAAGCGGTGCCGCCGGAGGAGCGGAACTCCTGCAGGCCGGCCGTTACAACCTCGGCCAGGTGGGACTTCTTGTTGCGGTCGGCGATCTTGATCGCCTCTTCCAGCTTGCTGTCCTTCAGTGCGCCGGCAACGCGGGGCGCAAATTCGCGCGACTGCTTGCGGGCGGCCGAGAAGTACAGGTAACGGTCGATCATCACGGCAAGAGACCAGATCGACTCAAGGAAAAGGATGATGGCGATGGTGCGTGCCGGCCATCCCATGTGTTCCCACAGCCCCATGGGGCTGAAGCTGACCGTCTGCTCTTCCTGGAAGAAGGCCAGGCTGCTGACCGTGTGCGAAGCGAAATGTGCGAGCTGAGCGAGAATCACTGAATCATTCCTCCTAAGGAGTTTCTTATTGACTACGTTTGTCCGCCGCAGCGAACAGTTGCTGGGAATGCGGCTCTTTCCGGATTCGCATTCAGGTCAAATGCAAGGCCCCTGCCCGAAAATCCGGAAAGGAGCCAGAGAGTTCATCATCCACCCAGGGTAAAGATCACGTTCACCGTGGTCTCCACCTCAACCGGCTCGTTGTTGAGCAGGTAGGGCCTGTAACGCCAGTTCTTCACGGCCTCTAGGGCGGCCTGCTGCAACATGGCCGGCCCGCTGATGACGTGCAGGCCTTCGATCGATCCGGTCTTGGAGATGGTGGCTTGCAGCACCACCGTGCCTGAAACGCGGGCCGCCTTGGCGATGGGCGGATAAACCGGCGTGGTCTTCTGAAGCAGCAGTCCTTGGGATACGCCGGCTGAGATATTCACCTTCTTGGGCGCTGCGGCCTGCACCTTGGTCTTGGTGCCTGCAAACATGTCGGAAATGCCGCTTCCGCTACCACCCAGGCCTTCCATGCCGGCAACGCCAAATCCTGAAGAAGGCGCCGCTTCCTTCTCGGCCACCATCTTGATGTCGTGCGGAATACGCGTCGGAGCCGTCAGCTGATTGTTCATCATCTCTGTCTGCACTCGGACGACATGAACTTCTGGCGGCGGGGGCGGCGGGGGCGGCGGCGGGGGCGGCGGCGGGACTGTCAATTCCGTCAGCATGGCCGCCTTGGGCAGCGCCTCGGGATAGATCAGCGGAAGAAGGATAAGCAGAAGCAGAATCGAACCGTTGATGGTAAACGTCACCATCATCCAATACTTGCTTTTGCTCTTAATCCTGCCCGCGGATTCAAACGTAGAATCTTCAAACATGGCCAGCCTCGAATCGGGTGTTGGTTACCTCTATTTAGACACCGGAAAAACCTAAAATGTTCCCGGCCTTGAAAACGTTCTAAAAGAAGCGTATCAACCTTATCAGAATGACGCCTCAACTGCCAAGCGCACTGCAAAACCGCTGCGTTTCTCGTGCAAAAAACCTACCCTCTGGCGCGTTTCGCGGCCGGCAGGGCCGCGGCCTTGCCCCGCTTCCCGCGCCATTCCTGCCATGCCACCAGCATGGGCGCGGCCACTGCGATTGAAGAGTAGGTACCAATCAGAATACCTACCACCAATGCAAATGAAAAGCCCCTCAAAACCTGGCCGCCGAATATGTACAGCGATAGCACAGTCAGGAAGGTCAATCCCGAGGTCAGAACCGTCCGGCTCAACGTCTGGTTGATGCTGCGATTCACCACATCCGGAAGCGCCTCGCGCCGGCTCAAGCGCAGGTTCTCGCGGATGCGGTCAAAGACCACGATGGTGTCGTTCATCGAGTAGCCCACCAGCGTCAGAATGGCCGCAATCACCGTCAGGCTGATCTCCTGGTTGGTCAGCGCAAAGGCGCCTACCGTGATCAGCGTGTCGTGGAAGCAGGCGACCACCGCTGCCACGCCGTAAATCAGTTGAAAACGGAACCAGAGATAGACCAGCATGCCCAGCATCGAGTAGAGCGTGGCCAGCAGGGCCTTGGTTTCAAGCTGGCGGCCCACCGTGGGACCGACCACCTGTACATTGCGCACTGTGAAGGGGTTGTTGTAATTGGCCTGGAGCGCGTCCACAATCTGCTTGCGGCCCTGGTCGAGCGAGCTCTCATCGTGCTGTTCGGGCAGGCTCACGAGAACCTCGTTGCCGCCCGTCTCGTTGATGTCCTGTATGGGCTGGATGGTCGAGTCCTTGATGCCGGCAGCCGCCACCGCCTGGCGAATCCGGTTGATATTAGGGGCCTGCTCGAACTTCACCTGCACCTGTGTGCCGCCCTTGAAGTCCACGCCGAGCGGAACCGGGCTGCCGATTTTCGCCCAATGCATGCTCATCGAGACGATGCCGGCAACGCTGAAGATCAATGAAAAGCCGAGGAAGTACCATTTCTTCCCTAGCCAGTCCACATTTACGCCGCGAAACAATTCCACTGCTTTTCACCCTTCCTGGGGGCCGGAACCCTATAGGCTCCAGCGTTCTTGTTCTTCCTTAGTCCCTTAGTCCCTAAATGGACAGCGGCTCGCCCGGCTTCAGCTTGTTCAGGTGAGCGTCAAAGATCACCCGCGAAACAAAGACCGCCGTAAACAGGTTGGCCAACAGGCCGATGGTCAAAGTAACCGCGAAACCCTTCACCGGGCCGGTGCCGAACATGAATAGAATGGCCGCCGAGACGATGGTGGTGACGTGCGTATCGACGATGGTGACCCAGGCATGGGCAAAGCCCTGGTCCACGGCCGCAGAAGGCAGCTTGCCGGCCCGCACCTCTTCCCGGATGCGCTCGAAGATTAGCACATTCGAATCCACGCCCATGCCGATAGTTAGGATCACGCCGGCAATTCCAGGCAGGGTCAGTGTCAGCGTCAGCCCCCCTCCGCCAGATGCGCTCGACATGGCGCTGGAAAGACCCATGATGCCCAGCAGAATCACGAGGTTTAGAATCAATGCCAGGTCGGCGTTAATTCCCGATCCCTTGTAATAGATCAGCATGAAGGCCATCACCACCAGTACGCCCACGATGGCCGCCGTCACGCCCTGATGAATCGAATCCGCGCCCAGCGACGCGCCCACAAAGCGCTTCTCAAGCTGCGATAGAGAGGCAGGCAGCGCGCCGGTGCTCAACAGCTTTGATAGCGCGGTTACCTCATCCTGGGTAAAACTGCCGACAATTTCGCCGCGATCGCGAATTGCGCCCTGAATGTTGGCCACCTCGCGGACCTGGTCGTTCATGACCACCGCCATGCTGCGGCCCACATTCTTGCTGGTGTACTCGTAGAAGTGGTCGCCGGCCTCGTTGGTCAAGACAAACTGCACATTCCGGCGCCCCGTGTTCATATCCGTGCCCGGATCGGCAGAGCGAAAGTCGTTGCCGGCCACAATCGAGACTCGTTGCAGCACATACACGCTCTGCGCGTCGGAGCTGCCCCCTGTTACGGGTGTAAAGCTCTTCAGTTCATCCTCTGCCGGAACGCTGCCGCCCACGCCCACACTGGCCACTGCGTCCTGCTCGTCCTTGTAAGGGCCTCCGACGACGGCGTGAATCTCCAGCCGGTTCGTGCCCTGGATAATCTTCTCGATGTCGCTCTCGTTTTCAACACCCGGCAGCTCCACCAGAATCTGGTTGGCGCCCAGGCCGTACTCCTGAATCACCGGCTCGCTGACGCCCAGCGCATTCACGCGGTCGCCCAGGGCCTCAATGGCCTGCTGGACCGTCTTCGCCTCCAGGGCCGTCAACACCGGCTGCTTCATGGTCAGCGTCCATGCATTGTCCCCAACGCTGTCCAGGTTGTACTCGTTGGAGTATCGGGTCGAATCCAAAAGCGTGCGAACGGCATTGGAGCTGGCCGGCGCAGTGCCGTCCACGCGGATCACCTGCGGCTTGGCCGGATCGGGCACAATCACCTGGGTATAGCTCAGGTTGGCCTTCTTCAGATCCTGTTGGATCAGCGCCGCCGTATTGTTGGTCTCGGCGGTCACCGCCTCCTCGACCTTAACTTGCAAGATCAGGTGCGCGCCGCCGCGCAGGTCCAGCCCAAGATGAATGCGCTTGGTCAAGCCTTCCGTCAGGTCCTTGCCGGTGACACCCGTAGAGGCCCCGAAGATGCCCCAGACGCAAAGCACCAGGACTCCAACAATCAGGGCAATTTTACCTTTGAGATTCTTCTTCATCGTTTTGTTTCTCTAGTCCAAAAGAGTCAATACAGGTCAAAAAATTAAGAGCCCGAAGAGCTTTCGTTGGTAGTGACCGAGGCAATCGCGCTCTTGGCCACTTCCAGCTTGATGTTATCCGGCGCCACACGGATCACAATGACATCGTCCTTGATGGAAATTATGGTGCCGCGAATGCCCCCCGCGGTAGTCACCCGGTCGCCGGTTTTGATGCTGCCAAGCATCTCCTGCCACTGCTTTTGCCGCCTCTGCTGCGGGCGGATCATCATGAAGTACAGCACAGGGATCAACAGCAGGGGCAGAAGCATCGGCAGGCTGCTTCCGGGGGGCGCTGCCGCCCATATTGCGAAGTTCGTAGCCACACTCATCCTTTACTCGTCCTGGGCCACAAGCTCGGTTGGCCGCTCAGGGCACAGGCACACCCGGCCTTGGGCCGGGAGCCTGAAATTACATTTGTCTCCGGGAATGTTCCTGGCGGCCGGTTTAGCCCGGCCCAGGCTCTGGAAGGAGGACCCGGTAGCAGCATGACGAGGATCGGACTCCAATCCCGCACCCACATACCTACCTGCGCCCAACTGCCGTCTGCTTCCTGTTCGACACGGCCTTCCCCGGAAGTCCAGCCCGGAAGTCATACGGTTCTATCAGTGACCATTCCGTCCGGATCCCAAAAGAGTGCCTCAATAGATAAGAAATGTGCAGCCGGTTAGGTGTCAAGGCGCATCCCGCCCGGTAAAGCCCGGCCTTGGGGTCGGTTTCGATTTCTTTATGGCCTCCCCCTCCTTTACAAAGCCCTTACGGTTTGCGTTCTCCATTTTTACGGACGGCGATTTCTGCTGGAGGGGTGCCGCTTCTCTCCCTGCGCGCCTGTATATGGCCCGGGCCGCGGGAGGGAGGGCGGTATGAGGGTCGCACAATGATTACCATTAATGCCGGGTACCTTCTGCTCGTTCCCTTGACGCTTTCCGTAGCGTTCCTGCTCTGGGTACTGTGGAACTTTCATCAGGACCAGAAACGGAAACAGCATTAGCTGTCAGTTTTCAGGTGTCTGCAGCCAAGACGGCCGTTTCCCTCGCAACCAGACTTCTGTTTCCTATTCCATACTCACTGTCCACCGTCCTCCGGCTCCCAATACCGCAACTCCGGGCGCGCGCAGCTCATGCAGAGCCGCTGGCCCTCCACCTCGACAAAACGGCCAAAGTTCACACCCTCACCGCACTGCGGACAGATAAAACGCTCACCCTTGGTTCCGGGCATCTCGGCGGCCTCCAGGTTCACCCGCACCCATTGCTCACGAAAGAGTTGCTCATCGGTGAGTTCGCGGTAGGCCAGCATCTGTTGCCGGCTCTTGCTCTCGATCTGCGGATAGAGTTGGCTCGCCAGTTCTCGGGAATTGTCCCGCGCCACGATCCGCATCCCGCGGCCCGTGGCCAGATCGACGAAGGTAGCGGCCATCTTGCCCCAGTCGCGGAACTTGAGCGCCCGCTTGCCCAGGCGGCAGCCGGTCACCAGCCCTATCGCATCCGTGGCGCAACGGTCGATCTCGACAAACGTAACCAGCCGCTTGCGATCCGCACCATACGGGTCGCCGATTCCCAGCCGTTTCAGCCCCAGTAACGCCATGCGCACACCCAGAATCTGCCCCGCGCACAGGTGCCCATGCGCCGCCTCGGCCTTTCTCAAAAGCTCGTCCAGAGATTCCATTGGCCACCATTCACAAACAGGCTGTAACCCCGACTTCCCCACAGATTTGTCATCCTGAGCGGAGCGTAGCGGGGTCGAAGGACCTGCTGTTGCTTTTCGCTGACTTGCCAACTCGCTGACTCGCTGACCCCTACTTCGGCTTGGCTTCCGTCACCGGCGCTGCCGTCTCCGGCTCGTCACCCGCATCCTCCACCAGCACCGCCGAGCCGGGAACGATCTCGAAGCTCACCGCATCCTTGCCGGTGGGATGAAACATAATGCGTAGCGGTTCACGCTGCCACTCCGGCAGTCCGCAAACTGGGTCTGCGTGGCTATCCTGATCGAATACCGCCAGTTTCTTGGCCAGCACCGGCTTGCGCGCCGCCACCTGCGCCACTACGGGTACAGGCTCTTGCCGCTGGCTGTCACTCCGCAGTACGCGCCGTAGTCGCGGAACCAGCTCACCTGGCTCACACCGGCATCGTAATCCGGCAGCTTGAGGATGGCGATGTGGCCCGTCACGCGGTCCACCAGCAGCCACGCTCCCCGCTGCCAAACCCAGTGCCCTAGCTTGTCACCAGGTCCCGGTTTATCGGTTGGCAAAGTATCATTCAACCGGATTACACGCCGCACCACGAAACTGCGGTCGGTCACGTCGTGTGCGTCGCCGGTAGTCCACTCCTTCAGGGCGCCGTCCACCAGCAGGGCGCGAATCTTGAGCGCATCCTCGCCGTTCGCCGCTCCGGCCGGGTCGCCGGCCTTGGAGTACATCACCTTCCGCATCGCGCCCAGAACCACGGTGTGCCCCTTGCGCGGAGCAGCCTGCCCAGCCGGTACGGCTTCAAACATCACTGTTACAACTGCCAAAATCGCGATCCGCCAACAAATGCTCATGCCGTTTCTCCAAAGAAACGGACGCTAATCTGTTGGGAAACGAGAAGTGCGCCCTGCTGGCCGCACAAAACAACCAAAGTCCAATTTTATGAAGCCAGGCTTTCACCACACCTGTGCCTCTCAAACAAGCTCCTAGAGCCCCGCAGCCTCCACGGCTCGCGCTACGCGAAACGCCGTGCCTTCATTGAAATGGCTGGCGAGCACCTGCATCCCAACCGGCAGTCCTGCCTTCGTCGCGCCGCAAGGAACCGTCACGCCGCAGATGCCCGCCAGACTCGCCGTTACCGTGTAGATGTCGGCCAGATACATTGCCAGCGGATCGCCGGTCTTTTCGCCCAGCTTGAAAGCCGGTATGGGAGAGGTCGGCGTCACAATCGCATCCACCTCGGCAAAGACGCGCAGATACTCCTCGGCGAGGAGCCGTCGTACCTGCTGCGCCTTCAAATAGTAGGCGTCGTAGTAGCCCGCGCTCAGCGCATACGTCCCCAGCAAAATGCGGCGCTTGACCTCCGCGCCGAAACCTTCATCACGGGAATGCCGGTACATAGCTGACAGGTTCTCTGATGAAGGCGAGCGATAGCCGTAGCGCACACCGTCGAAGCGGGCCAGGTTGGCGCTGGCCTCCGCCGTAGCGATCAGGTAATACGTGGGGACAGCATACTTTGTGTGCGGCAGCGACACCGGCTTCACGGTGCAACCGGCTGCCTTCAGCGCGGCAATGCCCTGCTCGATGCAGGCACGTACCTCCGGGTCCAGACCCTCGGCAAAGTACTCCGCCGGAACGCCGATGCGCAATCCTGCCGCGGGCTTGTCACTCTCGGCTGCATAATCCGGCACCGGGGCGGTAGAACTGGTGGCGTCCTTGGGGTCGTGGCCGGCGATGACTCCCAGCATCGTGGCTGCGTCGCGCACGTTTGAGGCAAACGGCCCCACGCGATCCAGCGACGAGGCAAAAGCAATCAGTCCATAACGCGAGACGCGTCCGTAAGTGGGTAGCACGCCCACTACTCCGCAGAAGCTGGCCGGCTGGCGAATCGAGCCCCCAGTGTCGGAGCCCAGCGTGGCCACCGCCAGGTTGGCCGCTACCGCCGCCGCCGCGCCGCCGCTTGAGCCGCCCGGAACCCGCTCCGGGTCCACCGGGTTGCGCACTGGTCCGTAGGCCGAGTTCTCATTCGACGAGCCCATGGCAAACTCGTCGCAATTCAGCTTACCCAGCAGCACCGCGCCCGCCGCTTCCAGTTTCTGAACCGCCGTGGCGTCGTAAGGAGGCCGGTAGCCCTCCAGAATCTTCGACCCCGCCGTGGCTGGAGCGCCCTTCATCACCAGCACGTCCTTGATGCCCACCGGAATACCCGCCAGCGGGGGCAGCGAATCGCCCTTCGCCGCCAGCGCATCCACAAGCGCAGCCTGCTCCAGCGCGCGCTCTTTGGTCAGGCTCAGGTAGACATTCAGCCGCGGATTGACCGCCGCAATGCGGTCATAGTAGCTGGCGGCAAGGTCAGTAGCTTTTGTGCTGCCGCTGGCAATCGCCGTGTGCAACTCGGCCAGGGACTTTGGCTTCTGAACGAAGTTTTCGGCTGGTTTAACTTCGCTGGGCAATCGTGCTTTCCTTTCTCTGACCTTCTCCGTAATCTCTTGCAGCTTTGCGGCCGCGAATTTCTCTCCCTTGGCCTACCGCACAATCACCTTGGGCACCTTAAAGAAGGCCTGGTCGGTCTCAGGCGCCTGGGGCATCACGGCAGCGCGATCCAGTGAAGGTTGCGGCACGTCGGCGCGCAGCACGCTCGCCGCAGCCGCGTTCTCCAGTTCGCTGACCTGCGCCAGCGGCGCCACCCCCGTCGTGTCCAGATCATTCAACTCGGCCACGTAATCGAGAATTGCGTTCAGGTCGTGCAACATGCGCGGAGTCTCCTCCGGCTTCAGCTCCAGATGAGCCAACTCGGCCACGCGCTCCACGTCCTCCACGGTTACTTTGGCGGTCATCCCCTGCTCTTCCTCAATCCCGGTCTCCCCAAGGCGCCTGTCGCATGCGTTCCGTGGGTTGGTCCGAAGTTAGAGTATAGCCCGTTTCGATTTTCACTCTATGCGCGCCGCAGGCCCTCAGTCTACGGTCAGCGTCACGGTTACCGAATGTTGAACCGTGCCGGAAATCACGATAATGGAAATCGCATAACTCCCCGCCGGGGTTGAACCGGAGCCGCTCTGGCTGCTGGAGCCTCCCAAACCTCCGCTCGAGCCTACTTCCGAACTGGTGCAACTGGAGATGCCGCCCGTAAAAACCGCCCATAGCGCGGCCATCAGCAGCAACTTCCGGCGCCGCCTCCATGCCAGCGGTAGCAAAATCAAACCGCAGGCCAGCGGAAGCGCGCGCCATGTGGCTGGATCGTCCGAGCGGATTGACGCCTTGGATTGTCCCGTGGATATCTGCGCCGTCGGGTTCCCGGTGGCGCCGGCGCTGACCTGTATGACGCTGCCGGGGTTGAAGAGGCAACGCGTATTTGCGGGAAGCGTGCCGCTCTGGAGCGTGAACGTCCCCGGCAATCCGCTCGCCGGAGTAATCACCAGAGGGAAATAGGCGGTTTGGCCTTTGGCGACGGTTTGGCTGCTGGGGCCGGAGACCGTGACCGTGAAATCGAAACCCTCGCCCGTAAGCGCCACGGGATACGGCGAGCCCATCGTTGCGGAATGGACGGTCAACGCGCCCGTGAAAGTTCCGTAAGCGGCAGGTTGAAAAACAACCCCGGTGGTGCAGCTTGCTCCCGCGGCCAGGCTGCCGGTGCAGGTGTTCTGCGTCAGGCTGAACGGAGAGGCTACGGAGAGCGTCAGCGAAGTGGCGGCAATGCTGCTCCCATTGGTGACGGTCACTGTTTGCGCCGCGCTCGATTGGCCGGGAATGGTCGCCCCAAGATCCAGGCTAGTCGGGCTTATGGTCAATACCGACGGCGGCACACCCGTGCCCGATAGAGCCGCCATCTGCGTTTGCAGCGCGTCTCTGACTGTGAGCCAGCCGGTTTGCGTACCCGCCGCGGTGGGAAGGAATTGCACGCTGATCGCGCAACTGGAGTTCGCCGCCAGTTGGCCGTTGCAGTTGTCCGATTCAGTGAACGGGCCGCTTACCGCGAAGCTGATCCCGGTCAGCGGCAGGTCTCCGGTGTTGGTCAGGCTGAGGGCCTGCGCGGTCGAAAGTTGTCCGATGAACGTGTTGGAAAAGGTCAGCGAGGCGGGGTTGAGGATATCGGTAGCTGGCGCTGACCCCCAGCCGCTCAGTTGGACGGTCTGCGTTCCTGCGCTATCGGTAAATGTCAGCGTTCCCGCCGCCGCTCCCCGTTGGGTGGGCGCGAAGACCACCATCACCTGGCAATCGGTCTGCGGATTCAGGGTGACCGTGCCACACGAGTTGCTCGCGATGGTGAACGGCGTGGTAATGGCGACGCGAGTAATCGTGACCGCCAGGCTGCCGCTGTTGCCGGCCACCACCTGCTGCGGGGCAGAGGTGGTATTCAGCATCACTGGGCCTGTGGAAGAGACCTGGCCGGGCGCTTGGCCAAAGCTGAGAGTGGTAGGAGACAGCGTCACCACTGGCGCCGGAGCTCCTATCCCGCTCAACTCGACGATGGGAAGTTGTCCGCCATAGACATTGGCGTAGATGGTCAACTCGGCCGTTCGGCTGCTTGTCGCTGTGGGCGCAAAAGTCACCTGAATCGTGCAACTGCTGCCCGGTTGCACGGTCGCGCCCTGGCAGTCAACGGTTTGGGTATTTGAACCAGCCGTCACACTGAAGTCTCCGCTGTTCACTCCGCTGATGGCCGTCCCGGTCGGCGTCAGAGCAAGGGCGAGGCTGCCCATGTTCAGGAGGGTGACTGCCATCGTGCTGCTGGTGTTCACAGGCACCGAGCCGGTAAAAGCCAACGGAGAAGGTGTGGCGATTGCGGTTGTCAATCCGGTTTGGGATGTCCACAGCGGAGTTTGCCACACGCCGCGGCCGTAGGTTGCCGCGATCAGCAGATGCGCGGGCGCCGTTAAGGGAGAGGCGCTGAGTTGAACCACCGGAGCCTTGGGAAGCCCGGTTCCGTAGGCGGACCAGCAGGTGGCGGGTGAGTTCATGCAGGAGGCAACCTGCGTGGTGAAGTAGACCCCCGCATCCGTGGCCAGGTAGACCGTGTTTGCATCCTGCGGATCCACCGCAAGGCTACTGGCTGGAGCGATGGGCAGGTTGGACGTCAAATCCGCCCAGTGCGCCCCTCCGTCCGTCGAACGATAGGCAGCCCTGACCGGCTCGGTCGTGGATGCAATCCCTTCCACGGTCACGTAGACTGTCTTCCCTGTTGTGTCGTGGGGGTCGATGAAGATGCTGGAGATGTCGAATCCATATGTGTTCAGGGCGTGACTGTCGTTGGAGACCGGATTCAACGTCAGATCGCGCCAGGCGGACCAGGTGCCGCTGGAGGCATTGAGGGTCGCGCTCAGCACATGGCCGGCCAGATTCGCGCCTCCATTCGCCGCGCCGTACATACCCACAAACGCCACTTCGCCGCCGCCGGGAAGCGCCGTCGAGGCGGGTAGGGCCATGGCGGCCATCGAACGAATGAGGGCATTGCCGCTGCAGGCGCCGCCAGCCGCTGGGTTGTCGAGGATAGGGCTGACCGCGTTGCTCCCATTCCAACCGATGCCACTAGCCGGCCCCCGCCACAACCGGCACGTTCCGATTAACAGTTGCGTCGGATCTTGCGGATCGACAAGAAATGGCGCCGGGGCCGACATATTCAGCCCGTCCCCGCCCACATCCGTATCGGTGACAACGGGCGTGGCGCCGAAGGTTGCCGGCGTGCAGGCGCCCGGCTGCGCGCACAGGTGGATGGAAACTCCCTCCTGGTTGTTCACGTACCAGTTTGAAGTGGTTTTGGGGTCAATGGCTACCGGCCCGCCCTCGCCGCCCAGAATCTGTTGCCAGTCCGTCGTCGTGCCCGTTACGCTTTTCACCCCCGCGGTACCGATCGCCCCCAACCCGGCCATCATCGTGAACGGAGTATTGCCGGCCTGAGAGATGCTCGCCACCTCCGCCAGCGATCCCAGGCTCCCATTCAGGTTCTGGAAGTGGGTAGAGTCAGTGGATGCGCAGGCCTGCCCGGTTTCGCCGATAGCGTCCAGCGTGCGCCAAAACCCGCTTTCGTTGCCCACAAATATCTCCAGCGGATTGGCGGCATTCCACGCCAGCGCGTGCTGGAACGGGGCCACCTGCGCGCAGAAACCGACGGTCGAGTTGGTGGTGTTGCGCCAGGAGCAACCCATGGCCAGGCTGCACTTCCACAGGTCGTTCGCCCCGGCCAGCAGTAACGTATCCTGTCCCGATGGAACGGCAGCCAGCGCCAGGTTGTAGTCGCCGTTCTCAATGGTGGCCGCCCCGTTGATGGTGCTCGTCTCCAGCGCCGCCGTATTCCATCGTTTGGCGAAAGCGATGCTCTGGCTGACGCAGGCGTTCCCGCTCTTCGCGCACTGGTCCTGCCACAGTCCCCGATCCTGGTAGTACGCGTCCACCGTCCAGGCAAAGGTATCGCCGGTCAGCGGATTCACCGCCAAAGTCCCCCTGAAAATGGGGCAATCGATCGAGCCTGTGCCGCCTGGATTCGTTGGGCAGAAAAGCGCGGTCAGGCCGGAGCCGGGCTGCGCGGCCATCCGTGTCCAGGTGATGCCATCCGTTGATTGGTAATAGCCATGGAAGCGCACCGCCGCCACAAACAACTGCCGTACCGGGTTCCACGCCACCGAGGTGGCCGCATTGCCATCGGGGGCTGCAAATGCATCGTTCGGCCCCTGCACGTCCACTCCGCTGCCGTCCGTTATCGTGCCCAGATTCCATGTCGCGCCGCTATCAGAGGAGTAGTACAGGCCCTGATAGCTCCGGTTGGGCTGGGGCGCATTCACCAGCGCGCCTTCGTAAGCCTGCGAGACTGCGGCAACAACCAATTGCGGATTCGTCGTGCTCCAGGCAAAGCCGGCAAAACCCTCCCCAGAAAAGCTCCATTTCAGGTCCGCAGTGGCGTGGATCAGGCTCCAGGTGCTCCCGCCGTCGGTCGAACGCAGGATTCCCGCTCCATAGTAAGAGTCGAGCGCATCGTTGGGATCGCCGGTACCGGCCAGAATCACTCCCGTACCGCCCGGCTGCACTGTCAGCGCTCCGATGCTGATCGAGGTATCCGTTGCGCCGTTCAAAGCCCCTATCGAGTCTGTAAGCGGTGTGAAAACCACCAGGGAAGAGTCGGTGACGCCAGCGTTTTGCGCCTCCCAAACGCCGCCCCCGGTCGTTCCCAGGTAAAGACGGCCTCCGGTGGAATCCGAGGGGTCCAGCGCCAGCGCTGAAACGCGGCCCGTAACCAGGCCGAACTCCGGTGTAACGACTGCGATAGGGCCAAGGGGCTGCCAGACCGCTGTGGCCGGAGTCGGGGTCTGCGGCACGACCGCGTTCGTCCGCCAGTTGAGGCGTTGCACCTCCGCCCGGCGCCCGGTCCGGCTCCCTGCCAGACCCCGCTGGGCAAGGAATCGCTGCGCCTGCGTTATCCGTGGCGGCTGATTCGCCTGTTGCGGCGAGGCGACCATCCCAGCCTCGGCAGCTGCGCTTTGCGCCCCGGCTGGCAGAGCTTCAGCAGCTAAAAAGACTGCGAGCGCCAGCACGATGACCGGCCAGGCCAGCCATCCAGAGCCTCGTCCGCCCTTCCGCCTTGCGGAAACAGTACTACCGGCCATGCCGCTCTGGGCAGGCTCGCCATGAATCCTCTGAAAAACGCTCATATCCACATGCGTCCAGAATCCGACTCCGGACTCCCCTCTCCTGCATCTTCTGAGGGGGACATGAACGGAATCCAATGGAATTCGCCGTGCGAAACAAGCAGTTTCCGGGATTGGAATTGGCTCACATTATAGTCCAGAAAAAGGACAGATGGATTAGGGCTCTTTTATAAAGACTCTTCGGCCTGGGGGCGCCCATCCCTTTGACTGCTCTCAGGGCATCCTCTTGTCGGGTCTATGTTATTGAGGACTGGGCGGGCGAGGCGCACACATGAATAATGGAGTCCCTCTTATCGGTTCGCCGGAGTCTCTTTGCGAACGATGAAGACGACCTTGGGCGGGTTGCCAAATGTGACGGTAGCTTCCACCGCTCGCCTGCGCCCGCCTTGCGTCGCCTGGTTCTCTTTTAATGCGAGTGCGCCATTGGCGATTTCGGCGTCGCCTGTCCAGCGGTCGAAGCGGTGCAGCGTTAAGGGAATGGTCGGGCTTGCGGCCGAGCCATTCATTGCCCCATACCGCCAGTTGAAGTGCAGAGCGCCTTTGGCCGAGGCGGCCAGGTCTTTGTCTGTCAAACCGGAAAGATCGATCTTGCCGTCTGCATCGAGTGCGCCACCCGACCACCGCAGCCCCAGCAACTGGCCCACGGCGGAGGGGCTGAGTTTCTCGAACCGGCCCTCCAGCGTGTAAGCGGGCTTGCCTTGATCGGTCTCCGCGGTTCGCATTGTGCCTGATCCATGCACACGGCCGCCCAGCAGGCCAGCATCGAGGCTCTGGATTTCTGCTCCGTCCTGAAGAATGCGCAGCGTAGCCGACGCCTCCCGCAGCGTAACCGGCCCCAGCAGGATGGAGTCGGCCTTTACCGTGCCTTCAAGCTGCGGCCAGGCCTGTGCTGTCGATCGATTCGAGGAGCGCAGCCTGGCAATTAGCGTGGAGAGCAAGGTGCCGGGTTCGCGTGCTCCCAAAAACGCCGATTGAACGATGCTCGCATCCAGCGCGCCGAACTGCACTTGAAACCGGGAGATGCAGGGCTGGGGCGCATCACAACGGCCTAAAAATTCAAGATTCGCCGTTCCTTTTACCGGGCCGTAAGAGAAGACCACTGGGTCCCAGCGCATTTTGCCGTTGTCAAAGTAAAGCGTGGCCTGGGCAATCTCAACGTGGTTGGCCAGATAGCTTGCCTGCCAATTGGCGTTATGCAGAGTCACGGTACCGCTCAGCCGCTCCGGCACGGCAAACGCGGCAGCCGATTGCGTCTCGGAGCCGGCGGGCTGAGTGCCGCTGAACGGAATCGCCTGCACCGGCAACCACGGCCCTTCGGCGCTCATCTCCACGGTGGCCGGGTCGCCAGCCAGAGCGTCCAGACTCGCAGCTTCTGCCAAGCCAGCCACGTGCGCCAGTTCTCTGGCACGCGCAAGGCCAACCTGACCACGCAGGTTCATCACGTAGCCGGAGAGCGACAGCAAGGCATTCATCGTGAGTGGCCCGGCGCCGCCAGCGGGAATGGCGACCGTGGCCGCCAGTGCCGGCGGGTGCGTCGAGGGTAGGGATCGATTTGAATTTCGACCCTGGGCTACAGTTCCTACCGCCACCGGCTCCAGCGCCAATTTGGGAATCTGGATGGGCTGGCTCAGCCCGTCCCCGCTCAGCAGAAAACCTTCCACGGTAAAACTGCCGGAGAGCGGCCCCGGCGCTGGGCCGCGGGGCTTCGTTACTCCGACTTTGGCTGGATTCACTAATCCACCCGGCTTACTCAAATCGCTTCTCTCTGAAGCGCTCTCAGCGTATGTGACTTTGCCGCTGATTGTGCCCCTGACCTCCAGGCCGGGGCCAAAGCCGTTGCGAACGGTGCGCAGGGCATCCAGGCCTGCAGCGACCGGAATCCGATCCATCTCAATAGAAAATTGTGGTGGTTTACCCTCTCCCGGCAGCTCTCCGGCAAATCGGATGCGCCCTTCGCCGAGGGGAGAATCGCAGGCCAGATTTTCGATGGCGCGCCCGGAATAATGGTAGACAAGGCTGCATCTCGCATCGAAGTCCAGGGGCGATGCCGGGGCAAACTCAGCACGATGGACTCCCGTAGCGCGCAGCCGGGTCGTGAGCTGAGCCGCGTCGGCGGTGCCGTCCATATGCACTTCACCCGTCAGGTCGCCACGCCAGCCGGGATCGGAACCGATAACCAGCCGGGTGAGCTGGCCCAACTGCGCCTCTCGCCACTCCAGATCGATGTGCATCGGCATCTTCCGCAGGTCCTGTGCCCGGCGCGCGCTTGCCTCCAGCCGCACCACCCCGGTGTCGGCCATATCCAGGCTCAGGTCGGTGCGTGCCGGCTGGCCGCGCAGCCGGACGCGCCAGTCGCCGGGCTCCTCCTGCCAGAAAGATAGGTCGGCGTTGATCAGTGAAAAGGGCAGCTTCTCAGTGCCATTCTTGATGTTGATGCGGGAGTTGGTGGCCACCATGTAGGGCAGCGGCAGCGCATGGCTTGCTTCTGCGCCGCCCGCGGCTGGTTGCGCCTGTGCGGCTGCCGTGGAAAAGAGCGAATCCAGATTCCATTGCCCCGCCGGCGTGCGCACTAGGTTCAGGCTAGCCTCGTCCACGCTGATGCGCCCAATCTCTAACCGCCCCCGCCACAACGAGAGCAGCCGGATGGATGCGACAACGGAGTTGGCGTGGAGAATCGGCTCAGCGCCGTATACGGGGTCTTCTTCAACGGTCAGGTCGGTCAATACGAATCCCGGCCGGGGCAATAGGCGCATCTCCACCGACGAGAGGCGCGCCGGCCTGCCCAGGGATGCGGAGATCAGTTGCGTAATCCGGCTCTTGTAGCGGCTCAGATTTACCAGCGGCGGCACAATCGCCACCGCCAGAATGGCCGCCAGCACAGCCAGCGCCGGCCAAATCCACCTTCGCTGTTGCACCCGGCCTTGCGCGTCTTCCGTCATGGTCTCATCAGCGGTCAGTATTCTGTTGTCAGTTATCAGTTGTTGGTCGTCCGGGTTGTACTGATCACTGACCACTGACAACTGATCACTGTTATCGCACCGGGTTCAGCGTCCGGCTCCAGCGCGTTTCGGTAAAGAAATGCAGCGCAACGTGGCCCATCCAAGCCGCCGCGTTGCCGATCCCGGGTTTTTCATACTGGTCTTCAGGAGTTACAAACGACCAGTAGTTGAACAACGGCCGTCCCACGATGTTCTCCCTGGGTACAAAGCCCCAGTAACGCGAATCCAGGCTATTATGCCGGTTGTCGCCCATCATGAAGAACTTGCCCGGTGGAACCACCAAATCCCCATCCACGATGTGGCTGGGAAACTCCACCGCCCACGACTCGGGAGTCCCGTCGGGCCCTGTTGGAACCGGTGGAACCGAGGGAAATTCATCGAGGAAGTCGTAATGGTTATCCAGCGTTGTCTTCTCGGCGTGCGGCTGGTCCTGGGCCACTCCATTCAGGATCACAATGCCGTTGCGCAGGTGGATGCGGTCGCCCGGCACGCCGATCAGCCGCTTTACCAGGAATAAATCGGGGAAGCCTGGTTTCAGAAACACCACAATATCGCCGCGCTTCGGCTCGCGATAGCGGATCAGCGGCATCCACTTCGCTGATGGAGCCAAAGTGATCCGATCCACCACCAAGTGATCGCCCACCAGCAGCGTCTTCTCCATCGATCCCGAGGGAATTACGAAGTTCTGAACTAGAAACGTGAGGATGAACAGACCAACCACCAGCACCGAACAGACGCTGGCGACCGCCTCATACGGAGTCTCTTCCACCCTTTCTTGAACGGGTGAGGGGACCGGCTGGACCCCGGACGGCGTCTTGAGCAGTGTGTTTTTCCTCGTCATCCTGTCGCTCATTGCGGAGATGCTTTGCGGTTCCTGAAAAGCTGCAAATGAAATTGCTCTAATGAACCACGCGGAAGATGCGCTTCCAGCGTGCAAACCCTATGAGTCTTGCAGAGAGTTCCCTGTCGTGTCCGAGTTTATCATCCACCGCCTGTTGCTCATCGGTGGTCGAGGGGCGGCTGAGCGAGAAGTAGATGACCATCGGCCGGGCCACGATCTGCGCCCGTGGCACAAAGCCCCAGAAGCGCGAATCCTTGCTGTGATTGCGGTTGTCGCCGAGCACAAAATACTGACCCTCGGGCACCGTCAGTTCGCCATCGCGTGTTAGGCTCTGCATCTGCTCCCACCAGGCCGGGTCCACCTCCGGATCTGTGTACACCCGCGCGGGAAACTCATCGCGGAAGGGAGTGCGCGCTGTAGGCTCGAAGGCCGTATAGGGCTCGTCCAGGGTTATACCATTCACCGTCACTCGCCCATCCTCGATGCGCAGCCGGTCGCCGGGAACGCCCACCACCCTCTTGACAAGATAAGGCGGCTCGGGGTGATGAAAGACTACGATATCCCCGCGTGCAACCTCGCGGTATGGCAACAGCCACCGGCTCAGACTGCCGGCTGGCGAAAAGGTCTGCTTGTTAACTAGCAGAAAATCACCCACCAATAGGGTGTGCTCCATGCTCTCTGAGGGGATGAGGTAGGGTTGCAGCACAAAGGTGAGCAGGAACAGCGCCGCCACGACCGTGCGCAGCAGCGATGCCAACGCCTCCGGCACAGTGGGAAGATGGAGCCGCAGCCGCGAAAGACGCAGTTCGGAGACATCGCCGGCCTGGGGTGGGCTGTTCATTACGCCAGGTTCTCCTTCTTCGCATCGTCCCCATTGCCCGCCCGTTTCCCAGCTGCGATCAGGCGCGCCAAAGCGCGCCGCGCCGCATCCTGCTCCGCGTGTTTCTTGGTGCTCCCGGTGCCGCGGGCCAGCGGCTTTCCCGGCTCCGCATCGTCGGTCTTGAGCCGAACTTCCACCAGAAAGCGCTTGCGGTGGTCGGGCCCGCTCTCGCTCTTCACCTTGTAGACCGGCCTTCCGCTTCGCGCCGCCTGCAGATGCTCCTGGAGCGCCGATTTATGGTTGCCCAGCGCGGCCCCGGAACGCAGTTCCTCGGCCAGGTGCTCGGCTGCCTCGCCCATTACCGAGCGGCGGACAAATGCTCTCACTGGCTCCAGGCCGCCGTCCAGGAACAAGGCGGCGATCACTGCTTCCATCGTATTGGAGAGTACCGTGCTCTTGCGCCTGAGGCCGCCGCGGTCCTCGCCCCGGCTAAGGCGCAGGTGACTGCCTAGCCCGATGGCCAGCGCCACCTCCGCCATGTGCTGTCGGCTTACCAACTGAGCGCGGACGCGGGTCAACTCGCCCTCCTGCCACTCCGGATGCGCCGTAAACAGCGCTTCCGCTACCACTAGGCCCAGCACCGCGTCGCCCAGAAACTCAAGGCGTTCATTATCGCCTGTCCCCGACGCCTCATCCTTACCGCTCTCCTGGGCTTGTTCGTGGGCCAGCGAACGATGAGTCAACGCGCGCACTAGCAGCTCAGGGCTGGCAAAGCCATGCCCAAGTGCGGCTTCTAATTCGGCAAGAAGTGCTTCCATGTGCGCCTCGTTCGGTGCGTATCCCCTTGGCCTGCTTTTGAAGACAGCCCCGCAGCCGGAAAATCCGGCTGAACACCCACTCCCCTTTTCACTGATTAGACGCCATGAAGATCGCCGACGGCGGATTATTGCGGCTTCTGCATCCCATTTTGTCCCGGCAGCCCCGTCCCCGGCTTCTCTCCCTCACCCTTGACTGGCCCGGAACCGGGCGCGCCGTCCTCCGCGTCCTCTTCGCAACTGTGTCCCTTGACGGCGTACGCTGCCTTCACGCCCCGCTCTGCGGCCAGCCTTGTATCCTGCTGCCCGTCGCGCACCGTAAGCGCCGCACGGTATTCAGTAACGGCCTCGTCGCGCTTGCAATCCAGGTCCAGCATCCGGCCGAGGTAGATGTGCGACCAGGCCAGCAGCCGCGGCTCCCGGGTAGTGGCCAGAGTCTTCTGGAATCCGTCGATCGCCTGTTCCGGATGGCCGGTCAGGATAGCCGCCCTGGCCAGGATGAAGTTGGCGCGGGCGCTGTCAGCCGCCGATTCCAGGGTATCGGAGTGTACCGTCAGCATCTGCCGCGCCATAGCGCTGGCCGTGGCAATATCGCCGGCCGCTAGCCGCGCCTCGGCTAGGTCCAATCCCGTCAATTTGCGCGGCCTGCTCCGCCCCAGCACCTCGCCGTCAGCCTCCTTGTCAAACTCGATCTGCCGGGCGCGATGTGCTTGCTGGTCCATGTCCATGCTGTAAACCATCTCGCCGATGGTGTCGCGCAGGCTGGCAGGATCCTTTTCAAACTCAATCAACTGCTCAGAGAAATACTGCGTGAGCACAAATCCCTGAGTCATGTCGTGGCGCACCGCTGCCCATCGGATGGAGTCCACCTTCTGCTGGTAAATCTGCCGTTCATGCTCATAACGCGGATAGTCAGACCGCAGCACGCCTGCGGGTATCTTGTATACCGGAATCCCGGTCTCCATGGTCCGCGCCTCGATCGCCTTAATGAGGCACTCGATAGTTAGCGTCACGGCGTCGGAGCGGTAGCGGAACTCCATAGGAGCTTCCCGCACCTCCTTCAAAATCGGCTGCATCCTGTCCACCGCGTTGACCCGCGCATAGAGCAGCGGCTCAATTACGTAGTGCAAGTACGTATGGCGCACGTCACCCAAGCGAATCTGCCCGTCCACCGGCGAAACCACCACCACGTAGTCGGTCCCGTAGATGCGGGCATTCACCGCGTGCGGCGAGAGTTGCGGCTCGATGACCACCACAAACCGCCGTCCCTCGTAGGTGGATGCGGGCAACTTGAGATAGAGATTGGTCCCCACGATCATCTTCGATAGCGGATCATGCAGCCGGTCGGCCTCTTCGTCGTAAATGTGGTGAACCGCCAGCCAAATTCCGTGCAGGTCTACCGCGGCTACGAAGTCCTTGAGCAGAGGCACTATCTCCACCACCTGCGTCGAATCGGGCGGCATCTCCGTCAACTCCGCCGCGGATTCAATCTCCGGCGGCGGCGTCAGGTACAGGGCCAGCGAGATGTATTGCGAGATATCCCCTGCCGTGCCCGTCAGCCGGTGCTGGGCCATGAAGAGGCACACCCTGTCCCGTTTGGCGCGGGCGTTCTCGCTCTTGGCAAGCGCCTGGTTGATCTCGTCGCGAACCCGCTTGCGCACCGGCGCACTCTCTTCCAGACCTTCGTCATAGCCGCAGGCGTTCAGCGCCGCGGCCATGATGAAGACCGGCTCGGAGCTGATCAGCGAAATGGTGGGCCCGGCAGGATCGATCAGCGCTGGCGTCTTCTCCTGCTGAAATCCCTGAGAAGATGAGTTTTGCTGGCCCTTTGCGGAACTGCTGTCGGAGGATTGAGCGTGGGCAATAGCCGGTGCAAACACAGCCAGTAGGCATATAAATGATACCGAAAAAACGGCAAGCGATCGAATTGTGCGCAATCTCATGAGGAACTCTGCCTTAACTCTAGTTTGACGCACCGGCAGGGTCAAACGGGGGCGGGGTAAGGGGATAGGAGATAGGGGGCGGTGAATCGGCTCGTTTATCCTTGCCGCGCTAATCGGGAATTGAAAAGCCCCGCCCGGACTATGCCAGACGGGGCTGTGTGTTTCTCAATTCCCTACTCCCTATTCCCCGGTTCCTGCCTTACCCCCGCACGGAAACTCCAGAGAAGGAGAGCACCGCCAGCCCGCGCACCGGCTGGCCGAAAAAACGCGCCGGCGCGAAGACGCTGTAAAGCAGCAGGTTCTCTACCTGCGAGCGGGTTGCTTCGTCGGTGGGGCCGGAGACGATGCGATAGTCGTACACCTGCCCCGCCCCGTTGATATAAGCCTCCACGACAACCGGGCCGGACTCTGCGCCGATCTC
>Ga0265316_10001843_pt1 | contig 22295 bp, 23 predicted proteins | sample 4522metaG_FD_202092 | JGI IMG/M metagenome (GOLD analysis project Ga0265316, IMG submission 202092) | Rhizosphere microbial communities from Carex aquatilis grown in University of Washington, Seatle, WA, United States - 4-5-22 metaG | ecosystem: Host-associated > Plants > Roots > Rhizosphere >... | reverse complement strand
GGTTATCTTCATCTCGCTCCTTCGCTCTTTGGGGCGAGCGTAGCCCAGCTTTGCTGGGCGAAGCGAGGGGGGACCGGGGGCTTGTGAGCGAGAGCGAACCAAGCCCCCGTAAGATACAAGGGCATGGCGAGGCCGAGCGAAGCGAGCGGGGTGGGGCAGGGCGTGGGGAGCCGAAGGGCAGAGCGAACCCTTTCAGGGTTTCCATGTCAGATCGTCACGTCTTTTTCTGCCGACGCTTGCGCAGCATCTTCACGGCAAACACGGCGGCGGCCAGCAGAACGACGACCAGGATGCCGTACTCGGAGCGGCGTGCCCAGCTCACCACGTGGTCGATGTGCTCGCCGAAACCCCAGGCCAGGTAGACCAACGCAGGCACAGAAACCAACGCCGCCAGCGAATCATAGATGAAGAAGACTGACGGCCGAACCCGCAGGGTTCCCGCTGACAGATAGATTGAGAAACGCAGTCCCGGCAGAAAACGCGCGATGAAGATGACTTTGCTGCCGAACTTTCTGAAGTAGGCGCGCACGCGGATCTGCCTGCGCGGCCTGAACACGCGCTGGGCCAGTCGGCTGTCAAGCAGGCGCGAGCCAAACAGGCGGCCCATCATGAAGGCGAGGCAGTCGCCCCCCAGCACCGAGACAAAGCACACAAGGAAGATCTTGTGTATGTTGACCACGCCGAGGTGGGCCATGTAGCCAGCCGAGATGAGCGAGATGTCTTCCGGGATGGGCAGTCCCAAGCCGCATAGCAGCAAGACGCCGGCCAGCGTGCCATAGACGGCCGACGGATCGAGCGAGGTCAGGTGGGCGAGTAGCCATTCCATGCCGCGGGGCTTTCGGTTCCTCCCATAGCACGGTTTCGAGCGTCACGGTGTCTTCGCCAGGCCTTCGGTCAGCTATGACACTGATGGCCGTTGACAGAGAGCCAAACCCGCCCTAGAAATCTGCCGAGGGAAGGCCATGCAAAAAACGAAAAATACTTTGGTGCTCGGATGTTTCGGGGCTTTGTTGATATTTGCCGCGGCTGGGTGCAAACCCGACTACCCTGCCTGCGACACCGATAAAGAGTGCAAGGACAAGGAATTCTGTGTCGCTCGCAAGTGCCAGCAGTGCCGCGACGCTCGCGACTGCGGTGAGGGTCGCCAGTGCACGAACGGCCGTTGCGACGCCATCCCAGGCTTTTGCAAAGACGTCTCGCAGTGCCAGCAGGGAGAGATCTGCGCGGCCAACCGCTGCCAGGCATGCACGGCCGACAGCCAATGCCCGGCGGGCAAACTTTGCATGACCGGGCGCTGCTCCGTCCCCCAGTGCACAAAAGATGAGAACTGCGCCCAGGATCAGGAATGCGTGCATGGCCTGTGCGTGGGCGCGTCCAAGCAGCCGGTCGTCAAGAAGCCGCCCTGCGATTTGGCGCCGATCTACTTCGGTTTCGACAAGTCGAACCTGGATTCGACAGCCACCAGCGCCGCGGCCCAGAACGCGACCTGCCTCAAGAAGACGGACATGAGCGTCAGCCTGGTCGGTCGCGCTGATCCGCGTGGAACCACCGAGTACAACATGGCGCTGTCTGACCGCCGCGGCCAATCGGTGAGGGATTACCTGAAGCGCACCGGAATCGCGTCGAGCCGGCTGAACAGCGTGCCGCGCGGATCCATGGATGCAACCGGCACCAACGAAACCGGCTGGGCCAAGGACCGCCGCGTCGACTCCGAATGGCGCTAGGGCCTCGTCGATCATTCCGATACGCGACCGCGGGCGGCCTGCTCGCGGTCGTGTTCGTTTCTGGCTGTCTGATGACCAGCGGCCAGGGCGACAAGCTGCGCGACGATCTCTCCCATCTTTCCAAACGCGTGGAGACCATCGAAGCGCGGCTGAACGAGCAGATGGCGCGCTTGCGCAAGTTGCTCGACGAGGCCACGGGCCTGCTCGAACGCAACTCCGCCGACCTGGGCACGAAGGTGTCGCGCAATGAGAGCGATCTTGCGGCCCTGGCGGGCAAGATAGAAGAGTCCAGGCACATCGTGGAAGAGCTGCAGAAGCAACTCGCCACGCGGCTGGCGGCGATGGAGCAGACCCAGCAGAAGACGAGCCAGGAACAGCAGAAGATCATCGAGCGGGTGGCGCCGTCCATTCCCGAGGACAAGGAAGCCCTGTGGAAGGAATCGCAGACCCGGCTGGCCAACGGAATGCGCGACGACGCCCGCCGTTTTCTGCGAGCCTTCATTCAGCGTTTTCCGAATGAACCGCGCGCCTCGCAGGCGCAGCTGCAGGTTGGGCAGTCATTCGCCCAGGAGTTCAAGAACGGTCTGGCCGTGGCCGAGTACCTGGCCGTCATGTCTCGTTTTTCGCGCTCGCCTGAAGTGCCTGAGGCCATGTGGCTGCTCGGCGAGGCCTACGTCACCATGAAATACTGCACAGATGCGAAGGCCATCTTCCTTGATCTGTCGAAGCGCTACCCAAAATCCCCCCGCGCCGCCCAAATCAAGGACCGCCTGCGCGACATCCAGAAGATCGCCAGGAACAAGGACCTCTGTACGAGCTAGCCCTACTTCTCCGCCTGTAGCGCGTCTAGTTGCCGTCGCGCTGCCGCGGCTTCGCTGCCGGTGGGGGAGATCTTCAGGTAGTGCTGGTAGCTGTTCACGGCGAGTGCTCGCTCGCCGCGGGCGCGGTGAATTTCGGCCATTCCGAACACGGCCGGAGCGAACGAGGTCTTGGCGTCGAGCGCGCGCTTGAAGAGCTCCCAGGCGGCGGGAAGCTGGCCGCGGTCTAGCGCGACGAAGCCCAGCCCGGCCAAGGCCTGCGCCCCCGCCGGCTTCAGGCGCAAGGCCCGCTGGTAGAGATCCTTGGCCTTGGCGCTGGCGCCGTGCCCAAGGACGCGATCGCCGTCGGCGACCAGTTTTTCGTAGGATTCGGTACGCACCCGAGGTTCCTGCTCTTCCTTGGCCGCAGGCTTTTCGGGTTCGGGCGGTGGCGGCGGGGAGGGCAATGCTTCCACCAGCGGCTTCTGCGCGGGCGGGTTGGGCTTGGTCGGCACGGCCGGTCGCTCAATCGCGGCGAAGCCAGCCCCGGGATCCGGGCGCGCCTCGGGTGGTTTGCTGGCGGGGCGGCGACTGACCTGCAAGGTGGCAACGCCACCGGAGGGCTGCGTCGCAGCGTGAGCGCGGCTGCGCTGCCACTTGATGCCAGCGAAGGCGACTCCCGCCGCCACGGTCAGGCAGACGACGATCTTGAGCCGGCCCTGGTTCGGTAGGTGCGAGCTGCCCGTGGGGGCTTCTCGGGTGACGGCTGGAACCTGGGGGTAACTGGCGCGGGCGTCGTCGCTCGCGAGCGAGATGGCCCCATCGATCGCGAACACATGGTCGCAGACGCCGCATTGGAAATTCGCGCCGTTTTCGCGCGTCTGGGTCTCGTCCAGATCGAACTCGGCTTGGCAGCGTTCACATCTGATCCGCATGGTCTGCTAAGTAACCTTCGGCACGTCCAGCTGGATACGATAACAGAATGGTGGAACTTTTGTTTGTGCGGTTGCTCACATGCGGCAAATGGCCGATCTATCCCTAGGCCAAGCGGAGGCCGACCAGGAACATGGCCAGGCCCAGCCCGAAGGCGACGCCGGCGATGACGGCTTGTGGATGACGCAGGCGCAGGTTTGCATCGAGGCCTTTGCTGAAAAAGCCGACCGCGCCGCCGACCCACAGTCCCAGGCCGGCCAGCGCCAGCAGAACATGGGCCAGGGCAGGGCCAGGGCGGTGGGCCAGCCGTTCCAGGTGCCATGCGGTTCTGGCTTCAAAGGTCACACCAGGCGCGACCGAGCGCTCTTCGGCGGCAGCCAGTAGGCGGGCCAGACGGCCTTCGATATTCGGCAACCTGGATCGATGCGGAATGTAGAACGATCGCGTGGCCAGAATGGCGGATCGCTCGGCCTCCAGCGCGGCGCGCACGCTCGGCCCATCGCCCGCGTGTTCGGCTGCCGCTGCCACCGCCTCAAGACGATCGAGGGCATCGCGGACATAGGGGCTGCCGGGCAGATACAAGCGAGCGGCGTCCTGAAAGTGGCGGATGGCTTCGGGCCGGTCGCCGCGCGTCTCGGCCATCTCGCCGGCATGCAGGGCACGGCGCGCGTCGACAAGCAGCCGGATGGCCACCACCCCGAACGCCAGCGCCACCCCGACCGCGACGAGCAACCAGCGGGGCTGGCGCCACAAAGTCATCAGACGAAGTCCCTCTTTCGGAAGATCAGCATGGCTGCGATGAGCACGATGATCGAGTAGGTCACGCCATACCCGGTGGTCGATAGCAGGTAGGATGCGTTGACGAAGTCACGATGGACCGAGACCTCCTCGGCGCCCACGATGGCGCCCGAGGGATAAAAGAGGTTCATGTTGGGCATGAGGGTGCAGCCGGTTTCAAGAACAGTCTTGGCCAGGGGCGAAAGCTTGGCCGCCAGGGCGCGGATGTCCGGCACCGATCGGCCCACCACGAAGCAACCAAGAGAGAAGAAGCCCGAGAGAAACGGGCTGGAAAAGGCCGAGAAGAACACGGCGATGGACGTGACCAGCATGACGTTGACGAAGAGCAGCCACACCGCCTTGACCATGGGTGTATCGAACTGCGCGCCCTGTTGCCACAGGGTGACGCCGAGAACCAGTCCCATGACGCCCATCTGCACCGACAGAGTCAGCAGCATGCCCAGCCACTTGCCGAGCACGAATTCCCAGCGGTGTATCGGCTTGGGCAGGATGGTGTACACGGTCTTCAGATCCAGCTCTTTGTAGAGCAGGTTCACCCCCACGAAGATGGCGATGATCACGCCAAAGGCATCGATGCCGAAGAGCCCGATGTCGCGGGTCATCCTGATTTCTTCGTGCAGGGTCAGGTTGCCCATGGCGAGGGCGGACAGGATGATCAGTACTGCGAAGAAGAGCAGGCTGTAGAGGATCTTGTTCCGCACCGCCTCGCGGAAGGTGTTCCACGCGATGGCCTGGATGCGCCTCATGCGGCCCCCTTTTGACTGCTGGCTTCGCGCACGAAGAGGTCTTCGAGCGATTCCCGGCGCGGGGTGAGCGAGTGAACCCGCGCCCCGGCGGCCAGCACGGCGCGCAGGAACGCATCCACGTCGGCCGTGTCAGGCAGATCGATGACCAGGCCGTCGGGACTCTCGCTTCGGCGTGCGCCCGCCGGCAGATCAGGCAGGCCAGCCGCGCCCGGCCGCAGGCAAACCTCGGTTGAAAGCAGGCGCGCGGTGAGCAGCTCGGACAGCGGCCCTACGTTTCGGATCCGGCCGGCGAAGATCATGGCCACCCGGTCGCAGGTCATTTCCACGTCGGGCAGGATGTGGGTGGAGTAAAGGACGGTGCGTCCCTCGCGCTTGAGGTCGAGCATGAGATCGCGAATCTCCTTGCGGCCGATGGGATCCAGTCCGGTCATGGGCTCGTCGAGAACGACCAGCTCGGGATCGCCCATCAAGGCCTGTGCGATGCCGATGCGCTGGAGCATGCCCTTGGAGAACTTGCGCAAGGGTCGGCCGCGCGCAGCCGACAAGCCCACGCGCTCGATCAGGCGGTCGGCACGGGCGCGCCGCTCGGCCCGCTTCACGTCGTACAGGGCGCCGACCAGGTCGAGAAATTCCTCGGGGCTCAGATAGTCGTAAAAGTACGGGCTCTCAGGCAGGTAGCCCAATCGGCGCTTGGCTTGCCGGTCAGGCACCGGCCGGCCCAGCACCTCGGCGCGGCCGCGCGAGGGGAAAACCAGCCCCATCAGCATCTTGAGGGTTGTCGTCTTGCCCGACCCGTTGGGGCCGAGGTAGCCAAAGATCTCGCCTCGACGGACATCGAAGCTGGCCTGCTTGACCGCTTCGATGCGTTTGCGAAAGAAACCCAGCCTAAAGGTCTTGGCCAGATCGTCGGCGCGCAGAACGACGTCACTCATCTTGAACCTGCGGCTGATTTTGCCACGGAGTCGCCAATGTGATCATCCCAGATGCCGGCGATACCAGTAGATGGTGCGCAGGAGACCCTCTTCCAGATCGATGCGCGGCTGGAAGAGGAGCAGTTCCTTGGCTTTGTCGATGTTGGGGATGCGCAACTCCACATCGGCGCCGGTCCACGGCACTGATTCGATGTGCGACGAACTGGAAGCCAGCCGGATGATCTCCTTGGCCAGGGTGTAGATGGTCAGGGTGGAACGAGGGTTGCCGATGTTGAAGGCGTGACCCACGGCCTGTTCACGTTGCAGGGTGAGCAGGATCCCGTCGACGATGTCGTCCACGTAGCACCAGGCGCGGATCTGCGAGCCGTCGTTGTGTACCTGGAGGGGCTCGCCCTTGAGCGCGCGCACGATGAAGTGGTGGACGGCGCCTTCGCCCACTTGGCGCGGGCCGTAGATGTTGAAGGGGCGAATGGAACAGGCCGGAAGCTGGTACTGCTTCCAGTAGTTCATGGCCAAATGCTCGGTGGCCAGCTTGGCCACGGCGTAGGTCCAGCGCGCCTCTCCCACCGCGCCCAAGGTGGTGGCGTCCCATTCGGTCACGTTGAAGGCGTAGCGCCCGAAGACCTCGCTGGTGGAGAAGTCGATCAGGCGCTTGATGCCGCCCTTGGCCGCGGCGGCCTCAAGAACGTTCATGGTGCCGAGCAGCGACACGCGCATGGTGAGCACAGGATTCTTCAGCACGGTGTCGACACCAGCGATCGAGGCCAGGTGAATGACCGAATCGCAGCCTTCCATGGCTTGTCGAACCGCCGCGGCGTCAAGCACGTCGCCCTTTATCAGCTTCACATGCGGATGCTTGTCGAGACCTGCCGGCTGCAGGGCGTTGCGCCGAAGGGTGTCGAGGATCACAATTTCGTTGTCCTCGGCCAGACGTTCGGTGAGATGTGATCCGATGAATCCGGCGCCCCCGGTGAGGAGAAGACGGCGACCAGACAGATTTGCGATTGGTGTAGAACTGTTGTCATTCATGGTGGCCAGCCGCCCCATCATAGACCCGATACGGTAGAACGAGAATTCGATGCAGCCTGAAACGACAAGCCGCCGCGTCACGCGCCCGCGAAGGGCGGGTGTGCTCATCCCGCTTTTCTCGGTGCGCACGCAGACCGGGTGGGGCGTGGGCGAGATTCCCGACCTGGCGCGCTTGGGCGCCTGGGCGCGCGAGGCCGAGCTGGCCGTGGTGCAACTGCTTCCGGTGAACGAAGTTCGCGGCGGGGAAACCAGCCCCTATTCGGCCAGCACGGCGTTCGCTATCGACCCGGTCTACCTGGGCCTTGACCACTGCGAAGACTTCGTCACGGCCGGGGGCCGCGCGGCCCTGTTGCCAGCGGACCAGCACCTGCTCGCCGAGGTAGCGGCCAGCCCTCGCGTGGACTGGCAGCGCGTGCGGGCGCTCAAAGCGCGGGCGTCTCGTCGCGCCTTTCAACGATTTGTCCGCGACGAATGGGACCAGCGCAGCACTCGCGCCCTGGAACTGCGCCGTTTTCGCGAGGAACACGACTGGCTGGCTGAACACGGCCTGTACTGCGTGCTGCACGACCGCCTGGGCAAGCACTGGCAGGAATGGCCGGCCGAACTGCGCGACCGCGTGCCCGCGGCACTTTCGCGCGTGATCGAGGAGAGCGCCGACGACTTGCTTTATCAGTGCTGGTTGCAGTGGCAGCTTGACGGTCAATGGCACAAGGCGCGGGCGCAGGTGCGGGCCTTGGGCGTGGATTTCATGGGCGATCTGCCCTTTGTTGTGTCGGGCGATTCATCCGATGTGTGGAACAACCGCGGCCTCTTTCGCCTGGACATGCGCGTGGGCGCGCCGCCGGATCCGTTTTCGCCGACCGGCCAGGACTGGGGCTTGCCGCTTTACGATTGGCGGGCCATGGAGCACACCGGGTTTCGCTGGATGCGCAACCGAGCCAGCCGGGCCGGCGACATGTTCGGGCTCTTCCGCGTTGACCACGTCATCGGCATGTACCGCACCTACTACCGGTCAGCCGACGGGCGCAAGAAGGGCTTCTCGCCGTCTGACGAAGAGGCGCAGATTCGACTGGGCGAGACCTTGCTGTCGATCATTGGTGGCTTCGGCCAGGTGGTGGCCGAGGACCTGGGCGCGCTGCCCGAGTTCCTGCGGCCGTCGCTGGCGCGGTTGGGACTGCCCGGCTACCGGGTTCTCCGCTGGGAGAAGGATGATGTCTGGCGCGACGGCAGGAAGGAAACCCTGCTGCACGATCCAGCGGGCTGGCCCGCGATTTCGGTGGCCACCTCGGGCACACACGATACCGAGACCCAGGCCGAGTGGTGGGATTCCATCTCGCCTGACGAGCGGCGGTTGTTCACCAGTTTGCCAGGCCTGCAGGGCATCGACCCGGGCCGGCGATTTGACGACCAGGTTCGCGACGCTTTTCTGCGCGTGCTGTACGCCGCGCCTTCGGAATTGTGTCTGCTGCCTTTCCAGGATCTCTTCGGCGAGCGTGAGCGCGTGAATGTTCCGGGCACGGTCAATGACGGCAACTGGACCTACCGCATGCCCATGGACGTGGACGCGCTTCGTGCTGACCACGCCTGCACCGCCCGGCTGGCCAAACTGGCGGCTGAATCAGGGCGAAGCATCGGCGAGTGACGGCGTCTACTCCTCTGATAGCGACAGGGCCAGGGCCACGGCAGGCGGCAGACGAACCGAGCGCGACGTCCAGGTCGAGTACTCGGCAGAACGCGTCGATGTCGCGGTCAAGCCCATCGATTTGCGCACCATGCGCGACACGAGAGAGGGTGGCGCCACCATGCGGTTGCGAAGCGGCCGCCCAATCGTCGTGCGTGCTAGCACGCAATCCAGGGAATCCATTTGATCGATGTCCGCGTCCCCGGTCGCTACATCGGGCTCACTGAGCCATCCTGAAGGAGTTACTGTGGTCTTCACTGGGAGCAGGGGTCTTGCAATTCAAGGACCACGCACGATCCGACGAAACTACGGGCCACGACGCGGTTTCTCGCCGTCCCACCGACGGCGGCAGGAGGCCAGCGGCCGTCGGCCGGCCGGCGCAACTCTACAGAGCCAGGCGCAGGCCCAAGCCGATCGACCAGATCTGGTAGTCCTTGGCCGCCGTGACACGCATTCTGGTGTCAGCATCGCTGCATTGCCGACTGTCGTCAGCGCCGGGCGGATTGTGCTTCGGAGTCATGCATCCACCCACACCCGTCACGATCTCGTACTGGAATGACGGGCCGACGGCCAAGGTGGACAACACGCGGTAGTCGATGCCGATGGCCAGTGGCACGCCGACCCCGTGGTGCGTGAGGGTGACGGACATGGGCGCTGGCGTGGGCTGGTCGTAGGTCTGTTTGTCGTAGACATAGTTGGCTCCTACCGATGCCCAGGGATCGAAGCCCGTCAGCAGGCCGACGAGCGGAAGGTAGCCGCGGACATAGAGTCCCGCCTGCAACCCGGAACGCTCGACGCCCGACGCCTGGCTGCGGATCGATGATGAATCCACCGCGCTCTTGCGCCAGCCGCCGGTCACGCCGAAGCTGATGAAAGACAGGGGGCGATAGCCGACGGCCGCGTCGAGAACGACGCCCGCGCCATACGGCTTGGCCTTTCCCGACCAGATGGCATTCGCATCAGCCGTGCTGGTTCCGGTCGGCTCGTACGCCACCGGCGACTTGTCCCCCGCCGATCCGTAGCCAGCGCGAAATGTTGCCTCCAGGCCCGTCGCCCGCGCGGCCGTGGAACCAGCCGTCACCGTGATTGCTGTCGTGGCAAACAGAAGAAGTCGACCAGATCGCATCAGGGAACCTCCCAGTGACTGACAAAGAGTTTGAGCAATTCCCCCGCTTCTAGCCCAGATGGACAGTCCGGGCAATTTGCGGGCAAGGCCAACCGTTGCAGCACGATGATGCCGCCGGGACTTCGGGTGCAACATAGAGGGACCGATTGGGCGGAGGTCTCGCGGCTGAACGGCAAGGCGTTCGGTGGACATCCGAAGCTGCGCAAGTCCGGTACGGGCTAGACACGCTGGCGCCAAGCGCGACATGCTACTATCCCGCGAAACAGAAGGTCTAGAAGCATGCCTCTACCGATCTCCGACCTCCTCGCCATAGCGCAAGCGCGCCTTGATGACGCGCAGGTATTGATGTCCGCCGGAAAGCATGACGGTGCGGCCTATCTGTGCGGTTATGCAGTGGAATTATCCCTCAAGGCATGTATCTGCCGCACTCTTGGATGGCCCGACTATCCGGCCACGGGTAAGGAGTTCCAGGGTTATCAAACATTCAAGACTCATGTTCTTGATGTCCTGCTTCACCTCAGCGGACGCGAGTCGTTCATCAAAACAAACCTTCTCGCCGAGTGGTCAGCTATCGCGACCTGGGATCCTGAGGCGCGATATCAACCGGTCGGAAAGATCAAAGCTGAAGATGCGCAGTCGATGGTTGAGGCCGCAGCAACACTGTTGGGGAAGATATGAGAGAAATCGCCGAAAAACTGAAGATGGTCGAAAGGGCGCTATCCGATGCCAACGGGCCATTCGATCTCTTTGCCCTGTTCCTTCGCGAGGATTCCGCCGACGTGTGGGATCTCCTGGTTGCGGCTTCTTGGTTGAATCCGAACAAGCTCGTGGCTCTTCGTGATATTGCGGACAAGGTAAAGGCAGAACTGGGCGCCGATGAACTGACCAAGCTGTCTCGCATCGTTATTATCGAGGAGAGCAACCCAGCGTTGGCTGCTGTTCAGCAGGCGGTCAGTATCGAACATGGACTTTCCGAGATACAGAGCAGCGTGTTCTTTGGGTTGATGATCAGGCATGCCTTTGTGATCACGTCTCGGCGCCGTCCGCCGCTGAACCAGGCGTTGCAGCACTCGTAGGCACGAGCTGGCCAAGGGAGCCTTTCCCCGGAAGGAGTGAATGAACCGGCCTTGAGGCGCGTCCATCAGGGGGAGGCAACGATGCTCAAGGGATTCATGCGTCTGGCTCTGGTTCTGGCCATGGCAGGGCCGGCCACGGCTTTGGCTGATGGTGGGTTCCTCTGTGGCGGGCGCGTAGTCGATGTGGGCGACCACATGGCCGAGGTGCAGAGCAAGTGCGGCGAGCCCGACTTCGTCACCCAGCGCATCGAAAAACGCATCGTCAGGCGCACGTTCAAGGTGCAGAGGGGTCCGGTCGAGGAATGGGTGACCGAGGAGGTCCAGGTGGACGTGCCGCTGGACGAATGGACCTATGATTTTGGTCCCAATACGTTCTTGCGTTTCGTGACCTTCGAGAACAGCCGGATCATCGATGTCCGCACCGGTCAGTACGGACGCAAGCGAAGCTGACAGGTTGCCAGCAGATTCTCCTCGCGGCGCGCTGGTGAATCTTCGCCAGCGAGTGCTCGGTCTTCATCACTTGGAAGCCAAGCCCTGCCCTATCCGAATACGGAGAGGCCACATTGGGCGCTTCCGCATGCTGGTCCTCGGATTGCATCGTGCGAGGGAAATGCGGTCGCTTGCCCGAAATCGCCATGGTATTCAGACACTGCCTGCGGAAGCGAAATGTCAGAACGTCGCTACAAGATCCTCTTTTTCATCCCCAACCTGCAACAAGGTGGGGCTGAGCGGCAGATTCTCGAACTCGTGACGAGGCTTCCCTCGCGCTTCGAGCCCGTCTTGTGCGTCTGGCAGGACGTGGTTCACTACTCCGAATACTTGCCTCGTGATCTCCGCGTGCATGTGCTTGGGGTCGACCGCATGGGCCGCAAGGGGCTCGGCAGGTTGGTCGAGGTGCTGCGACAGGAACGCCCCGACATCCTGCATTCCTACCGCGACAAGGCGAATCTGTTCGCGCGCCTCGCCGCCCGGCGCGTGCCCGTGCCCATCGTGCTCACGGGGGTACGCAACCGAGCCATCGGGCTGCCCTACCTGGCCACGGAATGGTACCTATCGCGTCGCACGGATCGCGTGCTGACCAACTCGGAAGGTGTGCGCCGCGAGCTGGTTCACTGGGCGCGTGTCAGTCCCGACAAGGTTCAGGTCATCCACAATTTCATCGACGGTGAGCGCTTTCACCCGCCCTCGCCCGAAGAACGCGTTGCCGCGCGGGCGCGTTTCAAGTTGGCCGACGACGATCTGGCTGTTCTGGTTCCCGGTCGCGTGAGTCTACAGAAGCACCACATGGGACTCGCGCGCGCGCTGGCCCGCATGAAGAAACGCGGCCGCCTGGCCAGCAATGTGCGCGTGCTGCTGGCCGGACGCGAACGTGATCGCCTCTATTCGTGGCTGTTCCCGCGCTGGGCGTCCTGGCTCGGCGTCAATGAAAGTCTGGTGCGTCTCGGAACGGTCAAGGACATGCCCACGCTCTATCACGCGGCGGATGTGTTGGTGTTGCCGTCGCTGTGGGAAGGACTGCCCAACGTTGTGCTGGAAGGACAGGCCAGCGCCCTGCCGGCGGTGGTGTCGCACGCGGCGAACGTGGACAAGATCGTGCTCGACGGCGTCACCGGCTTCGAGGTGCCCACGTTCGACGGCCCGGCGCTGGCCAACGCGCTGGAGCGCATTGTCGACGTGGGGACGCCCGCGCGGCAGGAGATGGGGAGGAAGGGGCGCGAGCATGTGATGGCCAGCTTCAGCCCCGAGCGTGTTCTGCGGGAAACCGTGGCCCTCTACGACGCTCTCATCGCAGAAAAGGGACTCTCGCCATGTGCGGAATAGCCGGCCACCTCGCCCAGCGAAGCGACGCTATTCCCGATCCGATGGTGGTGCGGCGTTTGGCGGCGGCGATGGTCCACCGCGGTCCCGACGGCGCCGGCTTTCTGTTCAAGGGCCCGGTGGCCTTGGCGCACCGTCGACTGTCGATCATCGACTTGTCGAGCGCCGGTTTGCAGCCCATGACCAACGAAGACGGGCGCGTCGCCATCCTGGTCAACGGCGAGATCTACAACCACCGGGAGTTGCGCGCTGACCTGGAAAAGAAGGGCCATCGGTTTCGCAGCCACAGTGACTCCGAGGTGGTGGCGCACCTTTACGAAGAAGTGGGCGACCGCGTGCCCGAGCACTTGCACGGCATGTTCGCACTCGCCGTCTACGACGCCGACAAGCACAGGCTGCTTCTGGCCCGCGATCGGTTTGGCGAAAAACCGCTGTACTACGCCTGCCGCGCCGACGGCTTGGTTTTCGCGTCGGAATTGGCGGCGCTGCTGGCCGATCCCGGCACGCACGCCGAGGTATCCCCGGCGGCGATCGATCTCTACTGTTCGTTGCAGTACGTGCCCGCGCCCGGCACCATATTTGGCAACGTCCACAAACTACCCGCCGGCTGCCTGTTGGAAATCACCTGCGGCAGCGAGCCGCAAATGCGACGCTACTACGATATCGACTACACGCCCAAGCTCGACAATTTGAGCGAGGACGAAGCCGCCCGCAGGGTGCGCGACACGGTGGAAGAGGCTGTGCGCGTGCGCCTCATGTCCGACGTGCCCCTGGGCGCGTTTCTGTCTGGTGGTCTCGACTCGTCCATCGTGGTCGCCTGCATGGCCAGCGCATCGAGCAAGCCGGTGCAGACCTTCTCGGTGGGCTTCACCGGCGGCGAGGTCGACGAGCTGCCCTTCGCGCGCCTCATCGCCGAGCGCTACAAGACTGATCACCACGAGCTGGTCGTCGAACCCAATATGACCGAATTGTTGCCCAGCATCGTTCGCCACCACGGTGAGCCCTTCGGCGACACGTCGACCTTGCCCACGCGCACCCTGTGCGAGATGACCCGCCGCCATGTCACGGTGGCGCTGTCGGGTGACGGCGGCGACGAGGCCTTCGGTGGCTACCGCCGGTACATGTGGGCCAATCTGGCCGCGCGCCTGACGGCCCTGCCGCGTCCGTTGCCCTTTCTGGTACGCAAGATCTTGGGATCCCTCCCCGGCTCGGGCCAATACGCGATTCGCGATTTCGGTGCCCACCTGGCCGAGGACGAGGCCGCGCGCTACCTCAGACTGATCCATCACTTCTCCTTCGAGGAACGCAGCACCCTGTACGGCCCGGCCCTGCGCGGACAACTTGCCACCGACGCCGCCCTCGACGAATTCCGCCGCCGGCTCGTGGCCGCCACGGCCCGCGACGATGTCAGCCGCTTCTGCGAGCTCGACGCCCACAGCTATTTGCCGGACGACATTTTTTTCAAAGTCGACATCGCCAGCATGACCCACAGCCTGGAGGCCCGCGCGCCCTTCGTGGACCACCGAGTGATGGAACTCGGCGCCGCCCTGCCGGGCCGGCTCAAGCTGCGCGCCCGCAAGGGCAAGTACATTCTGAAGAAGGCCTTCGCCGATATGGTTCCGGTGGAAATCCGCGAGCGGCGCAAGAAGGGTTTTGCCTCGCCCATGCGCAATTGGTTCGCTGGCCCTTTGCGCGGTTTCGCCCGCGATCTTTTGCTTTCGCCCGAGGCGCGCGCGCGCGGACTTTTTCGACCCGAAGCCATCGAACGCCTGCTCGATCGCCACCAGGCCGGTGAAGATCACGGCGAGCGCCTCTGGAATCTAGTGATCCTCGAACAATGGCACCGCGAGTTCGTTGATGGACGATCCGCCTTCATGGGCGAGGTGGAGACCTTGGCGCGCAAGCTCGCCAAGGACGAGGCAACCCAGCCATCGGCCGCTTCGTCGTAGCAAGCATGCGCGTCGTTTTCTTTGTGCAAGGCCAGCGTGTTCCGGCGGCGCGATTTCGTGGTTACGCCATCGCCGAGGCACTGGCCAAAAACGGCGTGACTTGCGACCTGCGCGCGCCGACGCCGAGCGTGTATGGCGATCTTCCAGGCTTTCCCTTGCCCCGTCCGCTGCTCGTTCCGCTCGTCGCGTTTGTCCGGCTGGCACAGCTGCGCGGGCTTGGGCGCGGGGACATCGTGTTCTTCCAGCGCCCCATGATCGAACTTCCCACGCTTTTTCTCGAACGGCTGGCGGCGCGCGGGCGAAAGTCGGTGTTCGACTTCGACGACGCCATTTATCTCAATTGGGGCGGGCGCAAAAAACTTCGTCGCATTGTGGACAGGGTCGATCACGTCGTCGCCGGCAATCGGTTTCTCGCGGAAGTGGCAAACGCCGCCGAAAAGACGACCATCATCCCGACCACGGTCGACACGGATCGCTGGTCCGTAAGGCCGACCCGCGATGTGCGCGGGCGCGACGTGGTCATCGGTTGGACGGGGCTATCGTGCAACTATCGCCACCTGGAAATGGCCTGCGCGCCCATTGCGCGAGCCCTGCGCGAGACCGGCGCACGCTTTCTTGTCATTTCCGATCGCCCGCCGCCCGCGAGCCTGCGCGAACTGCGGGCCGAATTCGTCCCCTGGCGAGCGCAAACGGAAGTCGACAATCTGGCGCGGCTCGATATCGGCGTCATGCCCTTGCCCGATGGACCCTACGAGCAGGGGAAATGCGCCTTCAAACTCATCCAATACATGGCGCTCGGTCGGCCGGGGCTGGCCTCGCCGGTGGGCGCCAATAACGAGGTCGTGACCGATGGGCAGGACGGCCTCCTTCCACGCCACGCGACCGAATGGACAGATCACCTTGTGCGGCTTGTTGAAGCGCCCGACCTGCGCGCCCAGATCGGGCGCCGTGCGCGTGCGCGTGTGCAAGCGGCGTATTCGGTCGCGGCGGTGACGCCTCTGTATCTTGCGCTCCTGCGCGGCCTGGCGGCTCCCGAAACCCTGTAGAGTTCCCCACGAACATGAGCGATCCGAGTGATTCTCCAGTGCCAGGACAGCCTTCGCAGACTCTGACGGCGGACGCATCGCACGCAGCCCGCAGTGGTGCGGTTCAGGTTCTGACCATTCTCGGCCAAGCCATCTTGCCGCTGTCCCAGGTGTTCGTGGCTCGGCTGTTCGGCACCGCGGTTTTTGGCGCCTACCAAGGAAGCGCGGCGCTGGTCGAGATCTTTACCCGCGGAGGGACCGGCGGTGCGGACAAGGCCATGCTCCGCTACGTAGCCGCCTTCCGTGCAAAGGCGGACGGGTCCGGGGTTCTCCAAACTCTCGGGACGGGACTGCGCCAGTGTTTGGTTGCGTCTGGGATTCTTGCCGCGATCTTGGTCTTCGGCGCGCCGGTCATCGCCGGGTGGCTTCGTGAACCTGCCCTCGCGACTTCCTTGCCAGCCATGGCTCCAGCCGTGATGTGCACGGGCCTGATGTACGTGCTCGTCCAGGCCAGCCTGGGCGCCAAAATCACGCGCGCGAATTTCATGGTGCGTGGCTTGGGAGAGCCCTCGCTGCTTTTGCTGGCGAGCCTCGGCGCCGCTGTCTTTGGGCGTGGTCTGGGCGTACTAGCCCTCGCGTACAGCATCGCGGCCGCATGCACGCTGGGACTCGCAATTTTCTTCGTGGGTCGGGTTTTCGGCAGCGGCAGTCTTGTACGCGCGTTGCGTGCGCCACGCCTTTGCGGTTTCGCAGGATTCTCCCTGCCGATTGGCGCCAGCGAGCTCATCAATTCAATTCTACAGCGCGCCGACATACTGCTTCTGACGGCGTTTGCGGGCGTGCGTGCCGCGGGCATTTATGCGGCGGCCGAGTTCCTGGGGCGAGCGGTTGCCAACATCCGCTACGCCTTCGACAGCATCGCCGCATCAGTCCTCTCGGAAGCCTGGCACCTCGGGGAACGCGAGCGGTTGCGCTACAACCTGGCGCTGATGACCCGATGGGTGACCTCGGTGGCTGCGCCTCTCGCCGCGCTGGCGATCGCGCTGCGTTCCGACCTCCTCGGGCTCTACGGTCAGGCCTTCGTCGCCGGCAGCACCGCCATGATCATCCTGGTGGTGGCTCATCTCGTAAATGCCAGCCTGGGCTTGACGCCCTGGCTGCTCATGGTGGGCGGGCGCTCGCGCCTCATGCTGTTTGACAACATGTTTTGTGCCGGGCTCAACATCATCCTCGGGTTGCTGTTGATTCCTCGCTGGCAGATTGTCGGAACCGCGCTTGCCGTTTTGACAACCGTCACGGTCTTGCAACTTCTCATCACGTGGCAGACCTGGCGCGCTGAACGCGTTCATCCCTTTGAATGGCGCCTCATCAAGCCCTTGCTTGCCGCGGGCGCCATGCTGGCTATGCAAGCCCTTGCCTCGCATCACCTGAGCGGAATCGCCCGAATCGCTGTCGTGCTGCTGGGCGGCCTGGTCGTCTATGTCATCGTGCTCGTCGTGCTGGGTCTGCCAGAGGAAGAGCGCCAGCTTCTGCGCAGGCTGGGAGCGAAAATCCAGGCGATCCGCAGTCGAGCCTGATCCGCCGACCGCAGACAGTCTGGTTCGGGCGGCGGTGCTACGTTCCTCAAACAGAAAAGCGCGTTACCATTCTCGTGCCAGATGTGCAAAGGATCCACCATGCGACCAATTTGCCTTGCCTTGCTTCTGCCCTTGTTCGTGACCTCGCTAGCCAGTTCGTGCGATGGCCACAAGCGCGCGTCCTCCGTCGATGGCAGCGCGCTCCCGACACCCGATGCCGGATCTCCCCTGTCGCCGTACACGCCTACATTCCAATTCTCCCCGGAGATAGTGGCGAAGGGCTGTGCCAAGGTTTTGGCCTGCGCAAACAATGCCGTACCCGGTATCGCCTATGGCATTGGCCATTGCGTGTCCGTCTTGACCCAGATGAGTGCCCTTGATCTGACGCAACAGACTTACTTCATGTCCTTCCTCTACGACGACTTCGACTGGATCCTGGACCTGTCGCTGATGCAGAACATGGACTGCGTGCAAGGCGCCTCGGATTGTTCGGCAATCCTTGCTTGCGTGAATCAGGGCCAAGCCCAGCCTACGTGCACACCGCCCGAGGACTATCCGCGTTGGCGGCGTTGCAGCGACAGCCAGCATCTGCGTGGCTGCAGCGCCGGGGTCGGGGTCACGTTCGACTGTAGCAAGCTCGGTCTCGACTGCATCCAAACCATCGTTGGCACCTCTTCCCTTGCGACTTGCGCCGCGCCAGTCGCGGGCAGCCAGCCCGTGGACGCCACCGTCCAGGTCACCTGCCAGGGCGACGAAGCCAGTTTCACACTGGGGCTCGGCAAGTATAATTTCAATTGTAGTGACTACGGTGCCACATGCGTCCCCGGCAGCTACGACCTGTCCTCGAATGCGCCCATCTTCTGCCGCGGCAAACGAGCCGCCGCTTGCGACACCAAGACCTTCGCGGCGCGTTGCGAGGGAAACACGTGGGTCATCTGCATGGGGGGCCAGGAGGCGGCGACCGATTGCGCAAGCTGGGGCGCGACTTGCCGACTCGATCTCGGCGACAGCAATCCCCGTTGCGGCTTCCCCTGCGCTTCCACACCCGAGAGCTGCGCCTCGGGAAGCGTCACCTACTGCGGCCCGGCCGGCATGACCACCCTCGACTGCGGCTCGGTCGGATTTTCGACCTGCCAGACCCAACCTGGGGCAGATCCCATGATGGCCTGGTGCAGTCCGTAGCGGTCGATTCGCGCGACGGATGGGTGCTAGGATGGGGCCACTTTGCGAGGGATCACAATGAACAAAGTTGAACGTAGGGATTTTCTTAGGCTCGGCATGGGTGGCATTGCCGCCGGGGCGTTGTCAGCCGGGTGCGCCACTATGGCTTCCAGTCAGGAGAGAAAGACACTCTCGCCCGCGGCGACACCGGCGCCCCAGCCAGCGCCCGCAGCCCCGGCCGCGATGGAGCCGCCTCGCCGCATCCTCGGCCGCACGGGCATCAAGGTGCCCACGGTCAGCATGGGGGTCATGAACGCCGACAACCCCAACTTGGTTCGCGCGGCGCTCGACGGCGGCATCTTGCTGCTCGATACCGCCCACGGATACCAGGACGGGCGCAACGAGGAGATGCTCGGAACGGTCCTGCGCGACCGCAAGCGCGATGCCTTTGTTCTGGAGACCAAGGTCTTTGTCAGCACCCTGGATCGCAAGACCGGGCTCTTCTCCAAGGATACCCGCGGCGAAGAGATCGAGGAGAAGCTCGACATCAGCCTCAAGCGACTGGGGCTCGATCACGTGGACATCCTTTACCTGCACGCCCAGTCCGCGCGCGAGGGTGTGCACCATGAGTCGATTTGCAAGGCCCTGGAAAAAGCTAAGCGCGACGGCAAGGCGCGTGCGATTGGCGTGTCTACGCACAAGAATGAGCCGGAGGTGATTCGTGCGGCGGTGGAGGCCAAGCTCTACGACGTCGTGCTGACCTCCTACAATTTTCGCCAGGACCACCACCTGCAGGTGCAGCAGGCGATCGCGGAGGCGGCGCAGGCGGGGCTGGGCATTGTCGCCATGAAGACGCAAGCAGGCGTGTTCTGGGATAAGGAAAAGACATCCCCCATCAACATGAAGGCTGCGTTGAAGTGGGCGCTGCGCGATCCCAATGTACACACAGCAATTCCGGGCTTCAGTACATTGGAGCAATTGCAGACCGACCTTGAGGTGCTGCGCAATCCCACCCTCATTGAGGACGAAAAACGCAGCCTGGAGGCGCCCAAGGTGGTCGGTTTCTTCTGCCAGGGCTGCGACCAGTGCCTGGAGCCCTGCCTGCAGAAGCTGCCAATTCCCGAGCTGATGCGCTCTTTCATGTACGCCCACGCGTACCGCAATCGGCAGGCGGCACAGTCCCTCTTGCTCGAACTTGGCCTGCCTGAATTTCCCTGCGATGACTGTGACACTTGTGCGGTTCGTTGCGCGAAGGGTTTCGACGTGCGTCAGCGGGTGCGCGATATTGCGCGGCTGCGCGCGGTGCCGCGGGAATTTCTCATATGAAACGGCCCTGGGCCGAGCAGGGCGCGCTGCTGGCCGTGCTTTGTGTGGCAGCCACTAGCCAGGCGGGATCCGAGAAAGAATCTCTCCTCCCCAAGATCGACGGCTGGAAGATCTCCGACGGTCCCACGGGCTACACACCGGAGACACTTTTCGAGTACATCGACGGCGGGGCGGACGCGTTCTTGCAGTTCGATTTCGAGGATCTCACGGCCGCGACCTACACGCGCGACGACCTTCGTCGCGGCAAGAATCGGCCCGGCCACGACGCGACTGCGCCCACCAAGGCGGAGATCTCCGTCGACATCTACCGGCACAAGAATGCGGTTCGCGCTTTCGGCATGTACACGCAAGAACGCGCGGCGGGCACCACCTCTCTGCCAATCGGCATCGAGGGCCACGCCGGTGCCGATCACTTGCAGTTCGTGGTCGGTCGTCTTTACGTGAAACTCGTGCAAATGGGTCCCAAGGATCCGCCTCTGCTGCGCCAGTTTGCCGAAAAGCTGGCCGCCTCCCTGCCCGGCACGCGCGAGGCCCCGGCCGTCCTGAAGGCTTTCCCTGAGCGGGGCAAACGTGTCCGCGCCGAGAAGTTCGCCGCACGCGACTTTCTCGGCCAGTCATTTCTGCACGACGCAGTCGCGGTTCCCTATGAAGTCGAGGGCGCGAGTTTTCGTCTGTTTGTTGTCGAGGGCAAGGACAGTGCCGACGTTTCCACCATGGTGAAGCGCTATCGCGCCATCGGAAAATCGGATGGCGGCGCAAATTCGGAAGGCGCCGCGACAGTGAAGGATCCCCTCAATGGCGGGGTCGCGCTGCGATGGAAGGGGCGCTGGCTTTGGGGAGCCGTGGACCACCCCTGTCCTGAACGTCAGTCGCTGCTAGATGAACTGGGCCAAAGGGTTGCTGCTTTGGAGCGATAGCGGGACGTCGAGCTAGAAGTAGTTGTGCGACGCAACCGCCGCGTAGGCTTTGTCCGCCATTTTCTGCGAGCCCGATATGTCAGGGACGACTCCATCGCTGGTATCCGTTGTGGCGCTAAAGCCGGTCCATTGATCGATGATGGTGATGGGCGCCATCGCCGTGGAGTTGCTTGCTGCCCAGGCATCGGTGATTTGGGCATTGAGAGCAACCACACTGCTCGCCCAATCTGCATAGCTGGACGTGCTCACGGGGGTGACCTTGGAAATGAAAAAGATCACATCGGGATTCTGGTTGCGGAACTGATTGGCCACGAATAGGAGAGCAGACAGGATGCTAGCCGTGCTCTTGCCGTCATGCGCGTCAGCGCTGCCGAGATCCATGAGCACGATGTCGGGATTCTGGGCGACCCAGCCCTGGAGCTGGGTCAAACTTCCCTGTCCCGATGCAGGGGGATTGTTGGTCACCAGGCTGGTCACGCGATAGCTTGAGTGGGCCTTCAAATTCTATCTCCGTTGCGCGTGCAGCACTTGGGGGGGATCGTACCAGGGATCGCGATGCGTGGGATTGCGGCCGATAACTTCCCAACTGTGGGGCACAACATTTGCGGCATAGGCAACTCCCAAGGCCGCCTGCACAGTGGTCTGGAAGTCCTCGTACCCGCGGTAGGCCTTGTCGTTGCACATAAGTACCGCGTGGGCGGGTTTGATTGCAACGATGGATTCCAAAAGCTCAGGCCAGAACTTGCGCAGTACACGATCGTCGCCCCTCCCAACTCCGAAGGCCGGTGGATCCGCAACCACCAAATCGAATGGCTCAGCCGTTCCGCGTTCGGCGCGACGACGCCACCGTCGCAAGAAAACCTGTGCGGTATCGGGGACCACGCGAAAGTCGGTGCCGTTCAGAGCGGCGTTGCGCCGTCCCCAGCTCAGATAGCTCCGCTCGGGATCCACGTTGACCACGTCGCGTGCGCCACCGGCCCGCGCCGCGACTCCAAAACCGCAAGCGTAGGAGAAGAGGTTCAGCACCAATCGCCCACCGGCGAGCGCCCGCACGCGGCCGCGTGCCGTCCGACCGTCGAGAAAGAGCCCGAAATCGTGTCTGGGATCCGTGCGTATTTCGAAGCGGATTCCGTCCTCGACGGCCACGAGCTGTTCGGGCGCCGGAATTCCTCCCCAGCGAAGTCGGAATCCCGGATCACCCTCTGCGCCCCGCCAACGCAGGAGGATCGAACGTCCGGGGAATGCCGCCGCAAGAACGGCCATCAGTGCCTCGCCCGACCCAGCCGGATTGTATTCGGTGCAGATCACCAGCGGCCCGAAGCGATCGACGATCAGTCCGGGCACGCCGTCCGCTGCACCGGCAAAGACCCGCACACAGGCATCGTCCGGCTGCAATAGGTCGCCCCGGTACGCGATCGCCTCCGACAGAATATGCGCGATGGGCTTCATTGTGTGGTGGCTTGCATGCGCCAAGAGCAGCCGAAAGGAGAACCCAGGCTGGCGCTACCCCTTGCGCTTGTGCGCCGCTACGGCCTCGTCTTCGGCTTTCACGGCCTCGATCGTCGCGCGCAAATTGCCACCGGTGTCGTTGGGGCGCACGCCGGGCGGGCGGTCCCAGGGGATGTCGCGCAGGGGCTGGCCCGCGGTAGTTTCCGACAAAAAGCGCGCGGCCATCGGCAC
>Ga0265316_10001840_pt1 | contig 22311 bp, 15 predicted proteins | sample 4522metaG_FD_202092 | JGI IMG/M metagenome (GOLD analysis project Ga0265316, IMG submission 202092) | Rhizosphere microbial communities from Carex aquatilis grown in University of Washington, Seatle, WA, United States - 4-5-22 metaG | ecosystem: Host-associated > Plants > Roots > Rhizosphere >... | reverse complement strand
TATCATAAAGCCTGATATATTAGGCAAGATCGAAAGAAAAATTCCGTCAATGCTTGATTATAAAATTCACATTAAGAATAATTCACTTTACAACACGCCCCCGGTATTTGCAATTTACGCATCGTATCTCACATTACAGTGGCTGAAGAATTCAGGCGGAGTTGCGGCGATTGATAAATGCAACGAAGCAAAAGCAAAGCTTCTTTATGATGAAATAGACAGGAACAGCATATTCAACGGAACAGTTGAAAAAGACTCGCGCTCAAGAATGAACGTATGTTTCCTTGCAAATACTCCCGAGAATGAAGCCGAGTTTACTAAATTCGCAGCCGAGCGCGGAATGGTCGGAATTAAAGGGCACAGAGACGTTGGCGGTTTCAGGGCTTCGTTGTATAATGCAATGCCTATCGAAGGCGTTCAGGCGCTTGTTGACACGATGAAAGAATTTGAAAAATCACATTCATAATTAATCGTAATTCGTTAATTTAAAATTTTAATATCATGACAAAAATACTAGCAAACGACGGTATCGAACAATCCGCCTCAGAATTATTGAAATCTCACGGTTACGAAGTTGTAACCGAAAAAGTAAACCAGGAAGACCTAATAAAAGAAATTAACGAGAAGAAATACGACGCTCTTTTGGTGAGAAGCGCTACTAAGGTCAGAAAAGACCTGATAGACGCGTGCCCAGGACTGAAATTAATAGGCAGGGGCGGCGTTGGAATGGATAATATTGATGTAGCCTATGCCCGCAGCAAGGGAATTAAGGTAGTCAATACCCCCGCAGCTTCTTCGCAATCCGTTGCGGAACTTGCTTTTGCGCATTTGTTCACGTTAACAAGAATGCTCCACCAGTCCAACAGGCAGATGCCTTCTGAAGGTTTCACAAACTTCCCCGCGCTGAAGAAAAAATACAGCAAGGGAATTGAATTAAACGGCAAAACATTAGGCATAGTCGGATTCGGAAGGATTGGACAGAAAGTCGCTAAAATGGCGCTTGGACTTGGTATGAAAGTTCTTGCCTCCGACCCACTAATGCCGGAAGCAAAAATTGATATAGATATTTATCATTCCGCCGAAACAGCAGTAACAGTTTCAGTATTGATAAAGACCGTTCCTTTTGAAGAAGTTCTGAAGAACAGCGATTTTATAACTTTCCATGTGCCAATGCAGGCTGATAAAAAGCCTTTGATAACTTCGAAAGAAATTGAAAAGATGAAGCACGGTGTGTTCCTTATTAACGATTCACGCGGAGGCATTATTGATGAAAAAGATCTTGCAACGGCGCTCAAATCAGGACAGGTCGCTTACGCGGGTATGGATGTTTATATAAACGAACCGACTCCTAATCCCGAACTGCTTAATCTGCCTAACGTATCACTGACTCCTCATGTCGGCGGTTCGACGGTAGAAGCGCAGAACAGGATAGGCATTGAGCTGGCTGAAAAGATAATTTCGCAGTTCAACGGAAACTAACGTCAGATAACTGATATTTGAAAAATTTGATAATTGATAATTGAAAACAGATGGCAATATTAAAAGCATTTAAGGGCATACGTCCTGTAAAAGATAAAGCTAAGCTAATAGCATCGAAACCTTATGACGTTCTCACTTCGGAAGAAGCGAGGGAACTGGTAAAAGGAAATGAATACTCATTTCTTCATGTTGTGAAACCTGAGATAGACCTTCCGCCTGAGGTTGACCACTATTCGCCCGAGGTTTATGAAAAGGGCAGGGAAAACTTCTGCAAAATGTTCAACCAGGGACTTTTCTTTAAGGATCAAAAAGACTATCTCTATATTTACGCGCAAACAATGAACGGCAAAAGACAGGTGGGTTTGGTTGGATGCGCCGGCGTTGCCGACTATATGAACGGCATTATTAAGAAACATGAACTGACAAGAGCTGATAAAGAAGAAGACAGGAAAAATCATATCCGCGTTTCAAATATGGATGCTGAGCCTGTTTTCTTTGCTTATCCGGATGTAAAAGAGATCAGCGATATAATAGATGAAATAACCGCGAAAGAATGTGAATATGATTTCGTTTCTGAAGACGGCGTGAGGCACTCATTCTGGGTAATAAACGACGACGATAAGATAGAAGAGCTTGTGAATTTGTTCTCAAAAATTCCGTACACCTATGTAGCCGACGGCCATCACAGAACGGCCGCAGCGGCTTTAGTAGGCGACGAAAGGAAGAAGAAGAACCCGCATCATACGGGTAAAGAACCTTATAACTTTTTCATGGCGGTTCATTTTCCTTCAAGCCAATTAACTATCTTTGATTACAACCGAGTAATAAAAGACCTGAACGGATTAAGCGAAGATGAATTCCTGAAAGCGCTTGGTGAGAATTTCCTGATCCATGAGAAAACTGAAGAATATAAACCAGAGATGCTGCATACATTCGGCTTGTACTTAAATAAGAAATGGTATTCGCTGACCGCAAGGCCGGGTACATTTGACGAAAACGACCCGATAGACGTTCTTGATGTTTCTATTTTATACAAACACGTTCTGAAACCAATGTTGAATATTGTTGATCTGAGGACGGATAAGAGAATTGATTTCGTTGGCGGCATCAGGGGGCTGGGTGAACTGAAGAAACGCGTAGACAGCGGAGAAATGAAAGCTGCATTCGCACTTTATCCTGTTTCGATGGAGCAGCTTATGAAAATTGCCGATAGCGGAAGCATTATGCCTCCGAAAACTACATGGTTTGAGCCTAAGTTAAGAAGCGGGCTTGTTGTTTATAGTCTTGAATAAGATTATCAAGGGGTCCTGAAGGGACCCCTTGGACATTCTTACAGGGATTTTTAAATTAGATTACTTAGTTGTTATGGATTTAATTGAGTTATTAGAAAAATTTGACCGGGATATTCTTGATAAGGTAGTAGCCGCAATGGCGAAATATCGTTTAAAACATTATGACGGCGATGTACAGCAGCTTCACCGCAGAATGGCCCTGCTGTATGACTATGTTGACAAGAGCGTAAGAGAAGAGAACGTTATGCCGATGGTATTGTATGTTGAGCAGATGGCTGAGAAAAGATTCCTTTCAGGTTTTGATCTGCAGGAAGTACAGACTGCTTTTAACGTACTGGAAGAATTTATCTGGAAGTATATACTTGAAAATGTAAAACCGGGGCTGCAGGCGGAAGCATTAGGCCTGATAAGCTCAATTATTGGCAGCGGAAAGGATACGCTCGCAAGAACTTATTTGAAGCTTGCAAGCGTTAATCATTAAAACGAAGAGATAAATATACAATTAGTAATTTTGTAACGGGTTGAAGCTAATTTGTTTAGTAGACTATGAAAAGAAAATTGTTAATAAGAGATTTAACCCTCAGAGACGGTCAGCAATCGCAGTTTGCCACCCGTATGACCCAGGAACAAATCGACAGGACATTGCCTTTCTTCAAAGAAGCGCATTTCTACGCATTGGAAGTGTGGGGCGGAGCTATTCCTGATTCTATAATGAGATATCTGAACGAGGACCCGTGGCGCCGGCTGGAAAAGATTAAAACCGCAATAAGCGGCGCATCCAAGCTTACCGCGCTTTCTAGAGGCAGGAATTTATTCGGTTACAATCCATACCCAGAGAGCGTTATATCGGGCTTTAACCACATGGCAGTTTCCTCAGGCGTGGATATTATGAGGATATTTGACGCGCTTAACGACCTTGAAAACATGAGGTCGACAATTAAGTACGTTAAAGAAGCGGGCGGTATAGCCGATTGCGCAGTTTGTTATACGGTAGATCCGCATTTTGCTTACGTTGAAAAAGTGATTGCTTTTTTTACCGGAAGAAAAATACCCGAGAAGATATTTACCGTAGATTATTTTGTGGACAAAGCGAAGAAGCTTGAGAAGATGGGCGCCGATATAATAACAATAAAAGATATGGCGGGACTTATTCCGCCTGATGTTGCCGGGGAACTCACCAAAAAGCTCAAGAAGAAAATTAAAGTACCGATCGATCTCCATACTCATTGCACTCCCGGCTACGGCGTTGCAACACTATTAAAAGCTATTGTAAACGGATGTGATATTGTTGATACAGTACTTCTGAATTTCGCGGGAGGGCCGGCGGCGCCTGCTTTTGAAATTATTCAGCTCTTTGCCGATAAGCTGGGGCTTGATACGGGCGTGGACCTTGCCGCAGTTTCGAAAATAAACAAAGAACTGCGCGATATCAGAGTTGAACTTGCCCAGTTTGATGAGTCGAAAAGATTCCCGAGAGAGTTTGACCTGCTGAAGAGCAAGCTTCCCAAAAAAATAAACAAGCTGTTTGATGACTCAATAGATTTTGCGTTAACAGATAAAGATGAAGAGCTTATAGCCGCAACGCAGGAAATTGAGAAATATTTTAATTTCCCCGAAGGCGATGAGATAGTCAAAACTGCGCAAATTCCGGGCGGCATGTATACGAACATGGTTTCGCAGCTTAAACAGGCGGGCCTGGAAAATATGTATGACAGGGTTCTCGAAATTATTCCTGCCGTAAGGCTTGATGCCGGCTTGCCTCCGCTTGTAACGCCTACCAGCCAGATAGTCGGGGTGCAGGCAGTTAACTGCGTGGTAGATGAATCAAAAAACAAAGAGTGGTACACCAACACCTCTACACAGTTTGTAAATCTTGTTAAAGGATTGTATGGTAAAACGCCAATTCCTATTGATCCTGATTTCAGGGAAAAAATTACAGGCTCAAAGGAAGAAACTCCCTATGATGCCTCAGGATATGAAGCGCAGCCGAATCCGCTGCTGCCGGAGTTTGACGATGTTCCGCTGGCGCTCAATGAAAAAGAAAAGCTGCTTCTTGAGCTTTTCCCGGTAGTAGCATCCAATTTTTTGAAACGCAAAAGAGAAATAGAGTATAAGAAAAAGGAAGCGGAGCTTCGCGCAATTGAAGAAGCCGACAGGAGAAGGATGCGCGAAGAACAGGAAAAATTTAATAAGCTTTCACCGCAGGAAAAAGTTGAGGTTCTTATCGAGGGCCTTTATGATAACTGGTGAGAAGTATCTCAAACAGAATGAAAATGATTTTATAATTGGAGTAATATGTCGATAAATGAAAAAATACGCGAGCTTAACGAAATGCGCGACAAAGCGATGTTAGGCGGCGGTGAGAAAAGAATAAAAGCTCAGCATAAAAAAGGGAAACATACTGCAAGAGAACGCATTGATCTCTTGCTGGATGAAGGCAGCTTCGAAGAGTTTGATATGTTTGTATCGCACAGGTGCATCGATTTCGGGCTGGAGAAAGAAACATATCTGTCCGATGGAGTCGTCACAGGTTACGGCACAATAGACGGCAGGATCGTTTATGTTTTCTCCCAGGATTTTACCGTGTTCGGCGGTTCGCTATCTGAAATGTATGCGGAGAAAATATGTAAAGTTATGGATAAGGCAATGCTTGTTGGCGCTCCGATCATCGGGATAAACGATAGCGGGGGAGCGCGCATACAGGAAGGCGTTAAGAGCCTTGGCGGCTATGCGGATATTTTCCGGAGAAATATACTTGCCTCAGGCGTGATACCGCAGATCTCAGCAGTGTTCGGCCCATGCGCCGGCGGCGCTGTTTATTCGCCTGCGCTCACCGATTTTACCGTTATGACAAAAGACACAGGGTATATGTTTGTTACGGGGCCCAAAGTGGTTAAGACAGTTACAGGCGAGATAGTCAGCGAAGAAGAGCTTGGCGGCGCTTATGTGCACAGCACCAAATCAGGAGTGGTTCATTTTGTCGCTGATAATGAAGAAGAAGGAATTCAGATTCTCAGGAAACTTGTCAGTTACCTTCCTCAGAACAATCTTGAGGACCCGCCATTGTATCCATGCAACGATCCTGTAGACAGAATTGACGATAAGCTGAATGATATCATTCCTGATTCGCCTAATAAGCCGTATGATGTGCTGGATGTAATCGAGCCGATTGTTGACCACGGTGAGTTTCTGGAAGTTCATGAAAACTTCGCCCCGAATATTGTTGTCGGGTTTGCCAAGCTGAACGGCATGCCCATTGGAATTGTTGCAAACCAGCCGAATTATTTAGCGGGAGTGCTTGATATAAATTCATCGCGCAAGGCGGCGCGTTTTGTAAGGTTCTGCGACGCGTTTAACGTACCGATACTCACTCTTGTTGATGTACCCGGATTTTTACCCGGAACAACGCAGGAATACGGCGGTTTGATTATTCACGGAGCAAAGTTACTTTATGCATACGGCGAAGCTACTGTTCCTAAGATCACCGTCATACTTCGTAAAGCATACGGTGGCGCTTATGATGTAATGGGTTCTAAACATTTGCGCGGCGATATAAACTACGCGTGGCCGACAGCAGAAATAGCTGTCATGGGACCAAAAGGCGCTATTGAAGTGCTGCATTACAACGATATAAAAAACATCACCGATGAACAGGAAAAGATAAAATTTATTCAGGAAAAAGAAGCAGAGTACCGCGAAAAATTTGCATCGCCGTATGTTGCTGCAAAGTACGGTTACATTGACGACGTAATTGAGCCAAGAACTACGAGGTTCAGAATAATACGCGCGCTGCAATCTTTGGCTTCAAAAAAAGATACCAATCCGCCAAAGAAACATTCAAATATTCCATTATAGAAATGACATTATTTAAAAGAAGAATAAAAGTAAAACGAAAGCCGAATGTTCCCAAACCGCCCCAGCCGGCGGGGCCGAAGGAAAAAGATACATTCGCGGCTATAGCGGCGGCGATTTATCTTTATTTTCAGGAGCAGCATGATTTTGAAAAATTCGCGTTAACAATCAAACGCATAGATAAAGTATATTCGCCGTGGAGCTCAAAAATTTACGGCCTAAGAAAGTCCCCAAGGTAAATTAAAAATGAAAAAGTTTAATCTAAAGATCAACGGCGTCCAGTATAATGTTAATATTTTGAATTCGGAAGATACATCGGTCGAGCTTGAAGTTAACGGAAAGAAATACGAAGTAACCATAGACAGGAAAGTTGAACAGCCCAAAACGCCGCAGTTAGTTAGGGCAAAATCACAGCCTTCAACCGAATCAGATAAATCGACAGCTAAGACATCAAGCCCGGCGGAGAAAAAAGGTTCCGGTACAATTAAGGCTCCGCTTCCGGGGACTATTCTCAACGTGTTTGTAAGCGAAGGGGATTATATTAAAATTGGCGCAAACCTCCTAACATGGGAAGCCATGAAAATGGAAAACAACCTGAATTCAGACAGAGAAGGTACAATTAAGTCAATTAAAGTAAAGCCCGGCGATACTGTATTAGAAGGGGACGTGCTGATAGAAATAGAATAATCCTTAATGTTATTATAAATTCGAATCATCCTTACAGTTAAAGTAGCCTGTACTTTCTCAATTTTGAATATGTTAAAACCGTAACCTGAAACGATCATGAAAACAATTATTATTATACTTGCTGCGTTAGTTTCATTCAATATTTCATTTGCTCAGGAAAAACCAGATTCAGTTCAAACCCTGGTTGGCGAGGGCGGAAAGATCACGTTCTTCACAGGTCCTTTCTTAAGAAATAAATGGTTTAAAAACTCATCTGCTGTGAGCGCTTTCGGGGGCGGCGCCGGAGTATATTATAACCATACTTATTATGTATATCTTCAGACCACTTCTTTCCCGATTGAAAGAGGTTCAAATAGTAACGATAAATATATTTTAAATGCGCTTGGCGTGAGCGTTGGATACTGTTTTAATCATTCACGCGTTTTGCATTTTGTGGCGGGATCGCAGATATATTATGGGGCTGTTACGAATAACAAAGATGTCAACCCCGATAATAATATTAAATTGAATTATCTGATGTTGGCGCCGGAACTTTATCTGGAAGTGAATCTTTTATCTTATGTAAGGCTTTATGCCGGCCCGTCTTATTATATCACTATCGGGAACGGCAGTCATGATTGGGTTAACGCAGAATTTGTAAACGGATTTTCGTTCAACTTTGGCCTGCTTGTGGGAAAATTCTAAAAAAAACGTCTCGATTTAATGATTTTCATTTATTGAATCAACTTAGTATTATTGTAAAGTAAAAATAAATTTCTATCATTGTAATTATGCTGTTATATTCTGTTATGATAGAGTAATGGTTTTCCTCTCAGCCGGCTGGGCCATAGCAGGTTGAGGGGATTCTTAATTTATGGCGGCTTTCTCAAATAAACTAATACAGATATGAAAGATAATGAACAAATGTCGTTATTTGGGGTTGGACCTAAACTGGCAATTATTACTTTAGCTTATTCAGTTATTATTTATTTTGTTAGTTCCGCTAATAAGGATTTATTTGCAATCAATATCTTAAGCCGCAATGTTTTAACAGTTGCAGGTATAGTTTTGCTGTTATTCGGGCTGACGCTACATGTTATTTGCGGGAGGACAATTGTGGAAATACGGAAGGAGGATAAGTTATCTAATAAGGGCATGTATAAGATGTGCAGGCACCCGATGTATTCTGTCTGGATATTTTTTAATATTCCGGCATTAGCGCTTTTACTAGGGTCGTGGCTTATGCTCACTATTCCGGTATTCATGTACATCATTTTCAGGATCTTCATAAGAACTGAAGAAAATTACCTGAAAGAAAGATACCCGCAGGATTATGCCGAATACAAAAAGAATGTTAATCTTGTATTTCCGTGTCTGTGGAGATTAGTTAAATAAAAACAATTAGACATAAGAAAAGGGGATGTACTTAGAAGCGGCACACTGTTTCCACTTTAAAACAAAAGGTTAGCAATTTTGCTAACCTTTCAATTTTGTGGAGCTAAGGAGGATCGAACTGCTGACCTTCCCGACGTCCGTCGGGACGCTCTCCATTTTATTTATATCTCCAATTGTAAATTTTGATCGTTTACAATCAGTTGTAATATTTTCCTGCTCTTGAAAGATTTCAGTTTATATTCTGCCCTGCGGGCATCCGCAATATTGTCATACTTTTTATAAAATTTTAATTCCAAAGGTCTTTTGCCTTTTGTTGATCTAACTAAACCATTGTTATGCTGAAAAAACCTCCTATCCAGGTCTTCAGCGCTTCCAATGTAAAATGATTTGTCTTTGGCGCTTTGTAATATGTAAAGATATCCATGCATATGTGGGGAAAAATATTTTTGAAGGTAAACAGAAATCGTCCCGTTTTATTGACTCGGGACGATTTATTTTGTGGAGCTAAGGAGGATCGAACTCCTGACCTCTTGAATGCCATTCAAGCGCTCTCCCAGCTGAGCTATAGCCCCGAAATATACTAACTAGTTCAAATTTAGCTATGATACTTTACTATATCAATTCAATACGCGGGTATGAAAAATATTGCGTATATTTTATCCTATAACTTCGCCTTCAGATTAATATCAATTCGAGGACATATATTTTCATCAAAAATTTGATTATTTTAGTATGTTAAAAACAATTGTGTTTTAGTTTTTGGAATATTTTGATCGTTTTTCTTTTAATTTAATAGTAATTAGAGATTTTGAAAAGATGGACACGTAGCGCTCTAAAAATTCTTAAACAGCGTTATTCTACAAAAGGCGCAAAGTATGTTGCCAAGCGAACCGGCCATCCTTTGACTTCAGTAGTTATTAAAGCAAACTCATTGGGGATTTTTTCAGACTCCTTAAAGCGGTGGAGTCAATTCGAAGAAAATTTCCTTATTGGAAATTACCCAAAAAAATCTATAGAATCCATTGCGCGGTCGCTTAAGCGCAATCCGGTTTCTGTAGCTAATAAAGCAAGGCAGCTTAAGATATTTATTCCTAAGCCCGGCGCATGGTCTGAAGAAGAGTTGAACCTGCTCAAAAAATTATGGTCTGACAAAAAGTTTTCAATTGATGATGTAGCGGCGAAACTGAACAAAACCTATGCCGCTACTCATTATAAGGCCTGGAAAATGGGCCTGAGAAGACCGCAAGTCTGGCGCTTCTGGACAATCGAAGAAACCAAATATCTTCGAAGAAACTATAAGAAGAAGACATATCAGGAAATAGCAAAATTCTTAGGTATGACAACGAGCGCTGTTTTTCATAAAGCAAGAAAAATCGGCTTAAGACTAAGACAGACGCCGCAACGATGGACCGCAGAAGATGATGAATTTATGAGAAAGAATTACACAAAGATTCCTACAAAAGAAATCACACAGAAACTGAATCGGAGCATAGATTCAGTTATTACCCGGGCGGGACTGCTTGGAATATCAAGAAAAGATAAAAGATCAATACGGAATTGAGGGATTTTCCTGAAGATATGAATAAAATTAATCTTCGTATTCTAATTGAGACGGTTTTTTATTCTTCAATTAGTTAGAAACTTACTTTGTCAAAACCACCTTCATAAATTTTATTATATACGTTTTAAGTAATAAAAAAAAAGCCCGGCAAGCGCCGGGCCGTAAAAATTGTTTCTGAAACTTAGCTACTTTATCAGAACCATCTTTTTGATGTTTGTGTATGCATCTGTTTCCATTTTATAGAAGTACGTGCCGCTTGCATAATTTGAAGCGTTCCAGTTGTATTCATATCTTCCCGCTGATTTCTGTTCGTTAACCGGCGTGCCAACCAATTTTCCAAGTATATCAAATATGGTTATTTTTACAAAGCTGTTGCGCGGAACATCATACTTAATGGTTGTTGCCGGGTTGAACGGATTCGGATAATTATCATACAGTTTAAATACTGTCGGCAAATCAAGCTGAGGGTTATTCACTCCTGTCAGGTAATCTATCCTGATGCAGGCTGGCGGATTTGTACAAGTCCAATCTGTGCCGTATGTCATTGCAGTAAGATTATCCTGCATTACCGAAGTTGTTCTTATAACCAAGCAAATTGTTGTTGTCGTATCCAGCCTGTTGAATCTTATCTCGCCGATTTTATATGTACCCGGGGTCAAAACATAAGCTGCTCCAAGTTTCACAACATTTAAACTTACAGCGTCTCCTCCTGAAGTAATATGCGTTGTGGTCATTGTGTCATAATTAGTATTTGTTCCGCCGGGGGGACAACAAAGATTTGTGTTAGCGCCCACGCAATGGTAATCGCGGAGAACGCTTACGCCGTTTGCCGTTGGAGTTGTTGTCCAGTTAACCCTGATATTGCTTGAACCCACGTTCCATACCTGGCCGGTAAGAACTGTAGCCATCACATCAATTTTCCAAACGCCTGATTCTAATCCGGCCCCTGAAAGGCTTAAATTTACTTTTACCGCTGAATAAGATACGCTTGAAACAAGGATGATTGCTAAGATAGATAATATTACTTTTTTCATTTGCTGCTATAATTAATTTTATTGATTTATAGTTTTTAAGTTTTACAAAGATATGCGCTTTTCCTGAAAAGAAAAGCGCATATCGTGATTCCATTAAATTATTTTTTCTTATTTGTCACGTTTACGTTAATAGGATTGAAGTTAATATTGCCTACAGTTTTGTGATTTATCTGCGCTTTTTCCCATCTTAACAAATCCGGAACAGAGAATGCGCACGGCAGATTCGAACTGGTTCCATTGTTATGTATCCAGATCGTCTGGTCTAAGCCGTCTGCAAATCCATCGCCATTAAAATCTGCCGATAAGTATCCATCATTTCCGTTTTGAGTAATCCAGATAGTCTGGTCCAATCCGTCAACGAATTGATCTTGATTGGCATCACCCGGTATCATACCCCATTTATTAGCCGCTACCTTTATAACATTTAATCCGAAGGTTTTGCTCGAGTCATTAGTGAAATCGTAACTTACAGTACTTCCCCTGGTCACTGTTTGCCTGTAATTGCTTGAAATAGGCAAATGGTTCCTGTGGAAGACATATATATAATAAGGCCCTGTTGTCACGTTTCCAAAGCTGGCCTGGAAGCCGAATGTTACAGAATCAACTACAACCTTAGCTGAATCCAGTTTAAGGCATGTTGCTGAGTCGATAAGATAGATCCTTAATGTATCTCTCATATTAAGCTGGCCTGTGGTGGTATTATAGAATCCGCCCGGAATAACGTTCATGTTTACAAGAGCCGGAGGCAGAACAATAGTTGTGAATCTGAACCAACCTGAGAAAGCGCCGTAACCTACCTGGTTTTTAGCTTTTACCCTCCAGTAATAAGTTGTCAGATAGTTTAATCCTGTTACGTTCTTTGTTGTATCTATCAGTGTTGTATCTCTTAACAAATTAGCAAATGAAACGGTATCTGTAACCAGCTCATACCAGTAATTTGATATTGCCTGCCCGTTATCCGGAGTTATATTCTCATGTTTATTCAGCTTTCCAACGGGGCTTGTAAGGTCATTTGCTCTTCTCCATGTAAACAAAATATTAATTGGCTGGCCCGTCGCAGCATTCGGCGGATTCACGAGCGTTACCTGTGAAGCAGCTCCCATCGTCTTAAATGTAAATGCAGATGAATATGAGCTTGTTCCTGCCACGTTCTTAGCGTTTACTCTCCACCAATAGAATGTTAACGGAGATAAACCTGATACAGTTCTTGTAGAATCTGTAAGCGTCGTGTCAGTCAATATTATGTTGGTGAATGCCACATCAGTTGCAACTTGCACTCCATAGCCGGTAGCGCCTGTTGACTTGTACCAAACGAGTAGTGTTGACAGTGTCTGACCTGTTGCATTGTTCGCCGGGCTAAACAGAGTCGGCGCCACTGGCGGCAGAACTGTCAGCGTGTTGAAGTAGAATACCTGGCTCCATCCGCCGATCGTAGTTCCGAATTTTCCGTTAACTCTCCACCAGTATCTGGTGTTAACAGCAAGACCCGAAATCGCTTTGGTTGAATCTGTAAGCGTCGAGTCGTTCACTATTATTGTGTTAAACAGAGAGTCGGTAGCAACTTGTACCCTGTAATTAGTCGCCAGCGGTGATTTAGCCCAAACCAATGTAAGCGCCTGCGCCTGGTTTATAGCTGCGTTGACCGGAGTTAATGGTTTTTCTGCGGGGTAAACCGCATCCGTTAGAGTAACTACAGTTGGCGCTGCGAGTTTGAACAGGCCGCGTGTCTTTACAGTTAATGGAGCTGCGCTATTATCGCTCTGCAGTGTAATAGCGCCCCTTGGATAGCTCATCCAGTAATTGTAATCGTTCTTGGCCATTAATACATTTGTGGCCGGCGAAGTTATACTGTATGTTTCATTATCCCCGTATAGTATAGTTGCGTCATATGTCGTGCCGCTGAAGCTACCGGTCGGTGTAAATGTCCAGTACGAATTTGACGTCGCGTTTGGAGTTGTAACATTCGGAGCTGACGGGTTTACGCCTGAATAGTAATTTACTGCTACTGCTGTCGGGTAAGCTCCGCCTGTCCCCCAGTTTATAACTGCTATCGATCTTCCGAATAATGTATATGTTGATGTTACTCCGCTTCCCGGCGCGTTATCAACCGTTGCAACGGGGTTACCCGGAGGCGTTGCCGCAAATTCCATTGCGCCAACATCCGTGCATCCGCCCTGTATAGTTGTTACACGCGCGGTACCGAAGTAATCAATGTTCTGTCCGGCAATTGCAATACCCTTGCCTGAAACCAGCCATGCAGCAGCGTTTCCTGTTAATATTGACAGGTTGCCCGTGCTTACGCTTGTCAGAAGGTTTGCCGGGGCTACTGTTGTTGAGTTTGTTTCCCAAGACTGGTTGTCGCCGGATGAAATTGTTCTCCATCCCGCCATTGTCTGGGCATTGCCTGCGCCCCACTCGCCAACTGCATTATCGTTTGCAGTTAAGTAAACGTTGTAGTTAGCTGAATTAACAGGCCATCCTTCTATCAGCGACCCTTCATTGCTGATGCAATAATGATTCAGCGTTCCGCCGGTTCTTGCATTAACGAATAAGTTATTGACTAAAGAAACCCTTCCGTTAGCAGTTCTCATGAAATCAGCGGAATTATAAGTGGATGCGCCAGGCTGAGCGCCGCCAATGTAAAAAGTATTATAATAGAAATTACACATACCGTTCCATTGATTTCCGGTAAAATAAATGCCGGCAAGCTGACATCCGTTTGTCGAATTCGCATTATCATTTTTGCCCTTCACCGTTTTGTTTTTCAAACCGAATTCCGGGCTGTGTTCATCTACTAATCCCATTACAGGATTTCTTTCTGCGACAACCTGTTTTAGTATTGAGCTTTCATCCTTTTGAATTACTGAAAGATTAACAGGTGGATTTTTCACCATTACCTGTTTGAAAGGTTTTTCCTGTTCAGTAAGTTTCAAAGGCGAATCACTCGCGTCGCCGTTTGTTAAGCTTATCATATTATTTGTAACATTATAGCTTGTATAACCCTGAACGTTTATGCCAAGCACAAGGGCTCCGGCTCCGGTTCCAAGCATCTTGAAGTCATACATTTTATTCTGCGATACTGTTCCCCCGTTATAGTAACCTCCGGCAAGTATACCGCCTATCAGCTGTGCGCCGGTAGTTCCAAGGCTATAAAGCGAGTAGATTGTGTTCTGTGAAAAGATGTTAGACCCGTATCCTGCGCTGAAAATCCCGCCAACTGCGAATGAAGCAATTGCGATATTCTCATTCACGCTCAGGTTTCTAACTGTGTTTCCTGTAAACGTATTAACAGCATTTGCAGCCGTATTGTACTGTATGCCATAAACTGAACACAAGTAAAGCGAATTTGTATTCAGCGAAGTCAAATTGGCGACTGTATTGTTTGTAACGTTATTAACAGTACCCGCCCCGTTTAGAATATAAAATCCTCTGAGAGCGTGACCATCGACAAGATTTGTGCACTGAATTGAGTTTGCCGTTGTTTGGCTGCCGATCAGGTTATTGGTCATTGTGTAAATTTGGCCGGCCAAAGTATTGCTCCAATATACACCGGCGTATAAGCTGCCTGATCCTGTTGAGTTCCCGCCAATTGTTATACTGCCAATTGTGTTATTCATCACGCTTCCGAAACCGGCGTGATATATCATCGCAATAGTGAATGTGCTTGCAGTTGTGTTCATGGTTAATGTAATGGAACCTGTCCCGGTACCTGAACCAATTGTGTTTCCGGCAATATTACCTATATTCACATAACCTGTGCCTGCCCATATTGCTCTGAAGAAGTTCATTGTGCTTGCACCTGTATAAGTGAGGTTAATATTCTGGATAGTATTATTCTGTACGCTTGACGGAACCAGGTTGCCCACGAACAAATAAATGCCATAGACGCTATAAGCGCCTGCGCCTGAGTACGTCATAGCTGTGCCGGCGCAGAGCGGCGCGCTTCCGCCAAAGTAATTATTCGTTACAATTATATCATTTTCTGTTGACGTATTTGCGAATGCGCCTATAAAGGTCGATGCATTAGCGGGAGCTCTTGATGTTGTCTGGTAGAAGCTGTTACCGCTTATTGTCCAGTCTGAACATCCGGCATTTAAATATACGCCTGCGGTAAACGCCCCGCCATCATAATAATAGTTATATATGTTACAGTTTATTACCGAACAGTAATTATTATAAGTAGCAAGCGTAGTAGTTGAACCGTTGCCGAAAATCGCGTTTGCCGGTGTGCCGGCTACGTCGCTTCTATCGCGGATATCACAGCTGTTCACACAGATGCTGTCGTTACCGTTTACACCGGTTGTAGTGCCAATATAGATTGTTCCGCTTAATGTGCCGGTATTATTGCTTTCAACATAACAGTTTTTCAGAGTATCCATGCCGGCCTCATTCTGGTACTGGATCGTCGGGGTTGTCCCGTAATAGTTCCTGAATGTCAGGTACTTAGCGCCTAATCCGCCGTTACCGTCTATGGTAACTCTTCTTGAACCGTTGAATCTTATCATCGCCTGCGCAACGCTTCCCGAAATAGTTTTCATTGAAGCGGTAGCCGGAACTATTGTAATTTTGTACCCACCCGGACCCGATTCATTTGTCAGGTTAAGAGCGTTTGTTCCGTCTTCAGTCATGTCTGAAGTTATGCTGATAGTAATATTTCCTGTAATTGTTCCGGCGTTAATAGCGGAGAATATTCCGCCTACGCCTGTCAGCGAAGTATAAGCCTGTGCTGTTCCCACGCTGTAGACTCCGGAGAAAGTAGCTGTGCCGATTGTGTAACTTAAAGTGTTTGAAATAGGCGCTGCTCCGCTGGTTAATCCAACTGTGGTTGGAATAACGGTAAATGAAGCCTGGTTCCAGTTAACGTTTGGTGTAGATGCTAAGTCTTGCGCTATTACAAAATAATTTACAATCTGGCCGGCAATAACTCCTGTGCCGCCGTTTAATAATGCGTAATTAATCGTGAAATCGAACGGAGAAGTCGCCCCGTTTGATTCAACATATTTCCATCCGTCAGTTCCGCTGGTATTATCATTAATAACATTTCCGTCTGTTGAGCGTTTGTAATAACATCTTGGCTTTGTGCCGGTTGTTACGTTAACTCCTGACGGGTCTGTAATTATTACGTTGTTGAACGTGCGGTTTGCAGTTCCGCCGATGCCAAGGGCCGTGTAGCTGATTAACGGGCCTGCAACGTCTCCGTGCAATCCGCCGAATTCATTCGCGCCGATATCAGGTGCGGTGGGCGTGAAACCGCCAACCGGGTAACCTGAATTAGGATACCTTGCGGTTCCGAATGCATCAGAAGTGATGTTCAGTATCGCCGGCGGAATGGACGACGTAGATATTACCTGACCGCCGCTTTCGAGCTGTGTCGCGGTTGATGGAGAAATCCTCAGGTCATAAGGAGCAGTCGTTCCGTTTACAAACGGAGGAAGCTCTGTTGCTGAGGCGCCGTCTTTTGGCGTCATAAAAGTCTTGTATGCTGCCAGCGTCTGCAGCAAATTTGTTCCGTCATAATAGATCAATTTATTTGCCGCCGGCGTTCCTGCCCAGAAGCAATTATTATTTGAATTGACGCTGTATGTAGTTGTTATTGAAGACGACCTGTCATAAGCGATTGTGTTGCCTCCAGTCGGACCCGGAGTCGAAACATTAACGACCGCATTGTTTCTAAGGTCAACTGTGGGGCCTGTGCTTGCATAAATACCGGTCGAACCAAAAGTTGTAGCTGATGTGCTGGTTGCTTTCAGGTATATAGTATTGAAGTAAGCGTTAACAAACGTACCGCTTGAAATATAAAGGCCTGTAAGCGCAGGCGCAACGCTTGTGCTTGCAGGAGCAGTAAGATCGGAAACAAAGTTGTTGTAAACGTTTACAACTGTACCAGCTCCGATAAAAATTCCATAAACGCTTGGAGAAGTATATGTGTTTGAGCTAAGTCCGAGAACTCTGTTTCTGAAAATGTTGACGGGGTTTCCATTGCTTGAATAGATTCCGTAAATTGTGCTTCCCGGGCTAATTATGTTAAACACGGAGTCCTGGGAGATATTTTCCTGCGTTGTTGTTGAGCTTGATGCTCCGTAAATGCCATATATAGTTGAAATACCGCCGTTGGTGAAATTACCGACTTTGTTGCCGTTAATGTTCAGATAGTTCGGAGGCGAACTTGCCTGATAAATACCATACATTGCCGTTGCGGCAATACTGTTAAACCCTGTGATGGTATTATTGTTTATATTCAAAGTGCCCTGCGGCGTTGAGCCCTGGTAAATGCCAAAAATACTGCCCGCGCCTGTAGCCGTATATTTTTGCAGGTTTGTTATCGTATTGTTAGTGATATTAACAGTGGAGCCGAATGCCGGGCTTGCGCTGTAATACATGCCGTAAATTGTTCCCGCGCCGGAACTGAAATTGTTGTTTACAGTATTGTAGCTGAAATCGTTTGAAGCGGCTGCGGTGGATGTATTATACATACAGTAGTAACTGTGCGCGCCTGTAGTAGGCATCACGTTATTTGCAACCACGTTGCTATCCATCGAAGAATTGATAAGGCCTATGCTGTAGTAAAGGCCGTACGATGTGGAAGCGGCCGTTGTGCCGCAAATAGTATCATTTACAATTCTGTTGCCGCTGAATACCACGTTATTAGAAGCTCCCGGGCAATAGAAATTATAAGGAGTATAACAACTTGTCCCTAAAACTACGTTTGCCGAATCCAGGTTATTTGAAATATTTACTGAATTGGAGCTGTAACTATACAGATAATAGTGATAATCTGTGCCTGTGGATGTACCTGCTACGCCCAAATGATTGTTAAAAACCTTATTCCCGGTTATTGTAATATTAGTTCTGTATAACTGGCTTCCTGAAGCGCAGTAGTTATACAGATAATAGTTTGTTGTTGAAGTTGACGGGTTTACAAAATCTTTAACTACATTATTAGAAACATTGTCATTGTTGCCGTAATAACAGTAATTATATATCCCATATAAATAACCGGTGGAACCGGTCGTATCAACCAATGTAATCGTATCGCCTATTATTGTGCTGTTTCCGTTATCATAATAATGGTAGTTATAAATACCATACATATAATAGTTGGTGTTAATGCCGCCCCTGCTGTTTATATACGTATTATTGCAGGTAAAGTTAGACTGGTAATATGCGTATACACCATAACCAAATGATGATGAAGATGCGAAATTTGTAACGCTGCTTCTGCCTGAACCGCTTGTATTAATAATATTGTCATGATCTTCAAGCGTAAACGGGAATGTGCCGTCAGTGCTGCTGTTAAGATAAAACCCATTTTGAGAATTTGTTATATTAACATTTATGAAACTATTGTTGCCGCTTGTTCCTGCAGGAGTTGTTGGAATTGTTGTAGTTCCGGCAAGATTCATATAATTGCTGTAAATACCGCTTGTAAGATAGTTAGTCTTATTCAGAGTTATGTTACAGTTTTTGATTGAATTAAAGTTGTCTCCATGAGTAGCATCCGGCCTCAATAAAGCGTATCCCCATTCCATCTGTGTGGTTTGAGTTACATTTGCCGCGCTTTCCTGAAGGTCAATACCGTCAAATGTAATGTAATTTACTCCATAGAATTTTATTATGCCGTCATATAAGCCTGTTCCAACGCCGGCTGTAATCAGCGGATTTGCGCCGGAGCCGCTTTTTCTGAATGTTACTGTGTTGACAGCTGTTCCTGTTCCGGTTATTACTAAGTTTGCGGCAGTTTCAGTATAGCCCGCAGCTACGTTAAAAACTACCGGACAAGTAACAGGAATTGTATTCAATGCATTAATAGCCGCAGCAATTGTCGGGAAACTTCCGGGGATTGTATAATTTCCGCATAATGGAGAGCCTACCGGACGTGAGCCTGCCGGAGCAACCGTTGTCGGAACTCTGCCGCCCATCGTTCCTGAGCCGATCAATGAATCACACTGCGCATCTACGCTATCGCCGACTACTGCGCCGGGCTTTATGTCATATGTTACCCAGAAGTAATTAGTAGCGTTCGGAGCCAAAACCTGTGAACCTGAAACGTAAAATACGCCGCTTGGGTTATTTACTACTGAACCAAATGGAGTAGTTGTGTTGAACGAGTTTACAGTCCCTGTATAATAAACTTTTGCGTTTAGTATATCTGCGCTGGGATTGTTCGAACCGGTTGTTTCTAATTTTAAACTTGAAATTGAAATAGGACTCAGGCTTCCTGTATCGACAACCTGAATTTGTATAATAGGATTATTAGTAGAATTAGCTATTACTGGCGCGCCCGGAGTAACCTGCACCGTATTGCTTGACATATACGTCATATTTCCCGGAGTAGGCAGTTTGTAAGTAAATGTCAGTCCGTTCGACGGGTAAATAGTATTTACAAGGGTACAGGCGTCTGTATTATTTACGCCGGCCGTTGTTGCCGCCCAGCTTGTTGCGGTAGTTCTGCTCTGGAAATCTGCATTAGTTGCGCCTCTCATACCTACCTGTACGCTGCGCGATGTGACATCCTTATTGCAATAGCCGTACATTATACTTATACTGTCGGATGTCTCATATAAAATAACCTGGAAATTCAGAGTATCGGTCTGAACCGTATATGAGGTCCAGTTCTTGAACTGTACCGTGCATGTGCGGTTTGGAGCGGAACCCTGAGTCTGAATCCTGATTTCTCCGGCAGGATTTAGGCTCAACATATCATAACTCATCGGCGAAACCGCGCCGTCAACTGCTACAGTCATCGATATTGCAGACCTGTCGCCTGATGCCGGCGTTACAGCGCCAAACCAGATATATCCGTTGGCGTCTATGCCGAGAGTTGTGTATGGCGTATTGTTAAAATGAAATGTGAAACCTATTGGCTGTCCGGGATATGTATTATCATCAATGCTGCCTCCCGAAGCGACTACCGTTCCGCCCGCAATCGTGTTATAAGTTTGCGTGCTCTGTGAAAAGTTATATAAACCGTTCACATTATATTTTCCCGGCCCGATCGGATACGGAGCCACAAACGGAGAATTTCCGTGTGAGTTTGCTGATGCCGGAATCAAATTTCCGTCAGGACCCTCTATAAAATTCGCAAGTGGGTCTTGGGGCTCAGGAATATTCGTAAAGGAAATATTCTTCAAGTAATCGTTGTGCTTGCTGATATATTCGCTTTTGATCTTCGCATAATCTTTTTCTAAGTCTGTCTGACCAAAAGAAAACCTGCATACGAATAACATAAGAACAACAATGAGAGATGAAGTAATTGTCTTTTTCATAAAACGTTAGCTAAAATTTTTAATTAATTGTTAAGCCAAAGAAGGTCTCTCTGCGCATAATCAAATATACTTATACAAAGGTGTAATGAAGTATAGGAATGGTCGGATTCTGGTGGAAGAATTCTCTGATTTTGATGTAGGAATTTGCTTACCCAAGGGTAATTAAAATAGTCAGGGGGTTAGATTGGCAGAATAAGCTTGTATTTCAGAGCGTAATGCACTAGCCCTATATTTGATTCCATTCTGATCTTGGTCAGGAGCTTTCTTCTGTAATCCTGCACTGTTTTTACATTTACAGAAAGGTCTTTAGCAATTTGGGGTACTGAATTACCTGATGCCAGCAGGCACAATATCTTGTATTCGAGTTCCGAAAGCGTGTTATGAAGCAGCCTGTTGTCTGTTTGAGCCTCAAAATTCAAATTGATCGAGGAATCGACATAAATTTCCCCTCCTGAGATTTTTCTTACAGCATTTACAAGTTCATTCGGTGCGCAGTCTTTGCTCAAATAGCCCTCTGCCCCGGTCTTTAAAGCTCTGAAAGCAAGCTCTGCGTCGTTGTACATACTCAGCATGAGTATTTTCATTTCCGGCTTTATTTTCTTGAGCCTGATAAGAGTGTCCAGCCCGTTAACTCCGGGCATAGCGATATCCAGAATTATAATATCAGCTATAATACTGTCTGTTACAATGAGCTGCGTAATTTCGTCAGAGTTAGAAGCTTCGCCGGTAATTTCAATATCTTTTTCTTCTGATAGAATTTTTCTCAACCCGCTGCGTACTACAAAATGATCGTCTACAAGGCAGACTCTTACCATGAAGATAAAAAAAGTTAACTAATCTGAAATGTCAAAATGAAATATAACATAAGAGCGCTTTAAAAGAATATAGGAATGACTCGTATTTTATTGAAGGAATTATCTTATTTGTTTGTAGGAAAAGAATTACCTGAACTTAAAAATAATTATCGCGGGTCTTAAGTATCTGATTAATATCCGGATTGAAAATTATGTTTTGAAAGGATTGGATTCACGGTACGTGTTCCCTGAATGGGAAAGTCTACATGGAAACTACCAGCTTATGTTTAATAGCGTAATGAGTAAGTTCTACGTTGGTCTTCATCGCCATTTTTTCAAGTATCCTCGTGCGGTAAGTGCTCACTGTCTTTACGCTTATAGAGAGTTCCTGCGCTATATCAGATAGCGTGTTGCCGGATGCGATAAGGCACATCACCTGGAACTCCCGTTCGGATAGCTCTTTGTGCGGATCAGCCGGCATGTCTTTGTTAATAGACATAAAAATTGATTCCGCCAGCGAGCCGCTTATATACCTGCCCCCGGCATGTATCTTTCTGACAGCTCTTATCAGTTCGCTCGGCACGCTGTCTTTGTTCAGGTAACCCGAGGCCCCTGTCTTGAGCGCCCTGATAGCGATTTCTTCCTCAGGATGCATTGATAGTACAAGCACCTTGAGATCCGGTTTTCTTTGCTTGATCTCGATCAGGGAATCCAGCCCGTTCTTTCCGGGCATTATAAGGTCCAGTATCAGAACATCCCATTCCTGGTCGTAAAGCTGCGCCATTATCTCTTCAGAGTTGGCCGCCTCGCCTAACACCTGGATAAAGCTGTCTTCGGATAATATCTGTCTTATTCCGCGCCTTACAACCGCATGGTCATCGGCAATTAATACTTTAATCATGCACTTCTTCTAATTGATTAATAGGCGCGGTCACTATTATTTCAGTCCCGCCTTCCGGGGGAGCGATAACT
>Ga0265316_10001839_pt1 | contig 22312 bp, 14 predicted proteins | sample 4522metaG_FD_202092 | JGI IMG/M metagenome (GOLD analysis project Ga0265316, IMG submission 202092) | Rhizosphere microbial communities from Carex aquatilis grown in University of Washington, Seatle, WA, United States - 4-5-22 metaG | ecosystem: Host-associated > Plants > Roots > Rhizosphere >... | reverse complement strand
GGGCGCACTTGCTTCTGTCAATCCAGGCCACCGGCTTCGGGTGCTGGCATTGCTCGTGCGCCCGGCCGCCGATGAGCCCGTCCCCGCCGACACGGTCGAGCGGTTGGATAGACTGGTGGGACGCTTCGGTGGAGTAGTGCGCGTACTGACGGCCGAGAACTTGCGTAGTGTGGCGCAATCCGCTCTGGAGGCGCTGACACAGGGTGGAGACGTCTTCAATGTCCACATGCAGGGGCAGCGGGATTTTGCCGCTGGCGTGGCTCCAGGGACCGGCTTGCTGAGGACGTGGACTTTGCCGAAGGGGCAGGGTTCCCGCATTCTGGTAGCGGGCGAGGGTGCAGGTGCGACTGTCCGGGGTGGCGCGTCCGCTGCGAGCGTCGCGATCGAGTGGCTGCAGCCCCTGGTCGACGCCCGGTCGCCCAAAGCATGGGTAGGCTCGCTTCCCGAGGTCGCCGTCTATGTGGAAGCGGTCGTGCCGAGCTTTGGGCCACTTGCGGACGGCGTGGCGCGTGGACAGATGGACCCGCTGGTCCTGCGCAACGCTTTGGCGCTGGCCTATTTGCCGAGGGCGCGGGCCTGCTACCTTCTGCGGCGGGTGGCCAACGGCGTCGACTTGGGCCTGCGCGGTCGGGTTCGGCTGGAGCTGCATCTCGAACGGGGTGAGCTCGAGGACGCCATCATTCGACAGTCCAGCTTGCAGCGACCCGAGATCGAGCGCTGCGTGCGCGAAGCCGCATTCGAGGTGGAGTATCCGCGTCCCATGTTCCGTGATGCACCGACGGTGGCGACTGTGAATCTGGTGTTTCGGCCGCGCACGCCCGAGGAGGATAGGCCCGACGCCTCACCGTTCGACCGGCAGATCGATCTGATATTGGGACCCGTCACGTTCGACCCGCGGGATCTTATCGAAAGCGAGGCTCGCGAGAGCGGTGCGACAGAGAAACGACAAGGCGATTGAGTCAACTTGACCTGGGGCTAGCTGCCGACTATAAAGCCACGTTCTTTCAAGAGGTTTGCAAACCATGTCGCTGAAAATGGGCCTGCTCGGCCGAAAATTGGGGATGACCCGCGTATTCCACGATGACGGAACATCCTTGGGATGCACGGCGCTCGAGGTCGGGCCCTGCGTGGTCACCGCGCAACGGACGCCGGAAAAGCACGGGTACGTGGCGCTGCAGCTCGGATTCGAGCAGCGGTCGGTCCGCCACCTGCGTCGCTCGGAGTCCAAGCTCTTCGAAAAGCTGAAGATAGAGGGGACCCCTGCGGTGCTGCGCGAGGTTCGCCTGGAGGCGAACGATGCGGCCACCAAGTTCGAGGTGGGCAAGGTGTTGAAGGCCGAAGAGGTTTTCAAGTCGGGCGACGTCGTCGATGTCGTGGGCGTCACCAAGGGCAAGGGCTACCAGGGTGTCATGAAGATGCACAAGATGGCGGGCTCGGTGAACGGTCACGGTTCGCACGAGTTCTTCCGTCACGGCGGTTCCATCGGTTGCCGCCTGACCCCCGGTCGCGTGCACAAGGGCAAGCGCATGTCCCAGCACATGGGGCATGTCCGGTGCACCGCTTCGGATCTGGTGGTGGTCAAGGTCTATCCCGAGCAGAACGTCGTGCTGGTCAAGGGCCCGGTCCCTGGGCCGGCCCATGGTTTGGTCTTCCTCAAGGGCAGCGCCAAGAACGTGAAGAAGTACATCGTTCCGGTCGTGCAGAAAGAGGTCGAGGCCAAGAACCCAATGAAGGCGTCGAAGAAGGGTCAGACTACTAAGTAGTCATCGTCTGACTGGGCAGGCAGGTTGGCTTCGCTGCGCGACCGCAACCGGCGCCACGACGCGTTCTTTCGCAAAGCACGCAGCGAAGGCTTCGCGGCGCGCTCGGTTTACAAGCTGGAGGAAATCGATCACCGCTTGCACCTCCTGCGCGCGGGCGCTCGGGTGCTCGACTTGGGCTGCCGGCCAGGCTCGTGGCTACAGTATGCGTGCAAGGTGTCGGGGCCTCATGGCGTAGTAATTGGTGTGGATCGCCAGCCCCTGCCGCAGCCGGTTCCTGGCGCGCGGGTTCTGGTTGCTGACATCTTCACCTTGTCTGACGAGGAGCTGCTGTGCGGGCAGGCCGCCTTCGACGTGGTCCTGTCCGACATGGCACCCGACACGACCGGCATTCGCGCAACCGATCAGGCGCGTTCGGCGGCTTTGGTGGAGGAGGCTCTCGGTCGGGCTGAGCGCCTCCTCGCGCCTCTGGGCGCGTTCGTGGCCAAGGTGTTTCAGAGCCCTGACGTGGCCCGCATCCGCGCGCGCATGTCCACGCGCTTTTCGGAAGTGCGCTTGCTCAAACCCGAGAGCTCGCGTGGCGAGAGCACGGAGCTATATCTAGTCGGGAAAGGGTTCTCGCCCTAGTACGGGACCGGCCGACGGATTCGGTTCCGGCCACCGGCCCCGCCGCCGTCAAACTGGCCGCTCAACCAGCTACGAACCTGAGAGAGGCGGAACTAGTTTCTTGATTCGCCCCACGGCGACAGCGCGATACGCCTGTCGATCACGATGGCCCGCCACATGTGCATCTGGGACGCAGACAGGCCGCCGAATGGCTGGCCGGTCCACTCGCGGATGCGCTGACTAAGCCTTTCACGCACCTCGGTCGCGGCCAGCGGCTCCCGGTCGTAATCGTCGGCGGCCGGCGGATACTGCGAAAGCAGTTGCCTGAACTCGTCCAGGTTCTCCTGCCGGTTGAGGAGGGTTCTGTACAGGCTGCGCAGTTGCTCGTGCGGCTCGGTGTGAAGGACAGTGTCCATGCGGTCTTCTCCGGCTGTGGGACCCGTGGCGCGGATGCGCTTGGGGCCGAACCCGGCATCGGCAAGAGGGGATATCGTAAGATTGAAGCGTTTCCTTAAGCCATGGTCGACCAGGCCTGGTCGAGGTGTCAGGTGTCGGCAAATGCGCGTCGATCTGCCACCATGTGGACAAAGCGAGTCGACAAGATCGCGGAAAGGCCTACGGAGTTCACGGCTTGCGAATCCGCCTTCAGCGACGGCGCGCTTCTTCCGAGAACAGTGAACGACGTGAGACGCGCCCTGGTGACCATGGTGCAGCCTGTCGCACCCAGCCGAGCCACCGCGGGATCGGATCGACAGGCCTCTCCTGGCCGCGCGGCTAGGAGCATTCTGCTCAAGCTGCCGAGCAAGGTGGGGTGCTGGCTTGGCTGACCTCTACCGCATCTTGATCCTCGAAAGCTCGCCCAGTGATGCTGCTCTGCTGGTGCGGCATCTGACTGAGGCGGGACTTGCCGTGCAGCACCAGCGTGTCGACACGGCCGAGGACATGCGAGAGGCGCTCAAGCGGGAGCCATGGGATCTGGTCTTGTGTGACACCTCAGTGCCCGGATTCAGCATGGTCGAGGCGCAGCAGATCGGTCGGGACGCAGGCAGAGACTGCGCGTTCGTGGTGGTGTCTACCGAGGTTTCCGAAAATGTAAGAGCTGCCGCCATGCAGGCTGGCGCTCACGACTGCGTTTTCAAGGGAAGCTTGGCTGGGCTGGTGCCGGTGGTCGAGCGCGAGATGCGTGAAGTCCGCGAGCGTGGCGAACGACGTCGAGTGGAGCAGACGCTGCGCCATACCGAGGAGGACCTGCGCAACCTGTTGGAGATTTCGCCCTTCGCCGCGGTTGTCTTCGATGAGCAGGGCTTGCCGATCTATGCCAACCGCAAGTTTCTCAACTTGTTTGGCTACCGCGCGGGCGAGCCGGCCACGGTTGATGATTGGTGGCGCCTGGCCTATCCCCAAGTGGACTACCGGGAACGCGTTCACGCCGACTGGATGGCCCGCTTGTCCGACGCTGCCCGCAAGGGAACCCCCATGCGGCCCATGGACGCCGTTATCACCTGTCAGGACGGCTCGCTCCGCCACGTGGAGTTTCACGCCGCGCGAGTTGGGGACCGGCTTTTCATCATCGCCGTCGACTTGACCGAGATGGAACGCGCGGAGGCGGCGCGCCGCGCGGGCGAGGAGCGCTACCGTCGCTTTGTGCAGATGAGCGGGGAAGGGGTGTGGCGCTACGACTTGCTGCCGCCTGTGCCAGCCGACTTGCCCGAGGACGAGATGGTGGCCGCGCTGTTCGAGCGCGCGCGGGTTGGCGAGTGCAACGACGAGTTTGCTCGCCAGCATGGCTACAGCCGGGCGCCGGATGTGCTGGGCCGGCGGCTGTCTGAGCTGATGCAAGCGGCACAGAAGGAGCAGTTTGAGTTTCTGCGCTGCTTTGTGCGCAGCGGATTCCGGGTTGCCGACCTAGTGACGGCGGGGAGCGGACCCGAGGGAAGCGAAACCTGGGCGCTGAACAGTCTGGTGGGAATCATCGAGCAGAACTGGGTGGTTTGTATCTGGGGCACTCGTCGCGACATCACCACGCAACGGCACGCCCAGCTGGCTTTGCAGCGTAGTGAGGCGGAGTTTCGCGCCATCTTCGACCGCGCGCCCGTCGGTATCGTGCTGGTGGACCACAAGGGACGATCGCTCCGTTCCAACAATGCGTTGTGCGAGATGCTGGGCTACGGCCAGGATGAGATCGGGCCGCTTCCTTTCAGCGATTTAGCCCATCCCGAAGACCGCGAGCGCCTTGCGGCCGCGCAAGCAGAGCTGGCCGCGGGCAGTCGAGAGTGGGTGCAAATCGAGTTGCGCTTTTTGCGCAAAGACGGAGCAGTTGCCTGGGTCAACCTGGTCGCCTCTGCCATTCGCGACGACAGAGGTCAGTTCGTGCAGGGTATTTGCGTTCTGCACGACATCACCCGGCGTCGGACCGCGGAGCAAGAACAGGCTCTGCACCAACAGGAACTGGCCGCTCTCAACGAGATCGTCACTGCCACGACCTCTACCCTCGATCCCCGCCAGATCCTCGACAGCGTCCTCAGCAGTGTGCGCAAGATGTCGCGGGTCGACCGGACCAGCATCATGCTGCTCAACCGCGAAACGGACTTGCTCGAAACCGCGGCGGTGATCGGTGCCGATGGCCCATTGCCCGCTAACTTGCGTTTGAGTCGCGGCGAAGGCGCGGCGGGACGGGTGCTGAACGACCTCAAACCCTTGGTCATCTCCGACGTGCGCGAGTCTTCCCAGTTCGTCGCTGCTCGGGCTGGCGCTCACGGGTGGAGCTCCGCCGAACAGAACGCTCTTGGCTATGTGGGTTTTCCTTTGGTTTCGCGGGGCAGGGTCATCGGAGTTCTGTCTCTGGTCACGACCAAACACCGGGATTTTTCCGCCGGTGAGGTGGTATTTCTGCAGGCCATCTGCGGTGCCGCCGCGGTCAGCATCGACAACGCGCTCATTCACCAGGACATCCAACGACGCGCGGAGAAGCTGGCGGGCGAGATCGCCCTGCAGAAGCAGTATGCCGAGAACGTGGTCCGCAGCATCACCGACGGTGTGCTCACCGTCGACACCGAGAACCGCATCGTGTCCTGGAATCGCGGGGCCGAGGCCATCACAGGCCACGGTGCCGCGGATGCCGTCGGACGCCTGTGCCGCGAGCTGGGATTGCACTGCGACGGTGGAGGCAAGGCGCTATGCCTAAGCGAAGAATGTCCCTTCGAGGAGATCAGGCGCACGCGCCTGCCGATCAGTGCGCGCGAGGTGTCCGCGCAGCATCGTGACGGCCGGCACCTCACGGTCAGCATCAGCGCGGCGCCGCTCTACGACGACAAAGGCGAGTTTCAAGGCGTGGTCGCGGTGTTTCGCGATGTTTCGCGCGAACGCGAGCTGGTCGACGGCATTCAGCGTGCCGACCGGGCGAAGAGCGCTTTCTTGGCCAGTGTGTCGCACGAGATCCGTACCCCGATGAATGCGATCATGGGGTTCACCCAGCTCCTGTTGCGCGACTCCTCGTTGACCGCAGGCCAGCGTCAATATCTGGAGACCATCGGACGCAGCAGCGAGCACTTGCAGACACTCATCGACGACGTTCTCGAGATGTCCAAGATCGAGGCGGGACGCGTGTCAATGCAGCCGTCGGCCTTTGACGTGCGCACGCTGGTGGCTGACTTGACCGGCATGTTCCGCTTGCGCACCGAGAGCAAGCGGCTGCGTTTTGAAGCCGAGGTGGATGACGGGGTGCCGGACAGCGTGGTAACGGACGAAAGAAAACTGCGTCAGATTCTCATCAACCTGCTGGGCAACGCCATCAAGTTTACCGAACAAGGGCACGTGTTGTGGCGCGTGCGGGTCGAGCCCAGCGATAACATCGCCTCCCGCCTGCTGGTCGATGTGGATGACAGCGGACCCGGGATCGCCGCCGGCGACCGCGAGCGCATCTTCAATCCATTCGAGCAGGCCGCAGCCGGGGCCAGAGCCGGAGGTACCGGCCTCGGGCTTGCCATCAGCCGACAGTTCGCGCGTCTTCTGGGGGGTGACGTTACCGTCACCAGCGAAGTTGGGCGGGGCAGTTGCTTCCATGTCGAGATTTCCCTCGGCCAGGAGGACCAGGATCGACGGCAGGTCGAAGTGCCTTCGCGACGAGTTATCGGGATCAAGCCCACCGCGGATCCCTGTCGGGTGCTGGTGGTCGATGACCAGCTCGAGAATCGCAAGGTGATGGCTCGCATGCTCGAGGCTGTCGGATTTAGTATTCGCGAGGCAAATGACGGGGCCGAAGCGGTCACCAGATTTGCAGAGTGGAGGCCGCATGCCATCTTGATGGACATGCTGATGCCCAGGATGGGGGGTGCCGAGGCGATACGACAGATCCGCGCGACGCCGGCTGGGCAGAGCACGTTCATTCTTGCCGTGTCGGCCAGCGCATTCGCCGAGAATCGGCAACAGGCGCTGGCAGCCGGAGCCGACGACTTCTTGAGCAAGCCTTTCCGCGAGGCGGATCTGCTGGAGACGCTGCGCGCGCCTCTGGGAGTCGAGTACATCTCTGTCGACGTGCCGGCGCTGCGAACTCCGGGGACGATGGTCACTCACCCCAACGGCTCAGTCCATCCGACCCTGGCGCAGATTCCTTTCGCGTTGCGCGAACAGATCCACGCGGCAGCGGTAAACGCCGACTACGATCGGCTCATGGCTCTGGCCGACGAGCTTGCAGTGCTGGATGCCGACGGAGCGCACGTCTTGCGCCAGACGGTTGAGCGATTCGACTACCAGAAGCTTATCGACCATGTGCAGGGAGGAGAAGGGCATGTCTGAGGACTCGTCACGCTCGGACAGCGGCGCCAGCATCCTTGTCGTAGACGACACGCCAGCCAATCTGCAGGTGTTGGTCGGAATGCTCAAGGAACACGGACACCGCGTGCGACCGGTGTTGGAGGGACGTCTCGCGTTGCGGGCGGCCAAGGCAGAAGTCCCCGATCTGGTTTTGCTCGACATCAACATGCCCGACATGAATGGCTTCGAAGTGTGCGAGCAGTTGAAGGCAGATCCCAAACTGGCCGACACTCCGGTGATATTCATCAGCGGAAACACCGAGACGGTGGACAAGGTAAGGGCATTTTCCGTCGGTGGCGTCGACTACGTAACCAAACCATTTCAGATGGCGGAAGTGGAAGCCCGCGTGGCCACGCACCTGGAACTCCGGCGCAAACGGCGCGAACTCCAGGAGAGCTACGAGGCCCTGCGGCGCCTGGAAACCCTGCGGGACAACCTGGTGCACATGGTGGTGCACGATCTCCGTTCGCCGTTGGCTGCCATCTCGGCCTGCCTCGAGGTCATCAAGTGGGACGCGGAGGAGCAGCATCGGGCAGAACTGGCGAGCGATGTGGAAATGGCCTTGCACGCAACCCGGACCATCATCCGACTGGTCAATTCGGTGCTTGATGTGAGCAAGATGGAGGGAACGGAGATGCGCCTCCAGTTTGCCCTGTGCGATGTCGCCGCGGTGGCCAGGGAAAGCGTTGACGAGCTGGAATCCCTGGTCGGGACGCGCACGCTTGTGCGCGACTGGCCCGACGAACCCGTCATGGCATTGGTTGACCGTGACGTGGTGGCGCGCATCATGCAGAATTTGCTAGGTAACGCGCTCAAATTCACTCCTTCCACTGGGGTCGTCACACTGGCAGTCGAGGCCAACGACGACATGGTGCGAGTGGCTGTGTCGGACACTGGGCCAGGCATCCCGCGGGAATATCGCGAGAGGGTGTTCGAGAAGTTTGGTCAGGTTGAGGCTGTTTCGCGCGGCCAGAAATTCTCCACAGGCCTCGGCCTTACCTTCTGCCGGCTGGCCGTGGAAGCGCATGGCGGCCGCATCGGAGTGGACAGCGAGGTCGGGCGAGGGAGCACATTTTGGTTCGTGCTGCCGCGCAAAGGCCCCGCGCCAAAATGAAAGAGTTCGGAGGCGGCGAGGGCGCGCGCGAAAGGTGCGCGGGGTGGGCAGGGTGGCGTATCGGTCCCGAAGTCCCCGAAGGGGGAACCGGTTCCGGATCCGAGGCCGGCCCCCGGCCACGCCGCGGTCCTAGTTCCCCGCGTCGCCGCTTGCGCGTTTCAATTTGTCGAGCAGGGTGGTGCGGCTCAGACCCAGCAGCTCGGCCGCACGGGTCTTGTTGCCACCCGCGGTGCGCATGGCCCGGTCAATCAGTGCGGCTTCGATGCGCGCGAGGGTCGCCACCAGATCGATCGACTCGGTCGACGAACTGTTCGCGGTGGCAGCGGCAAAGTCCGCCGACGGGCTGCGCACGGCCGTGGGCAGGTCCTCAAAACCGACGACGCCGGTGCGATTGAGGATGACCAACCGCTCGATGAGATTCTCCAATTCGCGCACGTTGCCCGGCCAACTGTAGAGTTGGAGCGCCAGCAAGGCCGCCTCGGACAGGGTGATGTTCTTGTGGCTGCGCCGATTGGCTGACGCCAGGAAATGGTCAGCCAGGGGCGCCACGTCCTCTGCGCGCTCGCGCAGAGAGGGAAGCAGGATTGGTACGACATTGAGACGGAAGAAAAGGTCGTTGCGGAATTTTCCCTCCTTGACCAGGCCTTCCAGATCCTGATTCGAGGCCGCCACCACCCGCGTGTTCACCGAACGCGTCTTGGATTCGCCCACCGGTGTCACCGTCTTGTCCTGCAGCACGCGCAGCAACTTTACTTGCAGCGCCAGCGGCAGCTCGCTGATCTCGTCGAGAAACAGCGTGCCGCCGTCGGCTTCCATGAACTTCCCGGCGCGGGCGTCGGTGGCGCCGGTGAATGCGCCGCGGGCGTGACCGAACAGTTCGCTCTCGACCAGACCCTCGGGAATGGCGCCGCAGTTGACCGCCACGAAGGCATTGCCCAGGCGGGGCGAGAAGGCGTGAATGAGTCGCGACACCACCTCCTTGCCGGTGCCGCTTTCTCCTAGCAGCAGTACCGTCGCGTCGGTGGGGGCCACCTGACTGACGATTTCGATCACGCCGCGCAAGGCAGCCGAATCGCCGACCAAAACGGCTTGGGGCTCGGCCAAATCACTGCTGCGTGTGGCCGAGGCGCGCGGGCTTGGGCGTCCCTGCGCCAGAGCCGCCTCCACCACCGACTTCAATTCCTCTCCGTTGCAGGGCTTGACCAGGAAGTTGAACGCGCCGAAACGCATGGCCTCCACGCATTCCGACATGACCGTGCTGGCCGTGAGAATGATGACTGGCGTACGCAGCGCGGGTTCCTGAGCCTTGCGCAACACCGCGAATCCATCAGCACGCGGCATGCGCAAATCGCTGACCACCAGATCGAAGCCGCCCCCATCCAGGGTCTTTATGGCTTCTTGGCCATCCGACGCCTCGGTAACTTTGTGCCCAAGGCGCTCGATGGCACGTTTGACAACCTGGCGAACTTCAGGTTCGTCGTCGACAACTAGGACCCGTGACACGGGCACGAGTGTATCACACACGGCGATGTTCACTCGCTCGCTCGCCCTCCCTATGCAGCCAGACGATGCAATCTCAGGACCAGCAAATCCGCCTGGAAAAATGGTGGATAGGTCGCACGGGCGGCGACCGACCGACGGCGTTCCGGCCTGCAATGCGTCGAGTACCCGGCATTCTTGCGTATCTCGTTTTCGCGCGCGCTACTCCCTGATACGCTGGCTCCGCGAAGCATGGAACTTCACGCGATTTCGCCCCGCATTCACATTCTGTCCCATGAGCTGGCCAATCAGATCGCCGCCGGCGAGGTCGTCGAGCGTCCCGCGTCGGTCGCCAAGGAGCTGTGCGAGAACGCGGTCGACGCCGGCGCGCGCCGTATCGACGTTGAGATCGAGGCTGGGGGCCGGCGCTTGATTCGCGTGGTGGACGACGGTTGCGGCATGACCGCCGACGAGGCGCGCCTGGCTCTGCAGCGCCACGCCACCTCGAAGATCACGTCTGCGGACGATCTTTGGGGGCTGGCGACTTTCGGCTTTCGAGGCGAGGCACTCCCCTCCATCGCCGCGGTTTCTCGCCTCACTCTGCGCACGAAGATGACTGGCGCCACCGCCGGTTTTCGCCTGCTGGTGGAGGCTGGGGTCGAAACCGATGCGGGCGAAGTCGGCATGGCCGAGGGAACCCAGCTCGAAGTGCGTGACCTGTTTTTCAACACGCCCGCGCGCCTCAAGTTTCTGAAATCCGAGGCCACCGAGGCGGCCAATGTTTCGGAGGCCGTTCTGCGTCTGGCATTGGCACAACCCGAGGTGCATTTCCGGTTGCGCGCCAATGGCCGCACGACGCTCGATCTGCCGCCCCACCGGGACATGGCCGAACGGGTGCGCGCGGCTCTCGCCCGGCGTGGCGCCAGGGTATTGCACGAGGCCGAGGGAGAGGAGGGTGGAATCAAGGTGCGCGCCTTTTTGGCTTCGCCCGAGGAGGCCGCGCCGGCCGCACGTTCGACCTTCCTGTTCGTCGGGCGCCGCTTCGTGCGCGATCGCGCACTCCTGCACGCGTTGGCCCAGGGCTATGGCGAGTTGCTGGAGAAGGGGCGCTACCCGCTGGCCGCGCTCTTCGTCGACATCGCTGGCTCGGAGTTGGACATCAATGTCCATCCGCAGAAACTGGAAGTACGTTTTTCGCGACCGCAAGAGGTCTACGCGGCGGTTCGGCACGTAGTGGGCCGGGCTGTGGCGCGCGCGCCGTGGCTGGCGGTGTCTCCTATTCGTGCTTACACCTTGCCGCCCGAACGCCTGGCCCAGGGGGAAGACGAACGTCCGCTGCCGTCCAGGCCGGTGCGCGATCGGCAAGAACCCCTTTCGTCCGCGCGATCGTCCGAGCCCGGCGACAGGCTTGCGACCTTGCTGCGCGACGAAGCGTTGCCGACGGCAGTCGAGCCCGCGTCGCGGGGCTTTTTCGGCGGACTCGAGTACATCGGCCAGCTCCGGCGGACCTATTTCGTGTGCGAGGGTCCGTCGGAGCTGGTGCTGGTGGACCAACATGCGGCGCACGAGCGGATCATGTTCGAGCGGTTGCGCGTGGCGCATCGGCAGCGAGCCGTGGTTCGCCAGCGCCTGCTATTTCCGATTCCCATCGAGCTCGACGAAGTGGCCGCTGCGGCGGCACGCGAGAGTGCGACGGTCGAGGCATTGGCGGGACTTGGCTTCGAGGTCGAGGGGTTCGGGCCGAAGACCATGCTTCTGCGCGCGGTGCCCGATTTGCTGAAGGACGTGGATCCCAAGCCCCTGCTGCGCGACGTTTTGCACCGGGTGGCGGAAGGAGATTCCTTGCGCCTGGCCGAGGAGAATTTCGAACAGGTGTTCGCGACCATGGCCTGCCACGGGGCGCTGCGCGCGGGAGACATCGTGGCGCGCGAAGCGGCCCTCACGCTGCTGGGACAGCTTGATGCCGTGGACCTGCATTCCCACTGCCCGCACGGGCGCCCCGTGCTCTTGCGCATGTCCATCGCCGAGATCGAACAACGCCTGGGACGCACGTAGCTAGCCTTCTTCACCACAGAGAGCACAGAGGACACAGAGATCGGATGAAAAGAAGAAGTCCGGACCGCGCCAACCCGAACCCTTTCCGTGGTCGTGGTCGTGGTCGTGGCCGTGGCCAGAGTGATCCCTTTGGTTGCGGCCGTCAGGCTGCGAACAGCTAGCTTGGATCCACGGCCCCTCACATGGTGATCGCCATCCTCGGACCGACGGCCTCGGGCAAGAGTGAACTCGGGCTGGCACTGGCGGCGCGACTTTCTGGCGAGATCGTGTGCTGCGACTCCATGCAGGTCTATCGCGGCATGGACATCGGCACGGGCAAGGCCACGCAAGCGGAGCAGAGTCTCTGCCCACATCACCTGCTCGACCTCGTCGATCCCGGCGAGCCGTTCCATGCGGCTGCCTGGGCCGCGCGGGCTCGCACGGTCGTCGATGAGATTCACCGCCGGGGGCGTACTCCCATCATTGTGGGCGGCACGGGACTGTATTTCCGCGCCTTGCGTGTGGGGCTCTTCGACGCGCCCGCGCCGGATGCTACCATCCGGGCGCGGCATCAGGCCGAGGCTGCGGCCCAGGGCGTCCCATCCTTGCACCAGCGACTGCAGGAGATCGATCCCGATGCCGCGGCGAAGATTTTCCCCGGCGATCTGGTTCGCACCAGCCGCGCCCTCGAGGTGTACGAGCAGACCGGAATTCCGATCAGTGAACTGCGCCGGCGCGCCGTCGGTCAGGCACCCGATTGGCGATTCTTCGTCGTAGTTCTCGACTACCCGCTAGACAAGCTGCGCCTGCTAATTCACAGCCGGGTCGAGCGCATGATGGCCGACGGTTTTCTCGCCGAAGTCGAGGCCCTGCGTCTGGCCGGCTTCGGCCGCACCCGCGCCCTGGCTGCCTTGGGCTATAGGCAACTTGGCCAGCATCTCGACGGCCAACTGACTATAGAAGAAGCTGTCGCCCAGACCAAGTCCGCGACCTCGGCCTACGCCCGGCGCCAGCGGACCTGGTTTCGACGCGAACAGACCGATGTGCGGGCTTCCTCGCCCCCAGATCCCGACGCTCTCGTTCAGGTTCTGTCGAAGGGTCGCTGACTCTCCTCACAGATCTCTTGCCACTGCCCACGATCCGAAACAGGATGGTACCCCGCATGCCGCACAGAAAAGAAAAGACCAGGGAAGCTCCGGTGCTCGATTTCGAGCGCCCCATCGTCGAGCTGGAGCGCCGGCTCGACGAACTCAAGCAGCGCACACGCTTGTCGGGGGAGATACGGCGCGAGATCGAAACCCTGGAGACGCGAGCGCGTGAGCTGCAGCAGCAGATCTTCTCCGACCTGACGCCCTGGCAGAAGGTGCTGCTCGCGCGGCACCCGGCCCGGCCCTACACGCTCGACTATGTCAGCCGGATCTTCACCAATTTCATGGAGCTGCATGGTGATCGGCGCTTCGCTGACGACGCCGCCATGATCGGTGGCATCGGTTTCTTTGAGGGCGTGCCCGTCTTGTGTCTGGGCCAGCAAAAGGGGCGCACGATCAAGGAGAAGCTGGCACGCAACGTGGGCATGGCCAAGCCCGAGGGCTATCGCAAGGCCAAGCGCCTGATGGACATGGCCGCGCGGTTTGGCAAACCCATCATTTGTCTGCTCGACACGCCCGGCGCGTTTCCCGGCATCGACGCCGAGGAGCGCGGGCAGGCCGAGGCAGTGGCCAAGAACTTGGAAATCATGGCAGGGCTGCCGGTTCCCATCATTGCCGTGGTCATCGGAGAAGGCGGCTCGGGCGGCGCGCTGGCTATCGGGGTGGCAGACCGCATCCTGATGCTGGAATACGCTGTCTACTCGGTGATTACCCCGGAAGGCTGTGCCTCGATTCTTTTCCGCAGCGACGCGCGCAAAGCCGAGGCCGCTGAGGCCATGAAGATGACCGCTCCCGATTTGGCCCGTCTGGGCATCATTGACGAGATCGTGCCCGAAGCCCCGGGCGGCGCACACCGCAACTTCGACCTTACTGCGCGCAACTTGGCCGCGGCGCTGCGCCGCCATCTAGCTGATCTGCTGCCGCTTCCACCCAGCTTGCTCAAGGATCTTCGCTACCAGAAATACCGGCGCATGGGCGCCTTCGTCGAGGCGGGCGGCCTGGCCTCGTGATCGGCAGCGGCCAGGAGAAAACGGTCATGGCAGACTCCGACGGGCAGAACAACACGAAGCGAACCGTCAGCCCAGGGGCCGAGGAGATCCTGGGCCTGTACTTCCCGGTGCTGGACCATGGTTTTGTCGCCTTGGTCGACTACATGGGCAGCGACGAGGACATCGAGCGCGCCGCGCGGGTCAGCTACGGCTACGGCACGCGTAAGCGCAGCCAGACGCGCGGGCTGCTTCGCCATCTGCACCGCCACGGGCACACAACGCCCAGTGAGATGGTGGAGCTGAAGTTCCACTGCTGCATGCCCATCTTTGTGGCGCGCCAGTGGATCCGCCATCGCACCGCCAACGTCAACGAGCTGTCGGGGCGCTACAGTCTGATGCCCATGCTGTTCTACACGCCGCCTGACGAACAGTTGCAGGCGCAGAGCGCGCAGAACCGTCAGGGACGCGCTGGCCAGCCTCTGCCGGCTGGGCTGCGCGACCAGGCCAAACAACGTTGGCAGGAGGGGCGGGCTGGCGCCGTGTCGACCTACGATTGGCTGACCAGTCACGATGTGGCGCGCGAGCTGGCGCGCATCGATCTGCCGCTCTCGACCTACACCCAGTGGTACTGGAAGATCGATCTGCATAACTTGTTGCACTTTCTCACCTTGCGAGTGGACTCGCACGCGCAGTGGGAAATCCAGCAGTATGGCCGTGTTATGGCGGGCATGCTCAAGCGCGTGGCCCCGCTATCGTACGAAGCGTGGATCGACTACGACGTGTGCGGAGCCAGGTTTTCGCGCATGGAGCTGGATGCCTTGCGGGCGCTGCTGCACGCCAGCGAGGACGGCGTGGAAGGGCAGGGACGGCGTCTCGGGCGCGAGGATCTCAGTTCGCTGGGCCTCGGCAGTCGGGAAGTGGACGAGTTTCTGTCCGCATTGGGCCGCAACCAGGTTCCTGATTTCCAGCTTGACCCGGCAAGCGCGCTACCCTCTGCCACCTTTGCCGATCGCTTTGCCGCTGCCGTGCCCCGGGGCGAGCGAGAGCCTGGCGAAGAGTAGCTCGCCCTGATCACGAAAGCCGCTCCCCTAGTCCAGGGAAGAGCGGCTTTCGGTTCGGTCAGATGCTGTGACGGAAAGTCGTCACAGTTTCGACTTGTCGCACTGTGGTTCGTCTTGCGGACAGCACTTCTGGTCAGAGCTTGCGCAGGTCAAGCACTGCATTCCAAGGAACGTGCCAGGAGGCGCGACTACGCCAGTCTTGCGCAGAGCGGAGATCCTCTGGCCTCGGTAGGCGTTCGGACAACCCCCGGCAGGGTCGTTGTCGTAGGAGAGGTACCAGCAAGGCCGCGAGTCTTGGCTGATAGTGGAGAGCACGTTGTCTATGGCAGCTTGCGTGCGGGCTGCCTGGCCGGGCGGGTTGGGGTCAAGACTGGCTGGGTCGAGGATGTTCCCATTGCCATCCTTGCACTCGGTGAGTGGATTCTCAAAGAAGCCGGTTTGCAGGCAAGTACCACCAACCGGGCTGCAGGGTTGGCGGTCGATAACCTGGCATTCGGGCTCGGTGACAGCCGTCGCCGACTTTGTGTCGATCAGCGGGTATTGAACACAGCCCGGCTTCAGCACCTGAACAATCGCGTTGCCAATCTGCAACATGGCATTCGTGAAGTCCGAGTTGCAAATGCTGAACACCTGTCCATTCTTGCCGAATGCATCGATGAACATCTTCAAGCGGAGGCCGCCAAATCCTTTGTAGATATTGCCATCAGCGGACGTCTGGTTTGGATCCTCGCAAATCGGCATGTAGTCCCACAGGTTCTGCTGCCCTGCCGGAAGCGAGGTGGGATCTTTATCAATGCGGTACTGGTCATAGGTCTTGACCGTGGACGGGAGGTTCGTGTCGTTCGGTCCCGGGGGCCAGCCAATGATGCCCGACACGAGGATCTTCTGCGCCCAGTTTGCCCCTTTGATGTCTTTGATGTTCTGGATGATGTCCGGAACGTCGATCAACGGCATGTAGACATAGTCAGGGTTCTTGGGGTCAAGCATGACCTTGGCTGAGCAGTCGTTGAAGTCGTGCGTGTAGGGCCCTGTGCCAGTGTAGCCGGCCACATGGTCGAAGTTGGGGATGGCCGCGTTGTTACAGAGATGGCCTCGCGCCGCACACCGCAGACTGGTGGTGTCGTTCGGATCTCTCTTGGTCGCCATGTTGAACATGTCATCGTTTTGGTTGTCCAAATTCGTTGCGGAGCAGTCATCCTCATCGGTGATGAGCACGATGGCGAGGTAGGCGTCTTTGCGTACGAAGTTCAGGTTTTCTTGGTTGAAACTCTGGGGGATGAGAGACACGCGAGTCGCTTGCAGTTGGTGCTCTTGTCCACAGCCCCTGACACCCACGGCCTTGGCCAGGCAAGAGAAGACGTCTTCAAGTTTCACGTTGGTGTAGTTTTGCACACGCCCAGGGATGTTGGGATCCGGATTCTGGAGATCTTCGATCCAACGTTCGCCCGGCTTGAGTCCGCACCCGTCGGCTATCAGAGCAGGGGGGGTAGGATGGTTTGGATCTACATTCGTAAAATACTCGCCGCCAGCAGCGACCGATGCGACCAGATTGTTGGGATCGTTGCCCCACAGCAGGCCCATATCGCCCAGGCCTTGGCCGCAGGCGCCGCCCATGGCGCCATTGCCCGCGCCCATGTTGCTGCTGACCACGCCGATGTGCACGTCAGGCAAGCCGTCGGGAAGTGATTCCAGCACGGAGATCATCTTGGGGAAGTTGTTGGCAAGTGCAGTCTGCTTGGGGTCCATGGAAGGGGAGTTGTCGATCATGAACAAGATGTCGACCGCACGTTCCGGGCTAACCAGAACCTGGAAATCGGTTTCCATCTGTGGCAGCGGTGTGGGCGTCTGCAGTTTGTGTTCGTTGCAGGCCCACAACAAGGGGATGGCAGGGATCACCAGCCCCCAGCGGAGATACTGCCAACGGAGAAGCGGCAAACGCCTTGAAATATGACGGGCCATGGAAACCCTCCTCATGGACGAACCGTGGAAATGGTCAAGACTCGGGGATACCTTACAGCAAGATGCGGGCCGAATGGAATCTTAGTTAACTATGGGAAACACATACTTCAGTTGCAAGGCCGTGCCAATCAAGTTGGCGCCACGGTTGCCATGGTTGGCGCAAGCGATTGACGCTGCCAGACTCATCGCTGGCCAGGTTCGGGTTGCGTCGAGGCGGCCGGTGCACCATCGGGATTTTGGCGATTCGGCAAGGCGGCAGCGTCAGGCGTGCCGGAAAAACCCTCAGGTAGCGGTGGTCCCTGAACCGTGGTAGCCGCCGTCAGCTTTGCCTTGTGCGTGACTATCCAGTCAACCACACGGGCCACGTCCCCAAATCTGGTGAGCTTCCCCTCGGTGCCGAGCAGAGCCATGCCGTAGCTGTGGCCGTCGATGGCGATGGCGATGACCAGACAGTAGCGTGCGGCATCGTTGTAGCCGGTCTTGCCACCGAGAATCTGCAGGCTCGGTCGGGCTGCGGGCCGGTGCGTGCTGACGTACCTTATGGGCGGGCGACCGACCGGGTGGGCTTCGTATTCTGGCTTGCGCACGATGGGTCCCAGGATCGGATGCGCCATGGCTGCGCGCAGGAGCTGGAGGATCTCGCGCGGTGTGGAAACATTCTCCGGTGAAAGGCCGGTCGGTTCGCGGAAGCGGGTCGCCCGAAGCTGCAGAGAGGCGACCTTTCGGTTCATGGCGTTGGTGAGCTGTGTGGCGCTGAGCCCTACCGCGCGTCCTAGGGCGGAGACGGCCCGGTTGTCCGAGCCCAGCAGGGCCGCGTGCAGCAGATCCCGGTTGGACAAGGTCATGCCTTCGAGCAGGCGCGAGGGCGCGCCACCACGGGCAACCTCGGAGTCGACCTTCTTCATGGTGGTCAACCCGTCGAGGTCCAGATCGTGGTCCATCACGGCGAGGGTCGCGGCCAGCTTGGAAATCGACGCAATCGCGCGCGGCTGGTCAGGCTTGCGTGCGAGGATCTCATGCCCGCTGTCCATGTCCACGATTAGCGCACCCAGCGACAGCACGTTGGGCAGGTTGCCCTTGACTGCCACCACGTGCCTTTCCAGAAAGGCTTTCTTCTTGGCCCCTGCCTTCTTGCCGTGGGTCCTCTTCGCCGCCTTGGCGTTGGGCTTCTTCTTTGCGTTCTTCTTCGCTGCCGGCTTGACCTTCTTCTTGCCGTTCGACTTGCTTGACGACGGCTTGGCCTTGGCTGTCTGCGCGCCAAGGGCGGCAGCCGGCGCAATGAAAGGCAGGCAGCAGGCTGCAACTAGAAGCATGGTTCTGGGGACAGGGCGCACGGGCGGTGCAGGTTAATCAGGGCCGAGGCGATGAGCAACAGGCAAGGTACAATCAAGCCATGCCCATCTCGCTGGCCTATTCGGTCGATGCTGACGACGCGTTCATGTTCTATGCCTTGCACGCAGGTGGCGTCGCCACTCGAGGGCTGGAGTTCTCCCATCGTCGCGGCGACACTTCCGAATTGAATGCGCTGGCCCGGGACGGCGAAGTCGACGTGGTGGCCATCTCGGCAGGCGCCTATCCCGCGGTGTCGGACAAATACCTGCTTCTGCCGCACGGAGCTTCGGTCGGGCGCGGCTTCGGGCCTGTGCTGGTGGCGCGGCAGCCGATGGCGTTGGCAGACCTGGCCGGCCGGCGAATCGGTATTCCCGGCCTGTCCACCACGGCGTGGCTGGTGCTTCGTCAGATGCAACCCGGGCTGGTGCCCGTGGTCGTGCCCATCGCACCTTTTGGTCGCATCTTCGAGTCTCTGGACGAGGGCACGATCGACGCAGCCTTGCTGATTCACGAGGGAAGACTCATTTACCAAAGCCGCGGCTACGTGCGCGTCGCCGAGCTCGGGGAATGGTGGCAGGCTGAGACCGGGTTGCCCCTGCCGCTCGGGGTGAATGTCATTCGGCGCGGGCTTGGGAGCGAACGTATCGCTTTGGTGTCAGCGATCTTGCGCGAGGCGATCGACTTCGCGCTCGACCACCGCGACGAGATCATCCAGTCGCTCGCGGCCGAGCAGCGAGGCGACGCTGCGTTGGCACAGACCGCGCTCCTCGATCGCTATCTCGCCATGTACGCCAACGAGGACACGCGCGCGCTGGCACCCGATGCCCGCCACGCCGTCGAGGTCCTGTTCGAGCGGGCAGCAAGGGCCGGTTTGTTGCCCGCGGACTGCAGCGTCGAGTGGGCACCCTGAATTCGCGGCATCGGTTGGTTAGCCTTTTTCACCACAGAGAGCACGGAGGTCACAGAGACGGATCGGAAAGGGAAGGGTTGGGTTCTGTCCGGTCCGAACCCCTTGTTCCTTTCCGAACTCCTGTGCTCTCTGTGGTGAAGAAAACTAGCCTGCTCCCCGTCCGTTGAGGGCTCAGGCTAGCGGCGGACGGTCGCTCTCTCGATTACTTCGAGAGCCGCGCGGCAGGCTGCTGCTGCTGCGCGGGTCGCATTGCGCTTCCACGCCTCGTGCGCTGGCGGCCCGACAATGTTGCTTATTCCCAGGATGGCCGCAAAGGGCAGGCCGGCAGCGGCGGCGGCACGGGCGACCGCAAAGGCCTCGAGGTTCTCGACGTCGCAGGCCGGGGCGCGGCGCCGACGTCCGACGGCCAGCCGGGATGTTATGGCGAGCGGACATGCCACGTCTGCTATTAGCAGCCCGGTCGCTACGGCAATTCGGCGCAGAGCCACGGTGGTGTCCTGCGTGGCGGGCAGGGCACGAGGAAGATAGGAATCGCCAGTCGTCACTCCGTCGGCCGAGAGAACCAGGCGTCGTGCTGCCACTGTGCCTGCCAGGGCGAGGTCGGGGCGTCGGTTCGGGTAGAGCCCGGCCGTGCCGACGAACATGACGGCCTCGGGTTTGACCTCCGCGATGGCGGCGGTGGCGCCGATAGCTGCTTCGACCAGGCCCACGCCCGCAGCCCGCGCAACCACTTGTTTGCCAGACCTTCGCCCGAGCAGACGGCGCAACTCAATCAGTTCCGGCGGCCAGGCTGCCAGAACCAGCCAGCGCCTGAGCGCATGCGTTTGCTTGGTACGGCCGGTTGGCGAGCGCAATCCGAAATGATCCTTGTTCTTGTCGAAGACCGATGAGGCCGCTTGGGCGTTCACCAGGGGCTTGGTATACCTCGACCTTCACGAACAGGTCCATGGGCCAAAAGGATCATCGTCATGTCGACATCCAGCCAAGGCGCAAGCAACCCGGCGAGCAGGCCTCATTGTGCGCGTTTGCGTGCGGGAATCCTGGGCTGGTTCGTGTTGGCATTCGTCCTGGGCGCATCGCCGCGCGCGCGCGCCGCCGACGTTCCTTCTTCTCCGTTTCGCGGCGTGAAGGTGCCGGGCGGGGCTGTGGCAGGCGACGCGGACGGAACTTCAGTCGAGCTCAACCCCGGACAACTGGGCGTCCTTTCCGGAGCGTCCAGCGCGCTCGTGGTGGACTACTGGGGACATGACGTGCAGCGGCCGGGCCGCGGCGGCGCACTCATGCTAGGCACGCCACTGGTTGGTGGCACTGCTCTGGGCGCTGGATTCCAATGGCTGCGTCCCACGCTGCCCAAGATGCCAGGCGACTACCAGAAACTGCAACTTGGCCTCGGTTTGCGGCTGGGTCGTGGCGCGGGTTTCGGTGTGTCGTGGGAGCACATCTTCAGCACCGGCTTCGCCACCACCAACAGCTTCACCTTCGGGTTGGGAGTGCGCCTTGCATCGATGCTGGCAGTGGCCGCGACGGTGCGCGATGTGGCGCGTCCGCGCTTGGCGGCAGACCAGGCCGAACTGCCGCGCGAATGGGATTTCGAGGCGGTCTTGCGCCCGCTGGGCACCGACCGTCTCGAGGTGGCAGGGGGCGTGCGCCTGTTGCAGGCCAGCGAAACGACGGCGCTGCCGCGTGCGCGCGTTTCGGCCCGACTGGCCCGCGGCTTGGTGATCTTTGGCGAAATGGATTGGCCGCACTACCACGCGGCGGAGCAGCAGGCGGGTGGCGGCTCGTTGACACCACCGGCGGACTACGCTGCCCTGGTGGGTCTGACTATCGAAGAGGAGCGACTGGGCGTCACAGGGGCTGGCGTGGGCAACTGGCGCGCCGGCGACGAGCACAGCGCCGGTTTCGGCCCGGGCGGCTCGTTCATGCTGCGCACTTTCCCCGCGCGACATGCGCCGCTGTGGGCCAGCTCATACGTGGCCCGCGTGCGGGTCAACGACCTGGAGGCAGACCGGAATTTCCTGGCGCTGGTGGTGCGTCTGCGCCAGCTGGGCGACGACCCGGCGGTGGCTGGTGTGTTGCTCGACATAGAAGAACCCGAACTCGGTCTGGGCCGCATCGAGGAATTGCGCGCGCTCGTCGCTGACCTTCGCCAGCGCAAACCTGTGCTTGCCCGTCTCACCCAGCCCGATACCCGCGCCTACTACCTGGCTAGCGCTTGCGACCGCGTGTTCATAGATCCAGCGGTGGGGCTAATCTTCGACGGATTCGCGCAGACCGTGACCTTCTACAAGACCGCGCTTGACCGCCTGGGTGTCGAGGTCGATCTGGTGCGCATCGCCGAGTACAAAGGGGCCATGGAACCGTTCGTGATGAACGGTCAATCGTCCCCCGTGGCCGCCAACCGCAACGCCATCTTGGATGACGTCTTCGGCCGCCTTCTGGCAGGCGTGGCTGATGGGCGTTCGGCGCGCGGGCTCGACCAGGCCAAGGTGCGCGGATTGGTTGATAGGGCTGTGTTCTCGCCGGACGAAGCGCGCCAGGTCGGGCTGGTGGACACGGTTGCGGGCGAAGATGAGATACAGGCGGCGGTGACGCAAGCTGTGGCCTCGCTGCGCGACGCCGATGCAAATCCGCGCGACGTGGGTCGCTGGCGTCCCGGCCGGATTGCTGTGGTCTTGGTCGACGGAACCCTGATGGACGGTGAGGGCAGCGATTTCCCGTTCCCGTCAGGCGAATTTGCCTGGTCTGAGCGGATCATCGCCGCCCTCGACGAGGCGGCCGACGATCCATCGGTGCGCGCGGTGGTCCTGCGAGTGAACAGCCCGGGCGGCTCCGCCCTGGCTGCCGATCGCATCGCACGCGTCCTGCTGCGCTTGCGCAAGTTGGGCAAGCCCGTGCTGGCCTCGATGGGCGACGTGGCGGCATCAGGGGGGTACTACGTGGCGGCTCCCGCCAGTGAAATCTTCGCCTCGCCTTCGACGATCACCGGCTCGATAGGAATTTTTGGTTTCAAGGTCAACCTGCAGGGACTGCTTGGCCGTCTTGGTATTGCCAGTGAGACGTACAAACGTGGGGCGCACGCCGACTTGCTCTCCCCCGAGCATGGCT
>Ga0265316_10001837_pt1 | contig 22346 bp, 15 predicted proteins | sample 4522metaG_FD_202092 | JGI IMG/M metagenome (GOLD analysis project Ga0265316, IMG submission 202092) | Rhizosphere microbial communities from Carex aquatilis grown in University of Washington, Seatle, WA, United States - 4-5-22 metaG | ecosystem: Host-associated > Plants > Roots > Rhizosphere >... | reverse complement strand
TTTCTCTCCAGTTTCTATTTCTACGGACTCGCCGTGGGGGGGAATCTCAAGATCGCGTATCGCAATATACCGCCCGTGTTCGCTGCCAACCAGTCCGCGCTTGCCGTCATGGGCGATGTGGGGCTTCAGACGAGCTTCAACTTTCTCAAGTTCTACTCTTCCCAGTCCAAGAACTTCTCCACCGGGCTCGTAGTAAAAAACCTCGGCATATCCTCCCTGTCGGACGAAGTGCTGCCCCAGGTGGCGACGGCGGGTTTTGCCTGGTCCCCCCTGCGACCATGGATGATGGCGGTTGATTTCAACCTCCCGTTCACTTTCGCCTTCCAGGGTATTCCCGCTGAAACCTGGAACCTGGCGGTCGGAACCACCGTTGCAATGACCGATTTTCTTTCCGTCCAGGCAGGGGTTCTCTGGAAAGCGGACAACCCGCGGATCAGCATCGGCACCGCCCTGGCCTTGGGAATGCTCGACCTCACGGTGAACTACAACCTCGACCTGAGCGGCCAGCTGAATCCCCTGGACAAGTTCAGCGTGCAGGCCAAGTTCAACCTGGGAGACTCCGGACGCGCGGCGCGCGCGGACCAGGCGGCTAAGCTGTACCTGCAGGGAGTCGAAGAGTTTGCCAACGGCAACTACGAGAAGGCAATCTCGCTCTGGCAGCAGGTTCTCCAGCTCGATCCCAAGTACCTGCCCGCCGCAGACAATATCCGCACGGTGCAGCAGACACTCCGGCTGCAGGAACAGATGCAGAATCAGGGCACGAAATAGAGCCGGCCCCGTGCATGACACTGAGTCACTCGAGGCGATCGAGCACCCCATTCCCGAGCAGACACTGCGCAGAATCCCGCTCTACCACCAGATCCTCGCGGAGATGCAGGCGCGCGGGGAGTCGTACGTTTCCTCCCGCCACCTGGCGCAGTTCTTCCGCATAGACGATACCCAGGTGCGCAAGGATGTGTCTCTCATCGGATACAAGGGGAAGCCAAAGGCCGGCTATTCCATCCTCGGGTTGAAAAAAGCGATAGAAGAGTTTCTCGGCATCAACTACGAAAACACGGCCATCCTGATCGGCGCGGGCCGGCTGGGCTCGGCGCTCAGTCAATATCCGGGGCTCGCGCAGTATGGACTGCGGCTGGTCGCGATATTCGACAGCGACCCGGCCCGGACGGGCAGCGTGCTCGGCGCTTTTACGATCCTGCCCATGGAGTCATTGCAGCGGGTGGTCCGCAGCTTCGACGTAGGCATCGCAATCCTCTGTGTGCCCAAAGATGCCGCGCAAACAGTGGCGGGCCGCATCGTGTCGTTGGGCATCAAGGCTATCTGGAACTTCTCTCCGACCCAGCTCACCGTGCCCTCCGATGTCATTGTCCGCAATGAGAACATCGCCATGGGTCTTGCCATCCTGTCCCACTACCTCAAGCGGAGAAAGAAAGAAGGGCTGCCCGCTGCGGGCGTCGAATCCCGGCAAAACCCGCCTCAGAAGCTGATTGAAATATTCTCCCGCTACCAGCCCAAGCGGGAGCTGCTCGTGCAGATCCTCGAAGATACGCAAAAAGCGTTTGGCTATCTTTCCCACGAGGCCGTCGGCCACATCGCGGATTTCCTGAACGTGGCACGGGAGAAGGTTGTCGAGGCGGCCGCATTCTACCCTGTATTCCGAACCGAGCCCCTTGCGCGCTTTCGAGTCGCCGTCTGCAAAGGGGAGACCTGCGCGCGAAAAGGCTCGGGGGACCTCCTGCAGGTCCTTGCACGTGAGCTCGGCGTCGGGGACGGTGAGACAACCGCGGACGGCCTTTTTTTCATCGAGACCGTGCCCTGCAGGGGCCTGTGCGCCGAGGCCCCCGTGGTCAGCATCAACGACGAGGTCCTGAGCATCCTGTCTCCCGAGGATCTCGCAAAAAGGATTCAGGCGCTGCGCGCATCGGGGAATTGACAGCGGACGCCTTGTCCGATTCACTTGCACAGCCATGCCAGACAGCATTCACTCAGCATCGCCGTACTCGGCGGGTCCAGCGTCCTTCTCCAGGCTTTTCGACATCATACGCCACCTGCGATCCCCCGAAGGCTGTGCCTGGGACAGGGCACAATCACCGCAGACGCTTCGCGCGAGCCTCGTGGAGGAGGTCTGGGAGTGTGTCAGCGCCATTGACGCCCATGACGACAAGAACCTGCAGGAGGAGCTCGGAGATCTCTACCTGCTGGTCACAATGGTGGCATGGATGAAGGAGCAGGAAGGGGCTTTCACGGTGGAGGCCGCTTTGACGGGCATCTCCGAGAAGCTGGTGCGGCGCCACCCGCACGTCTTCGGCTCCCTGAAGACCGGCTCGGCTGACCAGGCGCTCCGTCAGTGGGATGAGATCAAAGCAGCGGAAAAAAAGGCTGCCGGGATCTCAGGCTCCGCTCTGGACGCCGTGCCGAAATCGCTTCCGCCGCTGGAGAAGGCTGCGGAGATTCAGAAAAAGGCTGCCCGTGTCGGTTTCGACTGGCCGGGTCCCGAGCCCGTGTGGGATAAGATCGACGAAGAGCTCTGGGAGCTGCGGGAAGCGATAGAAACCGGCGATGCGGCGAGGATCGAGGACGAAACAGGCGATCTCCTCTTTTCAGTGGTCAACCTTGCACGCCTTCTGAAAACAGATCCCGGGGTGGCTTTGCACGGCACGAACAGGAAATTCGAGACCAGGTTCCGTGAAGTTGAAAGACGCCTCACCGAGCAGGGAGTCCGGCTTGCCGATGCAGGGCTTGCCCGCATGGACGAATTGTGGAATCAGGTCAAAGCCGAGGAATCGCGCACGCTCGCGCGGGATGAGGAATCGCGCACGCTCGCGGCGGATCAGGAAAGCACCGCAAAATAGGACAAAGGCTCGCCGCGCGGGCTGGCAGCCCACGTAGCCACGCGCAGTGCGTTCACAGCCTGCCACGTTCCTTCCGCCTCCAGGGTCTTCCTGATGGAAGGCCCCGCGGCAGGAAGGCGCAGGATCCGCGTTTCCCCGGTCGGGCCTCTCACCTCGAAATCAGCCCCCCAATACAACGACATGAGCGAGCGTCTCCTGGAAACCCCGTCATGAGGAACGATCGCAGCGCTCTTCAGCAGGAGGCCCGCCGGCAGGCTGCGATTCATCCGCGCTACAAAGCTTTCTTCACTGTCAAAGTCATGGAGATCGATGCCGCCGATCTCATCCATGGACTCCAACCCGAGGCTCAGTGGATTGGCGAACTCAAGACGAGGCTTGGGATTGAATCCCTCGGTGAACCGCGCGGCATACCCGGCGCGTACGACTGCCCTTTCGAAGACGGTCATGAGGTCAAGGTGAGAGATAAATGCCGAGGTGCCTGCCTTGGTGAAGCTGAACAGGAGCCGCTTCCAGGCGGCTGGCGGCAGTGCAGAGGCAGACTGCACCACCGCATCAGCCGGCGGCAGTGCGGCAAGGGGAACAGGAGGTATCTCCAGCGGACTTTGAATCCGGGGCGCAGCGGGGGCGTCTGTGATCTCGCTCATGGTCAGCCCCAGGGCCACCTGGTCCCACGGGAGCGGCTCAGAAGGGTCCCGGGGCCGGCAGGCCTCTTCAACCGGGTCCCAGTCTGCCCGCGCAATCGCCTGCCTCCACACATCCGGCTTCAAATGCTCCTCCCACGCGTCCAACCGGGCGCCGTGCCTGTAGGCATCCAGGACCAGCCGCGCCGCCCTTTCATCTCCGCGCGCGACTATGCCCTCCAGGATGGAGAGGAAAGGAGCATGATGGCCTATCTTGAAGCCATTGCCGGCAAGACCCTTCCTGACCGCCGTGATCCGCGCGGATGCTTCCTCTTCTCCGAGCTGTGGGGCCCGCTGCCATGGAGAATGCGGCTTGGGTATGAAAGCGGCGATATTCACATTCAGGCTCATGCCGGTGGCGGCCCGCACTGCCCTCAGGTATTCGATGATCGAAGTGGATTCATCCTCGGCGAAAGACGGGGGAAGGCCCACCATGAAGTAGAACTTCGCCGCCTTCCAGCCCTGCGTCCTGGCCTCGCGCATCACGGTGATTATCTTCTCCAGGGCGGCAGTCTTTTTCACTTCCCGCTGCCATTCCGGTTTCGCCGTTTCCACGGCAAATGTCAGGCCGCTTTTCCGCACCTCCGAGATCTCTTTCAGGAGGGCAAGGCTCATTGAATCGATGCGCAGCGAAGGGAGCGAGAAAGACACCTGCAGGGGGGCGTATTTCGCGTTGAGGTCCCGCACGAGACCATGAATCTCTCGAAAATCACCCGAGGAAAGAGAAGACAGCGTGACCTGCCTGTAGCCGGCGCGCCGAACAAGCCCTTCCACTTCTTCCTGGATCACCTGGTGCAGCTTGAACCTGCATGGCCGGGCGTACACAGTCGCGTGGCAGAACCTGCATGCGTTGGGACACCCCCGCATGATTTCCACGCTCCCGTGATCCTGTACGATCCGCATGCTGGGCACGGGGAACAGGGCGGCCGCGGTGGTCTCCGCGAATCCCCGCCAGAGGGCGCGCCCCACCCTCCCGGCCTTTCCGGGGAACCACATGCTGGGCTGCGCTCGAAGGAACTCGAGCAGGTCCTGACGGGCTGCTCCTTTCCGCTTCATTTCGGCCAGCGCGGTGAAGGCCGGCTCCACCCAGCCCTCCGCTTCCCCTATAAAGACCGCATCCACGAACAGGCCAAGCGGCACCGGGTTGGTAGCCGCCGGGCCTCCGGCAATCACGATGGGTTGTCCCGGACCTCGTCGGGCCCTTTCGATCTCCACACCACCTGATTCGAGGATGGCGCAGAGGTTCGTGAGGGTCAGCTCGTGCCCGACGGAAAACCCGATGAGGTCAAACTGCGAAAGGGGCCGTCCTGTTTCAAGGGAAAAAAGGGGAATACCGGCGCTGCGGAGGGCATCCTCGAAGTCCGGGGCTGGGGCAAAGACCCGCTCGCAGGAAACGCCTGGGATTGCATTCAGGAGCGAGTAGAGGATCCTGATTGCCGCATTGGACATCCCGATCTCGTAGAGATCGGGATAGGAAAGCGCGACGGTTAAAACCGGATCCGGCTTCACCATGGCTCCGAACTCCCCGCCGACATACCGGCCGGGTTTCTCTACCTTGCGGAGCAGGGATATGAGGTCACGACCCTTGGCGAGCATGCGCACGTCAGTATCGCAGTCTGCGCCGGCTGATATTCATGAGGATTCCGATCCCGATGAGCCCCGTCCACAGGGAGGAGCCTCCATAGGACAGAAACATAAGGGGAATCCCCGTGATCGGCATGATGCCCATTGCCATGCCGGCATTGACCAGGGTGTGGAAAAAAACCATCGCGAGGATCCCTGTCCCGCAGAGCATTGCGTAGTCCTCCCGCGACGCCCACACGATGCTGATCCCGCGGAGCAGGATGACGAGAAAAAGAGCGAATACGAGGAGCGCGCCCAGGAAACCCCACTCCTCGGCAAGAATAGAGAATATGAAATCAGTGCTCCTCTGCGGCAGGAACTGGTAGTGGCTCTGCGTCCCGTGGAGAAATCCCTTGCCCAGCGGCCCCCCCGAGCCGATTGCAGTGACCGATTGGATGATATTCCATCCCGCGCCCTGGGGATCCAGCTTCGGATCCACGAATATCACGAGACGCATGATCTGGTAATCCTTCAAGACCTGGCGCAGCGCAAGTGAGAGAGCCCCGCCCAGCACGAAAATCGCGCCGGTCCAGGCGATCCAGAAAAAATACCGCTGGCGGAAGGACCTCCATCCGAGAAATGCGAGTCCCGCAACAACGGATCCGGCGAGCAGGAGGTATTTCAGGATGTCCGGATCTGAAATGAGGCTGAAGAGTGAAGCACCGCTCGCTCCATACCGGGCGTTCAGCGTGGGGATTGCCGCGAGAATGAATGCGAGAACTCCGGCGAAGAGTATGAAGAGCAGGTGCCGCACTTGGGCGCCCCCGATGAATGCCATGAGAAGAAAGATGGGAACAAATGCCAGCGCCTCGCCCATGTCGGGCTGCAGCAGGATCAGCGCGATGGGAACGAACACGATGCAGAGGCCCAGCAGGAATCTCGGGAGCTCCTTGATGCCATTACCGATGCCGGTGAGATACGCGGCAAGAAAAAGTATCGTGGCCATTTTTACGAACTCCGCGGGCTGAATGCCGATTTCGGAGAACCCGAGCCATGAGCGCGCCCCGTTGACTTCCCTGCCGACCACAAGCGTGATAAGAAGAAGGAAGAGGCCGCCGGCATAGATGTACAGTGAAAACATGCGGAGGGTCGTATAGCTGAGGAACGCGAAGAACGTCATTAATACGACCCCGGTCACTCCCCATATGACCTGGCGCAGAAACTCCCGTGACATCTGTATCCCGCTTGAGTTGACGCCGCTTGAATAGATGAAAAGGATGCCGATGACCATCAGCATGAACACTGCGCCGAAGAGAACGAAATCGAACGATGCAAGTGCGATCCTTCTCAATCGATCCTCCCGACCACGGGGGCGTACCACGGCTTCAGCGTGGCAATGGCCTCCTCATAGGTCTGGCTGGCAAATATCCCCTGGAAAATAAGGTTCGTGGCCTTGGGGGCCCACCACTCCCAGTTGTCCGACGCCTCGACCATGGCCACGACCACCACCCTGTCTTCCGGGTGGTCGGTCTCATACGGCCCGTATGCAGCGAACCATGAGTGCCAGGATTTCGTCTCCACCCCCGCAACGGTCTGCGCCGTCCCTGTCTTGCCCGCGATCTGCACCGCCTTCGTCGTGATGACGGGCCCCGCGGTACCGCCTGTGATCACGCCGCGCAGGGCGGCCTGTACAATCTTGAACTTGTCCGCGCCGATCGGCGACTGGTGCAGCACTTCCGGCGTCACTACGGTGACGGGCTGGTTGGTTTCAGGATCGACTGTTTCCTTCAGAATGTGAGGCTTGTAGACGACACCGTTGTTGACGACCATTGCGAGCATGTCCGCCATCTGGAGCGGCGACATTGTCACGAAGCCTTGTCCAATGGAGAGATTCAGCGTGTCCCCGCCCAGCCATCCCGTGTGTTTCACTTTTTCTTTCCATTCCGGAGTGGGAAGAAGACCGCTGATCTCCCCCGGCAGGTCGATTCCCGTGAGCGAGCCGACTCCGAAGTCGCGGGCGTAGGAAAGTATCTTGTCCGGCCCGAGCCGGTTGCCCATCGTCCAGAAATAGACGTCACAGGACTGTGCCAGCCCTCCCATGAGGTCCTGATAGCCATGACCGGTCCGCAGCCAGCAGTTGAAAACCCTGTCACCGAACTCGAGCTTTCCCGTGCAGAGAACCGCCTGGTTGATGGGGATGGTCCCGTCATCCACGATGCCGGTGGTCATGATCACCTTGAAGGTTGATCCGGGAGGGTAGGCGGATTGTATGGCCCGGTTGAGAAAGGGTGAGGAAGGATCCAGGGTCAGCCGGGTGAAATAGTCGGATGCATCCACGGCAAAAAACCGGTTCGGGTCGAATGTAGGTGAGCTCACAAGGGCGAGGACTTCCCCCGTGGCAGGCCTGAGCACCACGACCGATCCGTTGCGATTTCCCAGGGCCTGCCTGGCAAGTCTCTGGATCCTGCGGTCGATCGTCAGCACAACATTCAGACCCGGCTTGGGGGGCACCACTGTCTCATCTGCTCCCGAGACCCCCTTTTCCTTCACGTCCACCACGCGGAAACGCTTGCCGTCCACTCCGCGAAGGATGTCGTCATACTGCTTTTCCACGCCGGACTTGCCCAGTGTCGTGTCCGCCGCATACCCTTTGTTGTAGAGGACCTGCAGCTCTTCCCGGGTGATATCCCCGACGTAGCCTATCACGTGCGCCAGGGTATCCGATTCGACATAACTGCGAATGGGCTTGTTGTGCCAGTCCACACCCTTGAAATCTTCCATGTGCTCGGCAATGGCCGAGATGGTCTGCAAGGTGACGCCGGCCTTCACCTCGATGGGCTGGAACTGGCGGTAGCTTTTCGGCGGGACCCTCTTTTCGATATCCCCGACCGGGATGGCCAGCGCTTTTGCCAGCCGTGCAAAGAGGCCGGGAAGCTCCGACGGCGCAAGTTCTCCCGGCACGACGTCCACGGCAAAAGAGTCCACGTTGAAGACGAGCGGATCGTCGGCATGCGTGTCGAAGATTTCCCCCCGCTGCGCCGGGATCGGCGTCTCACGCTCGGAGACATCCTTGGCGCGCTGTGTGAACTCTCCGCCTTTGATGATCTGGAGCCAGAAAAGATACAGCACGAGCACGGCGATGGAGCCTGAAAAAAGCGCGGTCAGAAAGACAAAGCGCCGTTTCTGCTGGCGTTCCCCTGATTGCATTACGCACCCTCTTTGTCAGCCTGCTTGAACATTTTGAACAGGTTGAGAAGAGCAAATAGAAAAGGGGCAATGACCCCATTGTAGCCGACTTCTATCCACAACCGCCCGGTGAACGTGATGAATCCTGACGCGGCGAGCCCGAATACGGCGGACACGATGCCGGCGAGGATTCCCTTCAGGATCGTCGCGATCACGGTGAGGATTATCGGCATGAGAAAAGGATCGATGAAAACGTTGCCGGAAAGCAGCCCGTATACGTAGCCGATCACCGTGCGGAGCAGCGAATGGAATCCCAGGGGCGAGACATTCATGAGATCCTCGAGAAATCCCGTGGCGAACCCGGAAACCTGGCCTACCATGGGTCCGCGTCTCATGGACACGAAGATCAGCACGATCAGCGCGAGATCAGGCCGCACTCCCCGTACGGCGACCCGGTTCAGGATTGTCGATTGCAGCAGGATGCAGACGGCCATCGTGAGAACAGTGAAGAATATGGTGCGGAAGTCTCTGTTCACTTGGCCACCGGTGCCGCGGGGGGTGTCTGCTGCCCGGCAGCGGGTGCAGGATTGTCAGGCTCGGGTCCGATCAGGAAGAGGTACTCCAGCCTGTCGAAATCAATGATCGGCTCCACCTGGAGCACAAGTGACGTCTGGTAGGTCGGCGCCGTGATATCCCGGATCCGGCCGATATTGATGCCTTTCGGATACAGGCCCCCGAGACCGGATGTGACGACAAGATCCCCGTAGGTGATCTTGTTCTTGGCGATCTTCTTCACGTAATTCATGACGAGGGTGCCCCGGTCCTTGCCCTCGCCCTGCACGAGCCCCTCGTCCCGGGTGCTGTCCACCCGCGAGGACACCATGCACTGCGGGTCATACAGCGGCAACACCTCCGACGTGCCGGGCCCCACAAGCACCACCTTGCCGACAAGCCCCTCGATGTCCCCCTGCCAAGCCACGACAGGCATGCCCCTCTTCACCCCATGCCGCGAACCCTTGTTGATGGTGAGCGTCGAGAACAAATTGTCGGTGTCCCGCGCAATGACCTCCGCCGCAATGCGTTCCGCAGGGAGGCTGTTGGCGAAATCCAGCTGGCTTTTCAGAGATTCGTTCTGCCGCCGCAGCTCGAGGATCTCGCGCGTGACCTCGTCCATCTCCTGCAGCCGCGCGCGCGCCGTGGTGAGCTCCTCACGCGCTTCGCGGAGCTGACGGATGGAGCCGGCCGTGTCGCCGAACCAGTTGAAAAAACCGGTGAAGCCTTTCTGGAAAAAACCCGCCACCGACAGCCCGATCTCCTTGGGCTTGATCACGACGGCGCGGTTGGCCACGGCGAGACACAAAAGGGAAGTCAGAACCAGTGTGATGAGGGTTGCCCCTCTCCGGTGTCGTGCGAAGAATCCCTCAAAGAGCCCCGGCATGAGATCAGGTCTTCACGTTGAAGTACTTGGAGTTCTTTTCTCTCACGAGGCTTTCGAGGAACTTACCCGCGCCCAGCGCCACGCACAGGAGCGGATTCTCCGCCAGGATGACCGGGACGCCAGTTTCCTTGGAGATGAGCTTTGGAAAACCCTTCAACAGCGATCCTCCCCCGGTCATCACGATGCCGCGCTCGACGATGTCTGCCGCCAGCTCGGGCGGAGTCTGGCCCAGGGTCTTCTTGATCTCCTCTATCACGGTGTTGATCGGCTCCTGCAGGGCCTCGCGCACTTCCACCGAATCCATCTCGAGCTTTCGGGGCAGGCCGGTGATGGCATCCGTGCCCTTGATCTCGATTTTCTCGATTTTCTTGTCAGGGGAGGCATTTCCGATGGTGATCTTCACGTTCTCCGCGCTGGACTCCCCAATGATGAGATTGTGCACGTTGCGGACGTGCTTGATGATTGCCTCATCGAACTCGTCTCCCCCCACGCGGATGGCGTTGGTGACGACCATGCCGCCCAGGGAGATCACCGAGATCTCCGTAGTTCCCCCGCCGATGTCGCAGATCATGTGCCCGGCGGGCTCGAGAATGGGAATATTCGCACCGATGGCGGCTGCCATGGACTCCTGAATGAGGTAGACATCCCGCGCCCCTGCCTGCTCGGCGGAGTCACGCACCGCTCTCTTTTCCACCTCCGTGATGCACGTAGGCACCCCGATAACCATCCTCGGCTTCACGAACCACCGGCGGGCAATTACCTTCTCGATGAAATAGCGGATCATCTTTTCCGTGGCTTCAAAATCGGCAATCACCCCGTCGCGAATGGGCCGCAGAGCGACAATGTCGCCAGGGGTCTTCCAGAGCATCTTCTTGGCCTCCGTACCGACCGCAATCACCTTCTTGGTGCCCCGTTCCATCGCGACCACTGAGGGCTCACAGAGCACGATGCCCTTGCCACGTGCGTGCACGAGAGTGCTGCACGTGCCCAGGTCGATTCCAAGGTCCGTCGAAAAAGCTTCGAACATCCTGTCCCAGGCCATTCGGGATCCCTTCCTTTCGTACTGTTAACGCTTCCCGCTGTAGTAGCGGAGCTTGGCTCCGTAATGCGAAGGATCGATGATCAGCGCATTACGCCACTCCGCGCGTGCCTTCACCGGGTCGTTCATTTTCGCGTACACTTCACCCAGATCGTAGTGTGCGTCAGCCGACTTCGGGTCGATCCTCACGATTGCCGAGAACTGCTCCTCCGCCTTGAAAAGCTCACTCGTATCAAGATAGATCCCCCCGAGGAGGAACCGCGCACGCTCCTCGATGTCCTTGTCTTCGGTCTTGTTGAGGGTCCGGAGGAGGTAATCGACAGCGTCACTGCTACGCTTCATCTGGTAGTAAGTTTGCCCGATTGTCAAGAGCAGGAGGTCCCCGGGATCCTCTTTCAGCGCGGTAAGGAAGTATTCCATCCCTTTTTCGTATTGTCCGAGCTGCGTGTAGGCCTGCCCGATGTATTCATGAGAATCCTTCTGCGCGTAGCCGCTGGAAAGCGACTTCTCCATGCTGGCAATCGAAAGGTCGTAATAGTATTTTCCCTTGTTGAAATAGGCTTTGCCCAGGACATACTCGGTTTCACCGATGAAGGGCGTGTTGACGAGCCGTGCCCTGCGCAGGGACACGATGGCCTGGTCGAGATAGGGCATTTTTTCCTCGAGGGCGTTCTGGGACACTGCACGGTAGAAGCTGGCAAATCCCTTGTAGGAAAGAGCGACTGCGTTCAACGGGTCCCCCTTGAGGATCCCGTCCGCCGTGGACACCACCTCGTCGTATTTTTCTGCCTTGAACAGGTCCGGAAGCCTGCCCGGTGCGTGCCGCTCGACAGCCCCGCCCGACAGCCGCGCCGGAATGCGCAGGACAAAGAAGAGGGCGACTCCCAGGACGAGGATCCCCGCAAGAACGGGAATCAGAACAGCCCTCCGGCCCCGTTTCCTCTGGCCCGTCCTGTAATGATCGTAATTCAGAATCATGTGTTTCCTAGTCTTAAAAATGGGCAGATCGATAAGCCGGGTTCTGTCAAGGGTCACCATCTCTCTTGGAGCGCGGTCACCCGCGCTCTCGTGCAGCCTACCCGCAGGTTTCCTCCGCGCCGAGGCGCCGAGGAGAGCGAGCAGCCCGCCTGCTGCTTGGCTTTGCTCCGAACGAGGTTTACCGTGCCTTCCCCGTTGCCGGAGAAGCGGTGGGCTCTTACCCCGCCTTTTCACCCTGTGCCGCCGCGCCGTGAGCGCCGCGCCGCACGGTACTCCGTGCGGTTTTACGGCGCAGGCTCGGTCTCATGCATCCCCGGGGGGAATGCACTCGGCCGGTCTGTTTTCTGTGGCACTCTCTGTCGCCGGACAAGCCGGCGCCCGGGCGTTGCCCGGCGTTCTGCTCTATGGAGCCCGGACTTTCCTCCCCGTGGATGCGGAGCACCCGCGCGGCGGTGACCAGATCTGCCCGCGTCTATTGTCGGCTGAATGTCAACAATAAGCAACGGCTTGCCGGCGGAGGGCGACGAGGCCCCGGCACCCTTATATTTCCTCCTGCTCTTCCTCCGCGTCGTCCTCTTCTTCCTCCTCGTCCTCTTCTTCCTCCTCGACATCCTCGTCGAGGGTTGCGGTTTCCAGGCTCTCCCCCTCTTCATCTGCCTGGTAGAACAGGATGCGGCTGCAGTAAGGACAGAACTCCACGTGCTCACCGAGCCTGACCGTGTTGACGAATTGAGGCGGGAGAATCATATAGCAGCCCGTGCACACACCCTTGGTGAGCGAGACGATTCCTATTCCCGACTTGTTCTTGATGATCCGCTCGAACTTGAAGAGGATATCCTCTTCAAGCCCCGGGGTGATTTTCTTTTCATCGTTCAGGAGCTTCTTCAGCTCCGCATTCTTCTCCTTGATCTTCACTTTTATCTTGGACTGCTCCTCCTTGACGTCCTCCTCCTGCTTCCCGATCATCAATTGCTCTTTTTCCAGGGCGTTCTTGAGCTCTTCCACGCCGGTCTGCTCCCTCTGGAGCTCCTTGCGGAGGCTCTGCTCTTTTTCCGTGGCGTCCTTGATCTCCTTGTCCAGCGCCTCGTACTCCCTCTGCGTCTTGATGATGTCCATCTGCCCTTCGGACTTCTCGCGGCTCTGCTCGGCCTCTGCGAGCTTCTGCCCGATGTCCTGGATTCGCACGTCGGCCGCCTCATGGACGGCGCTCTTGTCCGTGAAGGACTTCTTCAGACGGTTGAGCAGCTCGGTCTTGGTGGCCAGGGACTTGGGTATCTCCTGGATATCCTTCTCCACCTCGAACTTTTTGGAGAGGACGTCCTGGAGCGCCCTCAGTTTGTCATACACGGTACGTGCCATTTTTTCACCTCTCTCGTTCGCTCTAGTGTTCCAGATAATCCTTCAGCCTGCGGCTGCGCGTGGGGTGCCGCAGCCGCCGGAGAGCTTTCGCCTCGATCTGACGGATCCGCTCCCGGGTGACGTTAAAATAGAGGCCCACCTCCTCCAGAGTCAAGGAGTAGCCGTCCTCCAGCCCGAAGCGCATCTTCAGCACTTCCTGTTCCCGGGGCGGGAGAGTGGTGAGGACCGCCTCCAGCTGCTCCTGGAGCAGGCGGAACGCCGTCATATTGGAGGGGCTTTCCACCTCCTTGTCCTCGATGAAGTCACCCAGGAGGCTGTCCTCTTCCTCCCCGATCGGCGTCTCCAGAGAGATGGGCTCCCGGGCCACGCTTTTCACGGCCTTCACCCTGCCGGTGGCCCAGCCGAGCTTCTCCGCTACCTCGTCATCACTGGGCTCCCGTCCGAGCACCTGCATCAGCTGGCGGGACTCCCGCATCACCTTGTTGATCTGCTCGATCATGTGGACAGGGACGCGGATCGTACGCGCCTGGTCGGAGATCGACCTCGTGATTGCCTGCCGAATCCACCAGGTGGCATACGTGGAGAACTTGTAGCCCTTGCGGTACTCGAACTTCTCCACGGCCTTGATGAGGCCGATGTTGCCTTCCTGGACCAGGTCGAAAAAGTGCAGTCCCCTGTTCGTGTATTTTTTCGCAATGCTCACCACGAGGCGCAAATTGGCCTTGATGAGACGATCCTTGGCTTCTTTCATCTTGATGCGGCCGCGCTCGATTTCGTCCGCCATTGCCAGAATATCTTCGATCTTGTTCTCGAAAACGGTCTCGTAGCGCTGGAGCTTTTTCTCGCTTTCCTGATGCACGTGCAGCAGCTCCCGCACGCGCTCCACGCCCATGCCAATGGATTTCTCCAGGCGTTCGCGTTCCGACGCAATCGCGAGTTTCCGCGCAAGGGTCTTCAGCTCACGCGGCGCAATGATGCGCAGGCGCTTCTCGATCCTCCCGACTTCCTTCGCGATCGAGCGGATTCTCCGCGCAACCGCAATCAGTCTCTCCGCGATTGCAGAGATGTCCTCGGGGCGGAGCTCGACCTTCTTCAGGGAGTCGGCGACGTCTTTCCGTTTCTCGACGAAGGACTCGTCGAATATGTCCCCGCCTTCGGACTCTGTCTGCCTCTTGAGCTCCATGTATCGCTTGACGCCCGGCAGGTGATCCTTGAACGGTTCCTTGTAGAAGGCGCCGAGCTTCCTCGTCTCGGCAAGGTACTCGGTGGCTTCCTTCTTGGAGAGGTTCATGTCACGCGGGTCCCGCGTGGACGTGGCGCGCAGGCCGAGACGAAGGAACTCGCGGACCAGAACGCCCGAGTTCTTGATGACCCCCTTGATGATGTACTCTCCGGATTCCATTGCCTTGGAGAGCTCCACCTCCTGCTCCGCGGTCAGGAGGTTTTCCTTGCCGATTTCCCGCAGGTAGAGGCGGATGGGATCATCGACGGATGACTCCTTGTCGCTGTAGATCAGCTTCTTGCGGTCCTTGACCGGCTTCTCTTCCTCGATCTCGAGGCTGATGTCCTCGTCTTCCAGCTTGATGTTGTGTTTCTGGAGCAGGGCAATGACTTCTTCGATCCTGTCCGAGCTCACAATCGCGTCAGGGAGGAAATCGTTCACCTCGTCATAACTGACGCTTTTCTTCCCTTTCGCATACTCGAGAAGCTTCCGCATGGCCGGGTCGTCCTTTAGCTCCAGGACCACCTTGGCCGGCACGGGCCGCTTGACCGGCTTCGCGGCCCCGCGGAGACCGGTCCCCTTTTTCTGCGCTGTCTGCTTGTGGTTCATTGTTCCCTTGGTTTTCAAACGCCTGCCGCCCTCGTCTTTAGTTTTTCGAGCTCACTGTCCAGATGCATCTTTTCCACGAGGAGCTCGCGCACCCTCTGTGAATCCTGTGATTCCCTCTCCGCTTTTCTCATCTCCACCGCCACCGCGTCGATCCTTTTGCCGAGCGCGCGCTGACGGATCCCCCGCACTCCGTCCGCCACCATGCGCTCCTGGTTCATGTCGAACTCACCGCTGGACACCTTGCGTAGTGCCAGCTCCCTCACCGCGGAATCATCGATACGCGCGCAGAGGGCCTCGAAACCCTGGTCCTCCGCCCTGTAGGACTCCTCCAGCGCCACGAAAAGAACGCGCGCCCTCTCGTCATCGAGGTCCGCGAGCGTGACCCCGCCGTTTCGTACAAGCGGGAACAGATCGCGATTGGCCGCTACCGCCAGCATGAGAAAGAGGTCCGAGGACACCGCGCCGGACCCTGGGTGCGCGGGCGTTTCCGCTCTCTTCTCCTCCGAGGGGCCGCGCGTTCCCAGGCGATTCCCCCAGGAGGCGCCCTGTCCCGTGCGCTGCCCCGGAAGCCTCCGCCGCGACGACCACGCGGAGAAATCCTGCCGCAGAGCGCCCTGGTCCGCGTCCAGTTCGTCCGCCAGGAGGGTGAGGTAGCGGTCCCGCCTCATCTGCGATGCCGGCGCCGCGATGAACGGAAAGAGCTGATCCCGAATCCCTTCCCTTCCTTCCATGCTCGATCGGTCGTGCGCCGCAACCGCTTTCCTCACGAGATACGGAAAGCTGTCCCCGGGACGCGCCAGAAAATCCTTGAGGTCGCCGACAGTCCCCTTTTGCACAAAATCTGCAGGGTCCTGCCCGCCCGGCAGCTCCACAACCTGCACAATCAGGTCCTCTTTCTCCAGCATCTCGATGGCGCGGGAGGTTGCGCTCTGTCCGGCCGCATCTCCGTCGAACAGCACGACCGCCTTCGCCGCATAGCGCTTCAGCAGCCTCACCTGCTGCTCGGTGAGCGCGGTTCCCAGGGGCGCAGTGCTGTTGGCGATTCCTGCCTGGTGGAGGGCAAGGACATCCATGTACCCTTCCACGAGCACGAAAAAACCTTCCGCGCGGATCGCGGAAGCCGCCTTGTCAATGCCGAACAGGTTTTCCCTCTTCCGAAAGAAAGCCGTTTCGGGGGAGTTCAGGTACTTCGGCTGAGAATCACCGAGAGCCCTTCCGCCGAACGCGATGACCTCCCCCCGGGCATTCGAGATGGGGAACATGACCCGGTTGGCGAAGAGAGCCGAGCTGCTCCCGCCGGCGCTTTCAATGAACAATCCCGTTTTCGAGAGAAACTCCTGCGAATAACTCTTCTGGGCAAGAAACTGAAAAAGCCAGTTCCGATCAAGGGGCGCGTAACCAAGCTGGAACGCCTCGATCGTGTCCTTTTGAATTCCCCTTCCCGCAAGGTATCTCCGCGCGCTTTCCGCCGGCGCCCCCTCGGTCAAGAGCCAGTGAAAGCTGCCTGCAACCCGGCGGTAGAGCTCGAAAAAGGTTCCCCGCTTGATTCCCCCCTGCTCGTCATCCTCCTGCGGGATTTCGATGCCCGCTTTCCTGGCGAGGATCTCCACCGCGTCCCGCCATTGGACCTTTTCGATTTCCATGACAAAATCGAAAACAGTGCCGCCCTTGTGGCACCCGAAGCAGTAGTAGACCCCCTTGTCCGGCGTCACAGTGAAGGAAGCCGACTTCTCCTGGTGGAACGGGCACAGTCCCCAGTAGCGTCCGCCCCTCCGCTGCAACGTGACGTGCTCACCAATCACCTCTGCGATGTCGATGCGGCTGCGAATCTCCGAGAGTGTGCTTTCCGGTATCCTCATACCTCTATGGTTTTTTCAGATAGAGGTACTTCGCCTGGTTGTGCTCGTTCAGGTTGCGCGAAAAAAAGTGGCGCCCACTCTGGCTGTCCCTGAGAACGAAGTACAGGTAGTCAGTTCGCGCGGGCTGAAATGCTGCCTCCAAAGCTGTTCTCCCGGGATTCGAGATAGGACCCGGCGGCAAACCCGCCCATTTATACGTATTGTAGGGTGAGTTGAGCTTCTCGTCTTCTATGGTGATGTACTCCGGGTGTGCCTTTTGCTGGATCTCCGTGATAATATATTCAAGTGTGGCGCATGATTCAAGCCCCATATTCCTGCGCAGCCGATTGTAGAACACTGCGGCGATGAGCGGCGCCTCCGCGTCCACCCGATACTCCCGCTCCACGATGGAGGCGACGACCAGGGATTCCTGGAATTTCGGCCTTTCCATGGTGCGCCAGTCCGGGGCGATCCTACCCACGGTATCGAAAAATGTCTTCACCATGAGCTCGACGAATGTTGCCGCGGGAAAAGGCCGCGGAACGAAATAGGTATCGGGGAACAGATACCCCTCGAGGCTCTTGCCCGGCACGCTGAACTGGGAAAGGAGCTCAGGTGAGCGCGTGGCAGCCATGAAATCCGACGCGCTGCACACTCCCTCCGCCTCCAGGTGCCGCGCAATCTTGCTTGAAGTCCAGCCTTCCGGGATGGTCACCTTGCCGAGGTTCTGGGTGCCGGCAACCAGAAAGTCATGAATGGCCAGGGTCGATGATGCCCTGGGAATCCTGTAATACCCTGCCTTGAAATCGCTCTGCGTCCCTTTCAGCCTTCCCACCGCCTCCAGCAGGGGCGCAAATCTGATGAAACCTTCGTCCTGAAGATCATGACTGATCCGGGAGAGGCTCTCCCCTTTTTCAATCGGAAAGAGCCTGTCCCCTGTTCTCATGCTCGGCGGGCTGGAGTTCAGGAAAGCCCCGACGACCGCAAGAGAGGCGATCACTCCGAATGCAACGGCGCCACACCGAGCCAGAATCTTCGTGCCGTTGCTCATCCGCTCCTTCCGCCGACCCTTCGCGGTCTATTGGCGAACCAGGACAAACTCGACTCTCCTGTTCTTCCACCTGTTGTCCAGGTCGGAGAACGGCACGACCGGCTCCGCTGCTCCGAGACCGACAGAGCTGATCCTTCCCGCCTCGATTCCCTGCGCAATGAGGGCCCTTCGAATGGCGTCCGCGCGCTGCTTGGACAGCGGCAGCAGCTCCTGCTCCTGCTCCTTTTTCGCCAGACCAGGGTTGTCGAAGTTGACGAGGTTGGCGTGTCCCTCGACCTGTATCTTGTAGCTGCCGTATTTCCTGAAGATCTCCGCCAGCCTCTTGATCGTGCTCGCGTTCTTCAGCGCCTTGTCAGGCTCCACATTGACGTAGTCCGCAGTATTGGCCATGAAAGTGATGCTGGCAATCCTCACCTTGAGCCTGTCCCCGTCCCTGATGACCAGGATATCTACAGGTATGACCTTCTGCACAGTGATCGAGTTGCCCAGCACGTCCTTTATCGTAAAGGAGAGGGGATAATCTTCCGCTGACTGGACCAGCTCTCCCGTCGCGGAGGTGCCGTTCCAGATGATCTTTTCTGAGGGCGCGCCCTTTCCCGCAAAGCTGGTGAAGGGGTGCTGCTCAGGGTCTATAATGCTGATGCTCCAGCTGTCGATGGGAATCGGATCATCCACCTTCAAGCCGATGGTAAGCTCATCGTTCACTCCGTCGTTGTCCGGGGAGAATGGCAGGCCTTCGAGATTGACCTCCACCTTCGGGGGCGATATGGCGAGACGGAACGCAGCCGACCGTGCCGTGGCAACGTTGCCCTTGTTGTATTCAACCTGCAGAACGGCGGCATACAGACCGTCCGGAGCGGTCTTGAGACCGCTCTGATCCTTGCCATCCCACGTGACTGCCGCCGGCACCGGGGCGAGCCCTGTGAAGACCTTCTGCTCTCCCGTGGCCGCATCCGCCATCGACAGTTTCCACCCCTTCACCCCGTCTTTGAGCGTCAACAGCGTCGTGAAAGTGATGGTGTCCTTGAAGCCGTCGCCGTTCGGCGAGAACCCGTTGTCCCCCACGGTGACATACACCGGGGTCGGGCGCGTATCGATCTGGATTCCCCGGAGCTCCTTGGTAGCGGCATTTCCCGCCCTTGTCTGGGCTTTCACCACGTACGTATAAGTCCCATCCGGCATCAGGTTGCCGTTCTCATCTTTGCCGTCCCAGGCAAAGTCTGCGGCCTTCCCTTTCCAGAACCATCCGCGGATCCTCTGTCCAGTACTGCTGTGCATCTCCCCTTCCCAGAGGTCCTCGTCGCTGGAGCTCTGCTTTATGGTCAAGGCTGCCAGGTTGCTGTCAGGGGTCGGTGAGAAAAGCAGGGCCGCGGAGGATACGTCGATCTGTGGCACATGGTTATCCACGAAGAATGGAGTGCTCTCAGCCTTTGGCTGGCTTCCGTTGCTGTAATTGATCTGAAGCTCCGCCGTGTACTTGCCATCCTGTACCCTCTTGCCGGAGTCATCGATTCCGTCCCACAAAACCTCGTCCGGCGCCTTGCTGCGCCCGGTGTAGGACCTGACTGCGCTGCCGTCTTCTCGAAGCACACGTATCTGGGAGGATTCGACACCGGTGGTAACGTCGAGAGTGGGGATGATGCGGATCCTCGTCTTTGCTCCGCCTCCGAACGGCGAGAAATAGACCAGGTCAGTCGACACGCGGACCGGCTTCTTCTCCGTGTCGATGCGGAGAGTGATCGGCGAGGATGAGCCGGTATTGCCGGCCTGATCCGTTGCCTTCAGGCTGTACGTATACGGGCCATCCGTCAGGAACGAGCCGTCATCACCCCGTCCATCCCATTCGAACTTGTCGTCCGCGCGGCCGCGCCATACGAGCGTCCTCAGGTCCCTGCCGCCTGCGCCCTTGAAGGTCCCCGTCCAGAAAAGCTCCTGTGAGCTATCCTGAAATATCGTGACTGTATTGCGCTTGCTGTCCCCCAAGGGAGAGAAGGTGTCATATTCCGCTTTTGCCGAGGCGGTGGGAGCGGTCACCTTGATAGTGACAAGGGGCGACACGGCAGTCGGATTCTTCCCGTTCACGTACAGAACAGTGAGGGTCCCCTTGTAGGTCCCTTCAGGCAACACTGCCGCCTTGTCGTCATGGCCATCCCAGGTTATGGAATCGGGTATTGTGATTGCGCCGCTGAATGTCCTCCGCGCAGCCCCTTTGTCGTCCGAAACGACAAGGCTCCATTTCTCTATCCCAGTCGCAACGGGCACCTTCAGGGTGAACGTCATTGTGTCCTTTACCCCGTCCCCGTTGGGGGAGAAGTATGAAAGATCAACCGCAAGCTGCACCGGGGTCGGCCGCGTATCGATGATGATATTGTCAAGCTGCGCAGCGGCTGAGTTGCCTGCCCGGTCGGTCGCCGCAATGCGATAACTGTAGACGCCGTCCGGTGCCAGGGACCCGGTGCCGGTCTTCCCGTCCCATGCGAATGCGGGCGGCTCCGAGTCGTTCCACATGTATGTGCGTACCATTTGTCCGGAGATGTCCTGCACGGTTCCCGTCCACGTGTCCTCATGTGAGCCGGTTTGCTGGACAGGGAGCGTGTCCTTGTTTCCGTCCACATCCGGGGAGAAAATCAGGTAGGAAGCGTTGACGGTGACCTTCGGAGGCGCGTTCTTCACTATCACGGTTCCTGTGCCGCTCTTTCCCTGGTTCCCGTTGTCGTCCCACGCTTCCATGTGATACCGGTAGGTTCCGTCAGGAACCACCGTCCCGGCGTCCCCCATCCCATCCCAGCGGATTGTCCGAGGGATGGCTATGCCGGACTTCACGTATGCCAGGCGCACAAGGAGATTCTGCACGTCGTGGTTCTCCGGCCTGTCCTCCTTGTTCTGAATTGTCCGTACCGCGGCGCCGCTCGAGTCGGTGATGATGAGCTTGTATCCCTTGACGTACCTGTCATCTGTAATGGAGAGGGGAAGTACCAGGTCGTCCTTCACGCCGTCGAAGTTGGGAGAGATGTATTTCTCTCCCTGCGTGTCCAGCGTAATGACAGGCGGGGTGACGTCACGAACCCCGAGCGGCACGTTCACGCCCATGCCGAACCCCCAGATCTTGTCGGCAAGCGCGGCAGCGCCTATGGTGGACTTGAACTCGGTCACTTCCTGCCCTGCCGTCTTTACTCCCAGCCCATTGAGCTTCAAGGACATGCCAACGCTCAAAGGAAACTGGCGCGACGGGCTGGAACCAAATGTCTGGTCTGAGTCGAACTGGTACGCGGCGTTGATAAAGAAGACATCCGCCACTCCGAACTCCATCCCCACGTTCAGATGAAGATCCCGAAGAGTAGGAAAGCTGATGTCGGGCGCAAAAGAAAGAGCAAGCGTGTTCGTCTTTATCAGGGCAAATGACGCCCCCAGGGCCGGCGTGAATGCAGGCGGGGTCCCGAAGGGACCAGTGCCCGCGGAGTAGGCCTTCCCGATGTTACGGAATGCGGCGCCCCAGCGGAAATCCTTCAGGAATCCCACATCACCGAGCATGCTGAGGAACCCGAGGTCGAGTCCCAGGCCCCAATCGGTCCCGGCCTCGAAACCCAGCCCCGCGCCAATGTAGAAATCGGGAAAAAGGTCCTTTGAGAAAGAAACGTTCAACCCTGCAAGCGTGCCCCAATCGAGGCCAGGGCTCGTGAAGCTCGTGGTGGCGAACCGGCCGGACGTGCTCAGAACTCCGAAGTTGGTCGGTACGGTGACTCCCAGGTTCACGATGTGCCCTCCCCAGTCGAACGGGCTGACCTGGGTGAGCGCGATGTAGGACAGGTCCAGCGTCACACGCTGACGCCCCGCGGATATTGCCGGGTTGAGGAGTGTGCCGGGAGGCGTCTCCAGTGTTGTAGTTCCTGCACCGCCTCCGAGGAACTGCGGTGAAGAAAAATCTAGAAATCCCGTCTCAGCCCCAGCTCCAGAGACAATGCCGAAGACCAGGACGAAGGCGACGGCCAGAACGCGAAATGTGTTTTTCATGATTCCTCCCAGGCTCCTCTACAAAATAACTCCCACGGATGTCGAAATCAACGATCCGTGGGAAAACGCTCTGCCAGCTTTTCCATCTCCTCGATGGTAAGACGGCTGAAAAGGGACTTTTCTATGCGCCGCAGCAAACCATCAAGCCGACCCTGTAAGGTGCTTTCCCGGGGCTTGAGGATGACATACAGCTCCCGTTCCTCGTCACTGCTGAGGACCACGGCGCCAACGTACCCGGTGGATTCTGAGCCACCATATCCGGTGGATTCTGCGCCGCGGCACTCCGCGGATTCGTCACTCACAGCTCCATCTCCTGCCCTTCCTGGGCGGTTCGAATCTCCAGCGAACCCGTTCCGAGCTGCTCCTGGTGCCAGCGGGCGCTTCGGGCGATGCCGAATAACTTGCGGTCGTCATATCGCGGTTCGTGGTGGAAAAGCACGAGCTTTTTTACTTTCCATTCGGTGGCAAGATTCACCGCCATCGTGTACGCGGTGTGACCGAAGTCGAATTTACTAAAAGA
>Ga0265316_10001835_pt1 | contig 22355 bp, 17 predicted proteins | sample 4522metaG_FD_202092 | JGI IMG/M metagenome (GOLD analysis project Ga0265316, IMG submission 202092) | Rhizosphere microbial communities from Carex aquatilis grown in University of Washington, Seatle, WA, United States - 4-5-22 metaG | ecosystem: Host-associated > Plants > Roots > Rhizosphere >... | reverse complement strand
ACAGCGGCTGGAAGTTCAACCTCGGCGAAGTCACCAACGGCCAAAACGCCACCTTTGATGACTCGACATGGCGCAATCTGAGCGTGCCGCATGACTGGAGCATCGAACTAGCCTTCAATCAAAAATCTCCCGCCGGCAGCGGAGGTGGCTTCTTGGATGGCGGAGTCGGCTGGTACCGCAAGACATTCACCCTGGATCAAGCGTTTTCCGGGAAGAAGATCCTGATCCAATTCGACGGAGTCTACATGAATAGCCAGGTGTGGCTCAACGGCACATCCCTGGGCACACGGCCGTATGGCTATTCCAGTTTCGAATACGATCTCACGCCGTACGCGAAGTTTGGCAGCACCAGCAACGTCATTGCCGTGCGTGTGAACAACAACCAGCCGACCAGTCGCTGGTACTCCGGCAGCGGCATCTACCGCAATGTCTGGTTGACGGTCGTCAATCCGGTCCACGTCACCAACAGCGGCGTGTTCGTCACCACGCCCACGGTCAGCAGCAGTTCTGCTACGGTCTCAGTCAGCACCGAAGTGCAGAACCAATCGACCACTTCTCAGTCGGTGACGGTCACGACCACCATCTCCGATCCCAGCGGCGCGTCGGTGGCCAGCGACACCAGCCCGGCCAGCAACGTCGGCGCCAATGCCACGGCCACCGTAAGCCAGAGCCTTACGGTCACCAATCCCCAGCTTTGGTCCACGACTTCTCCCAATCTCTACCAGGTGAAGGTTGAGCTCAATGCGGGCGGCGCCACGGTGGACACCTATCTGGCCCCATTGGGCATGCGCACCGCCACCTTCAGTTCTACCGGTGGATTCTCGCTGAATGGGCAAAACACGAAACTCCGCGGGGTGTGTCTGCACAACGACCTGGGCGCCCTGGGCTCAGCTATCAACTATCGGGCGCTTGAGCGCCAGGTGGAGATCATGAAAGCCATGGGGGTCAACGCTATCCGCACGTCGCACAATCCGCCGGCGCCGGAACTGCTCGACATCTGTGATCGCGAAGGCATCCTGGTCATGGACGAAGCCTTCGACTGTTGGGAGTCAGCAAAAGTCTCAAATGACTATCATCTCTATTTCACCCAATGGGCTCAGACTGACCTTCAGACCTTCGTGCGCCGGGATCGCAACCACCCGAGCGTAATCATGTGGAGCGTCGGGAACGAAATTCCCAAGCCCACGACTGCGACCGCCACAAATCTCAAGAACTGGGTGCTGGCCATGGACACCACTCGTCCGGTGACCTGGGCATCTGCGGATACCTCGAATGCAAACAATCAGGCTGTAGCCGCCGTGCTCGACCTGCAGGGGTACAATTACTCCGAATGGCGCTACGACCAAGACCACACGGCCCATGCGACTTGGAAGCTCTTTGGCAGCGAAACGTCGTCGGCTGTGCGCAGCCGCGGAGTCTACCATACGCCTGCCTCGAAGAGTGCCCTAACCAACGCCGACACGCAGTGTTCGTCATACGACAACAGCGTCGTCAGTTGGGGCTCATCGGCCGAGAGTTCGTATAAGAATGATGTCAGTCGCAGCTTTGTCAGCGGCCAGTTCATTTGGACCGGCTTCGACTACATTGGCGAGCCAACCCCCTATCCTTGGCCGGCCAAGAGTTCCTACTTCGGCATCGTGGACACCGCCGGATTCCCCAAGGACATCTACTACTTCTACCAGAGCCATTGGACGACGACCCCAATGGTCCATGTCCTGCCTCACTGGAACTGGAGTGCCGGAACCACGGTCACAGTCTTCGTCTACACCAACTGCGACAGCGTGGAATTGTTTCTGAACGGCGTCTCGCAGGGGAACAAGACATTTGCATCCGGCGCTGTGCACCTGGAATGGAGTGTCCCGTGGGCGACAGGCACGCTGCGAGTGGAGGGCAAACGCGGCGGCATTGTGGTTGTGAGCGAGGAAGTGAAGACGGCAGACGTGGCTGCCAAAGTGGCGCTCTCTGCAGATCGGAGCACCATCAGCGCCGATGGCAGAGATCTGGCCTTTATCACAGCCGACATCCAAGACGCATCTGGCATCCTTGTGCCGACGGCGGCCAATCCAATGAGCTTTTCCGTGTCGGGACCGGCCGAGATCGTGGGTGTCGACAACGGCAACGCAATCGATACTTCGACCTACAAGGCGACCACCCGGAACGCCTTTAGCGGCAAGGCATTGGCTATTGTGCGGTCGACCGGTGCAGCAGGCTCGATCGTGGTTACCGCAAGCTCAACAGGGCTGACCTCAGGGTCCGTCTCGCTCAGTGCGCAGTGAACGGGATGCACCTCTCAAGGGCAGGTTGAGCCGAGGGCCGACGGGGCCAGCGTGGTCGTCAGGTTGGTCTCAGGTACGACGGAGTCGCGGTTGTGATGTTGGCCGCCACGACGCCACCTGCGATGCGCGCATTGATGGTCGCGGCCGTCTGATTGGCCCAGCTATCGCCCGCGGCCGACAGGCCGAAGCTTTCATCGACCAGGATGGGTTTGCTAGTCAAGGTGTGCAGGGCTGCCCAGGTCTCGCTGTTTCCAGCGTTGGCACTGCTGCCTTGTCCCATAGCTGGTGCCGAGAGCCGCCATAGAGGTATTCATTGCTCCAATATAGGAGCGCATGAACCCCTCCGATCTCAGATTTCAGTAGCGACCTGGATGCGTGGGTCACAAAGTAGCAAGACCCGTTTGCGTCGCGTAGGACCCCTTTTCGCAGACTGACACTATTGCACCAAGGAAGGCCGTTTATGGTATCCCCCAAACAACATTCGACCTGTTTCACGGTAGTCGCAGGATTTTCACTGGCCCTGGCGCTGGGCGCATGCTCTGGCAACAGCACCTCCGGCACCGGCCACAGCGGCGGCAGCGAGGGCGGCGGTGGAGCGACAGGAGGCGGCGGAACCGCGGGCTCTGCCGGGGCAGTTGCCACGGGCGGAAGCCCAGCGGCCGGGACCACGGGCGGGTCCAGCGCGCCGGGAGGACGCAGCCAACCTGCTGGCGGTTCGACCACCGCGGGCGGTACCAGTGGCACAGGAGGCGAGGCGACAAACGGCGGCTCAGATGCCGTCGGAGGATCTCTGCCCGCAGGCGGTTCCACAGCGACGGGCGGGAGTGCGACATTCGGAGGAACCACAGCAGAGGGCGGCTCCGCGACTACCGGCGGAGCGGCAGGTGGCACCGCGGCCACTGGGGGCACGCTGGGCGGCAACACAGCGACCGGGGGAGCGGGCACGACGGCTAGTGGTGGAAAGCCGGGCGGAGACACGGCGACCGGCGGGAACACGACGAACGGTGGCTCGAAGGCCACGGGTGGCGCCGCCGGCGCCGGAGGTGCGTCTGGAGGCGCCGTGACTGGCGGCTCTAGCGGCGCGGTCGGGGATGCCGCCAGCTTCCATTGTGTCAACTGGGCTGATCCCGGGGACAACTTTCAATCCGGCGTGCTGCAACCGTCCGGGTTGTCATCCAGCTCGGACACCTACGCCACGGTCTTGGCCAAGGCGAATGCCATCCTTTCCGGTTTTGAATCCGCGCTCAGTGCCAACTCCATACGCATCCCAATCAACGAACCAACGACTACCAACGCTGCCTGGTGGGCCGCCTACAAGGGCATTTTCGATGCGGCCATCAGCAAGAACATGAAGGTGATTGTCGCGTACTGGTACAAGCCGGGTGTCGGGACCGTACCCGACATGAACGCGTTCTATGCCATGTGGCAGGTGGTCGTCGATGCCTACGGAAGCAACAACCTCGTCTTCTTCGACGTCATCAACGAACCCTCGGGCTATAGTCCGACTGCCTTTATCAATCTGGTTGTGGCGTGGATGGCCAAATTTCCGAGCGTTCCCCATAATCGAATATTGGTGGCCGGCAGCTACAATGACACCGACGTAAATACCCAAGGCGCCGATTCGCGCCTGGCCGGCTGCCTGCTGAATATTCACATCTACGCCATAGGCAGCACCGATGCGAACCCGGCGAATTGGACCAAGAAACTGAAGACGGCCGTGGGGTCATATGCCAATCGGACTGTGGTTTCGGAATACGGCGCACCCATGACCAGCGGGTATGACTATGGCGGAGCTGTAAACGGCACCGCATTCATCGCGTACATGCAGGCCATCACCGGCCAGATCAGGTCTTCCGGAATGGGAAGCTGCTATTGGCCTGGCCTGAGGAACGGAGACTGGTACAGCATGACCACCTTGAAGGGCACGGGTACCAATCTCTCGCTCACTGTGAACAGTACGTCCGGACTCGCCCTGATACAGTCGGCCTGGGGTATGTAGCGGATCCCTTCGACCTGCCCGCTGTGTATCAGACCGCGTTCTCCTTGACCGGAGCAGGTGTATCACCGTCGCCATGGGGCCGCTCGGTCACGCCACCCACTGGCAGAAACACTCGCAGCACAGCGCCGCCCTGCGGGGCATCGTCGACCTCGATCCAGCCTTCGTGATCCTTGATGATGCCCTTGCTCACCGCAAGGCCCAGTCCACTGCCCTGGCCGGGCTCCTTGGTGGTGAAGAAGGGTTCGAAGATCTTGTCGCGATCCGCGACGGGAATGCCAGGCCCCGTGTCGCTGACTTGCAACATTAGATAGGGCGAGGGTGGCGAGAGGGCCAAGCCCTCCTTGCGCCGGACCATCTGTTCCAGGTCGACGGTCAGGCTGCCCCCGTCCCTCATCGCGTGAATCGAATTCATCACCAGGTTCAGGCAGACCTGCTGGATCTCGTCGGGGTCGCCGGAAATTGGTCGCAGATCAGGCGCGGCGCGCACATTCACTTCGATGTTCTGGCGCTTGATCAGCTCGTCCACGAAACTGAGCGCCTCGCGCACCACGCGCGTGACGTCCACTTGGCTGAGGCTGGGCCGGCTCTTGTGTGAGGCATCGAGAACCTGGCGGATGATCTTGGTGATGCGCCCGACCTGGTCGGTGATGATTTCGGCGTTTTTCTGCACCTCGGCCGGATCGTCGGGGCGCTTGGACAGCGTGCGCGCGCGGCCACCGATCACGTTGAGCGGCGTGCCCACTTCGTGCGCGATCTCGGCCGCGACCTGGCCCACGGTGGCCAGCTTCTCGGCGCGGCGCAGGTGCGTCTCCATGGTCTGTCGGGCCGCGGTGGCGCGCGCCTCTTTCTCGCGGGCCACACGCAGCGAGTCCATCATCTTGTTGAATTGGCCCGCCAGGCTGCCGATCTCGTCGTCGCGGCCAGGCAGCACCGCGCGGGTCAGGTCGCCCTGAGCCACGGCATCGATGGCCTCGATCAATCGGCGCAGCGGATTCACCACGCGCCGGCGCAGGGTCAGGTAGAGAAGGATGCCGAAGGCGAGAATTCCGAGGACGAGAAAGGGAAGCAAGCGCCAGCCGGTGCCCATTACCTCGGCCGTGATGAAGCTGCTGTCGCACACCAGGCCCAAGAATGCGCTGGTCTGGCGATCCGGCGCACCGGCCTCGGCGCTGTGTAGAGGAATCGCCATCGCGTAGAATAGCGGCATGCCAGCGGGCTCGAAAAGCTGGCCCACCGGCGCGTCGAGCCGGCTGGCCTGTTCCACCAAGCCGGCCCAGAAATTGTTGGGACGCTGGGTGCCCCAGGCGATGGTTTCCAGGCGAAACTGGCCCAGACGCGCGTTGGCCGAAGCCAAACGGGCAGACAAGAGCGTGCCTGTCTCGTCGAGAACCAGCGGCTCGAGCCCGGCTGTCAGCGCATTCGCCATCGCGTGCGCTTCGTTGTCCAATCGACGCACCTGGTCGGCACGCAGCACGACGAGCACGGCCCAGATCGCGCAAGCGAGCGCGGCTGTCATGAGAAGCGTAGTTACTATGGCGACTCTGGGTCCGAGCTTCATCTAATCCATCGATTATAGTACGGTTCGTTTTCCTCAACCTGGGAGGTATTTCCATGCGTCGAACGCCAAGTCTCCTGTTATTCCTGACGATCACTTCCGTTCTCGCACCTGCAGCGGCTTTGGCCCAAATGAGTCCGCCTCCGCCTTCGGAGCAGACGTCGAGAGCTACGGTGACTGGAGCCACCACCGGCAACGGCCGCGGCTTCGGCCTGGGCGCGGTTGCGTTCTTCCAGCCGTATGCCGGCGGTGTCTCCAACACGGTTCCGAACCTCCTGCTGACATGGGGAAATGCGGGCGGCCAATTCCACGTCGAGGGGCTTTTTGGCTTGTATCACGGTACTGGCACCGATTTCGACATGGCGGCGCGAGGTTGGTACCACGTTCACGCGGCTTCTTCGGCCGACTTCTCAGTCGGGGCCGGGCTGGGCTTCACAAGAAGGAGAAACGAACCTGCTGGTCTTACCAGCGCTCAGTGGGACTTTGAGATGGAACTCGGCGCGCAGGTTAGGGCGTTCATCGTGTCCAACGTGGCGCTACTGGGCTCGCTGGGCCTGGGCCTCTACATTCCGGACACCGGCAATACCGTGGTCAACATCTCGGGCAACCTGACCGGCACCTTCGGCGTTGCATACTACTTTCAGTGATGAAGGACCAGCGCAGCGCTGACGAGCCAGATTTCGTAGTTGTCCGCGGCGCGCGCGAGCACAATCTCGACATCGACGAGCTGGCCATCCCCAAACGCCAGCTCGTGGTGTTCACCGGGGTCTCCGGCTCGGGGAAATCGTCGCTGGCGTTCGACACCCTGTACGCCGAGGGCCAGCGTCGCTACGTGGAATCGCTGTCGTCCTACGCGCGGCAATTTCTCGGCCAGCTGGAGAAACCCAAGTACGACCAGATCCGCGGCCTGTCGCCCACCATCGCCATCGAGCAGAAGTCGGCGTCGTCCAACCCGCGCTCCACCGTCGGCACGGTTACCGAGATCTACGACTATCTCCGCGTGCTGTACGCGCGGGCAGGCGAGCAGCGCTGCCACCTGTGCGGTGGCGAAGTGGCCGCGCGTTCCGCGGCCGAGATCGTGGATGAACTGCTGGCCCTGCCGGCGAAGAAGCGCGTGACCCTGCTGGCGCCCAAGGCGGCCAATCGCAAGGGCGAATTTCGCGAGATGTTCGAGGAGGCACGCAAGGCCGGCTTCGCGCGCGCCCGCGTGGACGGTGTGGTGCAACGGCTGGAAGAATTGAAGTCCCTGGACAAGAAGAAGCGGCACACGGTGGAGGTGGTGGTGGACCGGCTGGCCGTGGAAACCAGCCAGCGCGCCCGGCTCAACGACTCGGTCGAGACTGCCCTGCGCGCCGGCGGTGGAACGGTCTTGGTCGAAGTCGAGGGAGAAGATCAGGTGCGCGCCTACAGCGAACAGCGCGCCTGCCCGAACTGCGGCGTGGGCTTGCCTGAGCTGTCGCCGCCGTCGTTTTCCTTCAATAGCCCGCTCGGCATGTGCGTCGATTGCAACGGCCTGGGCTCGAAGCTGGAAGTAGATCCCGACCTAGTGGTGCCCAACCCGAACTTGTCGCTTCTTCAGGGTGCCATCGAGCCCTGGGGCGAGCGCCTGGCGCGCGACGACGGCTGGACCTCGCGCATCGTCGAGGCCCTGCGACGCGAGTTCGGCATCCCGCTAGACAAGCCGTGGAAGCTGCTCACCCCGCGCCAGCGCGAAATCGTGCTGTTCGGAACCGGCGAGAAACGTGTCCAGGTGAGTTGGTCGAGCCGGCATGGCACGGGCTCGTGGGCCATGCGCTTCGAGGGTGTGGCCAACAACATCAGGCGGCGTCTGACCGACACGCATTCGGAGATGATGCGGCAGTGGTTGGGCCGCTATTTTCGCGAGCAGCCGTGTCGGGCGTGCAAGGGCCAGCGCTTGCGGCCCGAGTCGCGCGCAGTGTACCTGGCCGGCAAGAGCATCGTGGACGTGACCGCCATGACCGTGGGCGAGGCGGCGCAACACTGCGCGACCATGCCGCTGAAAGGAGCGCGAGCGCAGATCGCGGAAGAGATTCTCAAGGAAGTGCGCACGCGGCTGGGCTTCTTGCTCAACGTTGGGCTCGACTATCTCACCCTCAACCGGGTGGCGTCCTCACTGTCGGGCGGCGAGGCGCAGCGGATTCGGCTGGCGTCGCAGCTCGGCTCAGAGCTGTCGGGCGTGATGTACGTGCTCGACGAGCCCTCGATTGGCCTGCACCAGCGCGACAATCTGCGCCTTATCGCTACCCTCCGGCGCCTGCGCGATCTGGGCAACACGGTCATCGTGGTGGAGCACGACGCGGAAACCATCCAGTCCGCCGACCACGTTGTGGATTTTGGTCCGGGCGCGGGCCGCTTGGGCGGGCATGTAGTAGCGGCCGGCACCCCCGAGGATTTGAGCGTCGATGCAAAATCGCTCACTGGCCGCTACTTGGCCGGGCTGGAGCGCATCGAGATCCCGACGCGCCGTCGGCCGCCATCGGGCTGGATCACCTTGCGAGGCGCGCGCGAGCACAACCTCAAGGACGTGACCGCCAAGATTCCGCTGGGCGTGCTGGTCGCGGTGACGGGAGTGTCAGGCGCGGGAAAGTCGTCGCTGATCAACGGCACCTTGCACCCGGCCCTGCGCCGCAAGTTGCTCGGCGGATTCGATCCGGTGGGCGCGTTCACCGCGCTGGAAGGCATCGACGCCATCGACAAGGTGGTGGACATCGACCAGAAGCCGATTGGCCGCACGCCGCGATCCAACCCGGCGACCTACACCAAGGCCTTCGACTTCATTCGCGAGATCTACGCCATGACCCCGGAAGCCAAGACCTATGGCTTTGGCCCAGGACGTTTTTCCTTCAATGTGAAGGGTGGCCGTTGCGAGGCTTGCGAAGGCGACGGCGTGCGCACGGTGGAAATGCATTTTCTCGCCGACGTGCACGTGACATGCGAGGTGTGCCGCGGCCGCCGCTACAACGAGGCCACATTGCGGGTGAAGTGGAAGGATCTCGACATCGCGCAGATGCTGGACAAGACCGTGGCCGAGGCGCTGCAACTCTTCGAGCACCACCACGGGCTTTCGCACATCCTGAAAACGCTCGACGACGTGGGTCTGGGCTACATCGCGCTCGGGCAGTCGGCGACCACCTTGTCAGGCGGCGAAGCGCAGCGGGTGAAGCTGTCGCGCGAACTGGCCAAGCGGGGCACCGGCCGCACGATGTACGTTCTGGACGAGCCGACCACCGGCCTGCACTTCGACGACGTCAAGCGCCTGCTGGCCGTGCTCGGTCGCTTGGTCGACGCGGGCAACACCGTGCTGGTCATCGAGCACAACCTCGACGTGATCAAGACCGCCGACTACGTGATCGATCTCGGTCCCGAAGGCGGCGCCCAAGGCGGCGAAATCATCGCCGCCGGCACGCCCGAGGAAGTGGCCAGCGAACCGCGTTCCTACACCGGCAAATTTCTGGCCGACATCCTCCGCGGCACCCGTCGCGGGGAAAAGAGTCATAGTTAGAACCGCTCCCGCGAGTCCGCCCCGGATTTCACCACAGAGAGCACAGAGAACACAGGGACGGATCGGAAGGAAAGAAGGGTTCGGATCCGGATCCGAAACCCTTCCCCTCCGGCCTCTGTGGCCTCTGTGCGCTCTGTGGTGAAACTCCGGATCGCGCATCTGGCCGGCGAATTCCGAGGGGAGCGCGGTTGGCACCCGTGCCTTCCGGGACCGCCGCCCGCGATCAGGGCGCTGGGCCGATCGGCTCTAATAATGGCTTCCCGTTGGAGTCCGGCTGTAAGCCGGGTTCTGTACCCGCGTTCGTTGCCTCGCGCGGGCGATGGTCATTCCTCTAGGCCGCCCGTTGCCGAGCGGCTCGTGCGACCAACTTGGAACCTGGTGTCGACGCGGGCCACGTCGGCGGGGAAACCCCGCGGCTCCGATTCGGTCTTGCTCCAGGTGGGGTTTGCCGTGCCCCTCCCGTCACCGGGAGAGCGGTGTGCTCTTACCACGCCGTTTCACCCTTGCCTGTTCGCGAGGTTGCCCACGCGCTCAGGCGGTTTGCTTTCTGTTGCACTTTCCTTCGAGTCATCTCGACTGGCCGTTAACCAGCACCCAGCCCATGGAGCCCGGACTTTCCTCGACGGCGACGAGCGCCGACGCGACCATCCACCGAACTCCAGCGGGAAGCCGCCCCGAGTATAGCGCGCCAGTGGGTTGCGCCTTGCCTATTCTTCGGAAAGGGGTGGCCGCCCCTTCATTGGCAGGTCAGGACTTCAGACGTCATTTGGCTGCCGCCGGTGCGGCCCGCTTGGCCACGAGGGTGACCGTTCCGTATGCCACGCCCCGTGCCTGGTCAGCGGGCGAACGTCCGACGGCCAGACTCACGGCCGCGCTGTCGCTGAGCGCCTCCATGGCCTGGCCCGGAGCAGCGCCCTTGGACCCGATGAGCGCGTAGCTCGCTCGGTAGTGACCAACGAGACTCGCCTGACCCCCGAGCTGACGAATGATCCCGTCGTGTGCCTGGCGCCACTGCGAAGCGGCGTCGTCCTTGGCCAGCAATACGACCACGGTGTCGGCGGGAAGCTTGTCGACGGCTTCCTTGAGGCGCTGAGGCGCCGCCGGATCGGCGAAGGTGTCAAAGCTGCTGGTTGCGCGAGCCTTGGGCGCTCGTTGGTCGAGCACCACGAGCGTGAGGCCCCGTTCCGTGATCGGCGTGGCCTGGTCGGCAAGCCGAATCGAGGCGCGGTTCCCGACCAGATAGCCTGCGCTCTCGACCGACACTTGGTAGCGGAGAAAACGACCCGTTTGACCCACGGGCACCGGAGCCACCGCGGGCAACTCCTGCTCGACGTTGACAAAAACCACACCGGCGCTCACCAGCTCACGGGGGAGTGCGAACGGGCGAGTCGTCCAGTCCGACCCGATGTCAGCGTCGAGGATCGTGTGTCCGCCCACGCGCATCCGCACGCGTGTGTGTTCGCGGGCGGCGGCCAACTCGACGGTGCCATCCAGCGCCAGCGACTCGCGCGATGAGAAGACCCACGATCCGTGCGTCCCCTGGATCCAGCGACAGGGGCGGTCCTTGTAGCGGGTGGGGTCGCCAAAGCCGGCCATCGCGTGCACATCGGACGTGAGCGACAAGGTGACGGGCGCGTACAGAGGAGCATCGATATCAGAAGCCGCGGCCTCGTCGTAGCGTTCGGGCGAAACGCCGGCCTTGATCGCGAAGCGCCAATTGTCGGGAATCGAGCCCCAATTTCCGGTGACACCATAGACGCTGTCGATGGCCTTGTTGACAGCCGACTTCCAGATGGGCTTCATCGGCTGCGGATACTCGTGGCGAGCCCGAGAAAAGAGATAGTCGTCCATGAGAGACAGATTGAGCAGCCCGAAAATCACAACCAAGACCGTCGGCGCAGCTTTGAGAAGAAGCACAGCATGACGCTGAAGCCATCCGCCCAGCGCGTGCAGAGCTATGGCCAACCCCAAGCAACAGAAGATCGACTGCCCCACGAAACGTCGTCCGCCGAACGCCCAGTGGCCCCACCAATCGGCGACAGCGCCGTTCACATATGCCTGGACCAGGTAGGCAACAATGCAAATGACCAGCATGCGGCGCAGCCGCGGGTCAGTTCCCCGACGCAGGACGGGCCAGAGGAGACCCAGCGAACCGAGATAGGCCAGAGGGTGCCACGCGAAAAATCCATAGCGCGTGGAAAAGAGCGCCGCCCAAGGACGACTTGCGCCCCAGAGCATGAAGCCCGAGCCTTGCGGCATCGTGAGAGGCGTGCCGAACATGTACCACCACGCGTACATCTGCGGGAAGAAGGCCAGCAGCAACCCACCGACGAGACAGGCGCCGAGCCCGAGGAAAAATCCGAGGCGGCGCCAGCCAAGGGCATCCTTCTCGCGCAGAGCATGCACAGTCAGGCCCACCCATTCCGCGAAAGCCATCAACCCGTACACCACGTTCTGCGGGCGAACCAGCGTTGCCAGTCCTATCGCCAGACCGAGAATGAACCACCGCCGCCGCGTCGTCGTGCCTTCGGTCTTCCACCAATAGTAGATGAAGACGGCACTGACAAACGCGTCGGTGGCGTGCGAGTAGCATGGCTGCCGAAGCATGTACCAGAGCAGCGGCGTGGCCAAGAGAGTGCCCATGGCCCCCAGAAGCGCTGGACGCCGAGGAACGATGCCGGCCGCCAGACGGAAACCCAAGACCACCGCCAGAAATCCCCACACCACGCTGCTGAATTGGGTGATCTTCTGGAACAGGATGCCCGCGCCATTCGCGGGTTCGTTGCTCAGGCCAAGCCACCGGGCTAGCGAGACCGTCGCCCTCGCCACTAAACCGAGGGGCAACTGCAGAACCGCGACGCCGATTGGCATGACCGACTCCCAGTGCCCTGTCTTGGGGTTGCGGGGCATCCCGGAATGGTTTCCTAGAATGGCGTAGTCGTTCGCAAAGTCTAGGTCACCGTCGTACACAAGCGAGCGCAGGTAGACGAAGTAGTAGGTTCCATCGCCGTGCACCCAGGGACTGGCGGTGAACACAGGCGGCGTGTCCATGGTGACGTAGACAACCGACAACGCTGCGAAAACCGCCACCAAAAAGGCCGAGTACCGGTTGCGTGGCCGCAAACGCTTCGCGAGGCGCCGGATGAACGGAAACCACTGCAAAACGGAATGTCTATTACCATGGACCTTTCGCGCGAGCGAAGAGCATTCGCCGCGTGCGTGGGGCTTCGTTCCGTCGTGCGGTCACCGGTCGCGCTGCCCGGCAGATCGCGTTTGCAGGATGACGACCGTCGAAGATCGTGAAATGCTGCTGGCCTGAGACCGGCTGACTTGACCGGATGTCGACAAGGGTGTGATGGGGTAGAGTGTTCCACATGGTCAAGCTGGCGTCGTCAGCCCACACGCAATGCCACTGAAGAAGAAACACCTGGCGCTTGTCGGCGTCGCATTTCTTCTGCTGACGGCCCTCGTCGCCTGGGTCCTGACAGGTCCCCGACATTCTTCCGTCGTCACTTGGGCATTCGGGCATCCCCTGCCGAGACTCAAGCCTGCGTGGGCGTGGGCAACGCTGGCGCTGCTGCCGGTGCCGGTCGCCGTCTGGTGGGCGTGCCGTCCCGGTCGCCAAGCTGTCCGGCTGGTGGTGCTGCTCCTATGTGGCGTGGCGCTGCACTGGGCTTTCCCTCTGGCAGAGGGCCACGGGTCGGCGCCGGCGGTGGCGCGCGTGTGGGGCGGTCACGGCGAGCTGACCCGCATCGCCATGGAAGGGCGCGACCTTGCCAATCTCACCGCCCGCTACGAAACCCTGGTCCGGACCCGCGGCTGGCTTTTCCCACACAGCAAGCCCCCAGGCTGTCTTCTCGTGTATCAGGGGCTGGTCAGCGTGGGGGACAGCAAGGTCGGGTCGCTTTTCGACCGCTTGATATACGGGCAGCCGCCCGTGCTCGCCGCCCAGGCTCGCGAGCGCAGGGTGGTGTCCACCGTTTTCGTGCTGCTGACCCTGGCGACCTATCTGACGCTCTTCCCGCTCTACTTCCTTGTGCGCAGACTGGCCGGCGCGGCAGTCGCTATCCGGGCAGCGGCCCTGTTCGTGGTCACGCCGGCGGTGAGCCTGGTGACCCTCCACCTCGACAACGGCCTGTACCCGCTTGTGGGTGCCACGTCGTTGGCGCTCGTCGCGCTCTGGCCTGGCCTCGGGTATTGGGCGATGGGTGCAGCGGGCCTGCTGCTTTCGCTCGGCGTATTCGTCTCGTTTTCGTTGTTGCCGCTGGTCGCCCTGTGCGCTGGCCTGCCATTCCTCATACTATGGAAGGCGGATCGTACCGGACCTTGGTCGAGCGACGCCTTGCGAGCGCTTGCGGCTAGCGCCATTCTGATTGCCGCCTTCTGTCTTGCACACGGAATCCTGGTGTTCGGTTTTCATTACGACGTCCTTGCTCGCTACGCCGACGCCCGCGACTTCCACCGCAACTGGTGGTCTGGCGGGGGCCACGACTGGCGCTTCGGCAATCTCTTGCAGATGGCCATCTGGCTCGGTCCGGCCACAGCTGTGCTTTTCGTCATCCAAATCATTCGAGGTTTCGCGCGGGCGCACCAGCCGACTCCGGCCTTTGTCGCCTATGGCCTGATGGTCGTCGGCATGCTCCTGACCACGACCCTGGCGAAGATGGCGAAGTCAGAGGTCATGCGCCTGTGGGCGCCGCAAGTGGGCGCGCTGGTTTCAGTGGCTGCGGCGCGCTTGGCGGTTTGGGAGGAAGGCCGTCCCGGTTGGCTGATGGGCGGGCTCGCCAGCCTTCAAATCGCGTACACTTTCATCCTCGACCGCTTCTGGGTGATGTGACCCAGTGGTTCGTCAGGGCGTCGTCAGTCGACCTGCGGGGCGCCGCTCTCATTTGCACGAGGCTGACCGCGCCTTGGCCTATTCCGCTGACGAGGAGGAGGAGGACGCCCCTTCATCTTTCATGATCTCCTCCCAGTAAATGATGCGGTGGCAGTAGGGGCAGGTCTCCAGTGTATTTCCCCGTTGCAGGGTGTTGTACAGCTGGGGCGGAACGTTCATGTTGCAGCCCAGGCAGGTGCCGTTGCGAACCGTGGCCACCGCCATCCCCCGGCGCATGCGGATGGCGCCGTAGCGTTTGAGATAGTCAGGGCGAATCCCGGTCGCGATCTTGTTTCGCGTGACCTGCAGGGCGTCTATCTTGCTCTGCACTTCGGCCATCTTGACGCGGGCAACTTCACCGTCCTTCTCGATCGAGCCGCGCAGACCCTTCAGCTCGTCGGCGCGCTCTGCGAGAACCTTTTCCTTGGCCTGGATGGCTTCGACCAGCTTGGCGACCTCGGCCTCGCGGGCCTGTGCGCTCTCGCGGGTCTGCTCGATTTCGCGCTGGGCGGCGACGTATTCTTTCGAGTTCTTGGCCAGCGACAGTTTGTGCTTGGCGCCGCTGACGGTGGCTTCCTCGGTCTGAAGCTGGCTCTTCTGTTCGCTGAAGTAGCGTTGGGTTTCGGTCAGTTGCGTGCGTTCGCTATCCAGCAGTGCTTCCACACGAGCGAAGTCGTTCTGTGAAGCTTGCAGTTTCGCTGGGATGGCTTTGAGCGCGTTGTTAAGTTCCTGAATCTGGGCATCGAATCTTTGGAGTTCTTCCAAACGCTTAAGCTGGTCGCGCAACGGTACCTCCTGAGCTCATACCCGAGCTGCTCGTGCTGCTGGTGAGAAGATGCGGATCAATGGCTGTGGGTCGAGTGGGCCCACCTGGATTCGAACCAGGGACCGAGCGGTTATGAGCCGCCAGCTCTGACCGCTGAGCTATGGGCCCAGCCTTGAAAAGAGTTCCTGTCAACAAGAACACGAAGAATACCGATCCCTACCTGACCTGTCCAGGTAGGAGTTGAGTTCATGTTCGCGCGATAGCCGCATGGGGTCGCGAGCAGAGAATCCCTGGTGATTGAGCGAGCCAAGGTCCACTAGGCCAGCTTCCCCGCGAGAACAGCGGCGAGAAGTGAGAGGCCAAGCGCTACTCGGTAGATGACGAAGGAGTACGTGGTTCGTGTTCGGAGAAAGCTCAACAGCCATCGAATGCAGAGATATCCTGACACGCCCGCGGCGGCCAGACCAGTGAGGAGGGCCGATATTCCCACGTCGTGATTGTGCAGCAACTTGGGAAGTTCGAAGACGGCCGCCGCAGCCACCGCCGGAATCGACAGCAGAAACGAGAAGCGGGCGGCTGCGTCGCGCCGCATGCCGATGGCCATGGCGACGGCGAGGGTGATCCCGGAACGCGAAACGCCAGGTACCAGGGCCAGAGTTTGCCCGAGGCCGATGATGAAAGCGTCGCGCAAGGTAAGCGAGTCCATGCCGCGCTCGTGGCGAGCCAGACGTTCGACCAGGGCCATCACCAGGCCGACTACGACAAGCGACGTGCCGATGACCGCGAGCGTGCGCAGCGGGCCCTCCACCAGATGTCTCAAGAAGACACCTGCGATACCGATGGGCACGGTGCCCACCACCAGATAGAGAACCATGCGGCCCTCTGGCCCACGTCGCCGTTCGGGATCGGCCAGCGCGGACACCATTCCGAGCAGGTCGCGCAAGAAGAAGAGGATTACAGCGATGAGGGTGCCCAGCTGGATGACCGCGGTGAAGGCAGCCCCGCTGTCCGGCCAGCCGAGCAAGGCTGGCACGATCCGCAGGTGCGCCGTCGAAGAAATGGGCAGAAACTCGGTGAGTCCCTGAATGATGCCAAGAACGATGGACTGGGCGATGGTCAAAGTGGGCGCAGCATAGCGCGCGGTCTCTCGCTAGCCAGTTTCTCCCGAGACAACTCGATGGACCTGTCCCGCGTCGTCGCGCACCAGCAGGGCGCCGTCGTCGTCGATGTCGGTCGCGATGCCCTCGATCCTGGCACCGTCGCGATCGACGCGACACACGCGACCGAGATCCGCGTGGCGACGCCACTCCAGCAAGCCCGACGCAGGGCCGCGTACCAAGAAGTCATCGTAGATGGGCTCGAACGCGGCCAAGAAATCGACGAGCAACTTGGCGCGGTCCCAGGCGCGCCCGCACGCCATGCGCAGCGATGTTGCGCGTTCAGCCAGTTCGGGCGGGAACTCCAGGCCGTTCACGTTCAGGCCGACGCCCAGCACGATGTGGCGAATCCTTTCACCATCGCTTGCCATCTCGGTTAGGATGCCGGCCGCCTTGCGCAACCCGCCCGCCGCGGGAACCAGCACATCGTTGGGCCAGCGCAGGCGCGGTGTCGCCCCGGCGGCGGCCAGAATTTGCGCCAACGCCGCACCGGCTAGCAGGGTCAAGGGCGCGGCACGGCGCGCAGGCAGGGCAGGGCGGAGCAGCAGGGAGAGATACAGATTCTGTCCCGGCGGCGAGTGCCACGAGCGTCCTAGTCGGCCGCGGCCTGCGGACTGGCTGTCGGCCACGACCAAGAGACCTTCGGCCGCTCCTTCAGCCGCGCGGCTGCGAACCTTATCGTTGGTCGAAGGGCAGGCAGCGAGGAACTTGTAGTCGCGCCCCAGGCGTCGGGTGCGAAGGAGTGAACGCACGACATCGGGCGCTAGGTCACTCTTTGCTGAGACATCTTGGCTCACGCCGGCTGCCTCGTGGGATCCTCCAGGTCCAAAGCCAAGTCCACGGCGGGCGCCGAGTGAGTGAGCGCGCCCACGGAAACCAGATCTACACCCAGCCGGGCAAGCTCAGGGATGCGCGCCAGAGTCACACCGCCCGAGACTTCCACGAGCGGACGAGGTTTGACGGCGCGGATCCGGGCCATGGCTTTCTCCAGATCCGTCTCAGCAAAATTGTCGAGCAGAACGATGGCAACACCCGCAGCCAGGGATTCGTCGAGTTGGGCCAGCGTGTCCACCTCGACTTCGATGTTCAGGCTGTGCGGCACCCGGCCCTTGGCCCGGCGCACGGCCTCGGTGACCGAGCCGGCAAGCGCCAAGTGGTTGTCCTTGATGAGAACGCCCGAGCCCAAGTCGAAGCGGTGGTTGCTGCCCCCGCCCATGCGCACGGCGTATTTTTCGAGCAGACGAAAGCCCGGAGTTGTCTTGCGCGTATCGGTGATGCGCAGGCTGGTACCCTGGGCAGCAGCCACAAAGGCTCGCGTCAGCGTGGCGACTCCGGAGAGTCGCTGCAGGAAATTGAGCGCCGTCCGCTCGCCGGCCAGCAAGGCTGTGGCCGAGCCTCGGTAAGTCGCTACGCGCGTGCCAGGCTGGGCCTCTGCACCGTCGGCCATGTGGGTCTCGATCGCAATCGACGGGTCGAGACGGTGAAAGACTGCGGCGGCAACGTCCAGTCCTGCCACGGTCAGACGCTGGCGGGCCACCAGATGGGCCGTGGCCGAAATCTCTGGACCGACGACGGCTTGCGTGGTTGCGTCCCCGCGGCCCAGATCTTCCTCGATGGCGAGGTCAATGAGCCGCGTTACGGCGGGCGTAAGAACGAGGCAATGGGACATGGGGAGCAGGATAGCCCGGACGCCTGCCGGTTGACTACTCTGCCCTGCACGCGGTAGGTAAGCCAGCCATGCGGGTCACTGCCGGCGCTGACCGCGGGCGCAAGCTGCGTGCGCCCCGTGGAGCCACGACAAGGCCCACGGGGGCGAAGGTGCGCGAGGCCATCTTCAACATCCTGGGTCCGCCACCGCCGCACCCTGTCCTGGACCTCTTCGCTGGAACCGGGTCACTTGGGATCGAGGCTCTCTCCCGTGGCGCGGCGGAGGCCGACTTCGTGGAGCGCGACGCGCGCGCGCTGGGGACATTGCACAGGAATTTGCGCGAGCTTGGTTTTTCCGGACGGGCTCGTGTCATCGGAGCGAGTGTACTGCACGCCCTGCAACGCATGGCCGGCACAGCCGAGGGCAGGGTCTTTGGCTGGGTGTTCCTGGACCCGCCCTACGCATCGGGTGATGCGGACCAGGTCCTGTCGCTGCTCGCGGACGGCGAGCTTCTGGCCGAGGGCGCCGTGATCATCGTCGAGCACGGGCGGCGTCATCTGCCGGCCGAGGTTTTCGGCACCCTGGTCATGACCGACCGGCGTTTCTATGGTGACACCGGGGTTTCTTTCTACCGGCCGCAGCGAGGATTGGCCTAGATGGTTCAGCGTCGTTCGATTGCCGTCTACCCAGGGACGTTCGATCCCATCACGAACGGCCACACGGACATTGTCCGCCGTGCCCTCAAGCTCTTCGACCGGGTCGTGGTGGCATTGGCCGACAACCCGCGCAAGCAGCCGCTCTTCTCTCTGAGAGAGCGCAAGCGCATGGTCCGCGAGGCATTGGGGAACGATAGGCGGGTCGAGGTTGATTCGCTCAGCGGCCTGTTGGTCGACTATGTGCGAAGCCGGGGCGCGAAGTTCGTTATCCGGGGCCTGCGAGCCGTGGCCGACTTCGACTACGAGTTTCAGTTTGCCCACATGAACCGGCAACTCGCGCCCGAGGTGGAAACTATTTTCTTGATGACCAACGAGGACAACTTCTTCGTATCCTCTTCCCTGGTCCGTGAAGTGGCAGAGATGGGTGGAGACATCAGTCGGGTGGTTCCCGCTGTGGTCCTCTCTAGCCTGAAAAGGAAGTTCAACAAGCTGAGGTAAAATGCTGATCAAGCTGGCAAAACGTCTGTCTGTGGTTGAGCCGTCCATGACCCTGAAGGTGACCGCCAAGGCAGCAGAGCTGCGGGCGCAGGGCGTGGACGTGGTGAGCTTTGGCGCCGGCGAGCCGGACTTCGATACGCCGGCTCACATCAAGGAAGCCGCCAAGAAGGCGCTCGATGCTGGGGCCACCAAGTACACCGCCGTGGAAGGAACGCCTCAACTACGCAAGGCCGCGGCGACCTGGCTGGGCAAGGCCCACGGCTTCGAGATCAACCCCAAAGAGGTGATGGTCAGCGCGGGCGCCAAGCAGTCCCTGTTCAACGCCTTCCACGTGTTGCTGGACGAAGGCGACGAGATCATTATCCCAGCGCCGTACTGGGTGAGCTACGCCGAGATCGCCAAGCTGGCCGGCGCCAAGCCGGTGCCGGTGATGTCCCGGCCGGAGGATGACTTCATCGTCAACCCCGACGCCGTGGCTCGGGCGATCACGCCGCGCACGCGCATAATTCTGATCGTGTCGCCCAGCAACCCCACGGGCGCGGTGTACGACGAGAAGACCTTGCGGGCGCTGGCCGACCTTGCGGTCAAGCACGATATCTGGCTGCTCACGGACGACATCTATCGCAGCCTCTGCTACGGCGATGCCCGCTTCGTGCAACCGGCAACTTTCAGCCCCGAGGTGCGCAAGCACACCATCATCGTGGACGGGGTTTCCAAGACCTTCGCCATGACCGGGTGGCGTGTCGGCTTCTGTGTCGCGCCTCTGCCGGTAATCGAAGGAATGTCGACCCTGCAAGGGCAATCCACGACCAACGCGGCTGCGGTTAGCCAGGCGGCAGCCGTGGCGGCCTTGGAAGGGCCGACCGACGAGCTGGAGCGCATGCGGCTGGAATTCGACAAGCGGCGGCAGTACATGGTGAAGACCCTGCGGGCCATGCCCGGGGTCAAGTGCGTGGAGCCAAGGGGCGCTTTCTATGCCTTCCCTGACCTGAACGCATTCGTGGGCCGGCGCACGCCCGCCGGCAAGGTCATCGACGGAGATCCGGCCTTGTGTGAGTACTTCATCGAGGAGGCCAAGGTGGCGGTTGTTCCCGGATCAGCCTTCTACGCCCCGGGCTACGTGCGTCTGTCGTACGCCACCTCGCAAGCCAATATCGAGAAGGGACTCAGCCGAATCGGCGAGGCCCTGGCCAAGCTGAAGTAAGCTTTTCTGGGCGCAGAGGCGATGGGCTGGACCATGTCGAGTGGTCGATCCTGTGGATGGACTTGCAGTGCACAGCGCCCTATTGTCAGGCCCGTTCTTTCCTATCAACTTGCCGATGTGACCGGCGCACGGAGGATCGCAATCATGACGAGGCACCCAGTGATCTCAGCCAGCCCGTCTTCGTGGCGCATCCTTGGGGCGATAGCTGCAGTTTTCTTTCTGGCGGCGACCGGCTGCTCGGGAAGCGACGGCAAAAACGGCGCGGCGGGGAAGAACGGCTCGACCACGCTCATCACGCTCAGGGATGAGCCCGTGGGTGTGAACTGCGCCGCCGGCCCGCTGGCAAGGATGGCGCAAGCGTTGTGTCCACGCCCGAGCCCGTCGGCGCGAATTGCAAGGGCGGTGGGGTGAAGCTGCAGGTTGGAACCGGCACGCCTACCTATGTGTGCAACGGGAGCAGCGGCGTCCCGGTCGCGGTCACCGTGACCCAGGAATTGCCCGGGGCAAATTGTACGAATGGGGGACAGGCCTTGCACGTGGGCAGCAATGCGCCTACGTACATTTGCAACGGCGCCACGGGCAGCAGCGGCCAGAGCGTGGCCATGACGGTCGAGCCGGCTGGTGCGAATTGCGCCGCTGGAGGGCAGAAGCTGCAGATTGGCAGCGCAGCCCCGGCCTATGTGTGCAACGGCAACAACGGCAGCAACGGCACCGATGGCCAGAGCGTGACCGTGACGGTTGAGCCAGCGGGCGCGAACTGCGCCGCCGGTGGGCAGAAGCTGCAGATAGGCAGTGCATCGACGACCTATGTGTGCAACGGGGCTGTCGGCGCAACCGGGGCTGTCGGCGCGACTGGGCCAACTGGCGCAACTGGACCGGTTGGCGCGACCGGCGTGGCTGGGCCTGCCGGCGCGGCTGGTCCAGGTGGTGGTGCTGGTCCTGCGGGCGCGAACGGTGCGACGGGTGCAACTGGCGCGGTGGGGCCGAGTGGTCCGGTTGGCGCGACCGGCGCGACTGGAGCAACCGGCGTGAGCGGGCCGCAAGGAGCAGTTGGCCCAACTGGCGCGACTGGCGCTACTGGCGTGCTGGGACCGGTTGGCGCGACTGGTGCGACAGGCGACATTGGTCCGAGTGGCGCAACCGGCGCGACTGGCGCGACAGGCGACGTTGGTCCGAGTGGTCCGACTGGCGCGACCGGACCGAGTGGCGCAACCGGCGCGACTGGTGCGACAGGCGACATTGGTCCGAGTGGTCCGACTGGCGCGACCGGAGCAACGGGAGTGACTGGCGCAACCGGAGCAACTGGTCCCACAGGTTCGACGGGCGCCACCGGCGCGACGGGCGCCACCGGCGCGACCGGTTCCGATACCTGCTTCGGCGTGACGGCTCCGGTGATCTCGGGTGTTACCGTCGGCAGCGGGCCCTATTTCGCGGGCGTTTCCTATACCGTGACCGTGACCCTGTCGTCGAACGGCGGCAGCACGAACCTGACGTACTCGTCGATTGGCGACGGTGCCACGTTCACGGGTTCGGGCAGCACCCAGACGCTCACTCCCAATGCTACCGGCGGCCCGTTCGACTTCGAGGCCATTGTGTCCAACGGCTGCGCGATAGCGATCTACCCCTATTCGATCGCTTCGGTGTCGAAGGCGACGTCGATCGCCGCGGGCGCGGGGCACACCTGCGCGGTGAGCACGACGGGCGCGGTGTACTGCTGGGGCTACAACGTCTTCGGTGATCTCGGGAACAACTCGACCACGGAGAGCCTCGTTCCGGTTCAGGTCGAGGGGGTTGGGGGCAGCGGGCTCCTGTCCGGTATCGCGAACATCGCCGCGGGCGACCTGCACACCTGTGCGCTGAGCACGACGGGCCGCATCGACTGCTGGGGCTACAACCACTACGGTCAGCTCGGGAACAACTCGACCACGGAGAGCCACGTGCCGGTCGAGGTCACGGACTTCTAGGCCGCCCGCGCGCTCATCGAGCGTGGAGCCTGAGTTCTTCTTCTCCCGACATGCGGGTCTGGACAGGTGTGCGCAGGCCGGGTGTGTGCGGCCATCTGCCTGGCTGGGCAAGTTGGCTAGCTAGAGTCTGTCGGGAAATTCGGAGGCCTGATCGCCCTGTCTGGCCGTCCCATGGTGCTGCAGGGTTGGCCCGTTTGCGATTTTCGCCAGGAGAGGCGCCCTGGTCCGCTCGC
>Ga0265316_10001834_pt1 | contig 22358 bp, 21 predicted proteins | sample 4522metaG_FD_202092 | JGI IMG/M metagenome (GOLD analysis project Ga0265316, IMG submission 202092) | Rhizosphere microbial communities from Carex aquatilis grown in University of Washington, Seatle, WA, United States - 4-5-22 metaG | ecosystem: Host-associated > Plants > Roots > Rhizosphere >... | reverse complement strand
TTCTGTATAGTTATTGTCCGGCATGAAGTCCGTCAAGGCCTCGACCAACGAAATCGCGTCTGCTCCGGGGAGGCCCGCGAGCCCTCGAGACACGGAGGGCGACACCATTTTGGTGGTCGCGAAGAGGACCGGCCTCCCGATGGAGACGCTCCGCGCTTGGGAGCGGCGCTACGGCTTCCCTGCCCCCGAGCGCCGCCCGGGCAGCAATCGCCGCCTCTACTCGCAGGCCGACATCGAAAAGCTGATCGCGATTCGACACGCGCTCGACCTCGGATACCGCGTCGGCGACGTCGTCGGGAAGTCCAGCGCGGAGCTGGCCGCGCTCGGGGGGCCCCAAGGGGCTCCGGCCGAGGCGCGTGAACGGCTGGGCCGCGACGTCTCCCTCTCCGACCTCCCCGAGGAGCTCGTGGCGATGCTCGCGCGCGAGGAGATCGTCGCGATCGAAGGAGCGCTCCGTCACGCGGCGTCGGCGCTGGGCCCGCGGCGCTTCGTCACCGAGGTTGCGCATCCGTTCGCGGTGCGGGTCGGCACGGCTTGGGCGGACGGCCAGATTTCCGTGCGTCACGAGCACGTCGCCACCGAGTGCCTCGTCACCCGCCTGCGCGTTCTTCTCTCGAATTACCAGGATCTCGAAGGTCGTCCGGTCGTCTTGCTCGCGACGCTGCCGGGCGAGCCCCACGGACTCGCGCTCCAGATGGTCGCGCTCTACCTGGCCACGGCGGGGGCGAGGCCGCGCCTATTGGGCGTTTCCACGCCCCCCGGAGACGTCTTGGAAGCCGCAAGCGCGTTCCGGGCCGACGTCGTGGGGCTCACGGTCACCCCGGTCGTGGATCCCCACGAGTCGAGGCGCCACGTGAAGTTCCTGCGAAAGCGGCTCGACGCCGCCGTACCGCTCTGGTTGGGGGGGGCCGGCGCCGGCGCGATCGGCTCGGTCGAGGGAGATGTCCAGGTCGCGACCACCTGGTCCGCGCTGGACGACGCTCTCCTGGCGTGGCGGCGATCGAAGCGCGTCGAGCGGTGATCCGGAAGCATGGTCGAGCGGGGGATGCGGAAGGATTCGCCCTTTCCTCTCGGCGACCGTTCAACCGGCCGTTTCATTCGTCAACTCGAGGAGCACGTCGAGCGCCCACGCCCGGGGAGCGCCCGAGAGCTCGGCGACGGCGAGCGCGATGGCACGTTTCGAGGCGTGTCGCGGGATGGCCAGCATCGCCCAGGCCTCTCCGGGATGTCCCCACCTCGGCCCGTGCTCCACCCGCATGCGCGCGGCACCTTCGCAAATGACCACACGGGTGGTCCGCGGGCGAACGATCTCGATCGCCCTCAAAGCGAACTCGCCGCGGTCGAAGCGCTCGTCGCTGAGATCGGCCGCCTCCCGGTCGTGCTCCGGCGAGATGTCGAGGACGTTCTTGGGGCGTTCCATGGCAGAGGGCTGCGAACCGAGAGACTACATCGGTCACGATTCGATGCTCGACCCGGCGAGATCGTGGCCGTGAGCGCCACAGCTGTGGCGGCGGCATTCACATTCCGTCGCCCCGTCGGCCACTCCGCGCGGGAGAGCGACCCCGTCTCAGGGCGGCCGAGTGGCAAGATAGATATGAAGTGGCCCCGTCCGGTCGCTGTAGAGGTATAGCTGGCAAAGGTCGGGCGAAACCCAAGACGGATAATCGTTTCCACCCGAGTTGACCTGCGGGACGAGAGCCGGGGCTCCGAAGGGCGCACTCGTGCTGGAGCGCTGCGCCATCCAGATGTCCTGTCCCCCCTGGCCTCCCGAACGGCTGGACGAGAACACGATTTCTAGCCCGTCGGCGGACACAGTCGGATTCTGATCGTCGGCGCCCACCTGGCTCACTTCGGCCACGCGGGCCGGCTGGCCGAAGGCGCCCCCGTTCCCCGCGGCGTCGTAGATGTCGTAGTCGCCGGTACGGTTCGACGAGAAGTAGATCTCCGTTCCACCCGGAACGACATAGGGTTGGACGTCACTGGCGGACGAGTTGAGGTTCGATGCCAGTGTGACGTTCGAAAAGTCGCTCTGGAGGTTCGACCGCGAGGCCCAATAGATGTCGTCCAACCCCGGACCGCCCACGCGCGTAGACCGAAAGAAGAGCGTCAATCCGTCCCCGGTCACGCTGGGATCGTACTGAGCCCCGCTCCCACCGTTGACGTTGTTGAGCAAGGTCGGATTCTGGAACGGGTGCGACGTGTCGATGCGGGTGGCGGAGTAGAGGTTCGTGGCTCCAAGGGGACCTACCCAGAAGAAGGCCGTGAGCTGTGAGCCGAACGAATGAAGCCCCGCCTCCCGCGTACTCGATTGGAGACTCGAGACCTCGACGGGCGCGCCCCACGGCTGACCGAGGTCGCAGTTCCCCGAACTCGCGCCCGAATCGGGCGGGCCCATGGCAGGGCCGCTGTCGTAGGGCGCATCGGTCGGACTCGGGCTCCCCGCATCGGGTGAGGCGTCGGTCACGTCGCCGGAGCGCGCGTCCGCCCGCGAGGAGGGCGCATCGGAGGGCGACGCGTCCTGGACGAACGGCCCGTCGGCCGTTTGACCGGGGCTCGCATCCGCTGGAGCTGGGCCCGCGTCGTGGACGGACCCGGCGTCTGCGCCCGCGTCCGTCGCCGGTTTCGTCCCGCCCTCGGAGGGCGGCCGTGCGATTGCTGAACCGCCATCGACCGACCCGGCGCCCGAATCATCTTCCAGGGGCTCTCCTTGGAGCGCCTGCAGGTCCCATAACGCCGTGCACTGACAGAGGGCTGCCGGGCCCGCGACGACCGCGATCCAGCGCCAGACCGTACGAGCCTTCATCATGGCTTCTCACAGGGCGCGGAGCGCATTTCTTCACTCCACTGCAAGCCAGAGGCCCGAACCCGAACGAACTCCCCGCGCGGCGCAAGCCCCGGCGAGACGCTCTCACCTCGGCGGATACGCCCCTTCCAGCGCGCGCCGCCGCGCCTGGACTTCGGGGTCCCGGTCGCCCGCGGGATCGAGAGCGCGAGCCTGATCGAGCTTCTCGCGACACTCTTGGCTTCGGCGTGCGTCGCAAGCGGCGAACGCTTCGTGCCGCAGCTTCGCGGCCTCCTTCTTCACGGAGTCGTCCGGACCAGGGCCGGGGCGCGAAACGGAGGTCACCGAGGGAACCGCGAGGACGGCGGCGAGCCCCATCGCCGCCGCCGCGAGAAGGACCACCCATCGCGTGCGCGCGCGCATCGGCGAGGGCTTGTCGACGGCGCTCACCGGCTTTTCGGCGTGCACCAGACGCAAGACTTGCCCGGACTTGGGCTGCGCGACACCCAGACCCGCCAGGAACGCCGCCGCACGCGCCCGCTCGGCGGCGAGATCGAACCCCGCTTCGGCGAGCTCTTTCTCGGCCTTCTCGACGCTCGTGGCGGCGGCGCGATCGATCTCGTCTTCGGCCGCCTCGTCGACGAGCTTCTGCCAAACCTCTTCCGCGGGACGCCCGGCCATCACTCATTCGAATCCCGTGGAAGGGGCGCCCCCCGAGTCCGCCTACTTCGTGACAATCGGGTGAACGAGACCCCCGCGGCTACTGGTTACTTCGTGGGGGCCGCCTGGGCGGGCGCAGGAGCGCTCGGTCCCGGCTGCGCGGCGGCCGGCGAGGTCGGGGTGCTCGTAACGGGCTTGATCACGACTCCCGTCACGTCACCCTTCACGGCGAGCTTCTGCTTTCGGCTCGTCGTTCCTCGCGCAGCGCGTGTCGCCCTCAGCTTCGCCGTGGCGGCGGCGCGCTGCTCGGTGGTGAGCGGCTTGCGAACCTTGGGAGGCGGCAAACCGAAGTCCGCGAGCTCCTGCGTTGCGGCTCCGAACGTCGAGACGACGTAGCGCTTGAAGTCCCGCACGAGCGGGCCCACCTTCGCGTCGATCGTCTGGGCGGCCGTTACCGCGTCTTTGAGGCTCGCGTGCGCCGCGTTCAGCGCGACGAGGGCGTTGGCCAGGCTTTGAAAGGCCTGGGTCGACGTCGCCGTCGTGTACGCGGTATTCCCGAGCGTGAACGACCCGCTCGGGAAATGCTTCTCGGTGCCTGCAATGAGCGCCTGCACCTGGGTCAACGTGGTCGCCTTGCTGTTGCTCTTCGTGTTGGTCGTGGACATGATGGCATTCCTTCTCTTCTCGAGGGCGCACGTCGCTCGGTAAGCGGCGACCCCGCACGGGAGCGGAATGCCCCCGGGCGGGTGTGTCTTTCGTTTCGTCTCCCTCAACTCGACTGTCCGGGCTCGATTCCGGATTCGCCGCCGGGAGGTGAAGAATCGACAGGCGAGTCCATTTTTCGTGGGCGATGTCGTCGCGTCCATCGGCCACTGCCACCGAGCCCGCCGCGGGAGCGCTCAATTAGGCTCTCTCTCGCTTGGAGCGCTTGGAGGGTCCACGGAAGCGAAGTCGGTAGAAGAAGACCAGAGCGCCCCCATGGACCGCCCGCGCTCCTTGCAACCCCCAGCGGCTTGGCTACGGTTTGACGGTGGACTATCGCACCATCATCACGATCGAGCCCGGAAAGCGAGGCGGCAGGCCCTGCGTCCGTGGCTTGCGTATCACGGTGTACGACGTCCTCGAATACCTAGCGTCGGGCATGTCCGAAGCGGAGATCCTCGCAGACTTCCCGGACCTCACGTCCGATGACATTCGCGCCTGTCTCGCGTTCGCCGCGGACCGCGAACGACGTCTGCTGTCGGTCCCAGCCGCTTGAAGCTACTCGTCGACCAGAACCTCGCGCCGGCACTCGTCGCTCGGCTCGCCGATCTCTTCCCCGGTTCCCGGCACGTGCGTGAAGCAGGCCTCGCGTCGTCCGACGACAAGGCCGTCTGGGATTATGCGAAAGCAGGCGGCTTTTCGATCGTGTCGAAGGACGGCGACTTCCGACAGCTGAGTTTCCTCTACGGTAGCCCACCGAAAGTCGTCTGGCTCCGGCTGGGCAACCGATCAACGGCGCAGATCGAGGCGATCATACGGGCACACGAGCCGGACCTCGAGGCGTTCAACGCCGACCCGGTTGCCTCGATGCTCGTAGTCACGGCGTAGTCACCATCGTGGGGCGTGGGGCCAGCCACCGAGCCCAAGCTGGTATGACTGCACCGGCAATGAACGCGGACCCCTCCGCACCCACGGGCCCGCCGCGAGCACCCTCGGCGGGTCGCGGAACGTTTCGTTCCCTCCGCGGGTTCAACTACCGCTCCTGGGCGGCAGGAGCCTTCGTCTCGAACGTCGGGACCTGGATGCAGCGCACGGCGCAGGACTGGATCGTCCTGGCCGAGCTCACCCGCCACAACGCCACGGCCGTGGGCATCGTCATGGCGCTGCAGTTCGGGCCCCAGGCGGTGCTCCTGCCGCTCACGGGCTACGCGGCCGATCACTTCGACCGCCGCAAGCTCCTCTTTGCGACGCAAGCGTCGATGGGCGCGCTCGCCTTCGGTCTGGGCCTCCTCACCGTGACCGGCATCGTGCGCCTCGGACACGTGTACGCCTTCGCGCTTCTCCTCGGCTGCGTCTCTGCGTTCGACGCGCCCGCCCGGCAGACGTTCGTGTCCGATCTCGTCGCGGAGGACGACTTGTCGAACGCGGTCGCGCTCAACTCGACCTCGTTCAATGCCGCTCGAATGATCGGCCCCGCTGCTGCCGGGCTACTCATCCCAGCCGTCGGATCGGGCTGGGTATTTCTCGTCAACGCGGCGTCGTTCGTGGCGGTGCTGTTTTCAATCGTCGTACTTCGCGCGCCGGAGCTCCACCGGCGCGCACCGCCCGCGCGGGCGTCCGGCCGATTGCTCGAGGGGTTCCGGTACGCGTGGAGGCGGCCCGACCTCCGCGCGTACTTCTCGATGCTGTTCGTGTTCGGGACGTTCGGACTCAACTTTCCTATCTTCATCTCGACGATGTCCGTCACCGTGTTCCACAAGGGCGCGGGTCAGTTCGGCCTTTTGACGTCGATGATGGCCGTGGGCTCGGTCACCGGCGCGCTTTTAGCCGCGAGGCGCGCCGGGCCGAACGCGGGCATCCTTCTCGCGGGGGCGGCGATCTTCGGCGCGGGCCTCGGCCTCGCCGCGCTCGCGCCGAGCCACCTGCTGTTCGGCGTCGCGCTCGTCCTCGTGGGGGTCTCCGCCCAAACGTTCACGACCACGATGAACAGCACCGTGCAGCTCTCGACCGACCCATCGATGCGGGGCCGCGTCATGGCTATTTTTCTCGCCATCGCGCTCGGAGGAACGCCGCTCGGGGCGCCCATCGTCGGCTGGGTGGCCGACCGGTTCGGGCCACGCTGGGGCGTCGCCGTGGGCGCGGCGGCGGGACTGGGGGCGGCGCTCATCGGCGTCCGGTATTTCCTGAAGTACGGTCGCTTGCGGGTTCGCGTCGTCGGCGGCCGGATCCGTGTGACGTTCGAGGATCCGGCCCACGCGCGGGCGGCGGGTCCGATAACCTGACCGGACGGACCGAGATGAAGCACGGAGTGGGCTTCTCGTCGCTCAAGACTCTTCCGAGTCGGACCCGCGAGTTCGCATGACGCGTTGGGGGAGTCTCTTGCTCAAGAAAGCCCCTGCCATCGCTCCCGCAATTCCGCCCACCAACGCCCCGGCGAGTACGCCCAAGAATCCGGCGGCGCCTCCGCCGAGAACGGCGCCTGCCAGCGCGCCGGGCACTCCGCCGTAGGCTTCGTACCCAATCCGGTTGCTTGCCGTGTCCGACATGGGAGCTGTGCTGTCCGCGCGCCAACGGCGCAGCGTCCCAATGTTCGTGACGCTTTGGAATCCGACCCCGCGCAGCATTTGCGCTGCCTCGGCGCTGCGATAGGCGCTGCGCCCGTAGACGAGGACCTCGCCTCCGGGTGGACCGAGCTCACTCTGCCGCAGCGCAAGCTCTTCCGCAGGAATGTTCAGGGCGGTTGGTGCGTGGTCGGCCGCATATTGCTCGGGTGTGCCGACGTCGATCAGCAAGCCTCCCGCCTGGAGTAGACCCCCTATCCGGCCGATTCTCGCCGTATCGCGCCACCAATAGTATCCGATGATCGCAAATAGCCAGCCCGCGGACAGAATGGCGCAAAGGGCCGGGCTCATTGAGTTGGTCAAGGGGGGTATTCCTCCAGTTGGTCAAGAAGAGCATCAGGCGTGCCGCGAGTCGTTCGTGGCGCGCTTGCGACGCCGGGAGCACCGACGCGTGTAAAGTTCGGCGGGTAACGAGCCAACCGGGTGTGCATTCGCGAGCCGGATTGGCAAGATGCCAAACGCTCACTCCGCCGGTAGAGAGGCTCTTCCGATGGCGAGCTTCTCAGGGCGAAAACGGACGCTCGGTCGTCGCCCGCGGAGGCTCCGTCTCGCGAGAACGCCCGTCGCTCGCGACCGAGAGAGCCTCCCTCGGACAAGTGCTATGAAAAGAGAGCGTGCATCCCGACGGCCTCGGACAAAACGCGCTTGGGATCGGCGGCCAACCACCCGCGCGCGACCGGCACGCCCTCGTGTCCGCGCGGTCGACCTTCGCCGTGGCGGCCCTCTGTTCGCTCGCGTGCAGCTCGGCGAAGTCGGGAACCGCGAACGCGGACGCAAGTGTCGGCGGCCCATGCGCGACGACCGGCCCGTCCGCGTGCGGCCCGGGCCTGGTCTGCGAACGCGGCACAGCGGGGTGCGCCGACCCGAATTGGGCCGAGTGGCGGATGCCCAACGCCCAGGTCGAGGTGACCGCTGGCGCCCCAAATCTGGAAAACTACACGGACAACGGCGACGGAACCGTGACCGACAACGTGACGGGCCTCATGTGGCAGCAGCTGACGCCGAGCGCGAACTACGACCAGGCGCAGGCGCTCATGTACTGCGCGGAGCTGACCCTGGGAGCGCACTCCGATTGGCGACTTCCGTCGGTCATCGAGCTCGTCTCGATCGTGGACACGGGCACGTACAACCCGAGCATCGATTCGGACTTTTTCCCGGCGACGCCCGCGGTCGGGTTCTATTGGTCCGTAACGCCCTACGCGGGCCAGACCGCCAACGCTTGGGGCGTTTACTTCAACAACGGCTATTCCGCGAGCGTCGATACGTCGACCCCGTACTCCGTTCGCTGCGTGCGTTGAGGCGGAGCAGAAAAGCCCATGCAGAACCGTCTCACAAAGCGCGTCTTGTCAGGTCTCCTCGGCGTCGGAGCCTTGGCGTCCGCGCTCGGATTCGGCGTGGCGGTGCGCGCGGCCGCACCCGCCGGGCGATACACGATCGCGAACGGCACGGTCTACGACACCAAAACGCACCTCACCTGGCAGCAGGCTTCCTCGTCCTCGAAGTACTCGCAGGCCGACGCGGTGACCTACTGTTCGAATCTGGGCCTGAACGGAGCGGCGTGGCGACTCCCGACGATGAAGGAGCTCATCACGCTGGCCGACCTGTCGGTGGCCCCTCCCGGCCCGACCATCGACTCGAGCGCGTTTCCGAACACGCCCGCGGCGTACTTCTGGTCGTCGACGCTCTACAACGGGACTCCCGGCGAAGCGTGGTCCGTCCTCTTCATTTACGGGTTCAGCTACGGCAACACGGTCACGGATCTGAACTTCGTACGCTGCGTTCGCTGACGCGCGCCCCGCCGTGGCCGGCCCAGGTCAGGGTGACTTGTGGACGCATACGCCGTTCGCACACCAGAGCGAGCAGCAATCGTCATTGCGGACGCAGTTCGTGCCGCGCGACAGACAGCGCCCACCGCCCTGCGCGTTCGTCACGCCTGGGGCCGACTCTCCGGAGGTCGCGCACGCGAGCAGTCCGCCCGCCACCAGGACGAGGAGACTCATGCTTCGAATCAGGGTCTTTGCGGTCATTGCCAACCCCGAAGCAATGTGCACACCCGCCGGTGCTAGAGATAGAAGGGCGTCCAGATGTCCGCGTTCGACCACGACTGGATCGTCATCGGCTCAGGCTTCGGCGGCAGCGTCTCCGCGCTGAGGTTGGCCGAAAAGGGGTACCGCGTCCTCGTGCTCGAGAAGGGAAAGCGCTTCGCCCCGATCGATTTCGCGCGGTCCAACTGGAACCTCCGGCGCTGGATGTGGATGCCCTGGCTGGGCATGCGCGGCATCTTCAAGATGTCGTTCTTCGAACACGCCACGATCCTCCACGGCGTCGGAGTCGGCGGCGGATCGCTCACGTACGCGAACACCCTGCCCCTTCCGAAGGCAGGATTCTTCGAGTCCCCCAGCTGGGCGCGTCTGGCGAATTGGCGTGCGGAGCTCGAGCCGCACTACGCGACCGCGCGCCGAATGCTCGGTGCGGCCACGAACCCGCGGGAAACGACCGGCGATCGCGTGCTCGGCGAGATCGCGGCGGACATCGGGCGCAAAGAGCACTTTCATCCCACGGAAGTCGCCGTGTATTTCGGGACGCCCGGACGCAAGGTCGCGGACCCGTATTTCGGCGGCGAAGGCCCGGAGCGCGCGGGGTGTACGTTCTGCGGCGCGTGCATGACCGGCTGCCGGGTCGGCGCGAAGAATACGCTCGATCGCAATTACCTATTTCTCGCCGAGAAGCGCGGCGTCGAAGTGCGCGCCGAGACCGAGGTCACCGCGATTCGGCCGCGGGCTGGGGGCGGCTTCACGGTGGAACTGAGGGGCACGGGGGCGGGGCGGCGGGCGGCGACGGCCGTAAGCGCAGAGCGTGTGATCTGCGCGGGCGGCGTGATGGGCACCGTGCCGCTCCTTCTTCGAATGCGCGAGGACCCCCGAGGTCTTCCCGGTTTGTCGCCGCGGCTCGGCGACTTCGTCCGGACGAACAGCGAGTCGCTGATCGCGGTCGTGAGCCCGACCGACGGGACGATGTCCGAAGGCGTGGCGATTACCTCGATTCTGGAGACGGACGAAAACAGCCACGTCGAACCGGTTCGCTACGCGTCGGGATCCGGGTTCTTCCGGCTTCTGGCCGTGCCGCACGCCCCCGGGGCCACGGTCTTGCGTCGCCTGGCCGGCGCTTTCCGGAGCTTCGCGGCTCACCCTCTGCGATGGCTGCGCGCGCTCTCGGTGCGCGACTTCGCGGCGCACGCCCAGGTCCTCCTCTACATGCGAACGCTGGAAGGGTGCATCTCGCTTCGCCTGGGACGGAGCGTCTTCACCGGTTTCCGGCGAGGGCTCGTCACCCGGTTGGATCCCGCAGCGCAAGCGCCCCTCGCCTTCATGCCGGAGGCGACGGACCTCGCGAAGCGCTTCGCCGAGAAAGTGGGCGGCGTCTCCGCGAGCCTCCTCACGGAAATGGTGCTCGGCGGGCCCTCGACCGCCCACATTCTCGGTGGGGCGTGCATGGGGGAGAACGCGGAAGAAGGCGTGGTCGACGAGCACCACCGGGTGTTCGGGTACGACGGGCTCTACGTCATCGACGGGTCGAGCGTCTCGGCGAACCCCGGCGTGAACCCGTCGCTCACGATCGCGGCGATGGCGGAGCGGGCGATGACCTTCGTTGCCGAGAAGCGGCCGGCCGCTTGAACGCGGCATGCTACTCCCCAACGTCATGACAGCTTCTCCGAGCGCCTCGCTCGACACTCTGTGCATTCACGCGGGCCAGACCCCTGACCCCGTCTCCGGCGCCGTGATGACGCCCATCGTGCTGGCCTCGACGTTCGCCCAAGACGGTCCCGGCGTGCACAAGGGTTACGACTACTCGCGCGCGGGCAACCCGACGCGAACCGCCCTCGAGCAATGCCTCGCCGCGCTCGAAGGCGCGCGGCACGCCATTGCGTTCGGGAGCGGATGCGCGGCCACGACGGCGGTGCTCTTGTCGCTCCGGAGCGGCGACCACGTGCTCGTGAGCGACGACGTCTACGGAGGGACGTTCCGAATCTTCGAGCGGGTCCTCGCGCAGTTCGGGGTCGAGGCGAGTTTCGCCGACCTGAGCGATCCGTCGCGCGTCGCGCCGTCGCTTCGGCCGAACACTCGGCTCGTGTGGATCGAGACGCCGAGCAATCCGATGCTCAAGATCCTCGACGTCGCCGCGATCGCAGAGATCGCTCGGTCGAGAGGCATTCCCCTCGCCGTCGACAACACGTTCGCGACTCCGGTCCTTCAGCGACCCCTCGATCTCGGGGCGACGCTCGTCGTGCACTCGACGACGAAATACCTGAACGGCCACTCCGACGTCGTCGGCGGGGCGGTCATGACCAGCGACGACGCCCTCGCCGACAAACTGCATTTTCTGCAAAAGGCCGTCGGTGCTGTACCGAGCCCCTTCGACTGCTACCTCGTGCTGCGGGGCCTCAAAACGCTCGCCGTGCGGATGAAACGGCACGTCGAGAGCGCGCAGGCGATCGCGCGTTGGCTCGATGCGCATCCGCGCGTTTCAAGGGTGCACTACCCCGGCCTGCCTGCGCACGCGGGCCACGCGATCGCGGCGCGGCAAATGAAGGGACCGGGGGGCATGATCAGCTTCGATCTCGATGGATCGCTCGCCCAAGCGCAGGCCTTCTTGCGCGCGCTCCGCGTCTTCGCGTGTGCGGAGAGTCTCGGCGGGGTGGAGTCGCTCGCCGAACACCCCGCGATCATGACGCACGCGAGCCTCCCGGCGGACGCGCGGCGCGCCCTCGGGATTGGCGATGGATTGATCCGGCTGTCGGTCGGACTCGAAGACGCGGCCGACCTCCGCGCCGATCTGGAGCAGGCGTTCGACGCGGCCGAACGGGCTTGAGAGAGGAGCCCCGGCTCGCTTGGCGACTGCGCCGAGCCGCCCCGAGACATACTCGCGCACGACGGAGTCCGATCGCGCTATGCTCGCGCGCCCCCGCCCACTCTACGTGGAGACGCCCAGGATGACCCATCGCGACCATCGAGCAAGTGCTGCCCGTCACGCCGCAGGCCCGGCGCTGCTTGTCACTTTCGCCCTCGTTGCCTGCTCGAGCGCCACCGCCCCTCCCCCCGAGACGTACGTCAATTTCACGCTCGGGCCGCACCTCGACCCGATGGGCAACAACTACTGCAGTGTCGGCGTGGCGCAGCAAGAGCTCCTCATCGGAAATCCGAGGGGAGGAACGACCCCCACGACGCAGGCCGACAATAGTTCACAGTCGGCCGCGCAGTTTTACGGGAACGTCTCGGTCGCTTGCTCCGTGACAGGGGGCTTCAACGTGGTGGCGACGGGGTCTCTCGGCGGGGCCGCGGGCGGCACCCTCCAGTTGAGCGGCAGCGTCAGCGCGAGCAGCGGAGGCTCGAACATCCAAGCTTCGTTCACGCAAAGCGGCGGAAGCTACTCCGAGAGCGATTGCACCATCGCCTTCCAATACGAAGGCGCGCCCATCACGGTGACGCCGATCGCCAAAGGCCGCATTTGGGGCCACCTCCACTGCCCGATGATGGTGAATCCGTCGACCCCGAAGCTTCTTTCGAACGGCACGCAAGTCCAAGAGACCTGCGACGGCGAGGCGGATTTCTTGTTCGACAACTGCGCGCAGCAGTAGTCCGGCCCGGCGGGCCTCGGAACTCGGTCCGGGGCGCCGGAAAAACCGAGGGGGTATTCATTGCGCCACGGCGGGGGGGATCTCGCAGACGAACGGCAGCGTGCCCGAGTTCGTGAGCGTCGGCTCGTTTCGCGAGAGCGAATCGTCGGTCTGCGGCGAATGGTCGTCGTGGTAGAGATACCCGCACGACGTTCCCCCGTGGCCAAAGCGAATTGGCTCGGTCTCCGCCCACTCCGAGGGATAGGCGCCCGAGCCCTCGGCCGGTGTGTGATCGTCCCAGGCCCACGTCCCCGTTGGGTTTCGAAAGCTCCCCGGGCTGACTTCGGATAGTCCGATCCAAAACGCGGTGGGCGGCACGGTGAGCTGATAGAGCTCGCGCCATAGCTGTTCGCGTTCGTCGCGCGACTGCAGCACGACCAGCCGGCCTCCGAGGGCGGCGCAGGCGTGGCTCGCGGCGTCGGGCGTGGCGCGGGTCTCCTGATACACGTACGTCTTCTGGCCGTGGGTCTTGACGAGGTCGATGCAGATGCCCGCTGCGCACGGCCTGGACTGCCGGCCGACAGGCTCGAGCTCGCAGACGACGCCGAGGAGTTCGTGGCTCAGGCCCCGGCATGGATATTTCTGCCAGGGCTGCGTGGAGTCGGAGAGCGCCGCGACGCAGTCGAGGCTGCCGCCGTCGACGGCGGCGTCGGGAAACGACGGGAGATCGGCGTCCGGCGCCGCCAGATGGGCGTAACATCCGGGGCAGTTCGGAGCCCAACTGGGCTCGTAGGGCGCCTCCGAGTACGGAGGGCTGCCCGTGCTGATTCCCACCCAGAAGCCGCCCGCATCGGCGACCAGAGGGAGCACGTGCTGAAACTCCTCCTCGCTCGCAAACGTGACGACGTGACTGGCCCCGGGACACGCGTTGCTCGCGGCGCGCAGCGAGCCCGCGCCCTCCCCCTGGGCCAGCGCGTAGCAGTGATGGTTGACCGACCAGGGAGGCGCCCCCGACTGACACTGCATCTGGCAGGTGCTGCTGCAACCGCCGACGCTAGCGTCGCCCGCGCCCGGCCCGGGATCGCACTGCTCGCCCGCGGACAGCTCGATGATGCCGTCGCCGCAGGAGCCCAGGCTCGCATCTGGTTGCGCGGTGGACGGCAGATCCGGAATGCAAGCCGCCAGCAGGGCGCCGGCGATACACGCCAGCGCCCGCGCTGCGACCGCTGCCGCTGCGTTTGGGCTCAACATCGCGCTCCCACGAATTCGCCCCTAGCATACCCTGCATTAGACTGAACGCGATGGCTGGCCCGACTCCCGAAACGCAGCCCCAGCCGGGGACCGGGCGGGAGCCTTTGATGCGACGCCCCATTCTGCCGGGCGGCGTCGAGGACCGCTATCGGTCGCTCTTTCTCATTGGACGGGGCGGGATGGGGACCGTCGAGGTGGCTCTCGAGCAAGGAGCGGAAGGCTTCGAGCGCGTGGTCGCGCTCAAACGCCTGCTTCCCGAGGGGGCTCGCGATTCCCGCCACAAGGAGATGTTTTTGCGCGAGGCGCGCCTCGCCGCCCTCCTTGCCCATCCCAACGTCGTTCACGCATTCGCGTTCGGAGAGATTTATGGAGAGCTCTTCATCGCGATGGAATACGTCGAGGGCGAACCGCTCTCGCACGTGCTCCGGACCGCGCAAGACCACAATTGCGGCCTCGCGCCGGGGCTCGTCGCCTTCGTGCTCGCCGAAGTGTGCGACGGCCTCCACGCCGCGCACGAGCTTTGCGACAAGGAGGGTCAGCCGCTCCACGTCGTTCACCGAGACGTCAGTCCGCACAACGTGATGATCGCCTACGACGGGCACGTGAAGTTGCTGGATTTCGGCGTCGCAAAATTCGAGGCTGGCGGTAACGAGACGCGCACGGGCGAAGTCAAGGGGAAGATGGCGTACATGTCGCCCGAGCAGGCGCTCGGCGAGAAGCTCGATCGAAGAAGCGATCTGTTCAGCATCGGGGCCGTGCTGTTCGAGTGTGTCACCGGGCGGCGCATGTGGGGCTCGGGGACCGACCTCGAAGTGATGCGCAGGTTGGCGCTCGAGACTCCGCCCAGGCTCGACGAGGCTATGGCTCCGCGTGCGCTGGTGGAGCTGCATGGGCGCCTGGTCGCGCGCGATCCGGACGCGCGCCCCGCAACGGCACAGGACGTCGCCAAGGAGCTCCGAGCGTACGCGCTATCGTCCGTCCCGACGCCCGACAACGAGACGGTGCGATCGCTGATGCGCGTCCTCTTCGAACGGCAGGCGCGAGGCAGGCAGGACCAGCTGACCGACTCGCTGCGGCAGGTGGCGCCCGGTCACGCGGAAGCACTGCGCCGCGACCTCGACGCGCAGCTGCCGCTCGATCCTCCGAGCTCCGTCGAACCGCTCATCGTCCAGTCGCCGCCCTCCGCGCGCGCGCGACGCGATAGACCGAGGCGGGGACGCTTCGCAGCCGTTCTCTTTCTCGTGGGACTCGTCGCGCTCGTGACCACGTCGGCCGCTCTCTGGCACCGATCGCGCGCGGAAACGCCGCTGACGGTCCTCGCCGCCAGTCCCTCCGCCCGGGTTCCGCCCGAGGCGACGGCGGCGCGCAGCGCGGCTGCCGCGCCCCCGGCTCCGCCCGCTCCGATTCGGACCGCACCCCAGGTCGCGGCGACACGAACCTCCGCGCCGCACGTCCCGGCCGTGACCTCGTCCCCGGCCGCGCCGCCTCCGCTCCAACCGCGCAGTTCGGCGCAACCTCCTTCGCCGGCTCCGACCAAGCTCCCCGATGTGGATCCCTCGCCTTTCTGAGCTCGCGTTCGCCGCGGGGCTCGTTCTTGCGGCAAGCGACGCGCATTCTGCGCCGTCCGACGCCTCGGACCAAGCGCAGGCGGACGACGATCCGCTCGCGGCGTACCGCGAGCGGTTCAAGCGAGGAATGGAACGCTACCAGGCGGGCGCGCTGGCGGAGGCGATTGGCTACTGGGAGCCCGTGTACCGCGAGCTCGGTGAGCGGCGGGGATACCGCCTCGCGTATAACTTGGGAGTTGCGTATCAAGAGCTCGGAGACGCGACTCACGCCGCAGAGCATCTTCAGTCTTTCTTGGATCAGGTCGAGGTCATACGGGGGCGCGAAGAACAGGTCCCCCCGATCGTAGACAAAGAGGCGGGCAACGCGCGCGCGCGGGTCGCGCGGCTGGTCGCCACGAGCGGACGGATTCGGATCGAAGCGACCAGTGCGCCGCGCACCGCCCGAGTCGACGCAGGCGAGCCTCGTTTGACGGGTTTCGTGGCTTGGGTGGCGCCCGGCGAACACACCGTGACCTTCGCGGAGGGGACGCCCGAAGCGGAAAGCAGGACTGTAGAAGTACGCGCTGGGGAGATAGTCGAAATCGCACCAACCCCTGCCCCGGCTACCCCTCCCCCAGCACCGGTCATCGTCAACGTATTGCCCCTGCCGGCCCCACCCGTCGCGACGCGCCACGCGACGTTCCACCCGTTCCAATGGCCGCTCATCGTCGTGAGCGGAGGGGTCGCGCTCGCGGCGGGAATCGCGGCCGTGCCCCTCTATCTCTACGAGGGCGACCTTTACACACGTTATTCGGCTGAAAGTCCCCGGCCGGCGGCCCACTCCCAAACGTACAACAACGTTCGTACGTTGGCATACACGGACGTCGGAGGGGCGATTGGCTTTGCCGTCGTGACGACCGTCCTCGCGACATGGTACTTTCTTGGAACCTCCGAGCGCGAGGTAAAGGTCACCCCGGCCGTCGGCCCGGAGCCGGGGGGGGCCTCGCTCGGAGTCACCGGCCGATTCTGAAGCGCCCTCCTCATGACGTCGAACGGGAATCATCCACGCCGAAGGAGGTTCGCCTCCCCGTTTTTGCTCGTGCTCGTGAGTCTGTCGATTTTCGTCGCACGCGACGCTCCGGCTCGCGCGCTCATCGCGGCGCGCGTGGGGACGGAAACGGCCCTCGCGGCCGAAGCGAAGCAAGAGCGTGTGACCTCGTGGGCAACCGCGCTCGAGCCGATCTTCGTCACCAACGCGAGCACCCGGGAGTCTGCGCGCATTTCGTTATACGACCGTTTCGGTGAGATCGACGAAGATGCGCGCGCACTGTTCGAGCGTGTGGCGTCGCGGGAGCCCGACGTTCACAAGCTGTCGCTCCGCGTGGAGCAGCTCGTGTTCAAAGCCGCCTACCACTTCGGTGCGCAGAGGCTGTCGGTGGTTTCGGCATGGCGAGAACACGCGGGGAAACACTCGACGGGCGATGCAATCGATTTTCGCCTGGCGGGGATAGGACCCTCGATCGTCGCGGCTTATTTGCGCGGACTGTCACGGATTGGCGTGGGCATTTACACGCACCCGGGTACTCAGTTCGTGCACGTCGACGTCCGAGAGCCGAGCTTCTCGTGGATCGACGCCTCCCCGCCCGGCGTGCACGGGAGCGAGCGGCCGATTCGCGAGCGCAATGCGGCCAAGCGAGACGCGATGTACGAGCCGGAGATGGACCTGCCCTGAAGGGTTGGGGTTGGCTGTGTCGCTATCCGGACAGAGCCCCTAAAGCGCGGACCGGTCGATCTTGTATTTGCGAAGATAGGCCCGGACGTGGTGGCGCTCCATACCGCTCTGGCGCGCCATCTCGCTCACGTTCCCTTTGCACCGTCGCGCGAGCGCGCCGAAATAGTCGCGCTCGAAGACGGCGATGGCCCCGCGCTTTGCCTCGCTGAAGGCCGAGCCGCCCCCGCCCCCCAAGCGATCGATAGGAGCCTCGTCGCGTGCGAGCATCAACACGTCGTCGATGGCGCCCGGCTCGTCGGCCAGCGTCGCCGCCACGCTCGCGACGTTCACGAGTTCGCGCACGTTGCCGGGCCAGTCGTGCGATGCCATGCGCTGCTCGATCCAGGCGAGGACCATCGAGACGTGCTCTGGCTTGCCGACGCGCCGGCACACGTCCTCCACGAGCAGCGGCAAGTCGCTCAACCGCTCGCGCAGCGACGGGAGCTCGACGCGCACCTGAGCGATTCGAAAAAAGAGGTCGCTCCGAAAGCGTCCTGCGTTCATCTCGGCGCCGAGGTCGCGACGCGTTGCGGCCAGCACCCGCACGTCGATTGGCTCGAATGTGGCACCGCCCACGCGCTTGACTTGCTTTTCGCTGAGCGCCCGTAGGAGCTTGGGCTGCAGCTCGAGGGGCAGCTCCCCGAGCTCGTCGAGAAATAGCGTGCCGCCGTCGGCGTCCGCCAGCGCGCCCTTGCGCCGCTCGGCAGCCCCCGTGAACGCGCCCTTTTCGTGCCCGAAGAGAATGCTCTCGGCGAGGGTCGGCGGAATGCTCCCGCAATCGACGACCACGAACGGCCCGCCCGCGCGCTCGTCGGCGTCGTGGATGGCCTTGGCCACGAGCTCCTTGCCGGTGCCCGTTTCGCCCACGATGAGAACACTGAGCGGAGTTCGCGCCACTTTTTCGAGCACACTGAATACGCGGCGCATTTTCGGCGAGCTTCCGACCAGCGGCCCGAAGTGATCGGAAAAGCCGACTTCGACCCGGCGCTTCGCCTGCGGCTCGACGATGACCTTCGAGCGCCCCACGGTCAGCTCGCTCGTCGTGACCACCGTCGCTTCGCGCACGCGCACAGGACCGATGAACGTTCCGTTCGTGCTGCCAAGATCCTTGACGAGTATCCCCTCGCTCACCGCGCGGAGCTCGCAGTGGAACGCGCTGACTTCCGGGTCGGCGATGACGATGTTCGCGCCCGGATCGCGTCCCAGTACGAGCGCGTCGACGTCGACAGTGACTTGGTGCCCGTCGGGCGCCTTGACGACGCCGCCGGAGACGAACCAATGAAGGACTCGCGTTCGTGTCTCGCTCATCGGATGTAGGTCTCGGTGGTGGATGTGGCCATGGCAGTTCGGGCCTCACGCGCGGAACGACGGAGATCCTCTATCCGAGCGCATGGCGTCGCACAAATGGCTCCGAGTCGGCGTTCACCGCTGGCGCTCGGCCCTTCGCGCCCCGGCGCCCAGAGCGAGCGCGACTCCAAACGCAGCCACCTCCCCGACGAGGACCCAGCATCGAGCGACAAGGGCGAGCGTCGCGGGCCAAGGGGGCTCGAAGCGGCTGCTCAGGAGAAGGGCCAGGACCACCTCCCGCACGCCGAGTCCGCCCGGAAGAAAGAAGACGAAGACCCCGGCGTTGCAGGCCAGCGCGAAGGCCCCGACCATCACGAAGACTTCGCTCAGCGATAGAACTTCGGGGAGAAGGGCCTGGGCAAGCGCCGCGAAGGCGAGCGACAGGAGCAGCCAATTGGCCCAGTAGACCAGAAGCATTCGCAAAATGAAGCCGTAGGACGTCGGAATGCGGGGGATGCTCCTCCGGAGCAGTTTCTCACCGATGGCGAGCGCCAGGTTCATCACCTTTGGGTTCATCGCGAGCACCAGGCCGAGCGCCACGAGGAGCAGCACGCCCACTCCCACCAAAGGCCTCGATGGAAGCGTCGATGGAAAAAAGAGCGCGGGAAAGAAAAGCAACGTCGGCAACGCCACGAGCGTCGCGCCGACGAGCTGGCACGCCATTTCGAGCAAAATGGAAATGGACACGCCGAGCGCCGAAATGCCGTCGCGCTGCGCGAGCCCGACCCGACCCACGAAGTTCCAGACGCCTCCCGGCAGGTACTTGCCGAGGTTGGACAGGTAGAAGACGCGAAAGGCGTGGCCGCGACCCATGGGCTCTCCCAGAGCTCCCATCCACGCGCGCCACGCTTCACTCGCGACAAAGAGGAAGATTGCGAGCGCGAGCAGCGAGAGCGCCGACCACGAGGGCGCGAACGACGGAGGGTGTGCCTTGAGCGCACCGTACGACCGCGCGAACTGATACGTCACGCCGAGTATGAGGAGGATGGCCAGTCCCCAGCGCACGAAGAGGGCGGCCGCGCGCCGGACGGACGGAACCCTCACCCTATTTCCGACTCTAGCAGCATTCGCGATCGACTTGCGCTATACGAGTCCGTAGGCAAATTGCGGCTCAGCAACACGGGCGGTGTCGGGCCCCGTCTCGGCTCATCCCAGCCGTAGCCAACTCCAATGTCCGTTCGCTCGCAGCGCGTAGGTACCGTCTCCCGCCCCGGCCTCGTCTACGTCGAAGACCCACCATTCGACCCTCCCAACCCGGTCTACGAAGCGGTCGAGGCCATGTGGCGCCTGCTCGGTCTCGATGCGGCGCGTGCCGGCTCGCCCGAGTGGAATCCGCTCGGCGACGTCATCGCGCCCGGGGATCGCGTCATCATCAAACCAAACCTCGTCTCTTCGAAGAACCTTCATCAGAAGATTAGCGGAATCCGCCTGGCGGCTTCGAGCACGCACGGTTCGCTCCTGCGCCCCATTCTGGACTACGCGATCAAGGCCGCCGGTCCGCGTGGGACCGTGCGCGTCGTCGACACGCCGGTCGAGGGCTGCGAGATCGAGAAGGTCGCCGGCCCGCTCGGCATCTTCGCCGTGGTCGAGCATCTGCGCCGCAAAGGTCACGACGTGGAATTTCTCGACATGCGCCATTTCCGCGTCGCCCCCGTCTTCGCGCTCGACGACGTGCGTCGCTTCGATCGATCCTGGAACCTGGGGCTGCTCCTGCGGCGACGGTTGCCGGGGGACCCGCACGGGTATCGTGTCGTCTCGCTGGGGCGAGACAGTTTCTTGGCACGCCGCGGATCGCCGGCGGCCCGAACCCTCCGCTTCCACCGGAGCCATTACACGACGCCGGTCGCACACCACAGCGAGGAACGGCACGACTATTCGATACCGAACACGGTGCTCGGCGCGGACGTGGTGATCAACATCCCCAAGCTCAAGACGCACAAGAAGACGGCCGTGACGCTTTCGCTCAAGAGCGTGATTGGCCTATCGAACGAAAAATACTGGCTCCCGCACTTTGCCGCGGGTGATCCGTCCCGCGGGGGAGACGAGTTCGCGCATCGTCCGACCCTGGGCGCGGCGATCGAGAACAAGCTGAGTCGCTTTCCGCTGCCCGGCGATCACTCCCTGGTCGCGCGCGCACCGCGACTCGATGCCCCCCCCAAGATCATCGACGGGAGCTGGGAGGGCAACAACACCCTTTGGCGAACCATCCTCGATCTCAACAAGATCTTGTTCTTCGCCGATCGGGATGGTCGGATGCGCGGCGAGCCGCAGCGTCGATACGTCACCGTGGTGGACGGAATCGTCGCGGGCGAGGGAGAAGGGCCGCTCGGAGCCAAGCCGGTCCAAGCGGGTCTTCTCATCGGGGGTTTCGATCCGAGCCTCGTCGACGTCGTCGCGACCGAGGCCATGGGATTCGACCCCGCGCTCATTCCTCTCGTACGAGAGGCGCTCGGCGGCGCGCTCCTTCCGACGGGGGAGCTCGCCCGGCTCGAGCGGGTGCTCGACGGACCGGCGCCGGGGCGCAACTTCGTCCCGCCGCGCAGTTGGCCGTCTCTCCTCGCCGCGCTCGCGAGCTGACCATGCCCCACCCCGGGCTCCCGGTTACCCGACCGACCGCAGCTCGTTGGATCGTTGGAAATCGATGGGGAGCTTCGAGATGGCCGCCAATCGCTTGCCCGTGCGGATGAGGTCCACGCTGTCGACGAACTCGACTTCGATCCGCAGCGACTCGCCGAGGTAGCGACGGAAAGTCGCCTTGACCTCCTCGATGACGTCGTCCGAGTAGCGACCCGCCTTGACGAGCATGAAGCGCAGCGCGCCCGGTTGATCCTGGACGATCTGAAAGCGCGCGATCGCATGATCGTACTCTTTCAGGCAGTGCGCGAAGAATGTCCCGGGAACCCATCGCCCGTCGACCCCCTGGATGATCGACTGCACGCGGCCCTGGATCTCGCCGATGCGCGCCATGCCCCGTCCGCACGTGCACGGCTCGTCTGCCACGGCCTCGGCGAGGTCGCCGATACGGTAGCGGATGAACGGCATGCAATAGTTGTTGAGATCCGTGATGACGATCTCGCCGATTTCGCCGGGCGATGCCGGGCGGCCGTCGACGAGGACCTCCACGATGTACCCTTCGCCCACGACGTGGTGGCCGGCGTGCGCCTCGCACTCGTAGGCGATGCCGCTGAACTCGCGGCTCCCGTACTTGTCGAAAACGCGGCATCCGAACGCCTTCTCGACGATCTCGCGGCTCTTGGCCGGAAGGGTCTGGGCGCTCGACATGAGCGCCTTGGGCTTGAACGGCAGCTCGCCGCGGGAAGCGATGTAGTGCGCCAGATAGTCGAACGCCTCGGCATACCCGTCGATGAGGACTGGCGATTTCGAGGCCATGCGGGCGATCATTTCGCCGAGCTTGCCGTCGCTCATTTCGAAGATCGGAATATAGAGACGATTGGCAAATGCGGCGTCCGCGTGTTCGCGCGCGACTTGGGAGCGACTCATGCCGATCGTCTGATGCCACAGGCGAACGGTGGGATCGCCGAACCGGTAGCCCGTCCACTCTTGCGACCGCAGCGTCGCGGCCCAGCGGAACTCGAGCTGGGCGCGATCCGCGTAGCAGACGAACGGCTCGCCCGTGCTGCCCGACGTCGCGATTCGGAGGACGTCCTTCCTGTTGTGGTTCTCCGACATGATGTCGAAGTGCAGGTGATTGCGAACGAGGTCCTTCGTCAAGAACGGCAGCTTGTGGAGGTCGCTCTGGCCGTGAATGTCCTGGGGGGTGAGCCCCACCTCCTGCATACGGGCCCTATAATAGGGAACGTTGCGGTACGCGTGACGGACGAGCCGGCGCAACTTCTCGTCCTGGAGCTCGCGCATGCTGGCCAGCGACAGCCACTGGGTCCGGTGAAGCGACTCGTAGTAGCGCTCGACGTCGCGCGTGATGGTCCAGTGCGTCTGATCGAACGTCGCCATGTACGCCCGCCAGCGGAGCGGGTGCTTCTGCGGCGAAGGCGGGAGCGGCGCCGCGAGCATCTCGTGCGCCCGCTTTTCCAGGCGTTCGGTT
>Ga0265316_10001833_pt1 | contig 22364 bp, 17 predicted proteins | sample 4522metaG_FD_202092 | JGI IMG/M metagenome (GOLD analysis project Ga0265316, IMG submission 202092) | Rhizosphere microbial communities from Carex aquatilis grown in University of Washington, Seatle, WA, United States - 4-5-22 metaG | ecosystem: Host-associated > Plants > Roots > Rhizosphere >... | reverse complement strand
CCCCGTCGCGGAACTTTACGTTCCTGAACAGGGCCGGCTCGATGAAGGGCTCGGAGGCGCTTCGGATGCGGAGGACGAAGGCGCCGAGGAAGAGGACGAAGGCCGCGAGGTAGTACCAGGCGCCCAGGTCGAGGCAGAGGACAAGGGAGCCCACGGCGAGCGCCATCAATGCCGCGCCGACGAGGTCCAGGCCGCCGCTTCGGCGCTGCTCCCGCGGAAGGCCCTTCAGGAAAAAGGGAACAGAGACCAGGGTCAAGAGGGGGATGAGGAAGAGGAAGGACCAGTGCAGGGACCCCGACACGAAGCCGCCGATGACGGGCCCCAGCCCGATGCCGAAGGAGACCGTCGACATGATGAGGCCGAAGACCCGTCCCCTCTCCTCGGGGGAGAAATACCGCGCGACGATCCCGAAGACCAGCGCCGGTATGGCCGAGGCGCCCATGCCCTGCACAGCCCTCGCGGCGATGACGAGGGGATAGGAGAAGCGGAGGGCGAATCCGAGCGCGGAGCCGGTGGAATAGATCGCCACCCCCGCGACGACGAGGACGCGCGGGCCGAGGATATCGAAGAGCTTGCCGTAGATCATGGAGCCGATCCCGAAGAAGACCATGAAGGCAGTCATCATCCAGCCTAAGCCCAAGGGCCCGAGGCCGAACTGCTCCGCGATCTTGGGCGTCGACACGTTGAATACGGTCTCGTTCACTACGGAGAGGAATATCAGGTAGGAGATCCAGGGAACCATCCTCTTAGGACTTCCGGTCACGGGATTCCCCTCGCCTAGGCTCGCCATCGCAGCTCCTCATCGCCGGAAAGCCGGCGAAACCATATAGGATTCAAAATATATTATTTTTAATATGCTTCGTCAATCGCAAGGCTGCCAGCGCGGCGCCACCGGCAGCCTTGTATCGCCCTATTTTAGCGGAGTAGTATCGGGCCATGCGCGCGCCGATTCCGGCGCAAGGAGGCATTTCATGAAACGCGAAATCGCGAAGCGCGGAATCACGCTCGTCCTCGCCTGCGCCCTCGCCGTCCTCGGCACCGCCGTCGGCGCCCAGTCGCCCAGGCTTCCCGACCTAAAGGGCAGGACTATCATCGCCGTCACGGAGAACGCCTTCCTCCCGCTCAATTTCGCCGACCCCAAGACGGGCAAGGGCATCGGCTGGGAGTACGACGCCGTCAATGAGATCGGCAAGCGCCTTAATGCGAAGGTAGAGTGGAAGCTCTGCAGCTGGGACACGATGATCCAGGCGATCCGCGACGGTCAGTTCGACGTCGGCATGGACGGCATCTCGATCACCGACGAGCGCAAGGGCCAGGTCGACTTCTCCGAGCCCTACATGGTCATCAAGCAGTACATGCTCGTCAGGGCCGACGAGAAGCGCTTCACCGATCCCAAGACTTTCGCCGCCGACGCCAAGCTCCTCATCGGGGCGCAAGCCGGCACGACCAATTTCTACTCGGCCGTCTACGATGTCCTCGACGGCGACGAGAAGAACCCGCGCATCAAGCTCTTCGAGACTTTCGGCGCCTCCGTCCAGGCCCTCGCCGCAGGCGACGTGGACATGGTCCTCATGGACGCCGGTTCGAGCAAGGGCTTCATCGGCGCCAATCCCGGCAAGTACAAGACCGTGGGCGATCCCATCGGCAACGACTCCTACGGCTTCATCTTCAAGAAGGGCTCCGACCTGGCGAAGGGCTTCAACGCCGCGATCGCGGCCATGAAGGCCGACGGCAGCCTCGACAAGCTCACGATGAAGTGGTACGTCGAGTACAAGCCATAATGCAGCATGCCGGACATTGAAGGGCGCGGGGCCTCGCCGCTCCCGACGCTGGCTCCGTCCGTCCGACCTCCCTCGCCGAGACTTCCCTCTCCACGACTACTGTCGCCGCGACTACTGTCGCCGCGACTACTGTCGCGCGTGCCCTGGTGGCTCGTAGCCCTCGTCGGCCTCGGCATCTTCGCCGTCGTCTCCTTCGCATCCTCGGCCGGTTACCGGATCATCATCAAAGCGGTCGCGGGGGGCCTGGGCGTCACGATCACGGTATCGCTCATCGCGTACTGCCTCTCCATACTCCTCGGCCTCCTCCTCGGCCTCATGCGCTCGTCCCCCCTTCGGCCCGCCCGCGAGGCGGCGACTTTCTATATCGAGCTCGTGCGCGGGCTTCCCATGCTCGTCATCCTCTACTACATAGCCTTCGTTGGAGCGCCCGCCCTCGCCTCGGCCCTCAACTGGACCCTGGGCCCCCTGATCCGCTCAGGGCTAGTCGGGGAGATCAGGGTGCGGAGCTTCGACTTCGCCACGCGGGCGGTCATCGCCCTCACCCTCGGCTACGGCGCTTTCATCGCCGAGATCTTCCGCGCGGGAATCGCGAGCGTGGACAAGGGCCAGGTCGAGGCCGCCTACGCCCTCGGCATGTCGCGGAGCCAGGCCATGCTCCGCGTGATCCTGCCCCAGGCGATCCGCAACGTCCTGCCCGCCCTCGCCAACGAGTTCGTCGCCATCGTCAAGGATTCGGCCCTCGTGTCGATCCTCGGCGTACAGGACATCACCCAACTCGGCAAGGTCTACGCCGCTTCGACATTCCTCTTCTTCGAGACCTACAACGCTGTGGCTTTCTTCTACCTCATCCTCACGGTCACCCTTTCCCTCCTCGTCCGCGCCCTCGAGCGCAATCTCAAGGAAGGCAGGCGCGATGACTGATGCGCTTTTCTTCGCGTCCGAGTAGGCGGGGGAATCGACGTGTTCCTCCCCGAAACCGACGAGCTCCCGATAGCGCCCAAGCTGCCCGAGATCGTGGAGCGCCTGAGGGACGAAGGGGTCCTCGTCCTCGCCGCCGAGCCGGGCGCCGGCAAGACGAGCCTCGTTCCCCCCGCGCTGGCCGACGCAACCCGCGGCCGGAAAGCCTGCAAGATCCTCGTCATGGAACCCAGGCGCGTCGCGGCGGTCGGAGCGGCGGCGCGAATCGCCGAGGTCTGGGGCAAGAAACTCGGCGCGGAAGTCGGCTATCGCGTCCGCGGCGACTCTTCAACGAGCAAGAGCGCCAGAGTGGAGGCGGTCACCCCCGGTGTCCTTCTCAGGATGATCCAGGACGATCCCGGCCTCGAGGACGTCGCCTGCGTCGTCCTCGACGAGTTCCACGAGCGCTCCGCCCAGGCCGACCTCGCCCTCGCTCTCCTTCTCCAGTCGCGGACCCTGAGGCCCGAGCTCGGGCTCCTCGCCATGTCCGCGACTATCGACGTCGCAAAGGCCGCAGCCGCCCTAGGCTCCTCGGTGCTCGAAGTGCCTGGGAGGACTTTCCCAATATTTACGGAGTACACAGAGCGGCTTCCTGGGGACAGAGCTTCCAATTCCTCTCGGCCTGGGGACAGAGCTTTCGATTCCGAGCTGCCTGTAGCCATCGCCCGCCAGACAATCGATCTTTTAGAAAGAACCGAGGGCGATATTCTCGTTTTTTTACCCGGGGCAGCCGAAATCGGAGCTGCCGCCGCCGCCTTTTCGGACATCGCGCGGGGACAGAGCTCTCGCGATCGGGCCGAAGCTGTCATCCTCCACGGCTCCTTGCCTCTCGAAGTCCAGCGCCGCATCTTGTCGCCGCCGCGCGATTCGCCCCGCCGGGCAATTTTCGCGACATCGATCGCCGAGACGAGCCTCACCGTGCCGCGGGTCCGCGCTGTCCTCGACTCGGGGCTAGCCCGTTTTACGCGCTTCGAACCCCGCACGGGCCTCAATCACCTCGTCACCGAGCGCGAAGCAGGGGACAGAGCCGACCAGAGGCGCGGCCGCGCGGGCAGGCTCGGCCCGGGCATTTGCCTCAGGGCCTGGCCCGCCTCGGAGTCCTTAGTCCCCCGCACGGAGCCGGAGCTCTCCCGCGCCGAGCTTTCGGGCCTCGTGCTCGAGGCGGCGATCTGGGGCTCGCCCCGGCGGCTCGACCTTCCCTGGCTCGACCCGCCGCCCGAAGGCGCCTGGTCCGCGGGGACAGAGCTCCTCCTGGAGCTCGGCGCCCTCGCCCCCGACCTGTCCCCCACCGCCTTCGGCAGGCGCATGGCCGCCCTGGGGACAGACCCCAGGCTGGCCGCCCTCGTCCTCCGCGGCGCGGAAGCCGGCGAGGCGTGGACCGCCTGCCTCGCCGCCGCCCTCCTTTCGGACCGCGGCCCCTCGAGCCTCGCCGACCTCGCCCAAGGCATCGAGGAGCTCGAATCGGGAAAGCGAGCCGCGCCCGTCCTCGCCGAGGCCGATCGTCTCGCCCGTTCCGCCGGCCTTCGCCGGGGCCGCGCCAGGCCCGAGGCCTTGGGCCCCTTGCTCGCGTCGGCCTACCCCGACCGTATAGGCGAACGGGTCGAGTACCGGGGCACGAGCGCGAGTTTCCGGATCCCGGCGGGCCGCCGCCTCCGGGCCGCCGGCTCCCTGGCCCAATCGCCCTGGATCATCGCCCTCGATGCCGACGCCGGGGCCGCCGAAGGAAAGGTCCACTCCGGTTACGCGATAGGCGAAATAGAAGCCCGCTCGGCCCTGGAGCTTCAGGCAGTGGAATCGATGGAAACCGAATGGCGGGGCCTCGAGCCGCGCGGGGCGCTCGTCCGGCGCGCGGGGGCTATCGCCTTAAGCCGCAAGGGCGCGCCCAAGCCTCTGCGCGAGGAGATAGCCCGGCTCCTCGCCGCGCGGATCGAATCCGAGGGCCTGGGCATCCTCCCCTGGGAGGGCGGCGCTGCCGACGAGCTCGCGCGGCTGCGCTGCTTCGCGGCCATGCATCCGGAGGCGGCCGATCGCGGCCTCGACCCGGCTTCCCTCGCCGACGCCTCCCTCGCAGCGCGCACGGAAGAGTGGCTCGGCCCCTTTCTCCTCGAAGGCGGCGGTCCCCTCGTCGACGGCCCTGCCCTCGAGCGCTCGATCGCGGCCCTCGCGCCCCGCGAGCTTCGCGCCTCGATCGAGCGCGAGGCGCCGAAGCGCATCGACCTGCCCTCGGGCTCCTCAAGACGCATCGACTACAGCGGCCCGGGCGGGCCCTCGGTCGAGGCGCGGGTCCAGGAGTTCTTCGGGCTCGCGACGCAGCCGCGGGTTTGCGGCATGGCCCTCGTCATCAAGCTCCTCGACCCGGGCGGGAAGCCCCTCCAGGTCACGTCGGACTTGCCGGGCTTCTGGCGCGGCTCCTGGACCGACGCGAGGAAGCAGCTCAGGGGACGCTATCCGAAACACGAATGGCCCGAGGATCCCGCCTCGGCGACGCCCAGCAGATCGGGGATAAAGAAGAAGCGTCCTTAGCCCGGGCGCTTCGGCGCCGAGCGTCGGCCGCGCGGCTCAACCCCGGATTGCCCAGGCCCCGTCCCGGCAGTATCCTTTCCGGATGGACGAGCAGCTTGGGCTTCTTTCGGCGTCGGGCATCCGCGTCCTCGAGTCCTCCTTCACCGCCCTCGACGGCTACTTCGGCCTCAAGCCGGCCGCGATCCGCTTCGGCCTCGCGCCCTGCGCCCTCCAGGACCTCGCCCAGGCGATCGACGACCTTCGCTATCCCGGTACGCACTACGCCGACGCGGCTATCCTTCCTCCCGGGGCCCCGAAGCCGGGCTCCGAGGGAGGGAAACCGCTCTATCTCCGCTGCGCCGACTCGGCCAGGGAAGCGGAGGCGGCGGCTTTCTCCCCCCTCGATCTCCTCCGGGACCGGGAGCGCGACGTCTTCCTCGATCCGAAGGACGCATATCCGAGCCTCCGCGCGAAGACCCAGGCCATGCGCCCGGCCGAGGCCGAGCGGCAGCTCTTCGAATCGGCGATCTTGGTGTCGCGCTATCCCTACGAGCTCGACGGCGACGCCCTGCCGCCCCTGCCCCGCGACTTCGGCGTCGAGGCCCAGCGCGACATGCTCGAGCTCATGCTCACGGGCGCGCGGCCCGAGCGCGGCCTCGAGCTCCTCCGGAGAGCCGGCTTCGTAGACGCGTACTGGCCCGAGCTCGCCTCCCTGGCCGGCACGAGCCAGGCCAAGGAGTACCATCCCGAGGGCGACGCTTGGGCGCACACGTTGGAGACATTCCGCCATCGCAAGCTGCCGGAGCTCGGCCTCTCCCTCGGCCTCCTCCTCCACGACACGGGCAAGCCGAAGGCGGCCGAGTCGGAGGGACGCAGGTTCGACGGCCACGCCGAGATAGGCCGCTCGGTCGCCGAGCGCTTCCTCCTCCGCCTGGGCTTCCCCATTTCCCTCGTGAGCGAGGTTTCCTTCCTCGTGCGCTATCATATGATGCCCGCGGCCCTGCCCCGGATGCCGGCCAACCGGCTCGAGGGCATCATCGACGATCCGCGCTTCCCCGTCCTCCTTGAGCTGTACCGCTGCGACGAGCTTTCCACCTTCCGCGGGCCCGACGGCTATTACGAGGCCTGCGCCGCCTACAAGGCCTGGCTGCGGAACGCGCGCAATCCCTGGCGCGGCGCGGACGGGAAGAAGCTCGCGCGGGCCTATCTGGAGCCGACGCCGAGCCGGAAGCTGCCTACCCGACGGTGAAACGGAGGGCCTGCAGGTCTACGTCGCGCGAGGAAGAGCCGACGAGGGCTCGGAAGGCGCCCGGCTCCACCAGCCTGCGCCCCTCGGCGTCCACTATCCACAGCTCGGAGGCCGGCACCTTCAGCTCGACGCGGACAGTCTTCCCCGCCGGTACCGCCGCGCGCTCGTAGGCGACGAGCTCGCGCCTCGCCCAGGTGGCGGAGGTGACCTCGTCCTCGACGTAGAGCTGGACGACCTCGACCCCGTCGAAATCGCCTGAGTTGCGCAGCTCGACCGAGACGCCGAGAGTCCCGTCGGGACGGATCCGCGCCTCGGCGAGCTCGGGCTCGCCGTACTCGAAGCGCGAGTACCCTAGGCCGAAGCCGAATGCGAAGGCCGGCTCCTGAGTCAAGTCCGCATAACGCGTCCCATGCTGGCCGCGCACCTGGTTGTAGTAGACCGGGAGCTGCCCGACGTGCCTGGGTATCGAGATCGGCAGCTTGCCCGAGGGGTTGAGAGCGCCGAAGATAGCCTCGGCGAGGGCGCGCCCGCCCATCATGCCCGGGTTGAAGCACTCGAAGATCGCGTTCGCGGAGAGGACTGCCTCGGGGAGGACGAGGGGCTTGCCGCAGACGAGCACGGCGATCGTCGGCTTGCCCAGCGCCGCGACCTTCTCGGCGAGCTCTACCTGCCCGTCCTGGAGCTCGAGGGTGGCGGTGCTCTTGCACTCGCCGTTGTAGCCGAGCTTGTCGCCGAGGACGAGGATGACGAGGTCGGCCTCCTCCGGCCCGACGAGGCTCCAGCCCGGAGGGAGCGCGGCCTTGATCCCGTCGAGCGGCGTCACGATCGTCTCTCGGGGGTGCGCCTCGCCGCTCGGGCTCGTCATCTGCCCGGAGCCGAGGCTCCAGTCGCCCAACAGGGCCAGCGGATCGTCGGCATTAGGCCCGAGCACGGCCAGCTTCCTCGGGACCGCGGGGTCGAGAGGCAGGAGGGACATCCTTCCTTTCTCCCCGTTCTTGAGGAGGACGAGAGACTCCCGCGCAGCCCTGAGGTTGGCCGCGCCGTGCTCGGGACAGCCGATGACTTGCGCGATGCGCCGCGGATCGCTCCTCCCCGGGTCCTCGAAGAGGCCGAGGCGGAGCTTGAGCGCGAGCACGCGGCGCAGGGGCCGATCGACGTCGGCCTCGGAGAGGAGGCCTCGGCGGATCGCCTCGAGGCAACCCTCGAAGAACTCCGGCGTCGCCATGATCACGTCGTTGCCGCTCTTGATCGCCAAGGCCGAGGCCTCCGCGTAGTCCGCGCAGACGCGCTGGTCGGTCACGAGGCTGCCCACGTTGTTGTAGTCGGTCACGAGGATGCCCTCGAAGCCCCACTCCTTGCGGAGGACTTCATCGAGGAGCCAGCGGTTCGCCGTCGAGGGCAGGCCGTCGATGGACTGATAGCCCGTCATGAAGGCCATGCAGCCCTCGCGGGACGCCCGCTCGAAGGGCGGGAAGAAGTAGGAGCGGAGCTTGCGCCGCGTGAGGTCGGCCTCCGAGGCGTCCCTACCGCCCAGGGTCTCCGAGTAGCCGGCGAAGTGCTTGGCCGTCGCCAGGACGGCGTCGGGGTCGCCCAAGCCCTTCCCCTGGTAGCCGCGGATCATTGCGCAGGCGAGCTCGCCGATGAGGAAGGGGTCCTCGCCGAAAGTCTCGTCGATCCTGCCCCAGCGCAGGTCCCGCGCGAGGCAGAGGATGGGCGATAGGGTCCACTTCAGGCCGGTCGCGCGCATCTCGCGCGCGGTGACCCGGCCTACCTCCTCGAGGAGGCCGGGATCCCAGCTGCAGGCGAGGGCCAGCTGAGTCGGAAAAACGGTCGCCCCGGCCCAGAACGAGTGCCCATGGATGCCGTCGTCCGCGAGGAGAAGGGGGATGCCCAGTCGCGTCGCGAGCGAGGCCTCGATCGCCGCGTCCGCGTCGGAGCCGTTCAGGTGGATGAGGGAGCCGACGTGGCAATCGCGGATCTGGCCGCGGAAGTCGAAGCGGCCGTCGAGCTGCATGAGCTGCCCGACCTTCTCTTGCTTCGTCATCCTGCCCAGGAGGTCCTCGACCCGCTCCTCGAGCGGGGCATTCGGATCGCGGAAGATGAGTCCGTTCATGAGGGCCGGCCTATTTCTCTACGCCGGTGACGACTACACCCTGCATGAAGAAGCGCTGGGTGAAGAAGAAGATGAGGAGCGGGACGATGCAGGACATCACCGTCGCGGCCTGGACGAGCGAGATACGGGTGCTGTATTGCGTGGAGAAGAGCCCCAGGGCGATCGTGATCGGGTAGAGCTTGTCCTTGCCCGCGAGGTAGACGATCGGGTTGAAGAAATCGTTCCAGCAATAGAAGAAGTTGAAGAGCCCGGCGGCTACGAGGGCGGGAACCGCCTGCGGCAGGATTATCCGGTAGAGGATCTGGATGGGATTGGCTCCGTCGATCCTGGCCGCGTCGTCCATCTCCTGCGGGATGCTCATGAAGAACTGCCGTAGGAGGAAGACATTGTAGGCGTTGGAGAAGAAAGCCGGGATGATGAGGGGCCACCAGGTCCCGACCAGCCCGAGCCTCTGCCACACGATGTAGGTCGGGATGAGCGTGATGGCGGTCGGCAGGATCATCGTCGACATGACTATGATGAAGAGGAAGTTCTTGCCGGGGAAATTGTAGCGCGAGAAGCCGTAGGCGACGAAGGAGGACGAGAGGAGGACCCCGATCGTATTGAGGACGGCGTAGAACAGCGTGTTCCGGAGGAGCCTGGCGAAGTTGATCGTGTCCCAGGCGGTCGGGTAGTTCTCGAAATGCGGATCGAGCTTCATGACGGGCTTGAGCGTGCGCCAGTTCCCCTCCCAGGCGATCAGCTCGCCCGAGGGATCGGACGGGTCCACGAAGGTCGAACTCGCCCTCGTCTTGTCTACGGCGGCGAGCGTCCTCGTCCGCCCGTTCATCGGTACCTCGTAGAGCTCGAGGTCCTTGCCCTGGCGCTTCGCCGTGGCCGGGCTCCTGGGCAGGAAGGACTGCGTGGTCGAGGATACCTGGGTCACGGTCTTGAGGGACATGACCAAGCCGTAGATCAGGGGAATGAGGAATGCCAGGAGGACGACGCCGACCGTCAACGTCACGATTCCGCGCTTCGCGCCGCGACCGAGCTTTCTTCCCGCCTTCATTTCTTTTCCCCCGCGTAGTAGACCCAGCGCCTCTGCGTCGCGAAGAGGATCGCGGTGAAGAGGAGGCCGAGCAGGAATATCAGCCAGGCCAGGACGGCGCCGTAGCCCATGTTGAAGTAGGCGAAGCTCTGCCTATAGAAATATACCATGATGAAATTAGTCCGTCCGCCGGGATAGCCGGTGCCGTAGTTTATGACGTAGGGCACGGTGAAGTACTGCAGGAGCCCTATCAGCCCGATTATCAGGTTGAAGAAGATCACGGGGGTGAGCATCGGCAGCGTTATGCGAAACATTTGCCGCCACCAGCTCGCGCCGTCGACCTCGGCCGCCTCGTAGAGCTCGGTGGGCACTCCCTGGAGCCCGGCCAGGAAGATGATGAAGGTATTCCCCACGCCCCAGAGCGAGATGAAGGAGTAGGTGAAGTAGATGAGGTTCACGTCGTCCGTCCAGCGGATGCCCGAGGCGCCCGAGAGGGGCAGGCCCGTGATGGCGGCCAGGATCTTGTCGACCCAGCCGGTCTGGGCGTTGAGGGCGCCGATCCACATGATGGCCGAAGCGACGAGGGGGATCATGGTCGGTAGGTAGAAGAGAGTGCGGAAGAGGGACTTCCCGAGGAGGAACTTGGAATTGAGCACGACCGCGAGCGCGAAGGCGAAAACGAAGGTGGCCGTCAGGCAGATCGGAATGAAGGAGAGGATCTTGAGGACGCTCGCTATCGCCTCCTTGTCCTCGCCCAAGGCGCGGGCCCAGTTGGCGAAGCCGACGACCTGGGTCTTCTCCGGGGTCGCGGGGTTGAAGTCGGTGAAGGAAAACGCGAGGGAGGCCAGCATCGGCAATAGGTACAGCAGGACGAAGCCGACGAGCCAGGGAGCGATGAAGACGAAGCCCCATCGGCGTTCCCAATTATGCAAGTTCCCGAATCGCTTTCCCATTCGCGTTTCTCTCCCCTATCGATGGACTGTCGCTCGAAGCGGCGAGGGGAAGCGGAGACCCGGTCGGAACCGGGCGACTCCGCCTTCCCCTCGCCTAATGCCGCTTATTTCTTCGCGGCGTCGAAGATCTTCTGCATGTCGGACTTGAGAGCCTTCTCCTCGGAGGCCAGGTCGAGGCCGGGCGTGGAGGTGAACTTCTCGTAGAAGGCGGTGTAGCGGGTAGTCGTCTCCTGGAAGGCGGGCATCCAGGACTCGTGGTTCGGGTTGTCGTTGTAGGCGATCGAGTCGATGACCGTCTGCCAGTTGACGTCGTTGCTCGGGAACTTAGCCTTGGCGAATGCGGCGAGATAGCCGGCCTGGGCCGACTTCTGCGCGGGCATGGCGCCGTAGGCGTTGAGGAGCTCGGGGCTGGCCAGGAGGAAGGTCAGGGCCTTGAAGGCCGCGTCCTTCTGCTTGCTCGTCTTCGTGATCTCGAAGGTGTCGGCGTGCATCTTGGCCGTGATCTTGCCGCTGTAGGAGGGTAGCGCGGCGGTGGTCCAGTCCAGCTTGGCGATGTCGGCGAAGCCGGCGTACCAGGTGTGGACCTGGGATATCGCGATGTGGCCGGAAGCGAACCAGTCGCCCTTATCAAGGACGTCCGAGTCGGAGGCGGTCTTCGACGGATAGAAGTGGTCCTTCCAGATGCCGTCGTTGATCCACTTGATGGCGGCGACCCAGTTCGGGGTGATCTGGGCGGTCTTGCCGTCGGCGGCGACGAAGTTGCTCGCGCCGAAGAGGGTGCAGACGCCGCGGAGATCGGTCATCTGCTGTCCGAAGCCCCACTGGACGATGTCATTGGCGTCGAAGCCTTTGTCGTTCGGGGTCTTGCCGTTCTTGTCGACCGTGAGCTTCATGGCGATCATGCGGAGGGTGTTGACGTCCCAAGGCATGGACTTGCCCTTCTCGTCGACGTAGGGAGCGCCGTATTTCTGGGGCGGGAGGGCGATGCCGGCCTCTTTAAAGAGGGCGCGGTTGACGTAGAGGAACGAGGGATAGATCGCGTAGGGTAGGCCCACGAGACCCTGGTCCTTGGTCCTGAAGAAATCGACCGTGGCCTTGTCGAATTTGGCCAGGTCCCACTTGTACTTGTCGACGAGTGGCTGGAGATCGGCCCAGGCGCCCTTGAAGGAGTCGCGACCGCGGATTCCGACGGGGCCGACGATGTCGGGAGAGTTGCCGCCGGAGATTTCGGTGGCGAGGGTGTTATAGGCCTGATTGTTCCCTACGATCTCCAGATCGATGAATACGTCGTTCTGGGAAGCGTTGTAGGCATCGACGACCTTCTTCTCGACGACGACTGTCGGAGCGTCCCCGCCCGAACCGAGGCCGACGAACCATCGGACGTGCGTCGGTTCAGCGATAACGGCTGCGGCGATCATCAGCACCAGGACCACAATTAGTACCTTCTTCATCAAGTCCTCCTGTACCAGCTGGAATGTTTACGCAAACATATACTTAGCAGCTCCCTGCCGGTAATGAAGAGAGGATAGCACCAGAATTTTGTTTGCGCAAACATTTTTTTTGGAATTCTTTCCTTTATTACCCTTCCATAGCCTCAATTGGCGCTAAGCATCGGCTTCCGCTAGAGTTACATCGAGCGCTACGAGGACGTGCACCTAGAGCACCCATGATTGGAGATTCCCATGGTATCCGGACTGGCCTTGTTCGTCGGCCTCTTCAACAACTTGGCCCTCCTCATCGTCCTCGTCGCGGCTTACGGCATGCTCTACGACCGCGTCGGAAAGCTAGGGCGAACGAAGCGCCAGCTCGCATTCGGCCTCCTATTCAGCCTCTTCGTCCTCGGCTTCATGCAGGTGAAAATACCCGTATTCGAGGGAGTCCTCGTCGACCAGCGGAACGCGGTCATCATCATGTCGGGAGCCTTCGGCGGCCCCCTCGCCGACCTCCTCGCGACGCTCTCAGGATCGATCTACCGCGCCCTACTCGGCGGGCAGGGCGCCTTCGGCGGCATAGTCGGCATGGTCCTCTCCCTTGTCGCCGGAACCTTGCTCCGCTCCCGGCGCCGCCTCTTCGACGCCGGCTGGAAGATGGCCCTCTCCTCGGTCGCCGCGGCGATCTTCATCCTCCCCGGCTTCCTGCCCATCGGGACGCCCCGGGAGGGCTGGGCGCTCATGAAGGCCATGGCCCTCCCCTACGGCTCGGCTATTTCCCTGGGGATATTCATAGGCAGCCTCCTCCTGGCGAACGAGGAGCGGCGCTCCGACGCCCAGGCGGAGCTCCGGGATTCGGAGGCCAAGTACCGCGAGCTCTTCGAGAGCCTCATCGACCTCGGCTACCGGACCGACGAAGAGGGGAGGATCGCCATAGTCTCGCCCTCATCGGAGCGCATCCTCGGTTTCCGACCCGACGAGGTAATCGGCAAGCCGCTTACCGACTTCTACGGCGGGGGCTCGCGGGACTCCGAGCTCTTCGCCATCCTCGAGCGGGGAGAGACGATCGTGGATCACGAGATCCATCTGGCGAGGAAGGACGGCACGATCATCGTAGCCTCGACCAACGCGCGCGCGATCCGCGACTCGTCGGGGCGCTACATCGGCGTCACGGGGATGGTGCGCGACATCACGCCCCTCAAGCGGGCGGAGGAAGGGTTCAGGGCCTCCGTCTCGGAGCGCGAAACCCTCCTCATGGAGCTCTACCACCGCACCAACAACAACATGCAGATCATCTCCTCCTTCCTCAAGCTGCAGGCCGACGCGCTCGGCGACCCGAAGGTGGACGAGCTCGCCCAGAGCGTCTCCTCCCGCATCCACGCCATGTCCCTCGTCTACGAGAAGCTCTACCGCTCGAACAGCCTGTCCCGCATCAACGTACGGGAGTACATCGAGGAGCTGCTGCCCCTCATCGAGGCCTACGGAGGGGCGCCGGAGGGCAAGGTCAGTGTGGAGCTCGATCTAGAGGACATCGACTTCGTCATAGACTCGGCGGTGCCCCTCGGCCTCGTCGTCAACGAGATAGTCGGCAACGCCTACAAGCACGCCTTCCCCGGGGACCGGAAGGGCCTCGTCAGGATCGCCCTCCGCCGGCGCGACGCAGAGACGATCCTCCTCGAGATCGACGACGACGGCGTGGGCCTGCCCCCGGGCTTCGACCCCTACGCGACTCCCTCCTTCGGCATCTCGACGATGCTCAGCATCGCGCGGCTGCAGATGCGCGGCTCGGTGGAGATACGGAGCGGGGAAGGGCTTTCCTACCGGATCGCGATGCGGGACAGGCTCTACGGGGAGCGCGTCTAGGCGCGGTCCAGGCAGGCGGAGGGCTAGCGTTCCGATCCCGGGGCGTCGCGCAAGCTCGAGCCCTCCACGAAGGACAGGGGAAACTCGATCGTCTCCTTCTTCCAGGCCTCGACCGTAATGCGATCCACGAGGGCCCGGACCGCGCGCCTGCCCATCTCGAGGAGGGGCTGCTTGTAGGACGCGAGCGTAGGCGAGGATAGGCGCCCGGCCGGCTCCGCGTCGAAGCCCACGAGGCTGTAGTCGCGCGGGCAGAGGACGCCGCGCGAGGCGTTCTCGATCATGAACTGGAAGGCTACCGAATCGTTGCCGCAAACGATTCCCGTCGGCCTCTCCTCGAGGGCGAGGTAGCGCTTGGCCGCGATCTTGCCCGAGCCCGGGGCCGCGGAGTCGGAGAGGACTACCTCCATGCCCATGCCCAGCTCGGCCAGGGCCTCGCGGACGGCCCTCTCGCGCTCGAGGATGTTCGGGTTGTAGTCGATGCCCGGATCCACGCCGACGAAGGCGAAGCTCCGATGCCCCCGCTCGTAGAGCCGGCGCACCGCGTCGCGCGCGGCCGAGCGGTTGTCGGTGTCGATCCAGGAGATCGCGGGGCTCTCGAGGCGGTCCGCGATGGATACGCAAGGGATCGCCTGCTCCTCGATCGTGAGCAGCTGGTCCTGGGGGAAGCGCTGGAATCCTACGAAGACGAGGCCGTCGACCTTGCGCTGGTGCCAGACGCGGAGGAAGTCGAATTGGCCCTTCAAATCGAAGTCCGTCGTAAGCAGGAGGTCCCAGCCCAGCTCGCGGCCCTGGATCTCCACGCCGGAAAGGAGGCTCATCACGAAGAAGTTGTTGTAGAGGGGCAGCTCGTACATGCGCGGCGTCACGAAGGCGAGCGTGCGGGTGAGGCCGTTGTTCAGGGCCTGGGCCTGGCGGTTGGGGTGGTAGTTGAGCTCCTTGATAGCCGCCTCCACCCGGGTGCGGGTATCGGGAGCCACGTTGTCGAGGCCGTTGATCACGCGGGAGACGGTGATGAAGGAGACCCCCGCCAGCTCTGCCACTTCTTTTTGCGTTGCCATCGCAAGGCTGAGGATACCGGGAGGAGCATATCGCATCAAGCTGCCTGGACAGCCTGGACGGCCGGCGCGGGGCGCGCCGGCGGCGGTCGCATCGTTGACCGCCACCGCGCGGGGGCATTACCATCCATCCCATGTTCGACCCCCGAGTATATTCCGACCGCCGCGCCGCCCTCCTCCGCGGCCTCGCCGCCCGCAGCGGCGCCGCTGGTGGCGCCGTAGGCGGGCGCGAGGGGACAGTCCTCCTCCTCGGCCACCGCGAGAGCCCCGTGAACTACGCGGACAACTGCTATAGCTTCCGCCAGGACTCGAGCTTCCTCTACTTCGTCGGCATCTCGAGCCCGGATCTCGCCCTTACGATCGATCTCGCGAGCGGCGAGACTGTCCTTTACGGCCGCGATGCCACGATGGACGACATAGTCTGGACGGGCCCCCAGCCCGAGCTCGCCGAGCTCGCCGCCCTCTCGGGCATCTTCTCCGCGCGGCCCCGCTCTTCCCTCGCCTCCGACCTCGCCGCGCGCAACACGAGAGGCGCGGGCACGAAAACGCATCGCCTCCCCGGCGGGCTCCTCTACTTTCCGCCCTACCGGGCCGAAGGCCGCGCCGAGCTCGCGGAGCTCACGGGCAAGCCTTACTCGGAAGTGAACGCGGGCGCTTCCCTCCCCCTCATCGAGGCGGCTATAGAGCTGCGCGAGATCAAGAGCGAAGCCGAGATCGCCGAGCTCGAGCGGGCTGTCGCCGTGAGCGCGGACATGCACCGGGCGGCGCTGACGACAGCCCGCGCCGGCATGCTCGAGTCCGACGTCTACGCCCGCGTCGCCGAAGTGGCCCTCGCCTCGGGCGGCGGACTCTCCTTCCCCGTCATCGCCACTACCAGGGGCGCCACACTCCACGCCCACTCCCACGATCGGCGGCTCGAAAAAGGCGGCCTCTTCCTCCTCGACGCGGGCGCCGAAGCCCCTTCGGGCTACTCAGGCGACCTCAGCACTACTTTCCCCGTCTCTCCCCGCTTCGATCCGCGGCAGCGCGCAGTCTACGAACTCGCGCTCAGGATGCAGCGCGCAGCCTGCGCCCTCCTCAAGCCCGGCGTGAACTTCCGCGACGTCCACTTCGCCGCCGCCCGCGAGGGCGTCCTCGGCCTTAAGGAGCTCGGCCTCATGCGCGGCGAACCCGACGAGGCAGTCAGCTCGGGGGCCTACGCCTTCTTTTTCCCCTGCGGCGTCGGCCACATGCTCGGCCTCGACGTCCACGACATGGAGGACTACGGCGAGGATCTCGTCGGCTACGCGGGCGCCGAGCGCAGCCCGCTCTTCGGCCTCAAGTCCCTGCGCCTGGCCAAGAGCCTAAAAGCCGGCATGACTTTCACCATCGAGCCGGGCATCTACTTTATCCCCGAACTCTACGAGCAGTGGTCGGCCGAGGGCCGCTACGGCGACTCTATCGACTATGCCGCCGTAAAGAGCTGGCTCGGCTTCGGCGGCGTACGCAACGAGGAGGACTGGCTCGTCACGCCCGGCGGCGCGAGGCGGCTCGGCCCCGACTTCGACAAGTCGATTTCCGCGATAGAGGCATTGCGAGCCTAGCTATCGCTGCTTATCGTAGGCGGCTTTATATGCCCGGAGCACTGCATTGATCTTGGTTTGATACCCTGCGCCCATGGATCTGAACCACTCGAGGACATCGGCGTCCAGCCGAATCGTCGTTACGATCTTGGTCTTCGCCTTTTTGAGCTCTTCGGGAGGAGGTAGAAAATTCCGAGGAAGGACTTCTCCCACCGTCATCGCCCGAGCGATACTTGAAGGAGCACTCTCATAGATATCCTTCTTAGCTTGTTTCGGGCTGTTCTTTTCTATCGCCTTGCCCGTGGATTTCATACAACTTTGCTCCCTGCCGCCAATAAGCAGCTCCATAAATTCGGATATTACCGTTGCGTACGGTGAACCTGACCGTAAGGACTCTGCTTCCGACCTTGCCATAGCAGAAAAAACGTTCCTCTGCGGGAGTCGAGTGAAGCGAATCGCGCTGCAACACCAGGCATGGATCATAGAATGCTTCTCTAGCGGTAGCGAAGGAGACTCCATGCTTTCTCTGATTAACGCGATCCTTGGCCTCGTCCCATTCGAAGGTCATGAAAAAAGATAGTATCGTATTTACATTTTGTCAATATATTATATAAAAAACGCATTCCATGCGACACGCGATCAATTGGGTCACCGTGATATTGTTATGATGTTCCATACGTTCCCGATAAAAACCCGAAGGAGGATGAATGTGGGCAACGCGAAGCGGCATTTGATGCTCCCATTTCCAATGTTTACTTTCGCAATGGCGCTTCTCCTAGCCAGTTTCACATCCCTCGTCCTCGCCTCCTGCGTCGCCATCCGAAAGAGCGACTACCCGAGCCTCGAGGAGCTTCGCGCCAAGCCCGAGCGCCAGGCTTCCGCCTACGCCCCCGACCTCGAAGCCGCCCTTGCCAAAAAGTTGGTCGACCGCATCGCCCCCATCCCCCCGGCGGCGCTCGACAACTACCGCAAGCTCGACGGCATACCCACCTATGCGGCCTATAGCCCGAGCCAGGCGGAGCGCGAGCTCCTGGACCGGTACTGTGAGCTCCTCCCGCCTCCTTTCAAGCGCGCGATGGAAGGGAAGCTCCTCGGCATCTATTTTATCGAGAACTTCGCGGGCGGCGGCATGACCGACTTCGTCTTCGGCCCCGGCGGGGATGCCGGCAAGGACTCCCTCTACTTCATCCTCATCCTCAACCCGAGAATCCTCAAGATGAGCCTCTCCGACTGGATAGCCTACCGCGACGCCTCGCCCTATGAGGCAAGCGGCTCCGACCTCGAGCTGCGCTCGTCCTGCACAGGCGCGAAGGACTACCGCGGGCTCCTCCAAACCCTCACCCACGAGGCGGCCCACGTCTACGATTACGTTCACCATGTAACGCCCTTCGTCGAGCCCGCCCTCGGCCGCTACCCCGACCGTACCATAGTCGCGGCCGGGGACTGCGGCTTTACCCGCGGCGTCTGGGAAGGTTATGCGAAGCCTAACTCAGCCTACGCGATACCCCGGCGCGCCGAGACCGCCTCCTACGGCCTCGGGCCCAAGCTGCCCCTCTCGGTCGCCTTGGACCAGTACCGGGCCCTCGAGAAGACTCCCTTCGCCTCCTTCTACGGCTCGGGGAGCTGGGCGGAGGACTTCGCCGAGGCGGCTACCTGGACCTATCTCCGCGACCAGTTCGGCATAGGCTACAAAGTCGCTCTCCTCCGCGGCGGGCGCGAGGAGCTGCGCTTTTCAGCCGACGCAAGCCGCTGGAGCGAGGCGCGGAGCAGGGTTATCCGCGAGAGCCTGGGCGACTCCGCCCCCTAAGCGGTTATTTAAGTAATTATTTATTTGTTTATTGATCATTCATCCGTGATATAATTCTCACAAAATGATTAGGGAAAAGTCACGGAAGCACATCCACTACACCTTGCCGCCCAACCTTAAGCGCCCGTACCGTATCACGACTTTTCCCCTCAGAAATTATCCGGCGCCGACTACGCGCAGGGGGCTCTATGCGTTGGACAGTATGCAGTGCGGTATTCCTTTTCTTTTTAGTTAGCTTTTCAGGAGCCCAATCCGCGAAGGAGCCGGTCGTCCTGGAAAAGGAAAGCGGCGGCGGCGGGAGCGCCCAGTTCTCCCTCGCCCTGGAGCCGGACGTCAGCTTTCCCCTAGGCGACAGCAAGGACCTCTACAACCTCGGCGGCGGGGGACTCATGCGCGCGGAGCTCGCCTTTTCCAAGCTGCGTCGCGTTTTTTTCTTAGCCAGTGTCGGCTACGGCTACAGCCCCATCCAGGTCGATCGCTCCCTCTCCACGATGTCCTTCGCCCTCGGCGCGGGGCTCGACTTCAACCTGAGCTCCTTCTTCTCCCTCAGGCCCTTCGTCGAGGGGGGCGCCTACAATAGCTTCCTGAACGCTCCCGTCGAAATGCAGAGCGGGGCCTACGCCTACTTCGGCGGCGGCCTGGACTTCGACTTCGACCTCAGTCCCTCCATCTCCCTGGGCCTCGTGGGCAAGTACCAGGACTACTACGACGTCTACAAGGGGATCGGCGCGGGAGTCAGCCTCACTATCCACCCCGGCGCGGGCAAGCGCGCCGCTTCCGTGCGCATTATCCAGTTCCGCTTCGACGACGTCTTTTCGGTCTTCTACAAGTACTACGACGACCACAGCCTCGGCGAGGCTGTCCTCGTGAACAACGAGTCGAGCCCCATCACCGACGTGAGCGCCAAGCTCCAGATTAAGGAGTACATGGACAGTCCCAAGGACTGCCAGGTCGCCTCCACCCTCAAACCCGGCGAGTCGCAGCGCATAGCCCTCTTCGGCCTCTTCAAGGACAAAGTCCTGGACATCACCGAAGCCACGAAAGTCCCCGTGGAGATCAGCGTCGAGTACACGCTCAAGGGGGAAAAGCATAGCGTCACCGCCGTCCAGACCCTCCGCATGCTGGACCGCAACGCGATGAGCTGGGACGACGACCGAAGGGTGGCCGCCTTCGTCACCGCCAAGGACCCGATGATGCTCAGCTTCTCCAAGAACGTCCTCGCCGCCGTGGGCGCCAAGTCGCCCGCCGCCCTGGACCGCAACCTCCTCCTCGCCATGGCCCTGCACGACGCCCTCGCTCTGGACGAGCTCTCCTACTCCCCCGACCCCTCCCGGCCCTACTCCGAGACTTCCAAGCACAAGTCGGCGATAGACTTCCTCCAGTTCCCCCGCCAGACCCTGGACTACCGCGCGGGCGACTGCGACGACCTCAGCATCCTCAACTGCGCCCTCCTGGAATCGATCAACGTGGAGACCGCCTTCATCACCGTGCCGGGGCACATCTTCATGGCAGTCGCCCTCGATACGCCGCCCGATTCGGCGCGGAAGCTCTTCCTCAACCCCGACGACCTCATCTACAAGGACGGCAAGGCCTGGGCCCCGGTCGAAATCACCCGCACGAGGGACGACTTCCTCGACGCCTGGAGCCTCGGCGCCAAGGAGTGGCGCGAGAGCGATGCCAAGGGCGAGGCGAATTTCTACACCACCAAGGACGCCTGGGCCGCCTACGAGCCCGTGGGACTGCCGGGCACGAGCGCCCCCGCCAAGATGCCTACCGAGGCCGATCTCCTGGGCCGCTTCCAGAACGACATAAACCGCTTCGTGGACCGCGAGACCGCCCCCCGCGTCGCCGCCCTCAAGGCCGAGATCAAGACGAGCCAGAACGACCCCAAGAGCGTCAACAAGCTCGCCGTCCTCTACGCCCGCTACGGCCAGAGCGACAAGGCCGAGGAGCAGCTCCTCGGCATACTCAAGAAGGGCGATTACGTACCGGCCCTCATCAACATGGGCAACCTCGCCCTCCTCCAGGGCGACCCCTCCAAGGCTATCACCTACTTCGGCAAAGCCTACCGCAAGGAAGCGACCAACCCCGTAGCCCTCCTCGGCCTCTCCATCGCCTACAACAAGAAGGGCGACTCCAGTCAGTCCAAGAGCTTCTACCAAAAGCTCCAGGACGTAGCCCCCGACATAGCCGAGAGCTACGCCTACCTTAAGGGCGAGACGGGCACGACGCGCCAGGCAGAAGCCGGCGCCACGACGGGGAGGATGGAATGGTCGGAGGAATGAGGCATAGGGATATCCGCAATGGTGCAATTCCGCCTCGAGGCTTGGAGGGTCGCATGAAAACAAGATCGAAGCTGCTTATTTCGACGGCGCTCGTTCTCGCCGCCTTCGCCTGCAAGAATCCCGTACTTGACAAGGTGAAGGCGATCGCCGCCTCGGCTAACCCCGCGCTCAGCCTCGCGCTCGGGGGCACGGCAGTGGCATCGGGCGGGAGCTACAACCTGGGGTCCACCGCGCTGGCGACCACGAAGAGCGCCACCTTTACGATAAGCAACTCGGGCAAGGACTCCCTCGCGGCCAGCGTCACGACGAGCGGCAATTTCGGCGTAGCGAGCCAACCTTCCGGCTCCATCGCCGCGGGCGCCAGCTCGAGCTTCGTCATCAGCTTCACGCCGACGAGCCCCGAGGGCTTAAAGAACGGCACAGTCACGGTAGCGAGCAACGACCCTAATAATAAAAGCTTCAGCTTCACCGTGACGGGGCTTGGATCGACGATCATGCTGGCGCAGACAGGGCAAACCACCCCGTACCCAACTGCGGGAAGCAAGGACGATGGCGACCTGCACGTTGGCGCTACATGGCCATCACCGCGGTTTACCACGGGCACGTCCTCCGTCACCGACTCACTCACAGGGCTCGTGTGGGCGAAGAACGCCAACCTCCTGGGAACCAGCTACGCAACACGTGACACTGATGACACGCCTAATGACGGGCTCGTCTATTGGCAATCGGCTTTGAACTTCGTTACCTATCTCAACGGCATCGGCTACGATACTCATTCAGACTGGCGCCTTCCGAACCGGGATGAATTACGAAGTCTCATTAACTATGGTCAATCTGGCAATGACACCTGGCTCAACAACTCATCACAGGGCTTCTCGAATGTCCAAGCTTACTACTACTGGACCTCGACATCGTACGCGCCAAGCAGCGCCGGAAATGCCTGGTGCATAAATATGGCAAGCGGAGCAACAGACTTCTTCGCGAAAGCAACAATCCCGATGTACGTGCTCCCCGTCAGAGGCGGAACAGGCGGCACAATACGGCTCGCAAAAACTGGCCAAACCACTGCATTACCATCGGCAGGAAGCGGGGACGATGGCGACCTCCAGAAAGGTGTCGCAGACCCTGCATCCCGTTTCATCGACAACGGAAATGGAACTATCACTGACCAGCTGACCGGTCTCATTTGGGAAAAGACGCCTTCATCAAGCACCTACACCTGGCCGCAGGCCCTCAACGCGGCGAGCGCAAGCACCACGGGGACGCACGGCGACTGGCGCGTTCCGAACGTGAATGAGCTTGAGAGCCTTCTGAATGCGGGACAATCTAATTCGACTAGCTTCCTCGCGACAAAGGGTTTCAGCGGTCTTGCAAACGCACTGTATTGGACATCCACGACGGACGCTTCCAACACTTCAAATGCGTGGCTCATCCAAATGGGTGACGGGTCAATTTCATCTCTCGCCAAGGCGGGCACACTTCACCTAGTGTTTTTCGTCAGGTCAATGTAGTAACCGGGAATAAGGAAGAAAAATGAGGCGTATGAAAATTTCCGCAGTGACATTCCTATCGCTCTTGTTTATGTATACCGGTTCTAGAGCATTTGCGCAGGCGGATCTGAGCGTCCTCTACAGCACAAACGTCATTCCGAACGTGCTTTCACCGGCGTTCAGTCTCGGAAGCTGGTATATCAACGGCGTGACTAATTACACCCTCGCCATCAAGAACGCGTCTACGACAAACACGATTACCTTCAATAGCAGCTTTGCCCGCGTTGACG
>Ga0265316_10001832_pt1 | contig 22375 bp, 21 predicted proteins | sample 4522metaG_FD_202092 | JGI IMG/M metagenome (GOLD analysis project Ga0265316, IMG submission 202092) | Rhizosphere microbial communities from Carex aquatilis grown in University of Washington, Seatle, WA, United States - 4-5-22 metaG | ecosystem: Host-associated > Plants > Roots > Rhizosphere >... | reverse complement strand
CGACGCAGGTGGTCATATGGTTGTATTGCGTTCCGCTCTTGGTGACAACCTTCACGCGCGCGCCGATGCCGTCGCGATTACTTTTGGTCCCCTCGAGCGCGACATCCAGCCAGTGGCCGGCGGCCGGGCTGCGGTTCATCCAGATCTCCGCGTCTGCGCCCAGCGCGGTGGCCACCACGTCCACGCGGCCGTCACCGTCGAGGTCGCCGAACGCGAGGCCGCGGTGGCGCCCCGCGGGAGCCGCCGCCAGGCCCGCCTCTTCGGTCAGGGCCTGCCACTTTCCGCCCGGCCCGAGGTTTCGAAAGACGGTATTGTGCTGGTCGACGACGGTCGCGGGCGAGTTCCGCGAGAGCACGTCCCCGCGGGTCACGAACAGATCCTTCCATCCATCGTTATCGAAGTCGTAGAGGGCCGCGCCGAAGCCCGACATCGACCAGCTCAGTGTGCGCATTCCGCTCTCCGCCGTGACCTCGCGGAACCCGTGCCCAGCCAGGTTCTTGAAGAGCGGAAAGGTCTGCCTGCTCAGGGCCACGAACGCCAGGTCCGGGTAGCCGTCGTTATCGAAATCGCGAAAATCGAGACCCATTCCAGAAATAAAATTGCCGTCTTCCGCCAGGGCCACGCCGGTATCGAAGGCGATCTCTTCGAATTTGCCGCCGAGGTTGTGGAAAAAGAAGTTGTATTCCGCGTCGTTGGTGACGAACAGGTCGGGCCGGCCGTCCAGGTCATAGTCCGCCATGCCCGCGCCCATGCCCTTGCCGATATGTCCCCGAATGCCCCACTCCTTCGAAACGTCCCGGAAGGTGCCGTCTCCGTTGTTCAGGAACAACTGGTTGGGCAGCCCCTTGTAGAACCGCGGGCTGCAATAGTCGGGCGCGCCTTTGTACTCGCACAGCGGCTCCGTGGCGTAGTCCCACTTCAGGTAATTCACGACGAATAGATCGAGCAGGCCGTCGTTGTTCACGTCCACCCAGACGGCGCCAATGGCCCACAGGGGACCGTATTCCGGGTCCGGCCGGTTGATCCCCGCCTGGGCGGTGACATCAATAAAGGTCCCGTCCTTGTTGTTGTGGTACAGCGTGACGCGATGCGGACCGCCGACGAACAGGTCGGGGTATCCGTCGTTGTCGTAGTCGGCCACGGCCACGCTGCCGTCGTAGCCGATCCCCTCCAGGCCGGCCGCCTTGGTGACGTCCGTGAAATGGCCGCCGCCATCGTTTCGGAACAGCCGGTCGGAATACTTCGGCGAATCCTTCTTGAGCGTGGCGAGGTTGGCTCCGTTGGTGAAGAAGATATCGGGACGGCCATCCCGGTTGTAATCGAAGATCGCCACTCCTCCGGCCATGGTGGCCGGAACGTGCCGCGCCGTGATCTCGCCGTGCTCGAGGCGGAAGGGAATGGTCTGGAGCGAGAAGCGGATCGGTGAAGCGGGAGCGTCCGTGCGGCTGAAGACTGCGGATGCGGCGAAGAGCGCGAGCACGGCCGGCGCCCACGGCGCCCACCGGCCGCGACTGAGTAGCGGGTGGCCCAACAAGAATTCCTCCGGACAAAAAAATCGGGGGCGGCTTTCACCGCCCCCCATATTGTACAGCCCGGTCCTAATGGACCGTTCTAGAAGACGTACTTCAAGCTGAACATCACCACGCGGCGTCCGCCGGTATTCAGAGCGTTGCCGGTAACCAGACTGTTCTGGTTGGTGTGGGCGATGTTGTTGTTGTTGTTGAAGCTCAAGGAGATGTCCGAGTTGTTAAGGCTCAGATCAGCATTGGGATGGTTCAGGAAGTTGTAGGTCTGCATCCTGAACTGGATCTGCTGGTGCTCCTTGAAGTTGAAGTTCTTGTACAGGGAGAGATCGGAGTTGATGTAGCCCGGTCCCTTGATGTACGGCCAGATGATGGTGCCCTGCTGGCCGATTGTGGTCGGCGGCGCGAAGCAGGCGGGGTTGAAGTACTTGCCGCCACCGTTACGCGGATCGCAAATGACCTGCGGAACGACGCCCGAGTTCGGCTCCATGTTGGTGCCGAGCCACTGCTGCTGCGAATAGCTGCTGGGCCAGTTCACGTTCATGGCGCCGCCCGTGTTGGGCTGAATCGGAGCGCCACTCTGGAACTGGGTGATACCGGAGAGTTCCCATCCGTTCACGACGCCACCGGCGAGCTTGTTGCCGTGGATCGGGCTCGGGAGGTTGATCACGTACGCCGCGTTGAAAATGTGGGTATGGTCGAAGCCGAGGACGCCGTAGTTCTTGTCCAGGCTGTAACCATCGACCGCAGCGCCCTGGCCGCTTCCGTTGTCGGTTTCGCCGTCACGGATGCCAAGAACCTTGCTGAAGGTGTAATTCGCGGTGAACGTCACATGGCCAGTCTGCTTCTGCCACGTCGCGATGAACGCGTTGTAGTTCGAGTAGCTGCCGTGGGTGACGATGTTCATGTTGGATCCGCCGGAGGTGACATACGCGTACAGCGGATAGTAATCCTTCGTGTTGATGTTGGCTGCGCAGCCAATCACCAGCGGGGCGCAGGGGTTCTGGCCCGTTAACGGATCCGGCTTGAAGTAGGCACCGTACGGGGTACGGTTGAAGTTGTTGACGTTCAAGTTGCCGGACAGCATCATGTCCTTGCTGCGGTTGCCCGAATACTGGAATTCCGCAACGGAGTTCCAAGGCACGCGCTGGGACACGGTGAAGTTGAAGGTATAGGTGTGCGGCGTCCTGCTGTCGCCTTCCTGAAGCAGGTTGCCGATGAAGCTGCCCAAACCCGTCGTCGAACCGATGTCGGTGGACGCGGAGTTGAACGAGCTGCTGCCGGGGTTCCAGGTGTTGTAGCCAACTGCCGAGTTCCAGGTACCTGCAGAGAGGTAACCCAGCGGGTCGGTGTACATGCCGCCGGAAACGCTGTTGAAAGCCAACTGGTAACGGTATTCGCCGAAACCGCCGCGAAGGACCGTCTTGCCGTTGCCGAACAGGTCATACGCCACGCCGATGCGGGGCTCGGGGAAGAACGACTTCGAGGGGAACCCGGATTTCGGGATCTTGCTGTCGATCTTGTTGTACAACAGGCCCGTCCAAGCGGTGGTGTTGACGCCGCAATTGCCGTTGACCTGCTGGAGAATGCTGCAGGTAGCGGTGGCCGTCGGCTGCTTGTAGCTGGCCCAATCCCAAACCGCGAGGCCGGGACCGGTGGCCGGAACCCACTCGCCCATGTGATCCATGCGGAGGCCGTAGGTGAGGGTCAGCCGGCGGCTGGCCTTCCAGGCATCCTGGACGTAGAACGAGTATTGGTAGTACTTGAAGTCGGACGTCGGAGCTCCGTTGAGCTGGTCGAACTGCACGCGGCCGGTTACGAAGTCGGCCAGCGCGTTGCCGCTGCTGCTGGGCTGCCAGTTGAAGACCTGGATCGTGCCCTGCGAAGAGGGAGCCATGCCGCCACCGGTCTGCCAGTTGCGGTTGTAGTCCCAGTAGAAGCCAGCCTTCACGGTGTGGGTGCCCCAAACTTTACTGATGTTGTCGCTGATGTTCGGCGCCTGAGAGGTCTTACCGAAGTCGGCGATGTATCCCTTGATGCCCATGGTGTAAACGCTGTATCCGGGAACGCCCGAAGAGCTGTTTCCACCGTCCCAGCCGGAGAGCAAGTCAAAAATCTGCGGCTTGTAGGGATAGGAGCCCGAGAACAAGTTGTTCATCTGCAGCCCGAGCTTGGTGGGATCAACGGCAGCGCCGTTGGTCAGGTTGATCGGGTTGACGAACTCGGAGTACGCGAACACCAACTCGTTGGTGAGGGTGGGCGAAAAGACGTGCGTCAGGTTCGAGCTGTAAACCTGCGAAACCTGATTGGCCGGCAAGCCACCCGGATACGGCAACGCAGCGGCGGTGTGCCACCAGATGTTGATCGGGTTCTGATCGGCTTCGTCCTGGCGGTTCCAAGAGAAGAACAACTTGGTGTTGTCGCTGATGTTGTAATCGCCACGGAGACGGAGTTCCCACCGGTTCTGGGGCGGATTGAGAAGCGTCTGGTAGTCGGACCCCAGGCTGTTCGAGGTCGTGCTGACCAGGCTGCTGATCGGCATCGTCTTCCAATAGTTGATCGACTGCTGGGCGATCAGGTTCGCCGGGATCATGCCATTGGGATAGACGGTGGTGGTGCAGTTGCTGCTGTTGGCGCACGGGATCACGTTCATCTGGCTTTCGCCGTTCCCGTAGTGGCCGTTCCAGTTCGTGCCCAGGCTGTTGAGATAAGCCGCCGAGAAGTTGCCGGGCGTGGTGGCCACGCCACCGACGGGGTTGCCCATCATTGCCGGAGTGGCGATGAAGTAGCTGGCGAGAGCGCCCGCCTGCTGCTGGCGCATATCTTCAAAAGCGGCGTAGAAGAACAGCTTGTCGCGGTTCTTGTTGAAGCCGGTGCCCGGAATCAGGACCGGTCCGCCGATGTCGCCGCCGGGATAATAGTAGTGATCGTCCGGCTTCTTAACTCCCTGGCTGTTGAAGAACGAATCGGTGGAGTTGAAGACACCGTTGCGGGCATAGAAGTAGCCGGAACCATGGAACTGGGCTCCGCCGCTCTTTCCGATCGCCTGGAAGGTAACCGGGCCCTTCGCGAATTCGGCGCCGTACGCAGAGGTCAACAGCGTAACTTCAGCTGTCTGGTCCGCGTTGATGTTGGCGACCTGCGTCCCCTGGTTGCCGGGATCCAGCAGGTTGGCACCGTCCGAGGTCATCGTCATGGCGCCGTACGGCTGGGTGCCGTTGGCGCTGTACTGACCGATCGGGCCGGTGTTGTTCGCCGTGCCGCTCGTCGCATCGAAGGGAGCCCTGGTCGAAAGACCGTTGGTGGCGCCCATGCCCGGCATGATCTTAATCAGTTCGGCCGCATCGCGACCGCCGATCGAGATCTGGCTGATCATCTGGCTGTTCAGCGTGGTGCTGGCCTGGCCAGTGTCAACAGGCACGATCATCTCGGTGGCCGAAACCACCGTGACTTCCTGTTTCGCTCCGCGGACGTTCAGCGTGATGTTCGGCAAAGTAGCGCTGGAGCCCTGCGAGATCGCAATTCCTTTTCCTTCCCAGGAATTGAACCCGGGCGCCGTAACCGTGACGGTATAGGAGCCGGGCTGAACCGCCTGGAAGTCGAAAACACCGCTGTTGTTCGTGACGGTGTCACGGGTTGTGTTGGTCAACTCGCTCTTCAACACGACTTTGGCGTTCGGAATGACAGCGCCAGACGCGTCGTAGACCGAGGAGCTCAACTTACCGGTACCGACCTGACCAAAAGCGGGTAGTTGAGAGAAAATCAGGACTGCAATCAGCAGCCCTGCAAAGATTGTCGCATGTTTCATTATTTGGGACCCCTTTTCAAACACTGATGTGAATAGCCCGGCGCGGGACGAGGCCGAAGCACCGGCTGCCTGGTTACTGCTCCAGGAGACCGGATGCCCCGGATGAATAGACAAGGGTGCGCCTCGATACCTAGTTGTTTGGGATTTGCAACTTCGATCAGAATCGCCGTAGCACGTAAAGCCGTGCCATCCGTGACGGGAGCGGCCGCGCCGGCTGGACCCGCTGGAGTGAGCCTGGGCATCCATTGCCTGCCCAGGACCCGCCACGGTAGGAGTGCCTGCCTTGGAGACGGAAAAAGAGCCGTGCTCGCCCGCTACATCGCAGGCGCTACAGCTTGACTCTGCCTTCCCCATAACGAAGCAAGACCCTTTTGCGAGACTCGGCAAGAACCGGGGCGCAGACCGCCACCGGTCGGTTCTTGTCTTAGTAGAGGTTAGTGCGAATGTACTATAGAGTCAAGTAAATTCTTGCACCAAAAACCATACGTTAAGACGTATTAGTAATATGAAAAGCCATAGCTATAACACAATGAAAACAAAGACAATCATGTCGGTCCAGGGACTCGCGTTTTAGATCCCATTTCGCGCTATCCTGGGACCCGTGGAGTCCTTCCAGTTTGCGTGCGTACCGGGTTGTTCCGAGTGCTGCCGGCAAGTGGGATTCGTCTACCTCACCGAAGACAACCTGAGGCGGGCAGCCGCCTTCCTCCGGCTGAGCGCGGCGGCCTTCGAGCGGAAGTACGTTTACCGGACCCGGCACCTTCTGCGGCTCCGCAAGCCGCGAGGCTCGCAGTGCCACTTCCTGCGGGAGCGGGGCTGTGCGATCCATCCGGTGAAGCCTACCCAGTGCGCCGCCTTCCCGTTCTGGCCTGAGCTGGTCGGAAGCCGGTCCGCTTGGAACCAGGCGGCGGCATATTGCCCGGGCATCGGGAGCGGCCCGGCGGTCGCGGTCGAGACGGTTCATCGCATCGCCGGGGGGATGCGGGGCAGCTATCCCGGGATGTACGAGGATGGGGGAGACAGGAGTCAGGAGACAGGAGACAGGAGACAGGAGAGGTAGTTCCAGAATTTGGCGAGGAGCGCATTTCGGACGCAGCTCAAAAAACAGCGACCTCGCAATCTGTTTGGCTTGCAGAACCTGCCCGGCTGGTATCCGCCGAAAAACGACCTGTGTCCCGAGTTTTGCAGCTACCGCGCCTGTCTCCTCCTGTCTCCTGACTCCTGTCTCCTGACTCCCCTGCCTCCTCCTGTCCCCTGACTCCATGCCAGTTTCTTGTCTGGTGACACTTCCTGGACGCAAGTCAGCGCGGCAACCGTATGTGTCATATGGCCTCGGTTGTGGCCCGACGTTTGCCTGAGAGGGTACGATGCTCGATCCGGTTGCTGGCAGCCTCGAACGATACATGGACCTGCTGGCGGCCCGGCAAAAGCTGGCCGCCTCGAACATCGCCAACGCCGAGACGCCCGGCTATCGAACCATGGATCTGGATTTCGAGCGGGAGTTCCGCAGCCAGGTCGCGGGGGCCCAGCCTCGGGCGGTCGAGGTGGCGGGACTCGAGGTAAATCACGACGGCAACAACGTAAGCCTGGATCGCGAGGCGCGCATGCTGGCCGAGAACGGCCTGCGGTTTCAGGTGGCGGAGGCTCTCCTGAAGAGCAAACTGCAGGAGATGCGCCAGGCGATTTCGGGAGGAGGTAGCGGATGAGCCTGTTCTCTTCGCTGTCGGTCAGCGCCTCGGGCATGGCCGCCGAGCGCGCCCGGGCGTCGCTGCTGGTCGAGAACCTGGCCAACTCCGAGACGACCAGGACGCCCGAGGGCGGCCCCTACCGGCGCAAGGACGCGGTCTTTGCCTCCGAGGCGGTCACCTCACCCTTTGGGAGCGCCTTCGCCAACGCGATCGGCGCCGATGGCACCGGGGTTCGCGTCGCCGAAGTCCTCGAAGATTCCAGCGCGCCCGAGAGGCGCTACATGCCGGGGCATCCCGACGCCGGCGCCGATGGCTACGTCTCCTTCCCCCACATCAATCCGGCCGAGGACATGGTGGACCTGATGTCAGCCTCGCGGAACTACGGGGCCAACGTAGCCGCCATTTCGGCCGTCAAGGACATGATTTCGAAATCGATCGATCTGCTGCGGTGAGGAGACGCGTATGGTTTCGCCGGTGGGTCCGATCACGCCAGTCACGGGGGCCATCGTCGCGCCCGCCGCGGCAGGCTCCAGTTCCGGCGCTTCCTTCCAGAACGTGTTCGAGAAGGCGATCGCAGGTGTGCAGGACCTGCGGCAAAATGCCGATCAGGGAATCGAGCGCTTTCTGGCAGGCGATGGGGAGGAGCTGCACACGGTAGTGATGGCCACCCAGAAAGCCGAACTGGCCTTTGAGCTTTTTCTCCAGGTCAGGAACAAAGTGGTGTCCGCGTACCAGGAAATCATGCGGATGCAGATCTAGGACGTCGCCGGACGAATGAGCCAGCTCACAGCCCTCATCGCGAATCTGAGCCTGCGGCAGCGCATACTGATCGTAGCCGCGGCCGTGCTCGTGGCCGGCAGCCTGGTCGGCTTCACGCGCTGGCGGCGCGAGCAGGACTTCCGCCCCCTGTTCACGAACATGGCGGCCGAAGACGCCGGGGCGGTGGTGCAGAAGCTGCGCGAGAGCGGAACCGAGTTCCGCCTTTCCGAGAACGGCACCACGGTGCTGGCGCCTTCCGAGCACGTGGCCGAGTTGCGGCTCCAGATGGCTTCCGCGGGTTTGCCGAAAAGCGGCCGCGCCGGCTTCGAGCTGTTCGACAAGACCAACTTCGGCGTCACCGACTTCGCCGAGCACATCAACTTCCGCCGCGCGCTCGAAGGGGAACTCGAGCGCTCGGTCATGGCGCTGGCCGAGGTCGAGAGCGCCCGGGTCCACCTGACTTTCTCCAAGGATTCGGTCTTTCTGGAGGCCCAGCAGCCGGCCAAGGCCAGTGTCCTGGTGCGGCTGAAGCCGGGGGCGCGCCTCTCTCCCGCCAACGTGCTGGCGGTCTGTCACCTGGTGGCGAGCGCGGTCGAAGGTCTGGCGCCGGAAGCGGTGTCCCTGCTCGACATGAACGGCAACCTTCTCAACCGGGCGCGCGCCGCGTCCGTCGACGGCGAGCAAACTTCCGAGGCGGCGCTGGACTACAAGCAGCACGTCGAGAAAGACCTGCTCGCCAAGATCAACACCACGCTCGAAGCGGTGGCCGGCCCGGAGAAGTACCGCGCGGGCGTGTCGGTGGAGTGCGACTTCAGCGGCGGCGAGCAGACCGAAGAGGCGTTCGACCCGGCGCGGTCGGTGATGACCACTTCCCAGAAAACCGAGGATGTCAGCGGCGCCAACAGCGCTTCCGGGGTGCCGGGGACCGCGTCGGCGTTACCGCGGCCGTCGTCGCGTCCGGGCTCGAGCGGGGTGGGAATGACCCGCCGCACCGAGAGCATCAACTACCAGACCAGCCGCACGGTGAGGCACCTGCGGCTTCCACAGGGGACGGTGAAGCGGATCTCCGCGTCCGTTCTTCTCGACTGCGCGCTGCGATGGGAGGGCAGCGGGCAGAAGGCAAAACGGATACTCGATCCGCCTTCCCCGGAGCGGCTCAAAGCGGTCCGGGATCTGGTGGCCGGAGCCATCGGCCTCGACGCCGCGCGCGGCGATCAGTTGATCCTGGAGGCCATTCCTTTCGAGCAGACGCTGGCCATCGAACCGCCGCCCGGGCCCGTGGCGCCGCCCCGCGCGCCGGCACCCGGGACGCTGGTCTTGCCTCCGTGGCTGGAGCGGATCCTCTCCCAGAAGGTGTACACGGCCGCGGTCGCGGGCGTGGTGTTGCTTCTTCTGCTGGCCGTGTGGTTCTTCCGGCGGCGGAAACGCGGGTCGCGGAACGTCGGCATGACGGGCGAGCTCGGCGGCCGTGCGCCGGCAGAGATCGCGAGTCCAGCCGACGCGGCGCAGAAAGAGCTCGAAGCGCGGCTGGCAGAGCAGCAGGCCGCCAAAAGCCGACTGGAGGCCGAGGCTCTGAGCGCGCTGAAGCTCCCGCCGGTCGCCACCAAGAAATCCGAAGTGCTCACCAAGCATATCGCCGAGACCGTCAAGAAAGACCCGGTGGGGGCGGCCCAGATCCTCCGGACCTGGCTCAACGATATGGAGGTCTGAGGAATGGTTCTCAACACTCAGTACTCCGACGAACGGGTCCCCGGCATCCAGAAAGCGGCCATTCTGCTGGTGATCCTGGGCGATCAGGCCAGCGCCGAGATTCTCAAACAGCTCGACGAGGAAGAGATCCAGGAGGTCAGCCGCGAGATCGCCCGCATCACCTCGATCAGCAACGAGCAATCCGAATCCGTGCTCGAAGAGTTCCACCAGATGACCGTCGCGCACGACTACGTGCTCAAGGGTGGCCTGGACTATGCCCGCAAGATCCTGGTCAACGCCTTCGGCCCGGATTCGGCGCGGCGGCTGCTGGACCGCCTGGTGAAAACCCTGGGCGCCGACATCACCACCTTCGACGCGCTGCAAAAAGCCGATCCGCAGCAGCTGGCCAAGTTCATCCACAGCGAACACCCGCAGATGGTGGCGCTCATCCTGTCGCACCTGAGCGCCTCGCAGGCGGCCGCGCTGCTGGTTTCGCTGCCCGGCGAGATACGCGCCGACGTGGCGCTGCGCATGGCCAGCCTCGATCAGATCTCGCCGGAGATCATCTCCAAGGTGGCCTCCATCATCGGGCAAAAGCTGAAGGCTCTCGGCGAATTCAGCCGCGAGACCGTGGGCGGCGTGCGCGCCGTCTCGGAAATGTTCAACCGCCTGGATTCGTCGACCAGCAAGGACATCCTGGAGAAGATCGACCTGCAGAACGGGAGCCTGGCCGAGACCATCCGCCACCTGATGTTCGTCTTCGAGGATCTACTGCTCATCGACCCGGGCGGGGTCAAGGAGATTCTCTCGCGGGTGGACCGCAAACTGCTGACCATGGCCCTCAAGGGAACGAGCGACGAGTTGAAGAAGCACTTCCTGGACTGCATGTCGCAGCGCGGCGCGGAGATGATGCGCGAGGACATGGATGCGCTTGGCCCGGTCAAAATCAAGGAGGTCGAGGCGGCCCAGCAACAGATCATCGCCATCGTACGGCAACTGGAGTCGGAGGGCGTGATCAGCTTGAAGGGGGCCGTCGGCGAGCAGTACGTGGTCTAGGAAGAAACCGATGCGGTCGATGCATTCCAAGATTCTTCGCGGCGAGGCGGCCCTGGCCGCCGAGCCGGTGGTCTGGAAGCAGGTCGGCGCGGGGGCTGCCGTCAACGTGGCGACGCCGGGTCACGGCGCGGACCCGCGCGAATCGGCCGCGCTGCAGGCGCGCCTAGCCGACCTCGAGCGCGATGCCGAGAGGCGCGAGCAGGCTGCGTTCAAGAAGGGCCTCGATCAAGGCCGGGCCGCCGCCGGGCAGGAGGCGGCGGCGCAACTGAAACCGGTGCTGGAGCGCTTCGCGGCCACCATCAACGAGCTCGCCGCGTACCGGCGGCGGCTGCGCCGCGAGGCGGAGACCGACCTGGTCAAGCTGGCCATCGCGATCGCCCGCCGCGTGCTTCGCCGCGAGATGAGCACCGATCCGGACGCCATGCTGGGCCTGGTGAAAGCCGCGCTCGAAAAACTCGAAGGCCGGGAGATCGAGCGCGTGCGCGTCCATCCGGCGGATGCGGCCGCCGTGAAGCAGCACCTGGAGCAGGCCCGCACCGCCGGACACTTCGAGGTGGTTCCGGAACCGCGCCTGGAACGCGGTGCCGCCATTTTCGAGACCTCCCGCGGCAGCCTGGACGCCTCGGTCGAGACCCAACTCGACGAAATCCAGCGCGGCCTGATCGACCGCATCCGGACCTGATATGGAACTGGACCTGGCATCTCACATCGCCTTCCTCGAACGCGCCGAGCCCTTCCGCTGGGCCGGCAAGGTGGTGGACGTGGTGGGCCTGCTGATCGAATCGGCGGGACCGGCGGTGGCGCTAGGGGATTTCTGCGAGATCCAGTCCGCCGGCGGGCAGCGCCTGCGCGCGCAGGTGGTCGGCTTTCGCAACGGCCGGGTGCTTTCGATGCCGCTCGACGAGACGGGCGGCCTGCAACTGGGCGACCGCATCGTGGCGCGCCGCGAGGCGGCACGCATCGACGTGGGTCCGGGACTGGTGGGACGCGTGCTCGACGGCTTCGGAAAGCCGATGGACTCCGGCCCGCCGATCGAGGCTCGCGACTCCTACGATCTGTTCAAGCCGCCGCCCGGACCGCTCGAGCGCGAGCACATTACCGAGCCCCTGGTGACCGGCATACGCGCCATCGACAGCATGCTTCCCTGCGGCAAGGGACAGCGCATCGGCATTTTCGGCGGCAGCGGCGTGGGCAAGAGCACGCTGCTCGGCGCCATGTCGCGCCACAACTTCGCCGACATCACCGTGATCGGACTGGTGGGCGAGCGCAACCGCGAGGTGCGGGCCTTCATCGACCACGACATGGGTCCGGAGGGCATGAAGCGGGCGGTGGTGGTGGCGGCGACTTCGGACCGCCCCGCGCCGCTACGGGTGCGCGCCTGCTTCGTGGCCCTCACCGTCGCCGAGTACTTCCGCGACCAGGGCGCCAACGTTTTGCTGGTGATGGATTCGGTCACGCGCCTGGCCATGGCGCAGAGGGAAATCGGCCTGGCGGCCGGCGAGCCGCCCAGCCAGAAGGGTTACACTCCATCGGTCTTCAGCCTGATGCCGCGCGTGTTCGAGCGCGCCGGCAAGTTCCGCCGCGGCTCCATCACGGGCTTCTTCACGGTGCTGGTGGAAGGCGACGACATGAACGATCCGATCGCCGACGCGGTCCGGGCCACGCTCGACGGCCACATCGTCCTCTCCCGGCAGCTGGCCTCGATGGGGCACTACCCGGCCATCGACATTCTGAGTTCGGTGAGCCGTCTCAGCTCCGCCATTGCGACCGCCGACCAGCAGCAGGCGGCCCGGCGGCTGCGCGAGGCGCTGGCTTCCTACCACCAATCGGAAGATCTGATTCAGCTCGGCGCCTACGTGTCGGGCTCCAACCCCAGGCTCGACGCCGCCATCCAGGCGCGCCCCTCGCTGCTCGAATTCCTGAAGCAGGACTCCAACGCCAAGTCACCCTTGCAGGAGACCGCGACGCGCATGCGGGAACTGGCGGCCAAGCTCGGCTAGCCGGAAAATCAAATGCTCTGGCCACGAATGAACACGAATAAACACGAATTAAACACAAAGTTTCTATTCGTGTGCGTTCGTGTTCCTTCGTGGCCGAGGTTGTTTTAGCCTATGCATCGTTTCCAGTTCAGGCTGGGTAGCGTGCTGGGCTGGCGGGCGGTCGAGCTCGAACTCGAAGAAGGCCGCCTGGAGCGACTCTTCACCGAGCGCCGGCGCCGGGATGCGGAGGCGCTGGCGCTCGAAGTCCGCAGCCGCGAGTCCGCGCAACTGATCACGGCCAGGACCCTCGACGGCCAGCAACTGGCCGCACTCAGCTACCACCGCCACTACCTGGAACGGGAAGGGGCGCGCATGGCCGCCCAGCGTGCGGACTGCGCGAAACGGATCGCCGCCCAGCAGCAGCGCGTGGTCGAAGCCGAGCGCAAGGTTCGCCTCCTGGAGCGTCTCAAGGAGCGCCGGCTGGCGGAATGGAACCTGGAGTTCAACCGCGAGATGGAAGCTCTGGCGTCGGAGACGTTCCTCTCCAAGTGGGCCAGGGAGAAGGGCCGCTCGTAGGACGCTCGGCGCGCCTCAGCGCGCGGCCACGAACTTCGCCAGCCGCTGCCTGAGCGATTGGGGCGCCTCGGCCTCCAGAATGCACAGCCGCCCTTCATAGCGCTGCTCGAGGACGCGCCCCAGTTGGTGGATCAGATGGATGGTGGCGCCGTCGCCGGCTGGCACGCGGAAGGTGGCCGTCGAAACGGGATCGAACGGCAACATTTCGTCGATCGCCTCGAGCAGGCGATCCATCCCTAGCCCGGTCCGCGCGGAAACCGCCACCGCCCGCGTCTCGATCTTCGACTCCGTGCCCGCCAGGATGCGTCGCCGGAGCGCCTCCGGCTGCGCTTCGACCGGCGCCAGATCTACCTTGTTCAGCACCAGCAATTGCGCCGTCGAGGCGGCCCCGATCTCGGCCAGCACCCGCAGCACCTGCTGGATCTGGTGTTCCGCGTGGGGCGAAGAGACATCCACCACATGCAGCACCAGCGCCGCCTCGGTCACTTCCTCGAGCGTGGCCCGGAAGGCCTTCACCAGGTCCACCGGCAGGTTGCGGATGAATCCCACCGTGTCGCTGAGCAGAAGACGGCGCCGCGATGGCAGCACCAGCGCACGCACCGTTGGATCGAGCGTGGCGAACATGCGCGCGTCCGCCAGCACCGCGGCTCCAGTGAGCCGGTTGAAGATCGAAGACTTTCCGGCGTTGGTGTAGCCCGCCAGCGCGGCGGTCGCGAGCGGCACCGCCTGTCGCTGGCGCCTCTGCACGGCGCGGCTCGAGCGCACGCTTTCGAGGTCCTGCCCGATTTTCCGGATACGCGCGGAGATGCGCCGCCGGTCGGTCTCGAGCTGCGTCTCGCCCGGTCCGCGGGTCCCGATGCCGCCGCCTAGGCGCGACATCTCGACGCCCCTGCCCGTTAGCCGCGGCAGGAGGTAGTTCAATTGCGCCAGCTCCACCTGAAGCTGGCCCTCACGGGTGCGCGCCCGCCGGGCGAAGATGTCCAGGATCACCTGGGTGCGGTCGACCACGCGGCAGTCGAAAGCCCGCTCCAGGTTGCGCTGCTGGGTGGGTGTCAGGTCGTGGTCGAAGACGGCCAGATCGGCTCCGGCCGCGCGGGCTTGCCCGGCGGCTTCCTCCACTTTGCCCGATCCGATGAGCGTGGCGCCTTCGATGCGCTCGCGCGCTTGCAGGATGGTGCCCGCGATTTCGGCGCCGGCGCCGCGAACCAGCGTGGCCAACTCTTCGAGCGACTCTTCGGCGGAGTAGTCCACCCCGGCGGACACGCCTCCGCGCTTGCCCGCCCGGCCCTTGATTTCAAGACCGATCAGCAGGGCGCGTTCCGAAACCGGCCGCGAGCGTAACGTCAGCCCTCCGCCGTTTCCATGCCCCCGCCGCCCTGGGAGGCCGAGGACGCCCCCGGCGACTGGCCGGCCGTGGAGAAACTGTGCCCCGTCTTGGCCACCACTACGGTCGAGATCGCGTGTTTGAAGATGAGCTGCTCCTGGCTGTTGGATTCCAGGATCAGCGAATACTTGTCGAAACTCTTGATGCGCCCCGATAGCTTCACACCGCTCATCAGGTAAATAGTGAGAAAGGTCTTGTCCTTTCGAGCGTTGTTCAAAAAAGCTTCCTGGATGTTCTGCGCCGGCTTTTCCATCTTATTTCCTTTGGCCCGGGAGGGTTCATAGTCGAATCGACTTGTGGCCCAGCGCCGAATGCGATTTTACCCCAAAACCGGGGCCTCGCGCCCGGTGTCGCGTCCGCCTTCGCGCTCGACCTCGCGTTCGGCTTCGCACCCTGGCTTGGCGGCGCGGCGTCTCGTTGGGCCCACGATTCGCCAGGCCCGATTCTGCGCCGGATGCCGGACAATAGGCTTGGGGGTTCCCTTGCCCGTCAAGACCGTCATTTTCGATCTCGGAAACGTCGTCGTTCCGTTCGATATCCAGCGCGGGTACGCGGCCTTGCAGTCCCACTGCCGGCACTCGCCCGCCGAGATCGCGACCCTGGTTCGCGCCACCGGCATCGTGCCCCGGTTCGAGGCCGGCCAGTTGTCGCCGCGGGACTTCGTCGCCCGCTTCTCCGATGCCCTCGGACTCGACATCGGCTATGAGCGTTTTTGCGAGCTGTGGAACGGCATCTTCTTGCCCGGCGAACTCGTGCCGGACGCTCTCCTTGCCGGACTGCACCAGCGCTATCGCCTGCTCGCTCTCTCGAATACAAATGCCCTACACTTCGAGACCGTGCGCCGCGCCTACCCGATCCTGAAGCACTTCGACGACCGCGTGCTGTCCTTCGAGGTCGGCGCCTCCAAGCCCGACCCGGCCATCTACAAGGTTGCCCTGGACCGCGCCCGCTGCCTGCCGCATGAATGCTTCTTCACAGACGATGTACCATTGTATGTAGAGGCGGCAAAACGCGAGGGAATGGAAGCGGTGCGATTCGAGTCGGTTCCCCAGCTCGAACGGGACCTTGCGGCGCGGGGGATCGAATGGCGCTGAGCCGCACATGAAGTGGGTATTAAGGCCCTTTACGCGAACCCGTAGACGGGCTTATAATACGACCGGCTGTTGACGTTTCGCCGTAGTGAAATGCAACAGTTAAGGAGCGGGCATGCCTGACGATAGCCTCACGATCACCGACAACAGGACCTCTCGGTCCTACACTCTTCCCATCAAGAACGGCACCGTCCGTGCCACCGACCTGCGGCAGATCAAGACCGGGCCGGATGACTTCGGGTTGATGCCCTACGACCCCGCCTTCATGAACACGGCCTCGTGCGAAAGCACGATCACCTTCATCGACGGCGATAAAGGCATTCTCCGCTACCGTGGCTATCCCATCGAGCAGTTGGCTGAGCACTGCACCTACCTGGAGGTGGCGTACCTGCTCCTCCACGGCGAGCTTCCGGACCGTCAGCAGTTGGCCGACTGGGAATCCGGCGTCAGGCGCCACGCCACCATCCGCGAAAACATCAAGAAGTTCATGGAGGGCTTCCGCTACGACGCCCACCCCATGGGGATGCTGGTGAGCTCCATCGCCGCCATGTCCACGATCTACCCGGAATCGCGCCACATCAACGATCCGGAGATCCGCGCCCGCCAGATCCGCCGGCTCTTCGCGAAGGTGCCCATCATCGCCGCGTACATTTACCGGCTCTACCAGGGCTACGCGTTCGTGCCGCCGGATCCCGACCTTAGCTACACAGAGAATTTCATGAACATGCTGTGGCGGAAAACCGAGGCCAAGTTCAAGCCCAACCCGGTGCTGGCGCGCGCCCTCGACATTCTCTACATCCTGCATGCCGACCACGAGCAGAATTGCTCCACCAGCACGATGCGCGTGGTGGGCAGTTCGCACGCCGACCCGTATGTCACGGCGGCGGCCGCGGCGGCAGCGCTCTCCGGTCCGCTGCACGGCGGCGCCAACGAGGAAGTGCTCCACATGCTGGCCGAGATCGGCTCGAAGGACCATATCCCCGCCTACATAAAGCGCGTCAAGGACGGCGAGTGCAAGCTGATGGGCTTCGGCCACCGCGTCTACAAGAACTATGATCCGCGCGCCCGCATCTGCCAGCGGATCGCGAACGAGGTGTTCGAGGTCACCGGCCGCAACCCCAAGATCGATATCGCGGTCGAGTTGGAGCACATCGCCCTCGACGACGATTACTTCGTCAAGCGCAAGCTGTACCCGAACGTGGACTTCTACTCCGGCATCATTTACCAGGCCATGGGTTTCCGGCCCGAGATGTTCACGGTGCTGTTCGGCATCGCGCGCACCGCGGGCTGGCTGGCGCAGTGGGAAGAACTGCTGGCCGACAAGGAGCAGAAGATCGCGCGCCCGCGCCAGGTCTACCTGGGTCACGAGTGCCGCGATTTCGTGCCCATGGATCAGCGCGAGCCCATCGCCGCCGTGGTGAGGTAGCTTTCGTGGCGCAGGCACTCCTGCCCAATGCCCTCCAGAGCTGCGCCGGACGTCCGCGCCCGGCTTCCTTCGTTTCAGGAAGTTGAACGGAGGCGGGCGTGGACGCCCGCTGCAGGACTGGAGTCCTGCCCCACGGTTTCGGCCCGGTCTTGCGAAAACTAAGTGCCATTGGGCACTCGTGCCTGCGCCACGTCGGGAGGGGTTCCTACTTGGCGGGTTTCTGCTCGGGCAGGATGATCGAGGTTTCGCCTTCGCGCTGGTAGCGCAACTGCCGCCGGATCTCGAGCTCCTGCTCCGAACGGCTGTCGCGCAGTTTGCGCACGCGATCCTCTTTCTCCTTGAGCTCTTTCTCGAGGTCGGCGTTCTCTTTCTGGAGACGGCGAATTGTCTCGTGCTTCGTCTTCAGGTCCCCGATGGCCTGCGGAACGCGAAGCCCGAAGAACACAAACGCCATGATCGCCAGAAGCGCGCAGGCGCGGCCGATGCGAAGTACCACTGGTTTCATCTCTACATTGTTTATAATCCTGTTTGACCGTGTTGCGCTAGTAGAATCTCGCTCGGCCGCGCGATTTTCCGAACAAGGAGCCCGTTTGACCGACAAGATCGTCGTTCTCGTCACGTGCGGCTCGCCGGAAGAAGGGCGCAAAATCGCGCGAGCCCTGGTCGAGCGGCGGCTGGCGGCCTGCGTGAACATGGTCCCGGGCATCGAGAGCATCTACCGCTGGAAGGACGCCGTCGAAGAGGCCTCGGAGTGCCTGCTGCTGGCGAAGACCACGCGCGGCCAGTTCGCGCCGCTCGAGTCTGCCGTCCGCGAGCTACACTCCTACGAGCTGCCGGAGATCGTCGCGCTCCCGCTCGTCGATGGCCTCGATTCGTATCTGACCTGGATCGCGTCGTCGGTCGAAAGCGTCGAATAGGCACATGCAGGCCAAGCCCACGCACGCGCGGCACCTGGTCATTCTGTTCGCCATTACCCTGGCGATCATCACATATATCGATCGCTTCTGCATGGGGCAGGCCGCACCAAACATCCGGGCCGATCTGCATCTCTCCAAGGTGCAGATGAGCTACATTTTCGCCGCCTTCGCCTGGGCCTACGCGCTGTTCGAAATCCCCGGCGGCTGGATGGGAGACTGGCTCGGTCCCCGCCGCGTCCTGCTGCGCATCGTGAGCTGGTGGAGCGTGATGACGGCCGCCATGGGCTCGATGTGGAACATGGGCTCGATGACCACCGCCAACTTTCTTTTCGGAGCGGGCGAGGCGGGCTGCTTCCCGAATCTCACCAAGGTCTTCACCACCTGGCTGCCGCATCGTGAGCGCGTGCGCGCCCAAGGCATCCTGTGGATGTTCGCCCGCTGGGGCGGCGCGTTCACGCCGATGTTGGTGGCCTGGATGCTGCATTGGGTCACGTGGCGCCAGGCGTTCCGGATCTTCGGGATCCTGGGCATCGTGTGGGCGGTCGTGTTCTACCGCTGGTTTCGCGACGATCCGCGCCAGCACCCGGCCGTGAACGCCGCCGAACTGGCGTTGCTCGGGGACACGGTCAAACACGATCCGGCCCACCGCCATGTGCCCTGGCGAAAGCTGTTCATGCGGCCCTCCGTGTGGATGCTCTGGATCCAGTATTTCTGCCTGTCCTACACGTTCTGGTTTTATGTGCAATGGCTGCCGACCTACCTGCGAGAATCCCGCCATCTCGGCGAGGCCTATGCCGCGCGGCTGGCCAGTTTCCCGCTGCTGTTTGGCGGCATCGGATGCCTGGTGGGAGGCGTCGTCGCGGCACGGCTGGCGCGTTGGACGGGCAGCGTCAAGATCGCGCGGCGCGCTACGGCCTCGGTCGGCTGCCTGGGAGCGGCCGTGCTGCTCTACGTTCACACCGGCATCCAGGATCCGTTCTGGGCGATGGTGGCGATGGGCTGCGCCAGTTTCGGGAATGACCTGGTGATGGCCAGCGCCTGGGGCGCGTGCATGGATATCGGCGGCAAATACGCGGGCACACTCTCGGGATCGATGAACATGATGGGCAACATGGCAGGCGGCATCGCGCCCGTCGTCGCGGCCCAGCTCTTGAAAGCCACCAACAACAACTGGGTGGTGCCGATCCACGTGATGGCGGCCATCTACCTGGTCGGCGTGGTGTGCTGGCTGCTGCTCGATCCGGTCACGCCGTTCGAGCCCGTCACGGATTCTGCCAGCTCCTGAGCCAGGCGGGAACGCGCGCCTGCATCGCGGCCACCGACCGCTCCAACTCGGCCCGCTCTTCGGGATCGAACGCGCGCGGTTCCTCTACGGCCGCGACAACGTTGGTCAGCTGTTGCACGCTGGCGCAGCCGGGCAGCGTGGCCGCTAGGGGATGTGCGAGGATGCTGCGGATCGCCAGGCGCGCGCGCCAGGCGTCGCACCCGTCTCCGCGGAACAGCGCGCCTCCGCCGAACGGCTTGATGCCCAGCACGCCGATGTCGTACGCCCGGGCAGTATCGAAGAGGGTGTCCCCGGCTGGTTTCGCACCGCAAGGCACCGGGAACAGAACCACCTCGAGCTGTTCCGGATACCGTGCCATCATCATGCGCAGCCAGGCGGCATCATGGCTCGATACTCCAGTGAAGCGCGCTTTGCCCTGCCGCTTCGCCAGCGCCAGTGCCTCCACGGTGGCTTCCTCGATCCGCCGCCGCTCGCCCGCGTCCTCGATGCCGTCGACCGGCAGCGAGATGCGCCACAGATCCACCGCGTCGAGCCTGGCTTCCGTCAGGCTGGTTTCCAGACCCTCCATCAGCCGGCCCGCGCTGCGCCACTCCGGGAAGCGCGGCTCGCGCGTGTGCCACGAATATCCCAGATACATCGCGTCGCGCCGGCCGTCGAGTGCCTTGCTGTAAGCGAGGACCTCGGGGGGAGAGCAGGCATCCACGTAGTTCACACCCAGTTCGATGGCGCGGCTGACCACCTCATGACGGTTAGCGATGAAATCGGGCGCGTGGATGTTGTCGAAGTCGGCGTCGTCGTAGCCCGAGCCCTGGAACGGCCGCTGGAGCGCCGCTTCGAGTCCCTTCCAGTGCCCGCCCAAGCCGACCGCCGAAATCATGAGCCCGGTCTTGCCAAGCCGCCGGTATTCCATGGATACTCCGTCATTGTAGCGGCCTGCGGAGGGATTAGACTGGACAAGATGCGACTCGCATTGCTGCTCCTGCTGTGCGCGCTCCATTTGCCAGCACAGAACTTCGGAACGAACATGGCCACCGTCCGCATCGAGTCACTGACCCTCGAAGGCAAGTGCAAGGAGGCGCTGAGCGCGGTCTCGTTCGAGCTGGCTAAGGGGCGGGTGGAACGCTCCGAGACGTTGACGCTGGCGCCTTACTATGTCCGGTTGTTGGTGGAAGTGGGGGCGCTGCAGAAAGCAGTCCTGTTTTCCGACTCGATGGAAAAGAAGCCACTGCCATTCGGCTCCTCGGCTGGTGTGGGGCCGGGAGGAAATCCGCGAATCATGATGTTCTCCGGTGACTTCGAACGACGCGTGGCGGAGAGAGAACGTGCCGCCCTTCTGCTCGCCACCGGCGAGTACGAACGCGCAGCCGCGGCCGCGGCCGCAATGTACAAACCCGCCACCACTGTAGGGCTGCTGGCTGCTTACACCAAGAGCATCGAGGCCGAGGCGCGGTTTCGTTTAGGAGACCTTGCCAAGGCTGCCGCCATGGTGAAGGTCGCAGACGAAGCGTTGGGAAAGAAATCCCAGTCGTTGCCGCTCTATTATGTCCCGCGCATTCTCTACACGGCGTGCCTAGTGGAGAGCCGCGGCGCTTCTCCGGTCGATGCCGAGGCTGAGTGCCAGCGGGGGCTGACCCTGGCGCAGAAGAATCCGAACTCGAGGCGCGACGTGTCACTCGGCTACCTGGCACTCGCGGAGGCCCGTCTGGCACGGAACGATACGTTGGGCAGCCGCGAAGCCGCCTCGCACGGACTCGAGTTGACGCTCCAGCTGTTTGGTACCAACCATCAGGATGCCGCGCGCGCTCATCAGATCCTGGCGCAAACCGATCTCAGGGAGGGCAACGCCGCAGCCGCCCGATCGCATGCCGAGGCCGCCATCAAGATCGGGCTCGTCGTGTTCGGCGACCCGTCACCCAAGCTGGCGGAGCTGAAGCGAGAGCTCGCTCAATGCCTGGATTCCTCCCGATGAAAACCAACGCCGCACGCCAGCTCGATCAGTTGGGAATCTCGTACGAGCTTCGCGAGTACGAGGTCGAAGCCGAGCACCTGGATGCCGAGACCGTGGCTGCCAAGGTCGGCCTCCCGCCCGAGCAGGTCTTCAAGACGCTGGTCGCCCGCGGGGACCGCACAGGCGTGATGATGGCCGTGATTCCGGCAAACGCGGAACTTGATCCCAAGGCCCTGGCGCGCCTGTCGGGCGATCGTCGCGTCGAACTGGTTCCGCTCAAAGAAGTCCAGCCCCTCACCGGCTACGTGCGCGGCGGCGTCACGGCGCTCGGACTCAAGCGCCCGCTGCCGGTCTGGGCCGAGGAAACCATCGAGCTCTTCGACGTGATCTCGGTGTCGGCCGGAGTCCGCGGAACCCAGATCCTGCTCGCTCCGGCCGATTACCTCCGCGCGGCGGGCGCCACGCCGGGGCCGATCTCTCGGGACAAGACATAGCCGGGCACACCAAACCTGCGTCAGAATGGGAAGCACGGAGGGGCCATGGGGAGAGTCACGTGCCTGATCTTCATCCTGCTGCTCGCCGCAGCGGCGGCCCGGATGGAGCCGGCGTTCATGCAGGCTATGGACGCGGGCATGAAGCGAATGGATCGCGACATGGCCGCGGCTCCCATGAACAGCAACCCCGACCATGACTTCGCCGCCATGATGATTCCCCACCATCAGGGCGCCATCGATATGGCGAAGGCGGAACTCAGCTACGGCAAGGACCCGGCGATGCGCCGGCTCGCGCAGGAAATCCTCGTCGATCAGCAATCGGAAATCGACGCCATGCGGCTCTGGCTGAGCAAGAGGAAGGACAGGTAGTCGATATGCGACTCTGCGTCACTCTGCTGGTGCTCGCCGCGGCCGCTCGGGCCGGCGATCGCGTATACACCGCCGACCAGACGTCCAACACGGTTTCGGTGATCGATCCCGCAACCAACACCATACTCGGCGCCATTCACCTTGGCGAAGACGTGCCGGCAGCGTTGAGCCCGCTGTATCGCGGCCAACTGCTGGTGCACGGCCTAGGCTTCTCACCAGACCACAAGACGCTCGACGTTGTCTCCATCGGTTCCAATTCGGTCACGCTGATCGACACGGAGACGAACACGGTCAAGGGAACGATCTACGTGGGCCGCTCGCCGCACGAGGCGTTCTTCCGGCCCGATGGCCGTGAGCTCTGGGTAACCGTGCGCGGCGAGAAC
>Ga0265316_10001831_pt1 | contig 22378 bp, 17 predicted proteins | sample 4522metaG_FD_202092 | JGI IMG/M metagenome (GOLD analysis project Ga0265316, IMG submission 202092) | Rhizosphere microbial communities from Carex aquatilis grown in University of Washington, Seatle, WA, United States - 4-5-22 metaG | ecosystem: Host-associated > Plants > Roots > Rhizosphere >... | reverse complement strand
GACATTACGCTTCCGCGCCTCCGGGCCAGGCAAAATATCCGTCACCTACGCCGGAACCAAGCATCAACTGCAAATAGGCGGGGGCCAACAGCTTGTGAGAATCGGGTTTCCCATCGCCGCCGCAGACACGGAGTTGTCGTTCACCAGCGAATCAGGGACTCTCGACCTGATGGACATTAACTTGTTCAGTTTCACGCAAGTTTCACATGTGCGCGATTCGCTGGGCAATCCACAGCGTTACCTGGCTGACATCAGAAAATTGAATAAGCTAACGGATGCCGGTATTTTGGAGAAAGCCCGTATTTTTTTAAGCACGCGTTAGCCGTGCATCTCCATCAACGGCGGCATGGCTTGACGGCGGCGGGGCCGCCGCCCGCTTCAATTTCGACCAGCAGCTCGCGGCGGCAGATGTCGGCCTGCAAAAACAGGGCGCTGGCCGGAACGCCCAGCCAGCGCTCCAGCGCCTCGCGAATCCCCGGCGCGTCGACCGGTCGGCGCACATAAACCTTGTAACGCAATTGCCCGCGGTCGAAGCTCGTCCCCGGCACGCGGCGGTTGGCCTCGTCGATGACCGCGTCGAGGTTGGCCAGGGTTTCCCGGGTTTGCGCGGCAATGTCACCGGGATGCAGGCTTTGGTGGCCGACGATGCTGGCGGTGCCGGAGATGAACAGGGTCCAGCGCCCGCCGATCCGCGCCAGCGTGGCGCGCGAAAAGGTCGGCGCGCGCGGGCCATATGCCTGCGGATAGTGGTAGGCGCTGATCTGGCGCGGGTTTTCGACCGGCAAGGGCGGCTCGCCGCGGCCGGCGAGAAAGCAAAAGGCGGGCGGGCCGTCCGCCGAACCCACGGCGCTGGCCGCCGGGACAGGCCCGGCCAATGGCCGCCGCGACGCCAGAAAGCCGTCTTGGCGGCCCCTGTTGAATTGCCGGTAACGCTCGACGCCCTGGCTTTCGCCGTGGATGTCCGGGAGATAATTCCAGACCCGGTAAAGGTGGGGGAAGTCCAGCGCGTCAAGCAGGCCGAAGATCTCCCGGTAGGCGAATGCCGTGGCCTGCCGCAACGGCGTCTGGCTTGCCCCATCCGCCGCCAACGCTGGAAAGCCGGATTCCAGCACGCCCAGGCAACCGAATAGCAATCCTTCGGACTGGCCAAAAAGAACCGGCCCGCGTCGCCCCCGCCAGGCTTGCGAAGCGCCCAGCCAGCTTTCGCATACGCTGTCCGCGCCGGCCAATAGCGGCGGCAGGGGCACCCAGATCGAAGGCGCGGCGTCCGGCGCGGCCCTGGGAGGCCCGGCCAGGGAAAAACAGGTGGCACCCAGCAGCCTGTTCCGCCAGGCCGGGGCTTGGCTCATGGCGGACTATCCGGCGAAGCCGGCCAGGGCTCAAGCGCGGCCTTGCCGCCCCCGCCAGTGCCGCCAAGGTGGAATGGGCGATGAGCCAGGCCTGTCATAGGAATCTTCATGCCCGCTAACTTACACCCTCTTCAGCCTGCCTGGCGAACTTTTCAACGCATTTTTGCATAAGCCCTGGCAGGCTGTTGAAAACAGTCCGATATTTTTCCGGTGTTCCGGACTTTGCGCCACCTTGACGGACGCCACCCGGCGCAAGCGCCTCCAGGCTACCAGGCATAGGCCTGCGGCGCTTCGCCGCCAGGGCCGGGCCAGATGTCGTCCAGCCGTTTCAGCACCTCCTCGGACAGGCTGATATCGACGGCCCGCAGGCTTCCTTCCAGTTGCGCCAAGGTTCTCGGGCCGATGATCGGCGCGGTGACGACCGGGTTGTGCAGCAGCCAAGCCAGGGCGATGTCGGCCGGCTTCTCGCCGAGTTCGGCGGCCAGGCTTTCATAGGCCGCCAGCTTGCCGTGGTGCTTTTCAATCAACTTCTGGGTTTGCTCGGACGAGCGCCGGCCGCCGCTGGCGAGGACGCCGCCCAACGCGCCGCGCGCCAAAGGGCTCCAGGGGATGACGCCGATGCCGAGTGCGCGGGCGGCGGGGATGACCTCCAGTTCAATCGTGCGCTCGGCCAGGTTGTACAGGCTTTGCTCGGACACCAGCCCGAGGAAATGGCGCGACTGGGCGATGCCCTGGGCATGGGCCAATTGCCAGCCGGCGAAATTGCTGCTGCCGACATAGGTGACTTTGCCGTCTTGGACCAGCCGCTCGACCGCCTGCCAGATTTCCTCCCAAGGCGTCGCCAAGTCGATGTGATGGAATTGGTACAGGTCGATATGGTCGGTTTGCAGACGCTTGAGGCTGCCTTCCACGGCGTTGCGGATATGGTAGGCGGACAGGCGCTGGTCGTTGGGGCCAGTGCCGAGCTTGCCGTAAACCTTGGTCGCCAGCACGATCCGCTCGCGCCGCCCGCCGCCTTGGGCCAGCCAGCGGCCGATGATTTGCTCGGTGAGTCCTTCGCCGATTTTCCAGCCGTAGACATTGGCGGTGTCGATGAAATTGAGGCCGAGTTCCAAGGCCCGGTCGAGAATGGCGAAGCTGTCCGCCTCGCTGGTGTGCGGGCCGAAATTCATCGTGCCCAGGGCCAGGCGGCTGACTTTCAGGCCGCTGCGGCCTAGATGGGTGTATTGCATGGGGAAACCTCGATGGTTGAAAAGATTGATAAATTGACTCTAGGCGTTTTCCGAACCGTTTAGGCCAAGGACGCGATCACAGGCCCCGCGGCGTCCTCGTCGTAAAAGCCGGTTCCGCCCTCTTCTTCCTCGCCCCGGTTGTCCGCCGAGCCGAGCCGGCCGGGGCGCTGCTCTTCGATCCGTTCGCCGCTTAGGTTTTCCGGCAGGAACCCCCCCGCCTGCTTGCTCCACAGCCGGTGATAGGCCCCGCCCAAGGCCAGCAAGGCCTCATGGCTGCCGTCTTCGACAACCCGGCCTTGGTCGAACACCAGGATGCGGTCGAGGTGGGAAATCGTCGACAGCCGGTGCGCGACGACGATCACCGTCTTGCCCCGCATCGCCTCGTCCAGCGTGTCCTGGATGGCTTTTTCGGTGATCGAATCGAGGCTGGAGGTGGCCTCGTCCAAGATCAAAATCGGCGCGTCTTTCAAAATCACCCGGGCGATGGCGATGCGCTGGCGCTGCCCGCCGGACAGCTTGACGCCGCGCTCGCCGACCAGGGATTGATAGCCTTCCTTCATCTGGCCGATGAACTCGTCGGCGTGGGCTTTGCGGGCCGCCGCCACCACCTCCGCGTCGCTGGCCTCCAGCCGGCCATAGCGGATGTTTTCCAACAAATTGCGGTGGAACAAGCTGGGGTCTTGCGGAATCAGGCTGATCTGGCTGTGCAAAGCGTCCTGGGTCATTGTGCGGATGTCCACGCCGTCAATCAATATCTGGCCTTGCTGCGCATCGAACAGCCGCAAGATCAAGCTGACAAACGTCGACTTGCCGGAGCCGGAGAAGCCGACCAGCCCGACGCGCTGGCCCGCCGGGATGACGAGGTTCAGATTCTCGAACACCTTGCGCTCGGCGTTATAGTTGAAATGCAGCTTGCGGAATTCAATGCGGCCATGGGCCACTTGGGCGGGAATGGCGTCGGGCCGGTCGATCAACTCGTGAGGCTTGACGATGGCATGGACGCCATTGGCGACATTGCCGACATGTTCGAAAAACTCCAAAAAGCGGCGGCTCAAGTTTCTCGCCTCGTTGATAATCAGCAAGGACAAGCTGGTCGCCATGACGAAGTCCGACACGCCGATCTCGCCGCGATCCCACAGCCGCAGCGCGTAATATAGCACGCCGATTTTCAAGGCGGCCGCCGCGAGAAACTGGAACCAGCGCACCCGCTCGGAATACCCGTTGGATTTGCGCACCAGCGTCAATTCCCGGCGCAATTGCGCGTCCAAATACTCGCGCTCAAAATCCAGCCGGGCGAACAGCCGAGTGCTGGACAAATTCGTCACCGAATCGACGACTTGCCCGGTGGTGTCGCTGCGGGCGGCGGAGGCGTCCACCGCGTAAGGCCGGCAGCGCGTCGCCAGCCAATACGACAGGCTCAGAAACGCCAAGGCCCAGCCACCGACCAAGGCCGCCAATTGCGGATGGGCGCGGTACAGCATGGCGGTGGAGACGCTAAACACAATCACCATCGGCCAGAAATCGAAGATCGCCGTCGACAAGGTCATCACGACGCCCATCGCGGTTTCGCTGACCCGGTGCGCCAAGGCGCCGGCGAAATTGCTGCTCAAATAGCGGTGGGAGTGCTGTTGCAGATAGGCGTACAGCAAGCGGGTGACGTTTTGCCTTTGCAAGGGGCCGATGTAAATTTGGCAAGTGCCGCCGAGGCGGGCAAACACCACCTCGCCCAGCCCCAAGCCGACGAACAGCAGCAAGGGCTCGCGCAGGCTGTCCAGCATCGGCACCGAATGGCCGGCCGCCTGGGTCACGCCTTTGATGATCTCGCCGATGGCGTAAGGCAGCAAGATGCCGCAACTGGCATGGCCGGCCTCCAACAACACCATGGCGAGATACCACCAGCGGAATTTGGCGACAAAAAAGCCAATGAAGCGAAACGGCGTGGCCGGCAAGGCGGGGCTGCCCGGGGCGCGCTGGAACGGAGGCGTAGCGGTTTTTTTCGACATGGAATAGGCTATGGAAAAACCGGCGCCGGCGGCTTCAAGTCATGCGTTCCGCCGATGGCGGCGTCGATCAGCGCGACCACCTCCGGCGTCAGCTTCGGCAGCAGTTCCAAAGCCTCAAGATTGCTTTGCAACTGCCCGGCTTTGGTCGCCCCGGTGATGACGGTGGACACGTTCGGATTTAACAGCGCCCAGGCCAGCGACAACTGCGCGAGGCTCACCTGCAACTCGGCGGCGACACCGGCCAGCCGCTCGATGGCCGCGCGCTTGGCGGCGTCGGCGATGCGCTCCTTCAAACGCCCGCCTTGCGCGGCCCGGCCCGCGCGGCTGTCTTCGGGGATGCCTTCGAGATATTTGCCGGACAGCAAGCCCGCCGCCAGCGGCCCCCAAATCGTCAGGCCGAGCCCCTGGTCTTGATAGAGCCTTGCGTATTCCTGCTCCACCCGCGTCCGCGTGAACAGATTGTATTGCGGCTGCTCCACCACCGGCTTGTGCAGATGGTGGCGCTCGGCGATCTGCCAGGCGGCGCGGATTTCATCGGCGCTCCATTCCGAGGTGCCCCAGTAAAGCGCCTTGCCGCGGTTGATGATGTCGTGGAACGCCCACACGGTTTCCTCAATCGGCGTTTCCGGGTCGGGCCGGTGGGCGTAGGCCAAATCCACATACTCCAGCCCCAGCCGGCGCAAAGAGCCGTCGATGGCGTTCAGCAAATATTTGCGGTTCAGCGTCCGCGCCTGGTTCGGCCCCTCGCCCAGGCCCCGGAAGAATTTGGTGGAGACGACATAGCTGCCGCGCTCCCAGCCCAGCGCTTTGAGGTTCTCGCCCAAGATTTGCTCGGCCCGGCCTTTGGCGTAGCCTTCGGCGCTGTCGAAAAAATTGACGCCGCGGTCCTTGGCCAGCGCCAGCAGCTCGCGGGCGGCGGCGGCGTCCAGCGGATTGCCAAACGTCATCGTGCCGTATGACAAGGCGCTTACTTTCAGGCCGGAGCGGCCCAATCGGCGGTATCCCATGTGTTGCCTCTTGATGTGTTGTGGTGGATAAATTTTGCCAAATGACCGTGGGAGCGCCTTTAGGCCGCGATTTTCATTTCGCGGGCTAAAGGCCGCTCCTACAGCCCTTAACTGTCTTCTGCCAAACGCCGGGCCGGCTTTTCAGGCCGCACGCCGTTAATGTAGTAATCGCCCGCCTTGTGGTAATTCCACTGGTTGGCGTCATGGATCGTGTGGGTGCGGGCGTTGCGCCAATGGCGGTTCAGGTTCAAGGCCTCGTCGGACGCGCTGCTGCCGATCAAGGCGAACACCTCGCTGCTGATTTCGATCACAGCGTCTTCGGTGAACGCCTTCGCTTCCATCACGGCCACCGCCGCCTCGGCGGCATTGTCCGCCGTGATTGCCGGTGCCGCCGCGTCGAGCAGCCGCGCCGCCCTTTGCAGCAAGCTTTCAGCCGCGTGGAATTTCGCCGTCAACTGGCCGAAGCGGTGCAGGATCAACGGATCTTCGGTGGGCCGGGCCACTTTCGCCCCCAACCGGGGGCGTTTGCGGCCGCGGATCGCCTGCGCCGCGTCGTTCAGCGCGTTTTCGCCGATGCCGACATCAATCGCAGCATGGAGCAATTGGGCAAACGGATGGTACAAGGCCGGGCGCTGGAACAACCGCCAATGCTCGACGACATGCCCGGCCGGCACGGCGACCTCGTGGAAAACCGTCGTGCCGCTGAAGGTGACACGCTGGCCCATCGCGTTCCAATCGGCCAGCGCTTCCACGCCGGGCGCGTTTCTCGGCACATAAGCCAGCACCAAGCGCCCTTCGTCGTCGAGCGCGGCGACCGGTATCCAATGCGCGGCGATGGCCCCGGTGCAATAGTGCTTGGTGCCAGTGAGCCGAAAACTGCCGTCCGGCGTTTTCTTAAGGCGGGTTTTGAGATCCAGCGCCGAAGACGAGCCGATTTCCGCCTGGGCGTTGCCCAGCCGCGCGCCGGCCAGCACTTCGCCGAAGAAAAACCGCTGCTGCTCCGGCGTGCCGTCTTGGGTGATGGCGTCCAGAAACACGAAATGGCTGTGCGGCATTTGGGTTACGGCGGGGTCGCCCCAAGCCAGAATCTGAAAAATGGCGACGATGGTTTGGTACGACACCCCGGCCCCGCCAAATGCCTTGGGTACGGTCACGGCCAGCAAGCCGCTGGCCGACAGCGCGTCGAGTTCGGCATAGGGAATCCGCCGCTCCTTGTCCAGCGCCGACGCGCCTTGTCTTAAACTACGGGCGACTTCATGGGCAATTTCAATCGCCTCCTCGTCGGAGGCGATCACCTGCGCGGTTTCCCGCGGCTGGGCTACTACAGCATTCATGTTCTTCTCCCTTAACTGGCGGCGGCGGCGGGCTGGCGGATCGTCCCGGCGGCAAATGGAATATCGGCTTTCGGCTGGGCCTGGGCTTTTGCGCCGCGCGGATGCTGCCACAAGCCTTCGCGCCGCAGCAGCGGCAACACGCCCTCGGCGAACCAATACGCCTCTTCCAAATGCGGCACGCCGGACAACACAAACTCGCTGATGCCGACCGCCGCGTATTCTTTGATGCGCTCGGCCACCTCGGCGTGGCTGCCGACCAGGGCCGTGCCGGCCCCGCCGCGCACCAAGCCAAAGCCGGCCCACAGATTCGGCGCGATTTCCAGATTCTCCACCGAGCCTCTATGCAATTCGGTCATGCGCTTCTGCCCGACCGCCTCGCTGCGGGCGAGCCCGTCTTGCACGGCTTTGATCGTCGCCGGGTCAATCGCGGCCAGCAGCCGCCGCGACTCGGCCCAGGCGGCCTCCGAACTGTCGCGGGCGATCACATGCAGGCGGATGCCAAACTTCAGTTCGCGCCCGGCGTTTTTCGCCAGCCCGCGTATCCATTCGATTTTCGCGGCGACATCGGCGACCGGCTCGCCCCAGGTCAGATACACATCGGCATGCCGGGCCGCGACCGGGCCGGCGGCCTCGGACGAGCCGCCGAAATACAGCGGCGGAATCGGATCGGGCGGGCGCGGCAGCCGCGCGCCCTCGACGCGCAGGTAACGCCCGGCGAAATCCACCGCGCCGCCGCCCCACAAGGATTTGACGATCTGCAAAAACTCGTCGGCCCGCTCGTAGCGCTCTTCCTTGCTGGTGAAATCGCCGTAGGCGCGTTGCTCGTGCGGCTCGCCGCCGACCACGACGTTCAACAGCAGCCGGCCCGCCGAATGCAATTGGAAAGTCGCCGCCATTTGCGCCGACAAGGTCGGCGAAATCACACCGGGCCGGAACGCGACCAGGAATTTCAGGCTCTCGGTCACGCCGGCCAGCACCGCGTCGGTGATCCAGGCGTCTTCGCACCACGCCCCGGTCGGCGTCAGCGCGGCGACATAGCCGAGTTGCTCGGCGCTGCGGGCGATTTGGCCCAAATACGCCAGATTGGCCTCGCGCGCGCCGGAGGCGACGCCGGCCGGCAGCCCGTGGCCGCCGCCGACGATGTAACGGCTGTCGCCGTAAGTGGGTAAAAACCAATGGAAAAGAAGGCTCATAGAGGGACTCGGCGTTATTTTTACGCCCCTATCCCAATGGGAGAGGGGCCTGGGGTGGAGGGAATCATGAGTGCCCCGACCATTTTGCCAACTGGTCCATGCCGGAGCGCCAAGCCCCGGCTTGGCCCGAGGCTGGACAACGCCAAGCTAAGGCTTGGCGTTCCGGCAGCCGCCGGAGCGCCAAGCCGCGCAAAAGCCAAGCTGGCAAAACAATGCGGTCAAGGCACTAGCCCGCCTGCGCAAACCGCAAAGGCTGGGCCGGCACTTTCAAATTGGCCGGGTCGCGGTAGCGCGCGCCGAAATGCTCGGCGGGCAAGCGCGGGCCGGCCCCGAACAGCCGCTCGCGCAGCGTTTCGCCGTCCTTGTAGGATTCGCGGAAGCGGCCCCGGCGGCGCAGCTCCGGCACGACCAGCTCGATGAAATCGCGGGCGGTTTCAAAACTCAGATACTGGCGCAGGTTGATGCCGTCGATGCCGTCCTCGTCCAGCCATTTTTCAATCGCGTCCGCCGCCTGCTTCGGCGTGCCGACGACAAAATAACGGCCTTCGTTGATGCTGCTGATTTGATCCAGCACTTCGCCGACGGTCTGCTCGGGCCGGAAGCGCGGGGCCGCGCGCGACCAGCCCGCGCCTTGCTCGCCGGCCGGGATGTTGCCGATCAGCTCGTCGCGGGGATATTTCGGGTAGTCGACGCGCGATTGCGAATGCGCCAGCCGACCGTCGACGCTGTACAGCTTGCGGTAGCTTTCGAGCTTCTTCCGCGCTTCTTCTTCGGTCTTGCCGACGATGACGCCGGCCATCACCAGGAACAAAATCTGGCCGGGGTCGCGGCCTTGGGCGCGGACGCGGGCGCGGGTGTTGTTGATGTTGGCGCGGACGGCCTCGGTGCTGAAGCCGCCGGTGAACACGACTTCGGCGTGGCGGGCGGCGAATTCCAGCCCCGCCGGGGAGCCGGTGGCTTGGAACAGCACCGGCGTGCGCTGCCGGGAAGGCTGGCTCAAATGCGGGCCGGCCACTTTGTAATATTCGCCCTCGTGGTTGATGTAGCGGACTTTGCCGGGATCGGTGTAAATCCGGTTCTCCCTGTCCTGGATCACCGCGTCGTCGTCCCAGGAGCCTTCCCACAGCTTGTACAACACGTCCAGGTATTCATCGGCGATTTCATAGCGGTGGTCGTGCGGCACTTCGGCCTCCAGGCCGAAATTGCGCGCCGCGTTGGGCAGGTACGAGGTCACGATGTTCCAGCCGACGCGGCCTTTGGTCAGATGGTCCAGCGTGCTGATGCGCCGGGCGAACGCGAACGGCGGCTCGTAGGTGGTCGAAAACGTCGCGCCGAAGCCTAGGTTTTTCGTCACCTGCGCCATCGCCGGGATAATCAAAAACGGGTCGTTGTTGGGAATCTGCACCGCCTCGCGCAAAGCCGTCTCCGGCCCGCCGCGAAACTGGTCGTACGCGCCGATCACATCGGCCAAAAACACGCCGTCAAACGTGCCGTATTCCAACAACTGGGCCAGCTCCGTCCAGTATTCAATATCGTTGAAGCGGTGGCGGTTGTTGTCGGGATGCACCCACAGCCCGTGGACAATGTGGCTGACGCAGTTCATCTCGAACAGGTTGACGTGGAGTTGCTTCTTATCAGGCATGGCTAGTGTTCCTTTGGGTGTGAAGTTGCGGGATCGCGTTGAGCAACGCGGCGGTGTATTCGTGCCGGGGCCGGCCGAACACTTCGTTGACACCGCCGGCTTCGACGACGACGCCCTCTTTCATGACCAGCAGCGCGTCGCTGACGCGATGGATGACGCCCAAGTCATGGGAAATAAACAGGCAAGACAGCTTCAGGCGGTCTTTTAAATCACTTAGCAAATCGAGGATCTGCGCCTGCACCGACACGTCCAGCGCCGACACCGGCTCGTCGCAAACCAGCACCTCGGGCGAAGGCGCCAAGGCGCGGGCGATGGCGATGCGCTGGCGCTGCCCGCCGGACAGCTCGATGGGGCGGCGGCGCAAAAAACTTGCGTCCAAGCGCACCAGCTCCAGCAGTTCGACGGCTTTGTCGCGCCGCGCCGCGCCGCTGTAACCGGCCACGCCCAAGGCTTCGCCGATGACGCGCTCGACCGTGTAGCGCGGGTCGAAGGAACTTAAGGGGTCTTGGAAAATGACTTGGATGCGCCTGCGCTCCTCGCGCCGCGCTTTGGCCCCCAAGGCGCTCCAAGCCTGGCCGCGCAATTCGACGACGCCGCGGTCGGGCTCGACCAGGCCCAGCACGATCCGCGACAACGTGGTCTTGCCGGAGCCGGACTCGCCGACGATCCCTAAAGTCTCGCCGCGCCGCAGCGTGAACGACACGTCGGAGACCACCGTGCGCGGTTTCGCGTCCGGGCCGAGATAGGTTTTGCTGAGTCCTTTGGCTTCGACGACCACCGGCGCGGCGGCGTCCGCCGGGACTGTTTTAACCGGCAAAGCGCCTTTGGCGTGGACCGCCCGCGCCGCTTCCAGCAAGGCTTGGGTGTAAGGGTGTCGGGGGTGGTGGAAAATATCGGCGATCAAGCCTTGCTCGACGATCCGCCCGTCTTGCATCACCGCGACGCGGTCGGCCAGCCGCGACACCACGGCGAGGTCGTGGCTGACGATCAACAGCGCGGTCTCGCGCGTGCGCAGCGATTCCAGCAGCGCCAACACCTGCGCCTGCACCGAGGCGTCCAGCGCCGTGGTCGGCTCGTCGGCAATCAGCAAATCCGGGGCGCAGGCGATTGCCGAGGCGATCAGCGCGCGCTGGCGCAGCCCGCCGGAAAGCTGGTGCGGGTATTGCCGCGCCCGCAGCTCAGGCTCGGGCACGCCGACCGAGCGCAGCAGACTGATGACTTTTTCCTCGCGCTGCCGCCGGTTCAAGGTGGTGTGCCATTGCAAAGGCTCGGCGATTTCCTGGCCCGCGGTGCGCAGCGAATCCAGCGAACCCAGCGCGTCTTGCATGATGAAGCCGACGCGGCCGCCGCGCACGCGCCGCCAGGCGCGCTCGCTGAAACCGGCCAGATCCTCGCCGTGCAGCCGCAGGCGCTGGGCGCTGATCTGCGCATGCTGGCCGGCCAAGCCGACCAGCGTGCGCGACGTCACGCTCTTGCCCGAGCCGGATTCGCCGACCAGGGCCAAGCATTCGCCCCGGTTCAGCGTGAAGGAAATGCCTTTGACGACCGGCGCGGCGTCGCGCCCGAAGCGCACCTGCAGGTTTTCGACCTCGACCAAAGGCGCGGCGGCCAGCGCGTTCATCGCGCCCTGCCCTCGCCGCGGCGCAGCCATTCGCGGCCCAAGGCCGTCACCGAAACCACCGTCAGCGTCAACGCCAGCCCCGGCACGGCGGTCAGCCACCAGGCGTTGGACAGGAAATTGCGCCCGACCGACAGCATCGCCCCCCATTCCGGCGAGGGCGGCGGCGAGCCCAATCCTAAGAAACTCAGCGACGCGCCGGCGGCGATTTTGCCGCCGATGCCGATGGTGGCGAGGATGAACACCGGCTTGACGGCGTTCGGCAACACATGCCGGAAGACCACCGCCGCCCGGCGCAGCCCCAAGGTCGTCGCCGCCTCGACATACGGGGCCAGCCGCACTTGGTGGGTTTGCCCGCGCACCAGCCGGGCGTAGCGCGGAATGCTGGCCGCGCCGACCGCAATCGTCGCGTTCAAGGTGCCTTGGCCCCAAAACGTGATGATGACCAAGGCCAGCAGCAAATCCGGAAACGCCAGCAACACGTCGATGCCGCGCATGATGAGGCCGTCGACGAGCCGGTGGCCCAGCCCCGCCGCCAGCCCCAGCGAAATGCCAGCAAGCAAGCCTATTGCTGTAGCGGCCAGCCCCATCAGCAGCGAAGGCCGCACGCCGTAGACTATCCGCACCAGCACATCGCGCCCGTTCTCGTCCGTCCCCAGCCAATGCGCCGCGCTCGGCGGCAAAAACGCCTGGCGGGCGCTCCCCGCCAGCGGATCGCCGCCGACCAGCCAGCCGGGCGCCAGCGCGGCCAAGGCCAGCGCGGACACAAACAAGCCGGCCAGCAACAAACCCGGGCGCAGACGGCGCCAATCGAGCCGGCGGGCCGGGCCGGCCTGCGTCTCGGCCCAGTCGCCGCCGATGAAAACCTCCTCTTCGCGCAAACTCATAACGCTTCCGCCTGGATGGATGGCAAGGGAAAATCCGGGGTCATCGGGCGAACTGGCTTTTCGGATGCGGCAGGCCGAGATGGTGGCGCAGCGTCGAGCCGGTGTATTCATGGCGGAACAGGCCGCGCTTGCGCAATTCCGGCACGACATGGTCGACGAAAATCTCCGCGCCCGACGGAAAGGCGTCGGGCATGATGTTGAAGCCGTCCGCCGCCCCGGCTTTGAACCATTCCTCCAGCGAGTCGGCGATTTGCTCCGGCGTGCCGACTAAAAGCCGGTGGCCGCTGCGGATGCGCTTGGACAATTGGCGCACCGTCAGCCTCTCGCGCCGGGCCAGATTGATCTGCGCCTCGAAGAAACCGTGCGAGCCTTGCTCCGGCGGCGTCAGATCGCCGAATTTATGCCAAGGCAGCTCGGCGTCGAGATCCAATTCCTCCAGCGGGATGTTCAGCCGCGCCGCCACTTGCCGGGCCAGGCCGTTGTCGCCCTGGTAGGCGTCCAGCGCGTCGCAACGGGCGTGGGCCTCGGCCTCGGTGCTGCCGATGACCGTGGACAGCCCCGGCATGATCTTGATCGAATCCGGGTCGCGGCCCCAGTTCCGCGCCCGGGTCTTCATTTCCTGGTAGAACGCCTGGCCGTCTTCCAGCGTGGTCTGCGTCGTGAAAATCGCGTCGGCATAGCGCGAACCGACCGACTTGCCGCCTTCCGAAGAGCCGGCTTGGAACAGCACGGGCCGGCCTTGCGGCGAGCGCGGCACGTTCAGCGGGCCTTTCACCGAAAAATGCTTGCCGACATGGTTGATCTCATGGACTTTCTTGTTGTCGGCAAACACGCCGTTGACGTGGTCGCCGATGATCGCGTCATCCTCCCAACTGTCCCAGAGCTTCAAGACCACTTCGGCGAACTCGCCGGCGCGGTCGTAGCGGTCCACATGCAGCGGCGCGCCCGCCAGGCCGAAGTTTTGCGCGGCGGCGTCGCCCGCGTTCGTGACCAGGTTCCACGCCGCCCGGCCCTTGCTGATATGGTCGACCGAGGCCACGCGCCGGGCCAGGTTGAACGGCTCGTTGTAACTGCTGGAGGCGGTCGAAATCACGCCGATGTGCTGCGTCGCCAGCGCGACCGCCGTCAGCAACACCGTGGGTTCCAGCCGTCCCGCCGGGTTCTTGGCCACATCGCCGGCCAAGGCCGGGCCGTCGGCCAGGAAAATCGCATCCAGCGTGCCGCGCTCGGAGACGCGGGCGATGTTGATGAAATAATCGACATCGACCAGCGAGCGGGGCGAGGACTCGCCGGTGCGCCAAGCGGCCCCGTGTCCGCCTAGCCCTAAGATGTTCATGCCGATGCTGAGTTGTTTTTGGGGCGTTGCCATGGTTGTTCCTGAGACTGTTGAAGGATGGATTAAATCGTGGCCCTAAGGAATTTCTGATTAAGTTGATTCCGTTCATGGTTCGACAAGCTCACCACGAACGGAATCAACCGTTTACCGCTCGTCCTGAGCTTGTCGAAGGACTTATTCAGAGGTTCCTTAACTCAAGCCGCCGCCACGCGCGGGTCGATCAGGGCATACAACAGATCGACCGCGAGGTTGACCAGCACATAAATCGCCGCCGCCAGCAAGGTAATCCCCAAGACCAGCGGCACGTCTTTGCTGGTGGCCGCCTCGACCATCAGCCGTCCCACGCCTTGGCGGGCGAACAAGGTCTCGGCGATGACCGCCCCGCCGAGCAGGCTGGCGAAAACAAAGCCGGACAGCGTGACCAGCGGAATCATCGCGTGGCGCAGCGCATGGCGCAGGCGCACCGCCGTCTCGGACAGGCCGCGCGCCCGCGCCGTCACGATGAACGGCTGCTCCAACACGTCTTCCAATTCTTGCCGCAGCACCTGCGCCAACACGGCGGCTATCGGCAGCGCCAAAGCCAAAGTCGGCAACACCAGCGACCTAAAGCCTTGCGAGCCTGAAGCCGGGAACCAGCGCAGCCGGAAGGAAAAGCCCAGCAACAGTAAAATGCCCAGCACAAACGATGGCACCGACGACACCACCAGCTCGCTGCCGGACGAGGCGGCGCGCAGCCATTGCGCCCGCCGCGCCGTCAGCAAGGCCACGATAACGGCCAGCGCGACCGCCAGCGTCGCCGCGCTGAACGCCAGCTCGGCCGTCGCCCCCCATTGCTGCGCGATGGCCTGGACCACCGGAATATGCAGCCGGTACGATTCACCCAAATCCCCTCGCGCCAGCCGGGCGAGGTAGCGCAGATATTGCTCGGGCAGCGGGCGCTCCAAGCCGTATTCCTCGCGCACCTGCGCCAACACTGCCGGCGTCGGCAGCGCGTCCGGGCCGCCGAGTATCGCCAGCGCCGTGTCGCCGCCGGTCAGGTTGACCATCACGAAAGTCAGCGTGGCCGCGCCCCACAACACGCCCAAGCCTGCGGCCAGCCGCCAGGCGATGCGCCTGAGGAGCTTCATGGCTGGGCCTGGCCCAGCCAGAGGCTGGTGAAAAACGGCGTGTTGTGGGAAGTGTCAAAAATCACGCCTTTGACATGGCTTTGGTAAGCGACGATGGAATGGCTTTCGTGCAAGGGCACGGCAGGCACCAGGTCGGTCAGGCGCTGCTGGGCGCGGCTGTACAAGCCTTGCAGCACCGAAGGGTCGGTGGAGCGCCGCGCCGCCGCCAGCCATTCGTTCAATTGCGGGTCGTCCAGGCGCGAGGTGTTCTGGCCGATGCGCTGGCCGGTCGTCACCTCGCCGCCGTGGTATTGGATGTACAAGCCGTCCGGCGTGTTGGTGTGCCAAAAGCCCGCGCCCAAGGCTTGGTAGCGGTTGGCGTTGCGCCGCTGGGTCAATTGCCCGGCGGGCAGTTCGGTGATTTTCAATTCAAAGCCGGCTTTTTTGACATCGGCCTGGATCGCCGTGATGACCGCGCTCGGCGTGGCGCTTTCGGTGGCGAGAATTTCCGCCGACAGCCGCCGGCCGTCTTTCGTCCGCCAGCCTTCCGCATCGCGGCCCGTCCAGCCCGCCTCGTCCAGCAGCCGGTTGGCCTCGGCGGGATCGAACGCCAACACCTCGCGGTAGGCCGGATCGTAAAAGCGCGTGTTCGACGACAGGAAATCCGCCTTCAACGCATATTCGCCAAAGCCGGTGCTTTGCACGATGCCCTCGCGGTCTACCGCCAGCGCGAAGCCTTTGCGCACGCGGGGATCGTCGAACGGGGCTTGCGTGGTGTTGAACGTGATGCCCCGGCTGGGATTGCCGGTGCGGATGTGGTTCGCCAGTTTGAGGCTGGCGTCGGCGCGGATCGCCGCCGCGTTCTGCGGCGGCGCGTCGATGCTGAAATCATGCTGGCCGGCCGCCAGCGCGTTGTAACGGATCAGCGGCTCGGCGACGAAGCTCAACTCGATGCGCTCCAAATAAGCCGGGCCGTCGTGTTTAATCAACGGCGGCGCCCAGTGGTAGTCTGGGCGCTTGACGAATTTGACGCCCTGCTGCCGCGTGTAGCTTTCCAGCACAAACGGCCCGGAGCCGACCGGCGCCTCGCCCAGCCCCTTGGGATTTTCCTTGATTTGCTTGGGCGACTCCATGCCCAGCCAAGACTGCGCCAGCACATTCAAAAACGGCGAATAAGGCTCGCGCAGCGTGGCTTGGAAGGTGAACTCGTCTATCGCCTTGCCGTCCAGATAAGGCGCGATATACGCCGCCGCCAACGGCGACTTCGTCGCCGGGTCGCGCATATGCTCCAAATTGGCCTTCACCGCCTCGGCGTTGAATTTAGCCCCGTCGCTGAAGGTCACATCGTCGCGGAGATAAAACGTGTAGGTCTTGCCGTCCGGGGAAATCGTCCACGACTTCGCCAGCCAAGGCGAAATGCCGCCCTTCTCGTCCAAATACACCAGATTGTCGAACAGGATGCGGCCCATCCACTGCACATTGGCCGAAGCCGTGGCGTGGCCGTCCAAAGTGCCGGCGTCCGTGCCGGCCGAAACCCGCAAGACGCCCCCGGGCGTCCCTCTGGCCTGCTCGATGTAGTCGCTGGCCGGATACTGGCCGTTGTCCGTGCGGGCAGCGCCGGGTCTGGCATCGTCGGCGGGCGGCTCGCCCTGGCCGCAAGCGAGCAGGGCCGAGGCCGTCAGCCAGCAAACCGTTGGCAATCGGATCGTCTTCATCGGGGGTTCAACCTGTGCTGTGCTCAATACTGGTAGGAAAAGCCGCCAAACAAACCCAAACCGTCGCCGGGGCCGAACACGGCGGAATCTTTGCCGGCCATGTTGTAAGTCGGACTGATGGCCGTCACGTATTTCTCGTTGGTCAAATTCCTCGCGTCCAAATGCACCTCAAAGCCTTTGCCCGGCAGCCGGTAGCCCAGGCTCGCGCCGTAAATGGCATAGGCCGGCACGGTGAACGTGTTGGCGTAGTCGGCCTGGTAGCTGGAGGAGACTTGCGCGTTGAAACCGAGGAACGCCCCTGACGGGTGTTCGTAGAGCAGCTCGCCCTGGTAGAAATGCGTGGGCAGGCCGGGCAGCGTGTTGCCCCTGAACACCGAATCATGCTCAAAATAGAAATCGTTGAAGGTATAGGCCTGGCGCAGCGTCAACTGGTGGGAAAACTCGCCTTTCGCGGCGGCGGGCGCGCCGCGCCCGCCTTCCCGCCACAGCAGCGTGGTCAAACCCACTTCCGCGCCCTGCATGATGGTGGGGCTGGCGTTGACGTTCGCAGTGACCGCCGGCGGGCCGGGGGCGATTTGCACGGTCAGCAACTGGTTGTGCAGCCAAGACCGGTACAGCGCGACGCTGCCGTCGAAGATGCCCAGCTTGCCGCGCACGCCGACTTCCACGCTGGTGGCGGTCTGCTCCTTCAAATCGCGGAAGTCGGTCAGCAGCCCGCCTGCGCCCGTTGTCACGGTGGAGCCGGAATACTTCCAACTGTCCGCCGGCTCGACCGAATGGGTGATATTGCTGAAGACCTGGATATCCTGCGTCGCGTCATAGCGGACGCCAAAGCGCGGCGCGACATTGTACACATCGCGTTCGTAGTTTTTATTCACCGGATAGGTGATGTCGGCGGTGCGGTTGATCTTGATGAACTGGTTGCCCAAGGTCGTCCACAAGCCCGGCAGCAGTTCCAAGTCGTTGTCAAAAAACAGCACTTGGTTGTTGCCGCCGTAATGGGATTTCTTCAGCAGCTTCCCGTAGGTTTTGCCCCGCGGCGAAGGCGTGTCATACGTCCACACATCGCCGGTGATGGCGTTGGCGCTGACATAGCCCAAGGCCGTGTTGCTGGTCAGCCCGAACGGATGGTCGGTGCGGAAATATTTCAGCGAGACGTTGAGGTCGAAATCCTGCCATTCGCTGCGCGTGCTGCCCAAAATCGTAATCGGATAATTATGCGCGGCCAGGCCGAATTCCACTTTGGACGTGTCGTCGAAGCGGTAAGTCGTCTTGCTGCCGATCCAGGTCGATCCGGCGTTGCGGCGGCCGGCGTTGGTGGCGACATTGGCCGGGTTGGCGATGTCCGATTTATTCTGCAATTGTTGCAAGGTCAAATTGCCGGGCGAATCAAAAAAAGCATAGCCGTAGCGGACGGTCAGGCGGGTGTCGAGCTTGTCGCTGAATTTGTAGCCAAAATTGCCGATCAAGCGGCCCGTGTCCGAAGAGGAATGGTCTTGGAAGCCCGAACGCACCGAGCCTACCGCCGTGACATAATAATCCGCCGCGCCAATGACGCCGCCGCTGCTAATCTGGCCTTTGTTATAGCCATAGCTGCCGCTTTCCACGCGAAGCTGGATCGGCGAGGATTGGTCGTAACCGGTTTTGGTCACAAAATTCACCGCGCCGCCGAGGGCCAGGCCACCGTACTGGAAGCCATTTCCGCCCTTCAGCACTTCGGTGTATTCCAAGCCCAAGGGCTCCATCAATTCAGGCGGCGTGCCGCCCGGGCCGGTCAAGGGCAAACCCTCGAACAAATAATTCACGCCTTCGCGGAAACTGCCCGCCGCGCGGTTCAAACCCGAGCCGCGGATCGAGACGCGGATGGCGTCGTTGCCGCCGACGGCTTGCGCGTAAACGCCCGGCTGGTAAGCCAGCAAGTCTGCCGCCGTTTGCGCCCTGCCGCGTTCGACATCTTCCAGCCGGATCACGCTGGCCGAGCCTGGAATCTTGTTTAAAGCATGCTTTGCCACGTCAATGGATGAGGCTTTCTTGCCGCTGACGTATACTTCGCCCAACTGAGCCGGATTGCTCTCCGAATGTTTCGGAACGGCCGGCTTTGCGGACTCGGTTTCGGCATTTTGCCTAGTGGTCACAGCGGGTTTGGCTGTTGTGGTTTGAGCAGCTGATTTTTTCTTGGCTTTGCTTTTTGCGTTCGCCTTGCCAGCCGATGCGGGCGCGCCGGCTTCCTGCGCGATGGCCGATTGATTGCTTAAACCCAATACCACACCGACGGCCAAAGCGCGCAGCGCAAAGCGAGACTGCCGCCGCCACCTTACAGCCCCCCAATCCTCTAAACAAATCGGTTTCATCAAGCTTCCTCTTTAATATTCAGTAGACATAGAATCATTCTGTGGCTTTTAAAGTTAAAGAGCATACTCCGTGCCAATACGCGGCTTGCCGATTGAAAATTGATTCGGCGACGGCAAACGCTTGAATAAATAGCCTGCCTGGCTTAAAGCACGGCTGGCCGGCCAAGCCTATCAATACTATCGGATAGGGTTTTGGCGTGGATTGTGGTGTTATTTAAACAGCAGCTTGTTGGTGTTATGTTGTTCGGGAAGCACTGGTTTAACTGGGCGGACAGGGCTTAAGCCAGCCCATGCCCTCCCGTCCGGACAGGCGGGGATTGGTTTGACGCGTTGCAGAGGATTGGCGCGGCGGGGAAAGCTTAGGCGGGCTTGTTCAAGACTCGCCGCAATATATCCCCTTCGATGCGGGCAAAGGCGGCGGCGCCGCGCTCACGCGGGCGCGGCAGGTCGACGGGGATGTCCAGGCCGATGCCGCCTTGTTCCAGCAGGACGACGCGGTCGGCCAAGGCGACGGCCTCGGCGACATCGTGGGTGACGAGAACGGCGGTGAAGCCTTGCTCCAGCCAAAGGCTCTCGATCAGGGCTTGCATCTCAATGCGGGTCAGCGCGTCCAACGCGCCCAAAGGCTCGTCCAGCAACAGCAGGCGCGGGCGGCTGGCCAAGGCGCGGGCCAAGGCCACGCGCTGCTTCTGCCCGCCCGACAAGACCGCCGGCCATTCCTGCTCGCGGCCTTGCAAGCCGACTGCGCGCAAAGTGTCCAAAACCGCCGCCCGGCTGCCGCCCTTAAGGCCGATGCCGACGTTTTCCAGCAGCGAGCGCCAAGGCAGCAGGCGGGCTTCCTGGAACATCACGCGGATGTCGCCTGCGGACTTCTGGCGGAGCTGCCCGTCGTGGCGGATCTCGCCCCGGCTGGGCGTTTCCAAGCCGGCCATCAAACGCAGCAAGGTGCTTTTGCCGCAGCCGCTGCGCCCGACAATGGCGAGGAACGCGCCGGCCTCGATGTGCAAGTCCAGCGGATCGAGAACCCGGGTGCCGCCGTAGGCTTTTGCGACGCCGCGCAGGCTGGTCGCCAAGCCGGTCGCGGGCCCGCGCTCAAAAGACATGGCTCAAGCGCCCCGGTAAGCCGGATGCCAGCGCAACAGCCGCCGCTCCAGGCCGCGGGCGAGGCTGTCGGCCAGCTTGCCGAGCAGCGAATAGAGCAGGATCGCCACCAGCATCACGTCCGTCTGCATGAATTCGCGGGCGTTCATCGCCAGATAGCCGATGCCCGAGGTCGTGGCGATGGTTTCGGCGACGATCAAACTCAGCCACATCACCCCCAGGGCATAGCGCACGCCGACCAGGATAGACGGCAAGGCGGCGGGAAAAACCACTTCGCGGAACAATCCGAGGCCGTCCAGGCCGTACACCCGCGCCATTTCCATCAATTGCGGGTCGACCGTGCGGACGCCGTGGAAAGTGTTGACGTAGACGGGGAAGAACACGCCGAGGGCCACGAGGAAAATCTTCGCCTGCTCGTCGATGCCGAACCACAGGATCACCAGCGGAATCAGCGACAAATGCGGCACGTTGCGGATCATCTGCACCGAACTGTCCAGCAGGGTTTCGGCCCATGGCGACAAGCCGTTCAGCAGGCCCAGCGCGAAGCCGATGCTAGCGCCGATCACAAACCCCAGCCCGGCGCGGCCCGCGCTGATGCCCAAATGCCGCCACAATTCACCGGAGCGGCCCAGGCCCGCCGCCGCCTGCCAAACCTCGCCCGGCGCGGGAAACACGCGGGACGGAATCCAGCCGGTTTCCGCCAGCGCCCACCAGGCGGCCAGCAGCAGCCCAGGCACCAGCCAGGGCAGCAAAACCTTGCTGGCGAAGGCCGACCAAGGCGGGCGCGGTGGGCGGGCCATTCAGCGCGAAGATTGCGCCAAGAACGCGCCTAGCGTGGCGTCGCGGACTTGGACGGGTTGCGGGATCAAGCCAAGCGCGGCCAGGGTGTCGGCGATGTGTTGCTGGCTGTCCAAAAACGCCGCCGTGACCGGCCCCGCGCCATAGCGCCGCCGCTTCAAGGCGGCCGCCACAATGACAGGCTCCAAGCCCACCGCCGGGGCGATGACGGCGGCGGCTTGCTCCGGATGGGCGCTGGCCCAGGCGTCGGTCTGGGCGATTTCATCCAACACCGCGGCCAGCAGTTTCGGATACTGTCCGGCGAAATCGCGGCGCGAGGTGTAATTGTCAAAATTGCCCGCCAAGCCGGTGGCGTCGGCCAGCAGGCGGGCGCCCAGCCGGGCTTCCGCCGCCGCCCGGTAGAAATCCCAAATCGCCCAGGCGTCCACCGCGCCGCGCTGGAACGCCGCGTAGGCGTCGGCGGGGGCGAGATAAACCGGCTGGATGTCCTTCCAATCCAGCCCGGCCTTGGTCAAGGCGCTAACCAGCAGATAATGCGCGTTCGCGCCTTTGGCGACGGCGACCTTCTTGCCTTTCAGATCGGCCAAGCGCTGGATGCTTGAATTCGCCGGGACAAGAATGGCCTCGCTTTCCGGCGAGGGCGGCTCCTGGCCGACATAGACGAGCTGCGCGTTGCGGGCCGCCTGGGCGAACACGGGCGGGGTTTCCCCGGTCGCCGCATAGTCGATGCTGCCCGCGTTCAGCGCCTCCAGCATCGGCGGGCCGAAGGTGAATTCCGACCATTTCACCTCGACCCCCAGCGGGGCGAGGCGCTTCTCCAGCCCGCCACGCGATTTCAGCAACAGCAAGACGCTGTATTTCTGATAGCCGACATGGAATTCCTTGGGGTATTCGCCCGGCTCCGGCTGGCCGGCCATGGCCGCGAACGCAAACAATAAAAATCCAATCGCAAACACATAGCTTGCATAGCCTGGCCTGGGTTGACGTGCGCTCATATAAGGGTTCAATCGAATAAAAAAAGGGGCCAATGCGAGGCGGCAACCGCCCTCGGAGCGCCTCATGGGCGCAACCTTTCAAAACAGGCGCGCCCATGGCAAAGCAGCGCCTATGCCGTGAACAGCATTTTACATGCCGCTAATTTTCCAGGTGCGAGGCCATCAACCGGTGTTTTTTATGTTGCCGTGGCCGCATAGCCAGAACAACATTGCTGCCCCGCCATCACTTGTCCGTCCACCACAAGACGGCCTATATGTGAGCCTTCAAACAGACGGGGCGCCAAGCAACGGGAACAATGGCGAAGCAAACTAACCCGCGCCGCTGTTCAAGCCAGCCTTTGTGGCCGCGCTCGACACCAGCCTGTCGACCGCCCACCGGGCGCGGCAGGACTTCGTCGAGCAGGGGCTGGACGCCGCCCTGTCGCGGCGCAAGCCGACGGGCCGCCAGTACCGCAAGCCGGACGGGGCGCAGGGGGCCTGGCTGGTGGCGCTGGCCTGCGGCCCCGCGTCGGAGGGCCAGGCCCGCTGGACGCTGAAGCTGCTGGCGCAGCGCATGGTGGAGCTGGAGGTCGTGGATTCCATCAGCCCCGAATGCGTGTGCACCACGCTGCCGGAAAACAAAGCCGCGCCTTCCAGGCGCAGGCGGGATGTTTTCCGTGCCCCTGCGTAGCCACAGGCAGCGGGCGGGTTTCCGTAGGAAACCTGCAAGGT
>Ga0265316_10001829_pt1 | contig 22389 bp, 12 predicted proteins | sample 4522metaG_FD_202092 | JGI IMG/M metagenome (GOLD analysis project Ga0265316, IMG submission 202092) | Rhizosphere microbial communities from Carex aquatilis grown in University of Washington, Seatle, WA, United States - 4-5-22 metaG | ecosystem: Host-associated > Plants > Roots > Rhizosphere >... | reverse complement strand
AGCCCGGATCTTCCCACCAGCACCGGCGGGACAGCCGGTTCAGATGCCGGCGCTGGTGGTACAGGTGGAGGGACCGGGGGAACGTCGGGCATTGATGCTTCGATCGATCTTCCACCTGTAGGCGGAATAGGCGGTGGTGGAAGCGGGGGAACAACAGGGATCGATGCCCCTTCTGATCACCCGTCTTTCGACGGATCGGGATCGCACATAGACGCGCCAGGTGACGGCGTCGCGGATGCTGATGCGGGCGACAGCGGCGAAACTGGAGAGGCCGGTGGTTGTCTGAGTCCCACTTCGGCCTGGGCCTATGCCGTGCCTGGCCTCACCAACATCGCCTGGGACAAGGACGGAAGCCTCATCACCGGGCGAGAGTTCTACGGCATTCCATCGTTTGGACCTCTCAACGGCGGTACGCCCCTTGCGGTGACGAACAACGGCAGCGCTGACATCCTGGTCGCCAAGCTAGATCCGAACACGGGCAACCCATCCTGGGTCTTTACGGCCGGCGATCCCAAGGATCAGAAAGTCACGGGCGTTGCGGTCACGACTGCCGGGTTGGGCGTTGTAGGCACATTTGGGGGAACTCTTCAGATCGGCGCTGGCTCACCCGCCGTCAACGTTGGCTCGACGATGATCGACTACATCGCGGGAGTGGCTGACGACGGAACCGGCGTCTGGGCGAAGAAGATCAACCTTGGCAGCGGTAAGCTCAACGCCATAGCTGGGCAGCCGGGCAAGGACTACTTTGTAGTCTGCGGGGCTGCCACCAATACCGCGGCGAATCTCAGCGCCACTGGAGCGGCTCTGGGAACTCCGGGCGGGGGCAATGACGTTGTGGTCGCGGCCGTGAAAGCCAGCGACGGCACCATAGTCTGGTCGAAGATGTTCGGTCAGGCGATGGACCAGTCATGCACGGCCGCTGCTATTGATGACAATGGCGATGCCATCTTCGCCGGAAGCTATGCGGGAACGTTGGACTTCGGTCTTGGGGCGTTGTCTCCCGCGCCCACTGCTGCCACGGACCATATTCTTTGGGTGGCCAAATTCAATGGAACGACTGGAGCGACCATCGCGGCCAAGCCTTTTGGCACGACAGGTAGCGTGTTGCCCCACGCACTGACGGCTGACGCTCAGGGGAATGTGATCGTGGCGGGAGAGTTCGTGGGAGCCGATGTGACATTCGGCACAACGGTGCTGAGCCCCCTGAGCCCAGCGGGAGGTTCGGATGCTTGGGTGGCCAAGCTCGATGGCACCTTGAGCCCCTCCTGGGCGCGGAGCTGGGGCGGTGCGACGGCAACATGCATGGGCGCTGCAGTCGATTCGACGGGGAATGCTACCGTGGTTGGCACTTTCGATGGGACGATACCCGTGGGTCCCGGCGGCGCGGTTTTGACGTCCCATCCGTCCGCGACGCTCAATCTATCCAATGTGTTGGAGACCTTTGTGGTGAGCCTAGACGGGCGCACAGGCCAGACCCTATGCGCGCACAACTACGGCGACGGAGCCTCCAAAGGCGGGGGCGCACAGGCCGTCGCTATCAACCGCTGGGCGACCGGGGCGGAACAGAATGCTACTGCCATTGTGGGAAGTTTCACTGCCATCGTCGACTTCGGCGTCACGGCGCTCAGTTCGACCGGGAACAGCATCGCGTACGTGTTGCGGATGTAGCCGGTTCGCAGACAACGATCGAGGAATCCCATTGGGGAGAGAGACCGACGGTTTCTCTCCCTGCCAACCCACTTCGCGAGGCATCCGGTATTCACTATGGCGTCAGTCTGGCAGCGAATTCACCTGCATCGTCCTGGCGTCCTCCTCACACTGTTCATTGGTTTGGCCGCGGCTTGCAAAAACAGTGCTGACGGAGAGAAAGTGGATGCCGGACACCGCAGGTATTGCGACGCCGCTTGTCTGGATGCCGGAGCCGAGCGAACCGGCGGTGAAAGTCCCGAGGCTGGGGACGCCGTGGGCGCGAGCGAGAGTATCGACGCGCCAAGTGATAACGTCAGCTCGATCTACAATCTGGACGCACGACCAGACGGCGCAACCGTGGAAGCGGAAGATGGGGGCAGTGAGGCCACGATTGACTTGGCGGCCTCTGGATCAGCCGATGTGGCCGCCGATCGGGGCGGCACTGGCGGAAGCGGCGGTTCGGCTGGAACAACGGGGGCGGGAGGGCAGAGCGGCAGCGGAGGCAGCGGTGGCATCGTGGGTCCGGGCCCCGACGCGCGACCGGACGGTATTGGGGACGCCAGCAATGGCGTTGCCACTGACGCGGGCTTTGATCACGTATTACCTGAAACCAGCGGGGCAGCTGATGCGCCACCTGAGAGCAGCGCGATTGACGCCATAGTTGACTTGCCAGCACCGCCGCTCGATGCGCTTTTGCTTCTGGACGTCCTGGCGGATTTGCCGCCAGCGGACCACCCTGCGCCCCCCGACCTGCCCCCGTCGGTTTGTGGCGTGGGTGGGTCTAGCTGGGCAAAGCCGTGGATCAGGACGTCGCCGCCAGATGCCGGGACTAGCGCCTCTCCAGTCATCACCGCTGCCACGCTCGAGGGGCTCGCAGCAGCCCCGGATGGAACACCCTGGGCTGCCGGCAAGCTGTACGCTGCCTTTGATTTCGGGTCAGGCCAGGTTCCCTACACCGCGGGGGATCAGCTTCCCGCGTCTCGAAAATCCGATATCTTCCTCGCCAAGATAGATCCTTCCACCGGTTTGGCCACCGCGGCTTTCGACTTTGGCGACACCGGCAACCAGGCTCAGGATGCAACCGGCGTGGCGATTGCTTCCAGCGGAAACGTGGGCTTGATCGGATACTTCACGGGTGAGATCGATTTCACCGCCGACAACTCAGACGGCTCCGGCCCGAGCGGCAATCCCGGAAACGCGGGAATTGATTTCCTTCAGAATTCGTCTTCGATCTACTTCTATGCCTTGTTCGACGGCGCCTCGACGGGCACCTACCCTATTCCCAAGACAGTGCATATGGTGGACGTTGGCAATGGCGCGCTCATGTCGGCTGGCTCCAACCCTGGCCAGAACGCCATCGCCATCTGCGGCAAGACCAGCAAGGTTGTGCCCAACTGGTCAACCAGCGGCGCCACCAAGGGGGTGATCTTCCCCACCGGCACCGCGGTCGCGGGCGGCGGCATGGACATTGTGGTCGCCAAGATCGACGCGTCTACTGGCGCAGTCATCTGGGGCGAGCAGTTCGGTGGCGCTGGCGACCAGGTCTGCGAGGCCGTGACCATTGACAACAACGGCGACGTCATCATAGCCGGCAACTACAACGGCACGCTGAACTTCGGCGGCGCTACCACCGCGTTTCCCGCGGCCGACTCATCGACGGCGATTCTTTTTGTGGCCAAGCTGGACGGAACCACCGGCGCGGTCATAGCGGCCCAGCCCTGGGGTAATGCCGGCCGATCCGATGCGTACAGCCTGACCGTCGATGCCAACAACAACATCATCGCTGCCGGCAGCATCGGCGCAGCCATCGATCTCGGCGGTGGCGTAATTATGCCCTACGCCGGTCTCACCGACGCCTTCGTGATGAAGCTGGACACAACTTTGGCGCCACAGTGGGCGAAGTCCTTCGGTGATGCCAACTACGATCAGAAAGCCAAGAGCGTTGCCGTATCATCGAGCGGCGATGTCATATTCGCTGGCAACTTCGAGGGTAGCATGGACACCCTCGGCCTCAGCGCGTCCAGCAACACCGCACTGGACGCCTTCTTGGCCCAGTTGTCGGGAGTGGATGGCTCATTCGTGTGCGCGCATCCGTATGGCGATGCCGCAGGAACCCAGGGCATCAGCAACATCGCAGTGGCCCGCGTGGCCACGGGCGCTTCGGCAAACTCGACCACGATAGGCGGCGTCTTCTCCAGCGAAATGATGTTGGGATCCTCCGACCTGAATACCGGCGACGCGAACTTGTCGGCGGGCTTTGTGGCCCGCATGGTCCCGTAGCCGAATCAAATGACTGGCTGACACGCGCTCGGCCGGTTACGTCAGGCTGCGCGCAGGAATCCAGCATCCGCGGCGCACCAACAAGCGCTTTCCGGTGTTGGATTTCTGACAGCGAGGGGTGTCGGTTTTCCGTCGGCCAGGGGGCCGCTGCCGACTCGGCAATCAATCTCAATAACGGCAGGAAATCTTCCTCAACATTTGAGGCTAGTGATCCGAACTTCCTTCTGTGACCGCTGAATTGCGATTCAGCAGCAGGACATGTGCGCTGCGCTGTCCATGCCACAGGAGGAATTCGACCATGTCTCAGTCGTTCGCTTTGCGTGCCACTGCTCTGCTGGCCCCGTTTCTCGCGGCCGCTCTGGGATGCGAAGGGCAGGCGTCGACGGAAAGCCCGACGTCGCCCACGTTCAACACGGAGCCTCTCTCGGCCAATGTCCCTGCGGAAGGCAAGGCAACTGTCGAAATCGTGGTCAACGCTCCTCCTCGCGTGGATGCCATGGCGAGTTCAACCGGACACGTGGCCAGCAACTGCGCCGTCACCTTGCAGGTCACGGCCAGCGACCCGGACCACGACTTGCTCAGCTTCGCGTGGACCAGTACCTGCCCCGGCTCCTTCGATCGAGCTGATCGAGATCAAGTGACATTCGTTGCTGGCACGCTTGCCGGAGAGGAGGATTGCGCGTTTCAGGTCATCGCAAGTGACGGCCATGGCGGAACTGCCAAAGGTACGCTCGTCCTGTCGACTGCGGTTCCCGTGATCAATGTTGCGCCTACCATGGGTGTCGTCTACCAGACGACTGACGCCGCCGAAGTTGCGGAAGTCGTCTTGTTGCACGCCAGCGCCACCGATCCGGAAGGCCAAGCGCTGACATGGACGTGGAAGGCCAGTGATGGTGCGTTTTCGGATGAGAACGACCAGGCCGGATTCAGCGAGGTGAACTGGACAGCACCCGCGACGCCGGGCGTTCGCTGCACCATCACCGCGACCGCCACGGATCCCGAAGGCGCTAGCGCATCGTACGTGTTCGCGGTCCAGATCGTGGACGCGGGTGGATGAAAGGCGGGCGACCGCAGGTCGCCCCTACGGATGGCTGGCCGGGGCCAGCGAGAAGTTGAAGGAGGATTGCAAATTCGACGCTGAGCTGGTGGCAATCACGCTGACGACCAGATCGCTGGTCGCATCTTCGGCGCCGTCGGGGACTGTCCAGGTGGCCCCGGAGCTGAAGGCCGCGTCCAGTCCCAGCGATACGGGGTCCGCGGCATCCGGGGCCGAGCCAAAGGACGCGGACCAGGCAAAGCTTAGCTCGCCGCCCGCCGGATCAGACGCGATAACCGCGAGCGCGATTACCTCCCCGTCACTGGCGCTGGCAGCCGATTGATAGGCAATGCCGAACACCGGCGGCGTCCGTACGACAACGGGATGTGTGATCGCCAGAGTCAGACTCGCCGTGGAAACGTTCCTGATGAACGTCGTGCCCGGCCACACACCGTCGCTGACAGCCACCAGGAAAGTGCAGGACGCGGCACCCACGGCCGTGCTGTGGATGGTGAAAGTGGTGCTGGCATGGTCCGGTGATGCGAACTCGACCGCGCAGGGAGAATCGGGTGGAATGCTCCACGCGTAGCTCAAGAGGTCGTCTTCAGGATCAGTTGCCATAACCGCCACCACCCCGCTGGTCTCGCCATCGACCGAAATTTGCGCTGGATCGACGGTGAACCCGAGAATGCTGGGTGCTTGGTTGAAGGCGAAGGAGACGCTCGCGCTTCCAGATCCCTCATCGCTGCTGGTCACTGTCACCTCGAAGCTGGCGCTGTTGGCTAGGTTCAAGATATCTCTGACAGTGAGAGTGATCGTACAGGTTCCGTCACTCTGCGGAGCTGTCCACGTTGCACGGGATTCCGAAGGATGGGCCGCGTCTGTCCCTGACGCCGTGTTCACATCAGAAATCGTCCCGCATGCGCTTGCGGGGACCCAACTGAAAGCCAATGTGGCTGTCTGTCCCGGGTCCGGATCGTGCGCCGTGGCCGTGAGCGCGACGGGGCCTCCTGGCGGGACCGAATCGGAGGAGAGTGTGATGGCGTGAATCACCGGACTGGAATTGGAGAAGGACGGCTGCTGCTCTACATCGTTGAGATAGATGATGACCTTGGCGGTCTTGCCTTTGCTGATAACGACCCCGGCCGCCGACCCGTCAGCGATCAGAATTCCGCTACTGTCAAAAGCTTCACCAGTGAACAAATAATCATCCGCTACCCGCAGATTGTTGATGAGTGCCGAAAATCGCCCACCCTTCTGAACCAGCGGCACCACCAGAGGGGTGGGGAAGGTGCTGGGCGACTGCACGGTCAGTCTCACCTCCGCCACGGCAGATGCGGCAAGCGCTTGCACATCGACGTCGACCGCCCCCCTGGCTGGCGGCGCGGCCTGCGAGGTCCGGCAGCTCGAAAACGCAAGCACGAAGGCCGCGATGAGAAGCGCAGCCAGGATGCGTGGGGAAAGCACCGGCTGGCACATTTTCTACTGTACGACTGCAGCAGGGCTTTCGTGCGGGTCGTTCGAGCCGATGCCTAGCTGGCCCGCAGAGTTGTCGCCCCAGCACCACAAAGAACCAGATGTGGCAAGCGCACAAGTGTGGGAAACTCCCGCGGCGACCATGGTCCAGGTCTCTCCGGAAACCAGGACAGCTACTGGCGTGCTTTTCGCGTCAGTTGTCTTGTCCCCCAGTTGCGCATGGGTGTTGTCGCCCCAGCACCAGAGCGATCCGTCTTGCCTCACGCCGCAGGTGTAGGCCAGGCCAGCCGACACGTCCTTCCAAAGTGTGCCAGGAGTAACCTGCACAGGATCGCTCGTTTGCGCCGCGGAAAGCAGCGCCGGATCGCTCGTTTCCGCTGGGGAAAGAACTGTAATGCTGTCGTTACCCAGTTGGCCCGCGGTGTTGCCGCCCCAGCACCAAAGGGTCCCATCCTTCTTGATTGCGCAGGAGTGATAATAGCCAGTTGTGACCTGTATCCAATCAGTGTCGTTGCCGACCCGAACGGGTGTCATGCTGAATGCCACCAATGGATCGCCGATCTCAAGATTTGCATTGATGCCCCAGCACCAAAGCGTTCCATCCTGCTTGACTGCGCAGGTGTGCAAGTAGCTCGCACTGACCTGGCTCCAGCCTTCCCCCGCAACCTGAGTCGGGCTGGGGCTTGCGTCTGTGTTGCCATCTCCGAGCTGGCCATTGGTATTGTCGCCCCAGCACCAAAGTTCGGCGTTCTGTCCGATTCCGCAAGTCTGATACATGCCAGCCGACACGCTTTGCCAGGGGCCGCCGGGCACTTCCACCTGCTCACCGGTCTGCGACGCGGTGGCGGCGCCCAGTTGCCCCGAGCCATTATTGCCCCAGCAGGAAAGTGATCCATCGGTGCGAACCGCGCAAGCGTGGGTCTGCCCGCAGGCCACTTGATCCCACGACGTGCCCGCCACCGCGACCGGCGTCAGGCGGTTCGACGTGTTGGACAGGCGAAGCTGACCGTTGCTGTTGTTGCCCCAGCACCAGAGGCTGGAATCCGAGCGAAGCGCGCAGGTGCTTTGCCCACCCACGGCCACTTCCACAAAAGGCACGCCGCTGCCTGTAGCCAGATCCGGCGCAGCAGCCGTCCCGCCATCGTCTTCCACGCCGCCATCGCCGTATCCGGGGCCTGACTCTAGCATGCAATCGAAGCTGCAGCCGTCGCCAGATATGCGATTGCCGTCGTCACACTGCTCACCTGGATCAAGGACACCATTGCCGCAAATTGCAAATGTGACGGGAGCCAACAGCACCGACACGTCGATTCGTTTTCCGACGGCGATCTCGACGCTCTTGCTGTCCTGGCCCACCAACGCGAGTTTGTCGTCCAACGCTTCAACGACCACATCAACAAGTCCGCTGCGCGAGCCAGGCAATGCCAATACAATCGAGCTAGGAAATCCCAGCTCGGCGGACGCCTTCTCAGGAATGAACTTCTGGTCTCCGGTGCCATTGTTAGAGACGGTCACACGAAGCTGGAACACGGGTGGCACGGTGCAATTCACGTCCGAGTGAATTACGACGTACGAGTCCGGCTCGGAGCAGGAAACCGCAGACAAGACCGAGGCAGCCAGGGCAAGAGCCACCAGCCGAGATCTCATTGCAACACCCGCAGTGCTCCGTAGGTGGAGGGCGGCATTTGATTCTCAGGACGCGTGAACCACCACGCCGCCACGCCGCCCGCGGCCAGTGCCACGCCCACTGACGTCCAAAACCACCACTTGCCGTAGATGTGACTGGGAGGCGGCGGGGCCGGCGAGTTCGTTTGCGACGAAAGCGATAAGGCCGGTGGCGGTGGGGGCGGCGGAGGCGGTGGCGCCAGCGCGAGGGGCGGCGGTTCGGTTGGGGTCGCGTCCGTCACCTGCTCGGGCTCTGAGTCCGGCGGCGAGGCGGTCTCTTGCTCTTCCACCGGAGGCGGTACTGTCATCGCACTGTCGAGTCGCTTCTCTTGCGCTGGCCGCTCGGCAGGTCGATTGAGCACAAAGGAAGTGATTGTCTCGATTTCCGCTGCGGCTCGCTCGATTTGCGCACGATACTTTCCGCTGGGACGCGCAGCGCGGAGAAATGCACTGTATGAGGCCAGGGCCTTTTCCGGCTTGCCAGCCAGACGATACGCCTGCCCCAGGCTGAACAGCAGAACGGGATCTTGGGTCAAAGAGTAGGCCTGCGAGAGATGCTCGACAGCCTCGTCGTAGCGGCCCAAATTGAGCGCAACCGTCCCTTTCGCGCGCTCGTCGCGAGCGACCGGATTGTCGGTTTTGCTCCTGGCCAGGACCGAGGGGTTGGGAAGCGCGAGCAGGACCGCCACAGCGAGCAGTGGAAGCCGCAAATGACCACAGCGACACATGAGACATTACCTCCGCAAGGCGAACGGGAATATCAAGCGGCCAATCGGCCAGATCAAGGGGTGGATCGCGGCTGTGACAGGAACGTCACCTGACCTTTGCACAGTATTAACAATTGGTTTTGCGTCCGCTCGGTGACTTGTCTCAGTGAGGGCGCGGGTGCTCGTCGGTGAGCGAGGACAAGATGGCGCCGTTGTTCGCAAGAGCGTCAGTCGGGCGTTGCGAAGGGTTGGCAAAGCCCTCACACACGCGGGACTTGCAAGCTGCTATTGAACGTGCCGCCGGAATAGGGGAGCGGCCAAAGGGGCGCGCGACCGAGCCGGTGCAAGAAGACGGTTTTCAAAGGAGGCAGCAAATGTCAACAGCATGGACTCGCATCGCAAGGATGCTCGGGATCGCCATCCCGACATCGATCGCCGTGATGGCGATGGGAAGCGGCGCCGCCTTGGCGCAAACAACTTATGATGTGTACGGGTCGGACACACTGACCGAGGTGATTCAAAACTCAATTATCGCCTCGGGCGCGAAGATCAACTACCACAACACCGGGTCGGGTCAGGCGGAAAACAACATGTCGGGTGGTCTCACCGGCAGCCAGAACTCGATCCAGGGCATCGGGCCGATGTCGCGCAACTTCCAGCAGAGCGTGCTCACGGCTCACGCAACCTGGCAGCCGGGCACCGCTCAGGTACTGGCGCTCGACGCTGGCGTGGTGGCCGTAGCGAACATTGCCGGGCATTGCTCCAACATCAATGCCCCGCTGGTGGACACGAGCAATCCCACGATTGCCCAGATCACCACGGACCTCTCGATCCTCTTGAGCGGCTATCCCGCGGGCGGCGTTGGCACCAAGAGCAAGGCGACCACGGCCGAGTGCGCGGACCCGCGGCGTCTGACCGCCCTCAACAACGTGACTGCGTGCATGGGCGTGAACCGCATCGACCACATCTATCGCCGTGACGACAAGTCGGGCACCCAGGACACTTTCCGCGAGCACCTGCAGTTCGATCGTTGGTGCAACGGCAAGTCCGAGGGCAACACCAACGCCGCCGGCAGCAACCTGAAGAACGAGGACCTGGACCCCATCCGCCGATCCTGCATCGGCGCCGATGCCACCAAGGCGCAGACCCGCTGCACCTACTACCCGCTGGCGACCACGTGCACGGCCGGCGCCGCCGACATCACGGATCCGACCTATGGCACCATCAAGTGTACGCAGGGTCTGATCGTGGCCCTGTCAGAGAATGACCCCGGCGCAAAGGATATCACGATCTCCATGGGCAACCGTATCGCCCAGGACATCAACGGCTACACCATGGGCTTGGCCGGCCTGGCGGTTGTGGGGCTCACTGGACAACCCACTATTGGCACCAACATCAACACGGTCACTTATGAAGAAGGCAACATTCGCGGGGCGCAGTACATGTTCGCTCGCCGGCTCTTCCTACAAAGGAAGAACAATGCGGACGGCAGCCCGGCCGGCTCAGGCGATACGGACCCAGGTCGTGACGTGCAAGAGAACAAGCTCTATGACTGGGCGCTCAATCGCTGCAACATCCATGACATCGTGGTCAACGCTGGCTTCCTGCCGCCGCTGCCCGATTGCTCGAGCCCCTGCAACGATCCGTTGAACATGACCTGTCTGCAATCTGATCCGGGTGCGGGCACGCCGAAGCAGAACATCGGAGCAGAGACTGTTGCGGGGACTGGTGAGGCGTGTGACGGTTCCCATCCTTGCGTTGCGACTGGCGCCACCTGCGCGTCGCCGGCCACCTGTGCCGCGATCCCGGCCCTTGCCAGTACCTACGAGTGCAACGTGAGCAAGAAGTGCACGAGCAACACATGCAATCTCAGCGGCCTGGCCGGCGTTTGCCAGTAGCCGAGTTTCCCTCCGAATCAGGGTGGGCGTAGCGAGTCGAGGACGAGACCTCGCTTCCCGCAGGGCGGGAGGCGAGGCGGTGTAGGGGAGGACAGGCACCGGCGCAGAAATCTGCGGGCGCGGTGAGAGAAGTGAAAGCGAAATTCACGAGTCAGTCAACGAATTGAGAGTGCATCAAGGAGGATTCAAATGGGTACTAAGCGAATGACATTTGTGGCAGCCGCGCTCGGCACGGCTGCTGCCATCGGAATGATGGGTTGTAGCCAAAACAAGGACAAGGGCGCTGCCTCGGTCAACGTGAACGCGTTGTCCATCGGCGACGTGGCCAGCCTGAAGGTTATCGTGCAGAGCCCCACCGTATTGAACAGCGGTTTGACGGTTTCTCTGGTCAAGAAGGGCAATCAGTACTCCGCGCTGGTCGGCGATCTGACCATCGCCAGCGACTACACCTTCACCGCCTCGGCCAAAGACGCCTCGAACAACGAGCTGTACCATGGCTCGGCTCCGGGCACGATCGCCAAGAACCAGACCGCCAACATCGTCATCAACATGAACCAGGTGGCAGCGGGCCAGCCGTTGTCCAACAGCGCTCCGGTGATCGACTCGATCACGGCGAGTTCGCTGCTGGTTTCGAACGACGACACGGTCAGCATCAATGCGACCGCGCACGATCCGGATCCGAACGAGACCGCGGCCATGGGTTTCGCGTGGACCTCGACCTGCGCCGGATCGCTCAGCAACGTCGTGACGGTTGCCGGCAGTGACTCGCCAGCCAAGGACGGCACCTCGGCCGTAACCTTCACCGCTCCTGCGGCGACCTTCAGCGGCCCCTGCAGCGTTACCGTCACGGTGACCGACGCCCACGGTCTGCTCAAGAACGTGGCCTCGCTCGTGATCCAGGTCAATCCGGCCTCCGCCCAAGGCAGCGCCAAGATCACAGCCTTGCCCAACACCTATCCGGTGATCTCGGACCTGAAGGCCACCCCAGTGCCGCTGGTCAAGGGCACGGCGACCACGCTGATAGTGGACGCGACCGATGCCGACGGCGATACCCTGAACTACCACTGGAGCTCGACCAACTGCGCTTCCGGCACCTTTGGCACGGCCACTGCGGCCAGCACGACCTTCACCCTGGATAGCGGCTCGTCGGCCACCTCCTGCACCTTCAGCGTGGTGGTGGATGACGGCTTGTTCCCGGATGGCAGCCACAAGGGCATCATCACCAACAGCCTGACCTTGCCGGTCTTCTCACCCGTTGCTAACGTCGCGGCGGGCGCTCCTGTGTTCGGCTTCAGCTATCAGACTGAGGACATGGTCAGTGGCGGCGACGCCGTGACCATGGAGATCGTTTGCACCGACGGCTGCACCGGCGGCAGCATCGACCTCGAGTGGAGCGACAGCGACGGCCATCCGCTGCTGCCGATCGCCACCCCGGACGCCCCCTTCACCGCTGGCGTCACCTACGCCGCTATCGCGGGCTTCGAGAGTCAACCGGCCCCCGTCACGGTCACTGTGACCGCGACTTGCAGCCTGGTGAACTCGGTGCCGGCTACGCACACCTTCAACCTGATTCCGGCGAACAGCGTTTGCGCCGTGCAGGCTGAAGGCTCCGACTGCACCACTACCGCACGTCTCAGCAACCAGTGCATCACCGCGGCCACCTGCGTGAGCAAGGTCTGCACGCCGACGGCGACCGGCGTGGTGTCCTGCGCGCAGAACGTCACGGGTGTCAACCAGTGCAACGCGAACGTGTGCGACAAGACGAGCGGATTGTGCGTAGTCGGCCCTGTGACTGACAACACGCCTTGCAACGACAACAACGCCTGCACCACTGGCGTGGACGTCTGCAGCGGCGGCTCGTGCACGTACGCGACCGGGCACAACACGGTTTGCACGCCGCCTGCCAACGTATGTCTCAAGGCTTCCTGCAACACCAGCACGGGCGCTTGCGACGTGAGCAACAACGACGGCGCGCTTTGCAACGACCACAATGGCTGCACCGGCCAGAGCACCCTGCCACCCAGCACGGGCATCCTCACTCCCGACATCTGCTCGGGTGGCGTTTGCGGCGGCGCGGCTGTCATCTGCGATCCCAACAACCCCAACTCGCAACTAGTCTGCACCTCGGCTGGTGACGACACGTACACCTGCGATCCGAAGGTCTGCATGGCCGGCAACAACTACGCCAAGAAGTGGGTTCCTCCCTTCTCCGGCATGGGCGTGAGCGCGACTGGCACGCCGTGGGCCGCGGGTCAGATCTACAACCCGTTCGACTTCGGCTCGGGCTCCGTCACGTCCTCGGGCAGCGCCGACATCTATCTGACCAAGCTGGATCCGGCCACTGGCCTGGCCACGCAGAGCTTCACCTTCGGCGACATGGGCGGCAAGGATCAGGTTGCCCTTGGCGTGGCGGTTGCCTCCTCCGGGAACGTAGGCATGATCGGCTACTTCACGGGTGAGATCGACTTCACCGCCAACAACTCGGACGGCTCAGGCCCGAGTGGGCTTCAGGGCACGGCAGGCCTGGACTTCCTCCCGAACGCCTCGTTGATTCCGTTCTACGCCGTGTTCGACGGCGCCTCCACGGGCGCCTACGTCACCCCGAAGGCGGCGCACATGGTCAACGTGGGCACTGGCTCGCTCCTGTCCGTGGGCTCCAACCCCGGCCAGAATGCCATCGCCATCTGCGGCAAGACCAGCATTGCGGTGCCGGCGTCGACGAACTCCAAGGGCGTGATCACGGGCGGCGCTGCGACAGCGGGCGGTGGAATGGACATCGTGGTGGCCAAGATCGACGCGTCGACTGGCGCGGTCATCTGGGGCAAGCAGTTCGGTGGCGCAGGCGATCAGATCTGCAATGCCGTGACCGTCGACAACAATGGCGACGTCATCATCGGCGGCAACTACAACGGGACGCTGGTTCTCGGTAGCACCACCCTCCCTGCGGCTGACTCGTCGACGGCCATCCTGTTCGCGGCCAAGCTGAACGGAACCACTGGCGCTCCCATCTCGGCGGCGTCCTGGGGTACCGCTGGCCGGTCCAACGTGGGCAGCGTGACGGTCGATGCCAGCAACAACATCATCATAGCGGGCAGCATCGGCGCCTCGGTTGACATGGGCGGTGGAGTGAGCATGACCTGGGCCGGTCTGACCGACGCCTTCGCGGCCAAGCTGACCACCGGGCTCGTGCCGGTGTGGGCGAAGTCGTTCGGCGATATCGCCTACGATCAGACAGTCAAGAGCGTGGCCGTGTCCTCTGGCGGCGACGTTTACATCGGTGGTAACTTCGAGGGCCACATGGATACGCTCGGCCTCGTCGCGTCCGCCAACACCGCACTGGACGCCTTCGACGCTCAGTTGTCCGGAGTGGATGGCTCGCCCCTGTGCGCGAAATCGTACGGCGACGCGGCCGGCACCCAGGGCATCGCGACCATCACGGTGGCTCGCACGGCAACTGGCGCCTTGGCCAACTCGATCATGATCGGCGGCAGCTTCTCGAGCGACATACAGATCGGGAGCTTCGACCTGAACACTGGCAGCCCGGGCCTGTCGGCGAGCTTTATTGCCCGCCTGACGCCGTAGTCTAGGGGATAGGGAAGTGGGCTGACCGACACCTGTTCGGCCAGCAAGGTCAAAGGGGGCGCCCAGAAATGGGCGCCCCTTTTTCTTGTGCGCCCAGTTGCTGTGCGATCTCGCACGCTGGCGGGCCAGTTCACGACGCCGCTGCGAAAGTTTCACAGAATAGACACGCAGGCCTTCCGCAGGACGTGCTACCCGAGAGAGCCATTTGCAAGACAAGAGACAAGGTTCCATGGGTAGCAAGCGAGTGACTTGGGTTGCCGCCGTTCTCGGTACGGTGGCTGTCGCCGGGATCATGGGCTGTCGCAAAGGCGCGGCCACGGGCAAGGGCTCTACTGCGGTGAACGCAAGCGAGCTTTCGGCCAGCGGCAGCACTACCAAGAAATGGGTACCCTCGTTGTCCGGCTTGGCTGTGGGCGCTACCGGAACGCTGTGGGCCGCAGGCAAGATCTACAGTCCGTTCGACTTCGGTGCTGGCACGGTCGCCTCGTCGGGCGGCGCAGATATCTATCTGACCAAGCTTGACCCTGCGACCAGCCTGGCCACGGCCACTTTCACTTTCGGCGACAGTGGCGGCAAGGACCAGATCGCCACTGCCGTAGCGATTGCCTCCTCTGGGAACGTGAGCGTGATTGGCTATTTCTCCGGCGAGATCGACTTCACGGCCAGCACTGCGGACGGCTCGGGCCCGAGTGGCAAGCCGGGCACTGCGGGACTAGACTTCCTGCAGGCCGGGTCAGCGGTTCCCTTCTTCGGGGTGTTCGACAAGGCTTCAACTGGCAGGTACGTCACACCGATCAAGGTGCACATGGTCGACGTGGGCTTTGGCGCACTTCTCTCCGTGAACGCAAACCCAGGCCAGAATGCCTTTGCTATCTGTGGCAAGACCAGCAGAGCGGTTGCCGACTGGTCGGATTCTGGCGCCAACCGAGGCGTGATCACCGGCGACAAGGCGGTCGCTGGCGGGGACATGGACATCGTGGTGGCCAAGATCGATGCGGCCACCGGCGCGGTACTGTGGGGCAAGCAGTTCGGCGGTGCCGGCAATCAAGTCTGCGAGTCCGTGACCATTGACAACAACGGCGACGTCATTGTCGCTGGCGGGTACAGTGGCACGCTGAAGTTCGGCGGCGCAACCAGCGCATTGCCCGTGCAGGCTGACACGTCGCTGGCCTTGCTGTACGTGGCCAGGCTGGACGGCACCAGCGGCGCGCCCATTGCGGCGCGGACCTGGGGCACTGCCGGCCGGTCGAATGCCTACAGCGTGACGGTCGATGCCAGCAGCAATATCATCGTGGCGGGAGTATTGGGTGGCGACATCGATTTCGGGGGCGGCATCAGCATCACCAACGCCGGGTGGACCGACGCATTCGTTGTGAAACTCACCTCGACCCTGGCCCCGGTTTGGGCCAAGTCCTTCGGTGATGCCGACTTCGACCAAACCGCAAGGAGCGTGGGCGTCACCTCGATCGGCGACGTCTTCATCGGCGGATCGTTCAAAGGAAATCTGGGAACGCTGGGTCTTACCTCGACCAACCAGACGACCGTGGACGCCTTCACGGCCAAGTTGGCCGCGTCTGATGGCGCCGTTCTCGACGCGCACGCGTATGGCGATGCGGCTGGCGCGCAGGCGGTCAGCTCCATCGCGGTGGCTCGCACGGCCACGGGCGCCCTAGCCAACTCAGTCTTCATCGGCGGATCCTTCTCGAGCAGCATCACGTTGATGGGCACCACACTGAGTACGGGCAGCCCCAGCGCATGGGCGAGCTTCGTCGCCCGACTGATTCAGTAGTGCTGAGTAGAGTCCCGTGCAACGGGATTGTCACGGAGATGTGACAGTAGTGCAGCGACGCGCATTTCTCGTTGACCGTCGAATTCGGCCGCTGCTATAGGCACTTCAGCATGAAGCGTCCCGGAGGCAACCGATGAAGCGCGCAAGAACTCTGGCCATTGTGGCCATTTCGCTAATTGGCACAATGGCGGCCACCGGGTCTGACGCTATTGCACAGGGCGGAGTTCCCAATTGCGACGACTTGAACAACCCCATCTTCATGACTGGCACAACAGCGGTGATTCCGGTAATTCGGCACTTCGGCGCCAAGTTGAAGAAACTGAATCCCCCCGTCACTCTCCTGTGGAACGAGAGTAGCCCCGGCGGCTGCACGGACGCGAACAACTTCGTCACGTCGAATCTTCTCAACAACAGGATCACCTTCTCGCAGTACGCCGATGACCCCGCCTCCGGCAAGGTCGTGGTTACGACTTGCAACGGGAAACTCAACCAGGTGCCGGACCTGGTCATCAACGACGTCAGCTACTCAAGCTGCCCTTTGGCGTACTCGGAATCGATAGGTTTGCCTTCGAACTTCAGGGAGTTCACCGGACCGGTGCAGGGCATGGTGCCCATCGTGGCCCTCAACTATCCCTACACCTACGACGCCATCACAGTGGAGGAGCTGCAGGATCTCTATATGTGTGGCGGCAACGGCAATATACTGACTTTCACCAATACCAACACTATCTACGACTACAACTGCGACGCTAGCGGGATGCGCGAGTTGTGGGCCAGGGGACTGGGTGTGCCGAATGGGGCACAGCTTTCCTGTATTGTGGGCGGTGGCCGCTTTAGCACCTTGCTAGCGGACTCTATGACCACCACGGTGCAAGGCACCATGACGCCGGATACGACGATTGGGTACACCTCGACGGAGTTCTACGACCAGTATCGTGGCCAAGTTCTCGGATGGAAGGTACGCGGGGTGAATCAGGTCACGGCCTATCTGCCCGACACGGACGGGACTAAGCTTGACAAGATCAACATCCGCGAGGGCCGCTACACCATCCAGGGCGCACTCAGGCTGGTGGCTCAGGTCGACCCCAATGACCCCAGCGGCGTGCCGGTGAACCCCAACGCCAAGAAGATTGTCGACTGGATGCAGGGCAATCCGGTGTCGGACCCAACGCTGCAACTTCCCGTTGACATCAACGCAATCTACGCCACCACCGGGGTGGTTCCCCAGTGTGCGATGCGGGTGACCAAGGACAGCGACATGCCGGTGTTCAGGCACTATCGCGACCCGTGGCCCTGCCATTGCAGCTTCGAGATGCTGGCCACGGGCAAGACGAGCCCGGGTTGTGTCGCATGCACGGATTCATCCACTTGCGCAGCAAACCAGATTTGCAGTCACGGATACTGCGAGTAGCCGGTCACGAGCGACAAGGAGACGAGATGCACGGGCAAGTGACACGAGCAATTCTGACGGGCTTTCTGGGCAGCTTGTTGTTGGCCGGATGCGGTTCGGGCGGCAAGGCGCAGGTGGACGCGCCCGTGACGGCCGATACGCAGTCCGATGCCTGGATACCCATGCAGCAAGACGCTGGCACGGCCATGCAGCCGGACGGCGGCAGCACAGACGCGAGCTGCGACGAGGATGCCATGGGTACGGATTGGTGCATCAAGAACTGGCCAGCCAATGTCGGGGGTGGCGAGATCGTCACCCGGCAGAACCCTGTCAACTACAGTAGCTGCAAGCAGTAATTAAATGAAATTGGAAAAGTCACGCCACGTCTCGTGGCAGAGAAGCGGGTGCAGCACTCGCAAGTTGGCGATGTTTTTCATTGGCTTGACCGTGTGCAATGGCACGGGCAGCGCGCTCGCCCAGACCGGCAGCAAGAAGGCAAAGGCAGAGCCGGGGCCTGACCCAATAGCCGAGATCGAGAAATTGAGGTCGGAATTCGAGCAGAAGCTGAAAGAGCAGGAAGCCGCGGCCAAGGCGCGCGAGGAGGCATTGCAGAAGGAGCAAGCCGCAGCAATCGAGGCCGCGCGCGACGAGGCAGACAAGCGCATGGCTGCTGACCGCAACGAGCGACAGGCGGAGGTTCTACGCCTGCAGAAGGCCTTGGATGAGGCGGCCGCGCGCGAGGATGCGCGCGAGAAGAACGCGCCGCCTGCGGTGAGGGCGAGCATGGCCGGGGTGTCGCTTTACGGCTATGTACAGGCTGACTATCAATTGCGGCAATCATCCGAGGATCAGCTTGACCCCACTAGCGGGCAGCCACTGAACCAGGACCGGTTTCTCATCAGGCGCGCCCGTCTGGGCGTGACAATGGATCGGCAATACGGTGAAGGCCGGCTGGAAATTGACGGCAACACGGTGAACGGGCCCCAGCTGCGGCTCTTCGATGTGGAAGCCTCGGCGAAGTGGCCAGGCCGGGGCGAAGATGCCCCGCCCGTGGTCATGGGAACCATCGGTTTGTTCAGGATTCCTTTCGGACATGAGGTTCCGCAGGATGACCGCCGGCGCTTCTTCATGGAGCGAAGCACCGCAGCCCGGGCACTCTTTCCCGGCGAGGCGGACCTGGGCGCCAGGCTGAGCGGCGGGTGGCACTTTGTTCGCTATGTCCTGGCGGTAATGAACGGCCAGCCGTTGGGAAGCAACATGTTCGCCGGGCTTGACCCCAATCATCAGAAGGACATCGTTGGCCGATTGGGCGTGGAAGACTCGCTGGCCAAGATCGATTTTGCGGGTGGGATTTCCGGACTGCGCGGTACAGGATTCCATCCAGGGACACCTGCAACCAAGCCGACGTTGCAATGGAATGATATCGACGAGAACCATACGGTCGGAACAGGGGAAATCACTGGAATCCCAGGCCTGGGTGCGGGAGCCTCGTCCAATTACACCCGCCTCGGCTTCGGGGCGGATCTGGGCGCATCGGCGCGACTGCCACACCAACTGAAGACCAGTCTGGCGGTGGAATTCTACCTGGCCAATGACCTGGATCGCGCGATCTTCCCGGCCGATCCCAAGGGAGCCACCAGCCGGAGCTTCCGCGAGCTTGGCTACTACCTGGCCCTGATCCAGGAATTCGGGCGCTGGCAGCTTGGCGTGCGCTACGACTACTACAACCCCGATCAGGATTCGAACAAGAATGCCAAGGGCAGCCCGGTCCCCACTGACGTGAGCTACTCCACCCTGGCGGTGGCTGCGGCCTGTGTGGCGCCATGGGGTAGGCTGATCGTCGAGTACGACCACAACCAGAACCATCTGGGCATCAATACCTCTGGCATGCCCGCCAATCTGAGTGACGATGCCGTGTTGGTGCGCGGCGAGGCGAAGTTCTGATGAGGATCGGAATTGCTGGTCTGCTGGGGACCTGGTCGCTGTGCGCCCTATCGGCGTGCCAATGGTCATCTGACTCGTCCTCGGGTCTGACCTCGCTGTTGCGCGTGCAAGGCGGCCAGGCGATGCGTGGTTCCATTGCAGGGCCGGCCACCACCATTACAGCCAAGGCGCTGCTGGTTCCCGGCAACCGCAACATTTATCCGGGTGCAATAGACAAGGCAATAACTGGGGTTGTGGGGCCCGACACTAACACCGTGGCGCTGGGCGTGGCCGGTGACGATGCCTATTGGTTGGTACCGGCTTTGACAGCCGACAGCGAGGATCCGCATTCCTTCAAATACAGCGCCAGCTTTTCGTTGTCGCCCACGCTGGCCAGTAGCCCGCTGCTGCAGCCCAACCCGGATGACCCGTCGACGCTTGTCCTTCCCGTGTCTGCGCGTGCGGTTGACCAGGCGGACAACTTCGGCCCGCCCTTTATTGAGACCCTGATCATGGTGCCGCAGGCAATTGCCGGCACGCTTGTGGTTTCCCTCGACTGGGACGCTCCGGTGGACCTCGATCTGCACGTACAAGTCCCGATTCTGGCCAACAACGATGCGGGTTTGGTAACGGTCTGGGCCAAGGCGCGCAGTGCGGAACCCAACCTGCCGGATGGCGGCGTGGACGGTGTACTGGATTTCGATTCCAATGAGGGTTGCCAAATTGATGGGCGCAACCGCGAGAATGTCGTGTGGACAGGGCAGCCACCCGAGGGCCACTACGTGGTGCGGGTGGACGCCTTTTCGCTGTGCGGGCAGGTGTCGGCCGCATGGCACGCCATTGCCTATTCCCCGCAGGCAACTCTGGGCGAGGCTTCGGGCGTACTCACCGGCGCCGCCACTCGCGATGCGCCCACCGCGGGCGCAGGCGTCACCGCCTTCGAGTTCGACTACTACCCGTAGGTTCCGAAACTATGCGTGTCTTCGCAGTTGCCGCCACCTTGGTCCTTGCGGCAGGGATTCCCCTGGCAGCGCGGGGCCAGTCTTCGCCAAGCGAGGCCGCGGAACCCGGCAAAGGTCTGCGACCGCCCAAGCTGAAGAAGTTCGTCGAGGCCGTCTATCCTGAAGACAAGCGCGCCGCCGGCACGGGCGCCAAGGTAGTGCTCTCCATTGAAGTGGAAGACACGGGCCGGGTGGGCAACGTCGAAGTGGTGGTGCCCGCTGGGCCTGACTTCGACGTGGCTGCCGTGGCTGCCGCCCGGCAGTTCGAGTTCGAGCCCGCCACCATGGACGGAGCGCCGGTGCCGGTGAAAATCCAGTATGCGTACAAGTTCGTGGTCAAGGAAGTACTCGTGCCCGTGGGTCCGCAGGTCAATCTCGATGGCGTGGTGCTGGACCGGCTCAGCAAGGTTCCCTCGCGCGGGGTCAAGGTCAGGATCGTGGATCAGGGGGTCGAGGCGTCCACTGACCAGGACGGTGCCTTCGCTTTCACCGACGTGCCACCTGGCACGCACGTGATCGAGCTGTCCTCACGCGAGTTGGTGACTATCAAGACCGAAGAAGTCATCAGCAAGGGCAAGAAGAAGTCGGTCAAGTACATGGTCGAGGCCAAAGAAGCCGACGTCGACGAGGAAGCGGTGGTGCGAGCCCCGCGCATAAAGAAGGAAGTGGTGGAGACGCGGGTGCGCACCGAGGAGGCCAAGCGCGTGCCCGGCACGCAAGGCGACACCCTCAAGGTGGTGCAGAACTTGCCCGGTGTGGGTCGCTCCGCTTTTGGTTCCGGCGCGCTCATCGTGTGGGGCTCGGCGCCGCAGGAAACGCGAGTCAACGTCGACGGGGTCGAGATCCCGGTGCTGTACCACGTGGGTGGCATGCGCTCGACCATCAATGCGGATCTGGTGCGTTCTATCGATCTGTCGCCGGGCTCGTTCGGCGCCGAATACGGCCGCGGATTGGGTGGGCTGGTGCGCATCGAGTTGCAAGATCCCGGGCGCGAGGGCGTGCACGGCTACGTGGCTGCCGACGTGGTGGACGTCTCGGGCATGATCAAGGCGGCGATCACGCCCAATCTTCGCTTGTCGGTTTCCGGCCGCCAGGGCTACCTCGACCAGACGTTGAAGGCCGTGGTGTCCAAGGACGTGGGTGATTTCTTCCCTATACCTCGCTACGACGACTATCAGGCGCGCGTTTCCATGACCCTGGGCAAGGACGAGGAGTTGTCCACCACCTTCCTGGCGTCCGACGATCACCTCACCCGCACCGTTCCTTCATCGGATCCATTGGAATACAAGACGCAAGACCAGAGTCTGCTCTACCGGCGTTTCATTGTTCGCTACACGCGCTTGTTTGCCGACGGTTCCAGCATCGCCGTCACACCATCCGTTGGATACGACCGCAACCAGCAGGAGTGGAATTTCGGCGGCACCCCGATGCTATTGGACACCAGCGCCTGGCAGTATGCGCTGCGTGCGTCGTACCGGCGCCGGGTAGCGGACAAAGTCATTCTTTCGATGGGAATGGATTTCCAGGGGCGCAGCAGCACCTCTGAGCGCGTGGGATCGCTGAGTCTGCCGGCCCGCGAAGGCGACCTCACGGCATTCGGCCAGGCTCCCGGCAGCGATCTGGCATCGGATCGCTGGAAGGTGAATCTTCTGTCAGCCGCGCCCTATGTCTTCGCGGAGATCACCATTGGCCGCCTGACCCTGACCCCCGGTCTGCGCTTCGAGCCGACGCTCATCGACGGCAGTCTACGCTTTCCGCACTCCGACTTGGCGCCCGACGTGGGCTACCGCCGCATGGATCTGGCCCTGAATCCCCTGCCGGGACCGCTGGCCTGGATGCCCAATCCACGACTGTCGGCTGCCTTCCGCGCCACCCGCAAGCTGACCTTCACCGCAGGCGGTGGCTTCTACGGCCAGCCACCTGCGGTCGAGGATCTCAGCCCGGTCTTCGGCA